>Ga0075029_100001374_pt1 | contig 13943 bp, 13 predicted proteins | sample LitLauG_LLR_2013_FD_71391 | JGI IMG/M metagenome (GOLD analysis project Ga0075029, IMG submission 71391) | Freshwater sediment microbial communities from North America - Little Laurel Run_MetaG_LLR_2013 | ecosystem: Environmental > Aquatic > Freshwater > Creek > Sediment | place: USA...
TGTCGGGGGACTGTCGGCTGCAACCGCGATGGTGATCGTGGAATGCGTCGCCCTTTCCATCATGGTCTCGAACGATATCGTGATGCCACTGGTGTTGAAGCGCGGACGCGGTTCGCGCGCCGGCCAGAAGAATTTCGGCCGCTTCCTGCTCGCCGTCCGGCGCTTTGCGATCTTTGCGATCATGGCGATGGCCTATTTCTATTACCGCGCGCTGGGCGAAGCCCAACTGGCGGCGATCGGCCTGTTGTCCTTTGCGGCCATCGCACAGCTTGCGCCGGCTTTTTTTGGCGGCCTGTTCTGGCAGCACGCGACAGCGCGAGGCGCCATGGGCGGCATGCTGATCGGCTTTGCGACGTGGACCTACACGCTGTTCCTGCCGAGTTTCCTGGACGGAACGACCGCCGGCCTTTTTTTGCTGCAGCACGGTCCGTTCGGCATCGAGGCGCTGCGGCCGCAAGCGCTGTTCGGCGCCGATCTGACACCGCTCATGCACGGCGTGCTCTGGTCGCTCTCGCTCAACCTGCTGACCTATATCGGGCTGTCGCTCGGCCAGCAGCCGTCATCGATCGAGCGACTGCAGGCGGACCTGTTCGTGCCAAATGCGCTGGCGCCGATGACGCCGACGTTCCGGCGCTGGCGCACCACGGTGACCGTGCACGACATTCAGAGCACGGTTGCGCAGTATCTTGGTCCCGACCGCGCCCGCGATTCGTTCGAAGCCTTCGCAGCCTCGCACGATACCTGCCTCGACCCCGTCGCACCGGCGGATTTTGAACTGCTGCAGCACGCCGAACATTTGATCGCGTCCTCGATCGGGGCCGCCTCGTCGCGTCTGGTGATGTCGCTGCTGCTGCGCAAGCGCGCGGTCTCGGCCAAAGCCGCGCTCAAGCTTCTGGACGATTCGCATGCCGCGCTTCATTTCAACCGCGAGATTTTGCAGACCGCGCTGAACCACGTACGTCAGGGCATCGCCGTTTTTGACGCCGACCTGCAATTGATCTGCTCGAACCGGCAATTCGGCGACATCCTCGGACTGCCGCCGCATCTGATGCAGATCGGGATTCCCTTGAAGGAAATCCTTGAATTCATGATGGCTATCACGCCTGCCGGCTTCGGCGACGACAGGGATGCGTTGATGGAGAAACGGCTGGCTGCCTACACCACCGAAGGCGAGCCCTACCTGGAGCGGCTGCCCGACCGGCACATGGTGGTCGAGGTCCGGGCGAACCAGATGCCCGGCGGGGGCCTTGTCATTACCTTTTCCGATGTCACGCCTTCATTCGAGGCGGCCGAAGCGCTGGAACGCGCCAACGCCACGCTGGAGAAGCGCGTGCGGGACCGCACCGAGGAGCTGACGCGCCTGAATTCGGAACTGGCACTTGCAAAAAGCGCCGCCGAAGATGCCAGCATCTCGAAGACGCGCTTCCTGGCAGCGGCAAGCCACGACATTCTTCAGCCGCTCAATGCCGCACGACTCTATGTGACAAGTCTCGTCGAGCGTCAGAGCGGCGGCGAGGATTCAAGGCTTGTTGAAAACATCGACGATTCGCTCGAGGCGATCGAAGAGATACTCGGAGCGCTGTTGGACATATCCCGGCTCGACGCCGGCGCCATGACCACGGCAATCACGAGTTTCAAGATCGGCGACCTGATGCGTTCGCTGGAGATCGAATTCGCCCCGATCGCGCGAGCCAAGGGGTTGAAGCTGACTTTCGTGCCCTGTTCGCTGCCGGTCGAATCGGATCGCCTGCTGCTGCGACGGCTGCTGCAGAACCTGATCTCCAACGCCATCAAATACACCCCGCGCGGGCGGGTGCTGGTTGGGTGCCGGCGCCGCGGACAATCGCTGCAGGTCGGCATCTACGACACCGGCGTCGGAATTCCCGCTCTCAAGCGCGGCGAGATCTTCAAGGAATTTCACCGCCTCGAGCAGGGCGCGCGGATCGCGCGCGGCCTTGGCCTGGGGCTGTCGATCGTCGAGCGGATCGCGCGCGTCCTCAATCACGGCATTGCGCTTGATTCCATCGCAAGCGGCGGCTCGTTCTTTTCGGTCACGGTACCGACCGCGACGTCCGTCAACCATACCACAGCGGTCACGAGCGCAACTCCGCTTTCCAGGACGCCAATTAGCGGCTCTCTGATCGTTTGCATCGAAAACGACGCCGCGATCCTCGACGGCATGAAAACGCTGCTGACCGGTTGGGATGCCGAGGTGATCGCCGCAACCGATCCGGAAGCCGCCATCGAAGCGATCGAGGCCGCGGGCAAGCGCCTGACCGGCCTGCTGGTCGACTATCACCTCGATCGGGGCAACGGAATCGCCGCGATCCGCGACATTCGCCGCCGTTTCGGCAATGGCATTCCGGCAATTCTGATCACCGCGGACCGAAGCCCGCACGTGCGCGCCGCGGCGCGGGAGGAAAACGTCGCCGTACTGAACAAGCCGGTCAAGCCGGCTTCGCTGCGGGCGCTGCTCGGTCAGTGGCGCACGCAGCAGATGGTGGCGGCGGAATAAAGGTTGCGGCACTGTTTGCCGCCACTGCGGCTTGTCGTAGTTTCTCGTGAGGAATCCATGAGAATTGGTCGCCTGTTCGTCGGCGTAATGATTGCAATGGCAAGCACTGCTGCAAATTCACCATACGGCTTCGCCCAGGATGCGCGCGAAGTTTTGGCGCCAACGGGCCGGCTGCGTGTCGGCGTTTATCCGGGCACGCCTACGTCGATGGTCCGGCATGCGACGACCGGCGAGGTCCACGGCCTGAGCTTCGACCTCGGCAACGAGTTGGCGAGGCGCCTTGGCGTTCCGCTCGAGCAGGTCAATTATCAGCGGATTGCGGACGTGCTTGCCGGGATGAAGGAGGGCAACGTCGACTTCACCATCAGCAATGCGACGCCCGCGCGGGCACAGGATGTCGCGTTCAGCCAGACGTTGATCTCGCTCGAGCTTGGATACCTGGTTTCCGCCGCTTCTCCGATTGCGACGGCTTCGGACGTGGACAGGCCGGGCATGCGGATCGGCGTAACTCAAGGCAGCACGTCGGAACGAACCCTGCCGAAACTTTTGGCAAATGCGAGGGTGGTGCCGACGCAGAACCTGACATCCGCGATCCAGATGCTCGATCAAGGGGAACTCGACGCGTTCGCAACCAATAAGCCGACGCTTTTCGAAATGTCCGACCACATGAGGGGAGCGCGGGTGCTGGATGGCCGCTGGGGCGAAGAGCATATCGCCGTTGCAATTCCCAAAGGCCGCGACAGCGCAATGGAATATTTGCGCCGTTTCGTTCAGGAAGTGCAGTCGAATGGAATGCTGTCCAAAGCCGTGGCGCAGGCCGGACTGAGGGGCGCGATAGAGCCCAAATAATCACCCGCTTGCCGTCACGCTTGCCTCAGGCGCCGGGCCGCCACTGATTGCCCGCGATTTTCGCCGCCGCAATCACCGCCTGCGTGCGACTTTCGACGCCGAGTTTTTGCAGGATCGCCGACACATGAGCCTTGATGGTGGCCTCCGACACACCAAGTTCATAGGCGATCTGCTTGTTGAGCAGGCCTTCCGAGAGCATCATCAACACCCGCACTTGCTGCGGCGTCAGCGTGACGAGCCGATCGCGCAGGCGGGCCAGTTCCGGATCGGTGGCCGAAGACAGGTCGGTGTCCGGCGGAATCCAGACGTCACCCTCCATCACTTTCATGATGGCATCGCGCAGCGTATCGACGCCGAAGCGCTTGGGAATGAATCCGGATGCGCCGAAATCGAGCGAGCGGCGGATGGTACCGCCATCGTCGCTGGCCGAAACGATAACGACGGGAATGGCGGGATATTGCGCCCGCAGGTATATTAGTCCGGAAAAGCCGGAAATCCCCGGCATCGTCAGGTCGAGCAGCACCAGATCGACGTCCGAGTTCTGCTCGAGCAGTGCCGTCAACTCTTCAAACGATCCTGCCTCGTCGATCTTCGCCGACGCCACGACGCTGGCGACCGCCTGCCGCAGCGCATCGCGGAACAGCGGATGATCATCGGCAATAACGAGATGGGTGTTGGCGGCGGCAGTCATGTATTTCTTGCAAAGGGTTACGGCAACGCGAGAGCGCCTTGATTCGGGCTTGCGAAGCCGTGCTCGCGGGCGAATTGTCCCCCGGCGGGGGAACGCATGCAAGGGCGCATTATCGCCATGCGGAATAGCGGTTAATCGGCAAAGCGCTTGTGCGCCGCAATAAGGCAATTACGCGCAGGCATCCGGTATCCTGAAATCGGAGCGCCCAGTTCCCGGACCCCCCGGACGGCCGAAAGTCTTATTGGGTGAGGTTTCACGGCGATGTTACCGTAAATGAACATCTCCTCGCCCGATCCAGATTCGGTGTACGGGGACAGGTTTTCCAACAACGATTTCGGGGAACGCACGATGACGATGGCAGCAACAGTGGGCGACATCCGCACCACGGGAGGAATGACCGCGGAAGAGCGAAAGGTGATTTTCGCCTCCTCGCTGGGTACCGTGTTCGAGTGGTACGATTTCTATATTTACGGAACGCTCGGCGCCTTCCTCGCGAAATACTTTTTCTCCAACGTGCCGCCGAACGTCGGCTTCATCTTTGCACTGCTCGCCTTTGCCGCGGGCTTTGCCGTTCGGCCGTTCGGCGCCCTGATCTTCGGCCGCCTCGGCGACATGATCGGGCGCAAATATACCTTCCTGATCACCATGACCTTGATGGGCGTCGGGACCTTCTTCATCGGCTTGCTCCCAGGCTATGCCACCTGGGGCATCGCTGCACCTGTGGTGCTGATCGCCTTGCGTCTGGTGCAAGGCCTTGCGCTCGGCGGCGAGTACGGCGGTGCGGCAATCTACGTGGCCGAGCATGCGCCGCAAAACCAGCGCGGCTATTACACTTCCTGGATCCAGACCACTGCAACGCTCGGGCTGTTCCTTGCGTTGCTGCTCATCCTCGGCATCCGAACCTGGATGGGCGAAGATTCATTCGGCACCTGGGGTTGGCGCATTCCATTCCTGCTCTCGGGTATCCTTCTGGTCGTCTCGATCTGGATCCGCTTGAGCCTGAGCGAATCGCCGATCTTCCAGAAGATGAAGGACGAAGGCAAAACCTCGAAGCGGCCGTTGACTGAGGCCTTTGGCGAATGGGCGAACGCCAAGATTGCCATCCTTGCGCTGTTTGGCGCCACCGCCGGCGAAGCTGTGGTCTGGTATGGCGGACAGTTCTATGCGCTGTTTTTCCTGACCCAGACCCTCAAGGTGCCCGGCGCGACCGCGCAGATCCTGATCGTCGTTGCGTTGGCACTCGGCACACCGGGCTTCATCCTGTTCGGCTGGCTTTCGGACAGAATCGGCCGCAAGCCGATCATCCTCGCGGGTTTCCTGCTTGCGGCGTTGACCTACTTCCCGATTTTCAAGGGCATCACGCACTTCGCAAATCCGAAGCTCGAGGCTGCTTTGGCGTCGGCGCCGGTGACGGTGATCTCCGACCCCGCTGAATGCTCGTTCCAGTTCAAGGCGACGGGCACGGAAAAATTCACCACCGGCTGCGACATCGCAAAGTCGGCGCTGGTCAATTTGTCGGTGAATTACCAGAACCAGGACGCGCCGAAAGGCACGCCGGCGCAGGTGAAGGTCGGCGAGCAGACGTTGACCGCCACCGCAACGGATTTCGCCAAGGCGCTGGCAGCGGCCATCAAAAACCATGGCTATCCGGCATCGGCTGATCCTGCCGACATCAACTACGTGATGACCACGGTGTTGCTCTGGGTGCTGGTGATCTATGTGACGCTGGTTTATGCGCCGATCGCGGCGTGGCTGGTCGAACTGTTCCCGAGCCGAATCCGGTACAGCGGCATGTCGCTGCCTTACCATATCGGCAACGGCTGGTTCGGCGGATTCCTGCCGGCTACGGTGTTTGCGATCGTTGCGGCGACGGGAAATATCTACTCCGGCCTCTGGTACCCGGTTGGAGTTGCCGTCATGAGCCTCATCGTCGGTTTCCTGTTCCTGCCTGAAACAAAGGACGTCGACATAAGGACCAACTGACGGCGCAAGTTAAGCATCGCCTGTCGACGATATCGTATATCAAGCCGGCCGCGGATCGCTTCGCGGCCGGCTTTGCTTACCGGCCACCGGTTGCCCCGATAAATTGCAGCACGATCTCGCGGACGTGCGGACGCAGACGATGCTCGATCAGGTAAATCGCCTGCCATGTCCCCAGCATGAGCCTGGCGTTCAGGACCGGAACCTGCAGCGAGGTCGTCGTCAGCATGGTCTTGACGTGGGCGGGCATGTCATCGGGGCCTTCGGTATCGTGGCTCCAGCCTGCGTCTTCCGGCGCAAGCCGGTCGAGCGCGGTGGTCAAATCCTCGAGCACCGACGGGTCGGCATTTTCCTGGATCGCAAGCGATGCCGAGGTGTGGCGGATGAAAAGTGTGACCATGCCCTCGACGGCGCCGGCCTCTTTCACGAACTTCGCGATTTCGGATGTGAGGTCGACGAAGCCGCGCCCGGAAGTCTGGATCGTCAGGAGTGAACTGGCGATGGTAGTTGGGTTGACGAATGCGAGCGGACTGCGCGAGGGAAATTTGGTTGAAGTCATGGGCCCTCGCATAGATTGCTGACACCCTCATGCTGAGAGCGGCCATTTGGCCGCGTCTCGAAGGATGAGATATCGGAGATCCTTGGGCCTCATGGTTCGAGACGCGCAAGATGCGCTCCTCACCATGAGGGCCGAACTCAAATCTTGCCGCTGACGTCTTTCTGCATCCGATTGGCCATCTCGACCAGCCGCCGCCATGCCCGTTCGAGGAATGACATCACGCGGTCCATGTCGTGCTCGCTGGGCAACGGGATTTCGATCTTGCGTTCACCCTCCGCGGTTTTCGGTTCCGGTTTTTTGAGCGAGTCCGATTTCGGCAGCGCTTCATCGACCTTGCCTTTGACCTCAGGTTGGCGGGCCGCCAATTCGGCCCGCAGGGTTTCCGCCTCTGCCCTGGATCTTTCATTCTCCGCCTGCAGCCGGCCGATTTCGGCGTCAAGCGCGGCACGCTCGTCCGGCATCGCATAGCAGGCCCAGCCCGCGCCGGCGTTGTTGCAGGTCGCAACGGCGCCGGTGCGGGTGTCCAGCCGGATCACGCCATCGGCAATTGGCGACAGCGCGTAGCGCCCATTCTCGCTGTCGGGCATCGATTGCGCGGCAGCATCGTCGATTGCGCCGAGGATCAGCACCGCAAGCGTGACGGCGAATTTTGGCGATGTCGCTTCAAACATGGGTTGCTCCCTCGACCTGCGCCCCACGATCGCTCAGGTATTTCCGGTTCTCTCGCTGTTTCCTGATTACGCTTGCGAACGGTAAGGCTGCCGACCGGACCTCAACGCGTCCACCAGCAATTCGATCCGATCCTGCCCCCAGAACACCTCCCCGTCCAGCACATAGGCCGGCGAACCAAACACGTCGGCTGCCAACGCATCCTGCCGGTTCTGCTCATAGACCTTGCCGATCTCGTCCGTTTCGGAGCGCTCACGCGGGCCGACCCGCGAGCTGCGGCGAAATCGGCCGAATGCGTGTTTGGCTTTTGCGCTGCGGCGACGGCCGGAGAGCCGGCTAGCGGCAAACGAAATAACCCCATTCAAATCAAGAATATAGATAGCTGTGACGCAATCTTGACTTGATTAGGTGTGGTAAGTATGGTCCGCGCGGCTTTTGAGGGTGACGGGGCGTCCTTTCCATCCACCGCAGCATCGTTTCGGGTCTATGCAGCATGGCGCAAGGCACGAATGACAGCGAAGATGGAAGCGGCAACAAATCGTTCTCCGACGAGGCCGCTCTTTCCGCAAGGCTCGGAAGTCTGGATCACCGGTTGTCCGAAATTCGGGGCAGCCGAAAAATCGAGACTGACCAACCCGGAGCGGGAAGCGGAGACGGCGCCGCCAGGGCTTCGGCGATGGCGCGCGGTTTCCGGCTCTCCTCGGAGTTGGTCGCCGGCGTTGTCGTCGGAGCGCTGATAGGTTGGGGTTTCGACCGCTTGCTGTCGACGTCACCCTTCGGGCTCATCGTGTTCTTCCTGCTCGGCTTCGCGGCCGGCGTGCTGAACGTGGTCAGATCGGCGGGTGTTGCTCCGGACAGAACGGGTCGTTAGGGAAACCTGACGATTTGATTTCAGAACGCCGGCGTGGCCGGTGCTACCGAAAAGATGCCGCGCGGATGATCGATCCGATCGAACAGTTCCATATCGAAAAGCTCTTCACGATTGGCCATATCGGCAATCAGGAGATCGCCTTCACCAATTCGTCTGCCTATATGCTGGTCTCGGTGGCGCTGATATCGCTGCTGATGATCGGTACCGGCCGGCGACTGGTCCCGGGCCGTCTGCAGTCGGTGGCCGAAATCAGCTACGAATTCGTGGCCAACACCATCCGAAGCAGCGCCGGTTCGGAAGGAATGAAGTTCTTCCCGCTGGTATTCTCGATCTTCATGTTCGTCTGCGTGTCGAACATGATCGGAATCATTCCTTACACGTTCACCGTCTCCAGCCATATCATTGTTACCGCGGCGCTGGCGCTCCTGGTGTTCTTCACCGTGCTGATTTACGGCTTCTACAAGAACGGCCTGAAATTCTTCAAACTGTTCGTGCCCTCGGGCATTCCGATCGTGATCCTGCCGCTGGTAGTCCTGATCGAGATCATTTCGTTCCTGTCGCGGCCGATCTCGCACAGCGTGCGATTGTTCGCCAACATGCTGGCCGGTCACATCACGCTGAAAGTGTTTGCAAGCTTCGTTACCATGCTCGGTGCCATGGGCCTGGTTGGCTGGGCCGGCGCCGTGCTGCCGCTCGGCCTGACGGTTGCCCTGACCGCACTCGAATTGCTGGTTGCCTTCCTTCAGGCCTACGTCTTCACCATCCTCACCTGCATCTACATCAACGATGCTATCCATCCGGGCCACTGACCAGGGCCTCACCACCAAACCTCAAGAAGGAGTTCGTTCATGGATCCGATTGCCGCGAAGTACATTGGCGCTGGTATTGCCTGCATTGGCATGGGTGGCGCCGGCGCAGGCGTGGGCATCATCTTCGGCAATTATCTCGCCGCCGCAGTGCGCAATCCTTCCGCCGCCCAGGGCCAGTTCGGCAACCTGATCTTTGGCTTCGCCGTGACCGAAGCGCTCGGCATCTTCTCGCTGCTGATCGCACTGCTCTTGCTGTTTGCGCTCTGATCCATCACCGGACTGGCCGATGAGATTCGCAAGGCGCAATCCCATCTGGCCGAACAGGAGAAGTGCCTGTGGCTGAAAGTCATGGCAACGCCAGGGGAGCCAGCGCCCATACCGAGGCAGAGGGCGGCCAGAAAGCCCCCTTCCCGCCATTCCAGAGGGATACCTTTGCCTCGCAGCTGGTATCCTTGTTCATCGCGTTTGTCGCGCTGTATCTGATCGTCTCGCGGATCGCCCTGCCGCGCGTCGGCAAGACGATCGACGATCGTCACGACGCGATCGAAGACGATTTGGGACAGGCGCAAAACCTGAGGGACGAGTCCGACGCCGCGCTGAAGGCCTACGAAAGCGAGCTGGCGGAGGCGCGAAACCGTGCGCGATCGATCGGCGCCGAGACCCGCGAGAAACTGAACACGGCCTTCGAGGCCGAACGCAAGACGCTGGAACAACAGCTCGCCGGCCGACTTGCCGACGCCGAAAAGAGCATTGCCTCCACGCGGGAGGCCGCAATGCGCAACGTCCGTGGCATCGCCACGGATGCAGCCTCGGCCATCGTGCAACGTCTCACCGGCGTCGCGCCCGAAACCGCGTCGGTGCAACGCGCCGTTGATGCTTCCTTGAAGGGATAAGTTCGATGCTCGCCGAACCGGAATTTTGGGTCGCCGTCGCGTTCGTCATCCTGATGGGCGTGTTCGCCTATTTCGGTGTCCACAATACCGTGTTGAGGGCGCTCGACAATCGCAGCGAGCGCATCAAGGCCGAACTCGACGACGCCCGCCGCCTCAAGGAAGAGGCGGCAAAGGTGCTCGCGGAATACAAGGCCCGCCGCGCCACAGCGGAAAGCGAGGCGCAGGAGATCATCGCTTCGGCGAAGGCGGACGCCGAACGTATCGCGGCGGAATCGAAGTCCAAGATCGAGGACTTCGTTGCCCGGCGCACCAAGACCGCCGAGAGCAAGATCGCGCTTGCCGAGGCGCAGGCGCTGACGGATGTGCGCGCCGCCGCCGCCGACGCGGCCGTGACCGCCGCCTCCAGCATCCTTTCGCGGACGGTGACCGGGCAGGTCGCCCACGACCTGCTGGCGAAGGGAATTTCGGAAGTTCGCGAAAAGCTGAACTGAAGCTTTCATCCCAGCCCCAACCGTTGCCCGCAGGAGGCAGGGAGTGTCCGCGCAAAGCGCGCTGCTATTTGCGGCGCGAAGCTTTAGGCTCGGGCGTCAGCGCTTGCGGATCGAAGCCGATATAGAAGACGAAATTCTCGCTGGTGAGATTCGGCGGCATCGTATAGGTGAGGTCTTCGCCAACCAGGCTGAACGGGACACTCGAGTCCTCTCCCATCGAAACGGTGGTCCGGTAGACCTTGGTCGAGATCACCTTTTCGTTGACGCCAGTCTGCACCACAGCTACCCGGAGTGGGATTTCGACCGTGGCCGGAGCCCCGGCGGGGCCCGCGATGACGCGTCCCTGAATCCCGATCCGCGCCACGATCTGACCGCTGGAGCGCGTGCAGTCGCGCGCGGTCCGCGTAATGGTTGCCTGATAGCGTAACTCGCTTGCCGTGGGCTGCTTGCCGGGCGGCGCTACCGCATAGGTCGACGCTCCCGCGCGGATCTTGACGGCCGGACAATCCAGTTCAGCGCCATCCGCCGCAGGCGCCGCCTCGCCGACCGCCTGGGATTTCGAACCGAACAGTTGATTGAACCTGTCGCCGATGGTGGGAAGGGCACCGGAATTTGGATCAGATGAGGGAAGGACCCCGCTGCATGCAGCAAGTAATGCACCCGCCGCAACGGTGAACAGCCCGCGCAAATGGCTCGCCCGGTAAGCCGCCATCGCCTGCCCGATCAGCCCGTGATGCATTATCCGGATATCCCCCAGGGAACTTGCTCGTCCATAGCCGTTGGCGCGCCCGTGAATGGCGCGCGCGAGGGCGCGTTATAGCAGCGCAATGGCGGCAAACCAAAGGCGCCCGTCGCTAACTTAGCCGCGGAAATCCTCATGCAGCAGGCCAAACAGCAGGTGATCCTGCCAAACCCCGTTGATGCAGAGATAGCGGCGCGCCAACCCCTCGCGGGCAAAGCCGCATTTCTCCAGCACCCGGATCGAGGGTGTATTTGAGGGAATGCAGGCGGCTTCAACGCGGTGCAAATTGAGCTCGCCAAACAGCGACGGCAACAATACGCGCAAGGCCGCCGTCATGTGGCCGCGGTGCGCGTAAGGCTGGCCCATCCAGTACCCGATCGTCGCGGCCTGGACGATGCCGCGGCGAACATTCGCGACCGTGACCCCGCCGATCATCGCGCCATCGGACTCGCGCAACACGATGAACGGATACGACCTGTCGGCAGCGATATCCTCTGCGTAGCGGCGCAGCCGCCGACGAAAGCCCGAGCGCGTGAGATCGTCGGAGGGCCATATCGGCTCCCACGGGGTCAGGTAATTGCGGCTTGTTTCACGCAAATGCGCCCATTGCAGGAAATCAGACATCTGGGGAGCACGCAGCAGCAGACCCTGGCCGCGCGGCGCAAGCGCGGCGGGTCCGCTCGACGGCAATCGAAACAGGGCCATGCGTACAACTCCCCGGTGCTTCAGCCAAGGCCTTCAATGAAGGCGCGCCTTGGCCTTCGACATGGTCAATCCTTCCGCGAAAGCAACCGCCGTGTCCAGTCCCCTTCCGCTGCCGAGCGCCACTACCGCCGGTCGGCTGCGCGACAACAGGGCCCGCGCGGCGTTCCGCGTCGATTCGATGCTCACCGCATCGATCCGCGCCACCAGTTCGTCAACCGGAAGCGGCCGTCCATAGGCCAGCACGTGACGCGCCAATTGTTCGGCGCGGGAGCTGCAGCTCTCGAGCGCCATCAACAGGCCTGCCTTCATTTGCGCCTTGGCCCGCGCAACCTCGGCTTCAGCCAGTGTTTCGACCGCGTCGTTGATGACATCGACGATTACTTCCATCATTTCCGGCGCGTCGGCGGGGTCGGTACCGGTGTAGAGCCCGAAAAAACCGGTATCGGTATAGGGGGCATGGAAGGCGTAAATCGAATAGCATAGTCCGCGCTTTTCGCGGACCTCCTGAAACAACCGCGACGACATCCCGCCCCCGAGGATGTTGGTGAAGACCTGCAAGGAAAAGAGCGACAGGTCGGCTTGCGGTACCCCTTCGAGCGCCAGCGTCAGGTGCGCCTGCTCGAGTTCGCGATGCACAACGCGGGAGCCGCCCTTGCCAAACATCGCCGGCTGCGGCTTTGGTGCGGGCGAGCCGTCGAAACTGGCAAACCGCTCCGCCACCTCCTCGACCACCCGTTTGTGATCGACCGCGCCGGCTGCGGCGACCACCATGTCGGGGCCCCGATAATGGGTCGAGAGATATCCCCGCAGCATGTCTCGGTTGAAGGTTTTCAACGTCTTTGCCGTTCCCAGCAACGAGCGTCCCATCGGCTGATCCGGGTAGCACAGCTCGTTGAGGTGTTCGAACACGACGTCGTCGGGCGTATCCTGCGCTGCGCCGATCTCCTGCACGATCACGCTCTTCTCGCGCTCCAGTTCATCCGGAACGAATGACGGGTTGGCAAGAATGTCGGAGAGCACGTCGAGCGCCAGCGGAACATCGGCCTTCATGACCCGCGCATAATAAGCGGTCGTCTCGGTCGAGGTGCCGGCATTCAGATCGCCGCCGACGGCCTCGATTTCCTCGACGATCTCGCGTGAAGAACGGCGCGTGGTGCCTTTGAAGGCCATGTGTTCGAGCAGATGCGATATACCGTGCTCATTCGCCTTCTCGTCGCGGCCGCCGACACCGGCCCACACCCCGAGCGCCGCAGTCTCCAGGTGCGGCATGGTGTCGGTAATGACGCTAAGGCCGGACGCCAGCCTGGTTACCTCAACGCTCATCCGGCAGCTCCTTGCTTTGCAGCACGGCTTACCGACTGCACAAACCGCGCAACATCCACTTTGTCGTTCTTCATAACCTCGATGCGCTCCGCCCTTGTCATCAGACCCTCGAGCCATTGCGGCAATTCCGGTCGAACCCCGCAGGCCGCTTGCACCGCATCGGGAAATTTCGCGGCATGCGCTGTCGAGAGCACGATGTTGGGAATTTTTGAATCCGGCGTATCGCGGTCGGCGACTGCCAGCGCCACCGCGGTATGCGGATCGACCAGGTCGCCGGCCTCGCGCCAGGCTGCACGGATGGCGGCGCTGGTCTCGGTTTCGTCCGCGCGTCCGGCGTCGAACTCCCGCCGGATCGCCGCCAGCGTCGCGTCGGGCAAGACGAAGCGTCCGGATTGTTTCAGCGACGCCATCAGGCGGCGGACCACGCTGGCCTCGCGGCCACTCGCCTCGAATAGCAAACGCTCGAAGTTCGACGAGACCTGAATATCCATCGACGGCGAGGTCGACGCGTGGACCTCGCGCACTTCGTAGATGCCGGTCTTGAGCGTGCGTGGCAGGATATCATTGATATTGGCGGCGATACGCAGCCACCTGACCGGAAGGCCCATGCGTTTGGCGACAAAGCCGGCAAAGATGTCGCCAAAATTACCGGTCGGTACCGTGAAATCCACCAGGCGCGCGGGCGCCCCGAGCGCCACCGCCGACGTGAAGTAGTACACCACCTGCGCCACGATCCGTGCCCAGTTGATGGAATTGACGCCTGAAAGCGCAACCGCATCGCGAAAATTGTGATCGTTGAACAGCTCCTTCACGATCGCCTGGCAATCGTCGAAGGTGCCCTCGACG
>Ga0075029_100001376_pt1 | contig 13935 bp, 11 predicted proteins | sample LitLauG_LLR_2013_FD_71391 | JGI IMG/M metagenome (GOLD analysis project Ga0075029, IMG submission 71391) | Freshwater sediment microbial communities from North America - Little Laurel Run_MetaG_LLR_2013 | ecosystem: Environmental > Aquatic > Freshwater > Creek > Sediment | place: USA...
GTATAGAGCGCCGCCACCACGGCCTGTTCGATTTCAGCCCCGGCGAATCCTTCGCAGGCCTGTGCGAGTCGGGTCAGCGTGGGCCCGTCGAGCGCAATGGCCCGCTTGGCGGCATGGATGCGCAGTATCTCGATGCGCGTGTCCAGGTTGGGAAGGTCGACAAAGAAGATTTCGTCGAAGCGGCCCTTGCGGACCAGTTCGGGGGGCAGTGAGGTGATGTCATTGGCCGTGGCCACGACAAAGACACGGCTCTTCTTTTCCGCCAGCCAGGTCAGAAATGCTCCCAGCACCCGGCGTGTCGCGCCGCCGTCGTTGTCGCCGGCCGCAAAGCCCTTCTCGATTTCATCGACCCACAGCACGCAGGGTTCAAGCAGATCCGCGCTGCCCAGCGATTCGCGCAGGTGCCGCTCCGATTCGCCCACGTATTTGTCGTAGAGTGCGGCACAGTCGAGTCGCAGCAGCGGCGCCCCGAAGATGCCCGCCGAGGCGCGCGCCGCCAGGCTCTTGCCGCAGCCCTGGACGCCCAGGAGCAGGACCCCCTTGGGAGCATCGAGCTCCGGGGCCGTACCGTCGAAGGCGGCACGGCGTTTACCAAGCCAGGTCTTGAGGTTTGCCAGCCCGCCCACGTCCGCCACATGAGCGGTGTCGGGCTCATAGCGCAGAATGCCGTCGTGATTCAGCAGATCGTACTTGGCGCGCATGATGTCCGGTACGTCCGAGACCTGCAGAGCGCCGTCGTCGAAGATTGCCCGGCGCGCGAGTCGCTGCGTGTCCGAGGCGGTCAGGCCGTTCATGTTCTCGACCAGCATGTCCAGCGCGCGCCGGTCGATCCGGAGCGGCTGCTGGGGATGAATCCGCATCCACTGTCGGGCGGTGTCCTGGACCAGCTGCGCTCGTTCATTGCGATCCGGCAGGGCCAGCACGCAGCGCGCCGTCAGGTGCTCGAGTTCCGGCGGGCTGTCGATGGCGTAGCTGATGAACACGATGGTGCGCGCGCAGCGCTCGTAATCCTGGGCAATATCCTTGAGCAGGCGGACCAGCGTCGCGTCCTTCAGGTAGGGATGAAAGTCGAGCAGCACGTATACGCCGGCGAGGTTCGTGGCGCGGATATGCCTGAGGATGTCGCCCGGATCCGTGACGGTGCGCTGGGGCGGGCCGGCCTCGATATCGATGCGCTTGAGCCCATCGGTTACCGACCACTGGAAAACAGGCAGTCCGCCGGGGCCGCCGGGGCCGCCGGGGCCGCCAGTCCCCGCCAGGCGCGCCGCCGTCGGCGTGCCGGACTGGTGCACGCAGGCTCGCGTGAGCGCCTTGAGAACCTGCGCCTCATCTCTCGATTCCACTGCGATCAGGGGGACGCGGGAGCGCAGCAGAACTTCAATGTCGTCGCGGTGCATGACGCTGCAGGGTACCAGAACCCCGGTCCCGTGCGCTCTGCTAGACTGGCGGCAGTTGCCGCGAGGAGTTGTGCATGCGCCCTGAAACGATTGCCGTCCATGGGGGATACGTCCCGGACCCGACCACCAAGGCGGTGGCGGTGCCGATCTACCAGACCACGTCCTACGCCTTCGACAGCGCGCAGCACGGCGCCGATCTGTTCGACCTGAAGGTTCCGGGAAACATCTACACCCGCATCATGAATCCCACCACGGATGTGCTGGAGAAGCGCGTCGCGGAACTGGAAGGCGGCATCGCGGGCCTCGCGCTGGCTTCCGGCAGCGCAGCTTCGACCTACGCGATCATGACGATCGCGGAGCAGGGCGACAACATCGTGAGTTCCAGCGCCCTGTATGGCGGAACGTACAATCTGTTCGCGCACACGCTGCCGCAATTCGGCATTGAAGTCCGCTTCGCCGATTATCGGCGCCCCGAGGAATTCGCCCGGCTGATCGACGGCAGGACCAAGGCCGTATTCTGCGAATCAATCGGGAATCCGCTGGGCAACATCACCGACTTCGGTGCCATCGCGGAGGTGGCCCACCGCCACGGCGTGCCCCTGATCATCGACAACACCGTGCCGACGCCCTACCTGTGCCGGCCGATAGATTTCGGCGCCGACATCATCGTGCATTCTGCGACCAAATATCTCGGTGGGCACGGTAACAGCATCGGCGGCGTCATCGTCGACTCGGGGAAATTCCCTTGGGTCGAGCACAAGGCCCGGTTCCGCCGCCTCAATGAACCCGATGTTTCCTACCACGGCGTCGTGTATACGGAAGCCCTTGGACCGGCGGCCTTCATCGGCCGGGCACGGGTGGTCCCGTTGCGCAACATGGGCGCGGCAATTTCGCCGTTCAATTCCTTCCTGGTGCTGCAGGGCATCGAAACGCTGGCCGTGCGCATGGACCGCATCTGCGAGAACACGCTGGCCGTAGCCGGATTCCTGCAGGCGCATCCGAAGGTGAGCTGGGTCAACTACGCGGGCCTGGCGGATCATCCGAGCCACGCCCTGACGCAGAAATACATGCGCGGCCGTGCCTCGGGCATCCTGACATTCGGCGTGAAGACCGGCCGCAGCGGCGGCGAGCGCTTCCTCGATGCCCTGAAACTGGTGATCCGGCTCGTCAATATCGGCGACACGCGATCGCTGGCCACGCATCCGGCCTCCACCACCCATCGGCAACTGTCCCCGGCGGAACTGGAGAAAGCCGGCGTCACCGAAGACATGGTGCGGCTGTCGATCGGCATCGAGCATATCGACGATCTGCGGGAGGACCTGGACCAGGCCTTGCAGGCCAGCTAGCGCATCGGTTTCGAACGACCATGGTCGTCGAGACCAGGGGCGTAGCCCTGGAGGTAATTCAGGAACGACTGAGGGCGGCCTGGCGGCGCGTACCGCGCGGCGCGGTCGCGGCAACGGCGGAAATCCGCGGCCGGCCCGCCAGCCAGCGCTCAAACTCCTCCGCCAGCATCGGCCTGGCGTACAGGAAGCCCTGGGCAAAATCGCAATGCATCGCCCGCAGGCGATCTGCAGCCCGCTCGCTCTCGATGCCCTCGGCGACCACCTTCAGGCCGAGACTGTGCGCCATGTCGATGGCGGCGCGAACGATCGCCGCAAAGCCCTCGTCCGTTTCCATGCCCTGCACGAAACTCCGGTCGATCTTGACCTCATTCACGGGCATGCGGGCCAGGTAGCTGAGCGAAGAGTAGCCGGTGCCGAAGTCGTCGATTGACAGGCGGACACCGAGGCTGGCCAGGGACTCGAGCATGCGCAGCGCACGCTCCGGGTCGCCGATGAAGCCGCTTTCCGTCACCTCCAGCGTCAGGAGCCCTGCGGGCAGCTGATGCCGGGAGAGCGTCGCCGCCACGCGCTGGTCGAGGTGCGGATCGGATACGTCCTCGGCGCTGATGTTCACCGCGAGCGGCAGCGCGACTCCTGCGCGGCACCAGGCGGCCGCCTGCGCGGCGGCCGCGTCCAGCGCCCAGCGCGTCAGGTGTCGCACGAAGCCGGTCTGCTCGGCAAAGGGAATGAAGGCCGCAGGCCCGAGCAATCCGCGGCTCGGATGCTGCCAGCGCAACAGCACCTCGGCGCCCGCCAGGCACTGGTCGGACAGGGCGAGTTTGGGCTGGAACGCCAGGCGCAGCTCGTCGTGTTCCACGGCGCGCCGCAGTTCCCCGAGCAGCGAAACCTGATCACGGGGAACCGGACTGAGCGTGGCCTGGTAGAGGCCGACCGCGCGCTTTTCGCGGCGTGCCTGCTCGAGGGCCAGGCCGGCGCAGCGGATCAGCTCGTCCACCCGGGAGCCGTGCTCGGGTGCGGTCGCCAGTCCGACACTGGCCTCGATGTCGATGGGCTGGTCTTCGACCTGGATGCTGTCGCCCAGCCGCTCCAGCAGCGATGTACCCCAGGGGAGGGCGGCCTGCCCGTCCTGCATGACCTGGTACACCGCGAACTGGTCCGCCGCCAGCCGCGCGACTGCGCCGCGCAGCAGCGGTGCGGCCGTCAGCCGTGCACCCATCGTCCTCAGGACTTCATCGCCAATCGAGTAGCCCAGGCACTCATTGATTCTACGGAAGCGATTCACATTGACCAGGGCCACGGCCAGGTGCGCGCCGCCCGCGGTGTCGAGTTCGCGTTGCACGGCGGCGCCAAATGCAGTTCGATTCATCAGGCCTGTAAGGGGATCCTCGAAGGCGAGCTGGCGGATGGACTGATCGCGCGCCTGAACCGCGCACTGCATCAGCTGCAGGCCCTCGGCAAGCACGCCCAGCTCGTCGGCGCGCTCGACGGTCACCTCGGCCCGGTAATCGCCTTCGCGAATCTTGTCGATCGCCGCGGTCAGGTTGCGCAGCGGGCGCGTGATGTTGCGGGCCAGCCAGAATGCAGCCACCGTCGACGCCAGCAGGCTGAACGAGGCGACCGCGTAAAGCACCCGGGTCAGGCGTTCGAATGGCGCGCGCGCTTCCGTCAGTGAACGTGACAGGGTCGCGGTCACCTCCGCCCCCGGCGTGGTCGCGAGCAGCAGGGTTCTGCGGCTGAGGTCCGTCGCCGAGCGCGTCGGCAGGCCGCCCGTACTGATCACGCTGTGCGCCCGTGCGCCGGTGCCGATCGACAGGGTCAACTGCAGGCGCGTAATGGCCGCGAGTTCCCGTGCCGCCGCGGCATTCAATTCAAACCCCATCGCCACCCAGGCAACCGTGAGCGGGCTGCGGACGGGTACGATCACCAGCTCATAGATGTGATCACCCTCGACGAAAATGCTGGATCTGCCGTCGGTGCCCTCCACCCGCATCAGGGCCCGTGCCGGTTCAAAGTACTGTTTCGGACGGAGCCGGGAGCCGCTGCTGGCAATGACCCGGCCATCGGTTGCCACGAGCACCGCCATGGCGGCATGCACGCGACCAGCGCTGTTCTCGAGCGCCGAAACCAGGGTGTCCGTGTCGCGCGTTGCAACGGCCTCGCGAAACCCGTAATCGGAGGCCACGGCGGCCGCGGCCTGGCTCAGCAGACCGCGGTTGGCTTCGAGCACGCGGCTGAACACCAGCGCGCCCACGTCGAGCTGGCGCGTCACTTCGCGCTCCGCGTTGGCGCGATTGGCCGCTGAGACGATGATCAGTCCGGTGGCCAGTACGGTCATCAGCAGCACGATGAACGTGAGCGCGATCCGCGTGCGCAGGCGCATGGACTATTCGATCCAGGGAGGCGGCGTGCCGGGCTGCGCGCTCAGATCCAGCGTCACCGGCAGGCTCATGCCGGCGTCGGGGACCGTGAGCGGCGCGGGTCCATAGGCCTGTGCCGCCCGCTCGTGCCAGACGCGCAGGCGGTAGCGGCCCGGCGGTACCATGAATTCGGCCGCGCCGTCGGCCGTTGACTTGGCGAAGTAGGGGCTGTCGACGACGGCCAGGAAGCCGAGCATCGAGTCGTGAATGTTGCAGCCCATGACCACGAGTCCGGGCTTGTCAAAGGCGACGGTCGATTTGGGCGAGCCGGCATAAAGTTTCAGACTGAACACCTTGGTCGGCGAGAAGGAATATACCTGGTGGCGGATGTGATCGCTGTTCGGAAACGATACCGCGGTGCCCGTCTGCACGACGCTGACGCGCGGCACGAACTGACGGTCGACCTGATCGATGGTCGCGCTCCGCCGCCCGACAGGAGGCGAGGCATCCAGCGGGTCCAGGATCACGACGGCATCGGCAACGGCGCCACCGCGCGCATCCCGGACCTGGATCCTGGCCATGGCATCGGTTCCGGAACGTGCCGTAGCGGCAAGGCACAGCAGCCAGGCACCAAGCAGCGGCAGCGCAGGCGCCCGCATCAGCGCGGCCCGGCCGCCGGGGCTTCGACGATGTCGCGCTTCATCGGCGCCAGCAGGCGCAGCAGCTCGTTGCTATCCGCTATGCCCACGTGCCGTTCGCGCAGGATGCCGCGCAGCTGCTCGACCATGCCGTAGAAATCGGCCTCGGTAACATGATGGCCCGCGTGTGTTTCCCTCATCGGATCGCCGGAATAGCGGCACGGTCCCCCCGTCAGGTCGCACAATTGCTCGGCGAGCTTGTCCTTGATGCGCGGGATCTTGGAGCCCCTGAAACTTCGGTTCAGGTGCGGATCGGCAACCACGCGGTCGATGAGCGTATCGGCGATCGCGTGCATGGCCTCGGTTCCGCCCAGGCGTTCATAGAGACTGGTGCCGGGTGCCCCGTGAACCTGGGTACCAAAGGCGAGGCAGCACACCCCCAGCCACCGCTGAAATGTGACGCACGTCATGGGCTTGAACATGACAGGAAATGTTACGGACTGTGCGCAGGCGATGCTGTGCGCCCCGACACATTATGTCGATTCCACTGTTGAGTACGCTCTGCGGCCGTTGCGGCCCTGGACTACTGGAACGTGAGCATCCGTAAAGCGGTACTGCTGATCGCCTACGCCGCCCTGGCCATCGCCATGGCCTCGTCGAGCCGCGCCGGTGATCGCCTGGCGTGGACCGGCGGCGTCGACGAGTTCGAAGGCAGCGCTGGCGGCGGCCTGGTGCCGTGGGCGCTGATCGGCGGTCTGGGAACACGCGATCAGGTGGGCGCCAGCGCTTTTGCGACGCGGGTGTCGAGCAGCAATTTTTCCCTGCAGGCGTCCGGCCTCAACGTCGGCCTGTACGACCGGCTGGAGCTGTCGTTTGCACGCCAGCGGCTGGATGCCGGCGCCGTCGTGCCCGGCCTGACGCTCGGCCAGAACGTCTGGGGGGTGAAGTTGAAGCTGGCCGGTGACGCGGTATTCGCGCCTGATGAATGGCTGCCGCAGATCGCCGCGGGCGGTCAGTTCAAGGATACCCTCGATTACAGCCAGGTACCGCAGGCGGTCGGCGCCCGGCACGGCCAGGACGTCGACCTCTACGTCAGCGCCACCAAGCTGTATTTCGGCGCCCTTGCCGGCCGCAACGTCCTGTTGAACGCCACGCTGCGGCGGACCCGCGCCGACCAGTTCGGTCTGCTGGGATTCGGGGGCGTCGCCCACGGCGGCTACGCGCTGCTGCCCGAGTTGTCGGCCGGCGTCTGGGTGAGCGAGGAGTTGCTGGCCGGCGCCGAATACCGCGCCAAGCCGAGCGATCTTGCCGCGTTCCGCGAGGACGACGTGGGAGACCTCTTTCTTGCCTGGAATCCGCTCAAGGACCTGACCATCACGGCAGCGTACGTGGACCTGGGTCGAATAGCCGGAAAGCCCTCCCAGCAGGGCTGGTACGCATCGCTCTGGTTGGGTATTTAGCCGGCTGCGGCACGCCGGCCCGGGCCGCGGCTCACTCCACCAGGCTCAGGGCATTCTTGGGACATGACTGTACGGCGGCCTCGGCGCTCGCACGGTCTTCCTCGCCGATGGTTTCCTTCAGCACCCGGAGCGCGTCGTTCTCATCCAGGTGGAACAGGGCGGGAGCCGCCCTGGCACAGTTGCCGTTGCCATCGCACAATGACCCGTTGACGACAATCTTCATGAGACCTCCGGAACAGCCCGGTTCAGCGGCATGTGCCGCCGTAACAAGGATCCAATGCCTCCGGTCGGCGTTGTCGAGGCGCCCGGCCGGATGGCCGGCGGCTTGAACCGCGGCGTGGCGTTGGAGCATGATGCCATCGATGCGGTCAGGGGGTGAAGCATGGCGGCCTACGAGACGATCATCAGCGGCGGACGGATCGTCGATGGTACCGGAAGTCCGGCCTATTACGGCGATATCGGCATTGCCGCCGGGCGCATCGCGGCAATCGGCAACCTGTCCCGCGCCGAGGCGCTGCAGCGGATCGATGCGCGCGGCCGAATCGTCGCGCCCGGACACGTGAATCAGCATTCGCACTACGACGTCGCGCTGTTCTGGGATCCTTACTGCTCCAACGCCGGAGAAAATGGCGTGACGACGGTCGTGAACGCCAACTGCGGCTTTGGCGTGGCGCCGGTGCGGCCGCGCGACATTGAGCGCACCATGCAGATGCTGGAAACGACCGAGCAGATACCCGTGTCGCACCAGCGCGCCGCTCTGCCGTGGGACTGGGAGAGCTTTCCGGATTACCTGGCTCGGGTGCGGCAACTGCGCAAAGGCGTGAATGTCCTGAGTTACCTGCCGCTCAATCCGTTGCTCGTCTATGTCATGGGTGTCGACGCCGCCAAGACGCGCCGACCTACGCCGGCCGAAATGTCCACGCTCCATCGCCTGATCAACGAGGCGATGGATGCGGGCGCCATCGGCATTTCGATGTCCGCGATGGGCGCCGAGGGTAACTCCCACGTCGACTACGACGGTACGCCGATGCCCACCGACGTCGTCGACCATGACGTCATCGTGGACATCTGCCGCGCACTGGTCGAGCGGGGCGAAGGGGTGATCCAGCTGCTTTCGCATCTGATACGTTACGGCGATCGAACCGTCACGGAGCGCGTCCTGGAACTCGCAAGGGGGTCGGGCGTGAGCGTCATTCACAACGCCTTCATGACCTCGGACCTGATGCCTGACATGATCGACCGGGATCTCGCCTGGCTCGAGGCGCAGCGCGCCAAGGGCTACGATGTGACGGCCAACGCCCTGATGAGCCGGGGATGGATTGAGGCCGGCATGCGGCAGCTCGATGTTTCGTGTGGAATGCTGGCGGCGGTCCGCAGGATCGCGGCCTGCAGGACGGACGAGGAAGTCCTGGATCTCATCGCCGATCCCGGATACCGGCAGGCCTTCGCGCAGGAATATGCCGCCAAGGGCCCGACCAACGGGGCCAACGGCCTCGAAGGCCAGATCATCATCGGCATCGGTGAAGCCCCCGATCTCGCCCCGTACCTGGATCGAACGCTTGGCGCCGTCTCGAAGGAGCTGGGCCGCAATGTCGTCGAGATCATGCTCGACCTCGCCGTGCGTTCGAAATTGTCGCTGCAGCTGCGCTCGGCGCAGATCTCATCGACGGACGCCCGGCAGGCGGCGCGCATGCTGTCGCACGCCGCCGTCGTCGTGGGCGGCTCGGATGGGGGTGCGCACACCAAATCCTTCGGCATGGGTCATGTGCCCACCGACCTGCTGATCTGGCTGGTGCGGGATGAGCGGCTCATGACGCTCGAAGAGATGCACTTCCACCTCGGGCTGAAGCCGGCGCGGGCGGTGCAGATGAGGGACCGGGGTGCGCTGTTGCAGGGCTTCTGGGCCGACATCCTGATCTACGACCTCGCTGAGCTGTATTTCGATACCCGGCGCTATGAGATCGTCCACGACATGCCGAACGGCGACTGGAGGAGGAGAGGGCGGGCCGGTGGTTACGAATGCATACTGGTCAACGGCGTCGTCACCCACAGGCGCGATGCGCCGACCGGCGCAGTTCCGGGCCAGCTCGTGCGCGGCTTTGAGGACCGTGCCCGGCTGCGATCGGTTGCCGCGTAACGGGCACCCGGGGCCCGTGGGGGCGCCGAACCATGACCGGCCTGGCCAGTACCCAATTCGAATTCGATCCCTTCTCCATCGAGGTGATGGCCGATCCCGATCGGTATTACAGGGAGCTGCGCGACCACCACCCCGGGTACTACAGCGATCAGTACGACACCTATTTCTTTTCCAGATTCAATGATGTCTGGGAACTGCTGCGTATCGGCGACAACACCTTCGTCGCGACCGAGGGCAATCTGCCCACACCCGAGTATCTGCGCACGCGCCGCAACAACGGCGCACCGCCCTTCGTTTCGGTGAACCCGATGGCGCCCGGACCGGCTCTGCCGTCTCCTTATTACGAGGAAATGCGACTGGCGCATATATCGCCGCTTCAGCCCAGGAGCGTTGCTGCGCTGAGGGATGTGGTCCGCCATCACGCGCATGAGCAGCTGAAGCAGCTGCTGCCGCGCGGCAGGTTCGACCTGTCCCTGGACTATGCGGCCATCGTTGCCGCCAGGATGGTGTGCCATCTGTTTCAGCTGCCGCTGACGACGGCGGATGAAGTGCTGCGGAAGGTCGGGGCCATCGGCAGATCCGATCCGGCGAAGGAGGGCAGGAAGAGCGTCGACCTGTCGGCTTTCTTCCGGGAGATGAAGCCCTATATTGTGCCGCTCGTCCGGGCGAGGCGCGCCGCTGGCGCCGATGGGCACCATGGTCTCCTGGACGGATTGATCAATTACCGCACCAGGGAAGAGCAGCGGGCGCTCAATGACGAAGAAATCGCCGATCAACTCGTCTGTGCGATGGTTGGCGGCATGGAGGCCGTACCCAAGGTGACCGCTCGCGGCATCATGGAGTTATGGCGGAGACCGGACCAGCTCAGGGCGGTTCGCGCCGATCTCGCGACGAACCTGCCCGCAGCCGTCGAGGAGATGGTCCGCTATTGTGCGCCGGCTCAATATACCTTCAGGACCGCGCACAAGGACGTCAGGGTCGCGGGTCGGCACGTCAGGGCCGGTCAGAGGGTGGCCTCCATGCTGTATTCGGCTTCCCGCGACGAGCGTGAATTCGAGCATCCCGACGAGTTCATCTGGAACCGGCCGATACCCCGCGTCATTTCCTTTGGACTGGGCCAGCATCACTGCATCGGCAAGCACCTGGCGTTGCTCGAGGTGCGTACGCTCGTTTACGAGTTTCTGAATCAGGTCGATTCCGTTGAATTTCTCCTCGAGGAAGCCGGTCAGAATGCCGGCTATTTCCAGAGAGGCTGGATCAGCCTGCCGGTCATCGTGAAGAATTAGGGCAGGCGGTCGTCACCCTCATGGCCGGGTCTCAAACGGGCGGCTTGCCGTCCTTGATGCGTTGCGCCTGCTCCCAGACCGCGCTCTGGATGGTTGAGGCGCGCGGCCAGCCGGCGTGTACGGCGTACTGCAGGACGAATTCGTTCATCTCGTCCACGGTGGCGTTCCCGCTCTTCATCGCGGCGTACACGTGCGTCTTGATGGGCGTCTCCGAGGAGGAGTCCGAGACGCCGACCAGGGTGAGCCAGCGCCGCGCGCGCTCATCGAGGCCGGGGCGGCGCCACATCTCGCCGAATACGAAGTTGAGGATCCCGCCGCCGGTATAGGCCGTACCGGGCGCCTTCGGACCTCCGAAGGTCATGACCTCGGCAAAATTCCTCTCCCCCACGGCCATGCGGGCGGCCGGATCCCAGGGTGCACCGCGGATGGCCGGAAAGGCGGCGGGCGCCAGGCCGAGCGACTGGGCGGCTCGCGTGACGGCGGCGTCGAGGATCGCGCCGCGCGACCAGCCGCCATACACGGCGAAATGCAGCGCCGCTTCCCGCCATTCGGCGAGGCTTACCGCCTGCTGCGACAGGGCCCCTTTGATGTAGCCCTCGAGAATCTGCGCCGATGCATCCGCAGTGGAAGCCCCAGCCGCGGAAATGAGAAAACGCGAGCGCACATCGAGGCCCGGACGCGTCCAGACCTCGGCAAATATGAAGTCCCGCCACGCCGCCTCATAGGGCGTCGCGGGTTCGGCAGCCGGTCCATGGAGGATCTCGGCCTGCTTCGCGCGACCGGTCTCGATGCGCTCGGCCGGGTCCCGAAAGTTCACGGCTTCACCGCCGGCTTGACGAGGTTCACATACACGTTCTTGATGCGCAGAAACTCGTGCAGACCCGCCTGGCCGCCGAGGCGGCCGTAGCCGCTTTGCTTCATGCCGCCAAAGGGTGCGCACGGCGTCATGCCTTCGCCGGAGGCGTTGACATGGATCATGCCTGCATCGAGCTGGCTGGATACGTAGTGCGCGCGCCGCAGATTCTGCGTGTGGATATAGCCACCCAGCCCGTAGGCCGTGCCGTTGGCGAGCGCGATGGCTTCATCTTCGCCGTCGAACGGTGTGACCGCCAGCACCGGCCCAAAGACTTCATGCTGCGCGATGCTGCTGTGCTGGTCCACATTGGCAACAATGGTGATCGGCAGGAAGTAGCCCTGGGCAAGTTCATCGCCGAGGCGCTTCCCGCCGGCAACCAGTCGACCGCCTTCCTTCTGGACGGCGGTATCGACCATGCCAAGGATCCGCTTCAGGGCGGTGTCCGAGATGACGGGGCCGAGGACCGTGGACTTGTCGTAGGGATCGCCGACCTTGATATGAGGCGCCATGGCGCCGAGCATGCCGAGGTACTGGTCATAGATGGGCCGTTCCACCAATAAACGCGTACCGTTCACGCAGCCCTGGCCATTTGCGCTGATCGCTCCGGACAGACCCCGTCGCGCTGCCTCCTGAAGATCCGCATCCGCGAACACAATGACAGCCGACTTGCCGCCCAGTTCCAGGCCACAGGGTTTGAGCGTGTCGGCCGCGCTCTTCAACACCTTCTTGGCTGTCGGGCCGCTGCCGACGAATTGGATCTTGTCGACACCCGGGTGGGCGACGATCGCCTCGCCGACATCCGGACCGCCGGTGACGACATTCACGACGCCCGGCGGGAACCCCGCCTCGAGGCACAGTTCGCCGAGCTTCATGACGGTGTAGGGTGCGAGCTCCGGCGACTTCACGACGATGCAGTTGCCCGCGGCGAGCGCGGGCGCCATGACCATCGTTGCGGCAAACAAGGGGCCATTCCACGGAATGATGGCGCCGACGACGCCATAGGGCTCGTGAGCGACGTAGTCGTGCGCGGGTCCGGTCCAGGTCGCAATGACCTGGCCTTGTATCTTGTCGGCCCAGCCACCGAAATAGCGAAACTTCTGTGCCGCGTCATGGGATAGGAATGAAGTGACCATGATCGCGTTGCCCGTCTCGATCGTGGCGAGCTGCGTCAGCAGCAGAGCGTCACGTTCGAACAGGGCCGCGAGCTTGAACATGAGGTCGCGGCGCCTGTCGCCGGGAAGCGCGCGCCACGCGGGGAAGGCTGCGCGCGCCGCCGAGACAGCCGCGTCGACGTCGCTTGCGCCGGCCAGCTTCAGTTCGCGCGTGACGGTACCGGTACCGGGATAGACGTGCGCCCACGATTGGCCGCTACCGCCTTCAAGTCTCCTGTCGCCGATGATGAGCGGATGGCGCGGCAGAAGATCGGTGTGCGGGCTGTGCAGGGCCATAGGCGCATCTCATTCGTGTCGTTCCGCGAATGATAGGCATTTTCAGGCGGGATTGCCATGAATGAGTGAAGCTCATGAATCCTGCCGCGGCTCAGGCCTCGCGGAAATTGAGCTCGAACAGGATGCCGGTCGGGTCCTTCACGAAGATCTGACTGACCCCCTGTTCCGGAATATTCTCGCGGAATTCGACATTGAGGCCGCACAGTCTGGCGCGCATGGCCCCGATGTCGGTGCATGTCAGCGCGATGTGGTGAATCGCGCCGCTGCCGCGAGGCGGCGGCTCCGGGAGTACCTCGTCCCTCGAATAGGGCACGTCGGCGCTGGCCAGATGCAGCACCGCGGTTCCACTGTGATCCAGTATCCACGCCGCCTTCTCCGTCGAGGCGAGCCCCGGCACTGGCGAGAGACCCATGCCCAGTGCGCCTGTCAGGAATTCCACAGTCCGCTTGAATTCCGGCGTGCGGACGTTCAGGTTATTGAAGCCGTGGACGGGCATCTTACTCTCCGATTTCTCTGATCATGCTCCAAGTTTGTCGAGATGCTCGGACAGCCACTCGATGGCCCGGAGCGATGCGGCCGCAGCGCCCTCCTTGTTGATCCGAGGCCCTACCAGCTCCAGATCAAAAAGACCCTGGTAGCCGGCATCGAGCAGGTCAGTGATGAGGCGCTCCAATGGCATCGCACCATCGCCGGGGACGGCACGGCAGGGTGCGGACCGATCACCCAGCACGTAGTCGCTGACCTGAACCAGCCTCGTGATCGGCATGGCGCGCCGGAACAGCGCGGGCAGGCCTGCTTCACCCCAGCAGGGCTGGAGGTCGATGCACACGCCGATGCCCGCCATATCGGCGAGCAGGATCGTATCGGCCAGCGTGTGGGCGATGTGCATGTCGATATTGAAGGGCGAGGCATTCTCGATCATCAGAGCGATGCCCGCATCGCGGGCGACCGCCTTGCAGGGCGCGAGCAGCTCCGTGAACCGGCCAGCGGCCTGTTCCCAGTCGAGCTTT
>Ga0075029_100001377_pt1 | contig 13935 bp, 12 predicted proteins | sample LitLauG_LLR_2013_FD_71391 | JGI IMG/M metagenome (GOLD analysis project Ga0075029, IMG submission 71391) | Freshwater sediment microbial communities from North America - Little Laurel Run_MetaG_LLR_2013 | ecosystem: Environmental > Aquatic > Freshwater > Creek > Sediment | place: USA...
ACCTGGCCATCTTCGCGAGCATCCGACGCTTCGCACCGATCAATTTCGCTTGACCAGACTCGCCGAGCGCGAGTCTGGTAAAACAATCAAAGGTTCTGCTGCATCTCGGCAAGTTCCACTAGCTGCGCATGGCGGTCTAGCTTGTCGGGCATCTTGAAATAGGGATTGCCCTTCGACCAATACCAGAACAACGGGATAAACCCGAGGGCCATGGCCCCGAGACCAATCCATAGAGCCTTAGGGTTCTGCGAGCTAAGGCTATTGATCTGATTCACGAGGACGTAGATCATGAAGACGCCACCCACGAAGGGCCACACGCCCATGAAGATCAAATTGCCTACGGACTTGAACAACTGACGTCGGTACAAGATGACAACAGAAAACCCAGCCAATCCGTAGTAGATACAGATCTGAAGTCCGATCGCCGTAACACCATCATTCAAGATGTTGTAAACAGAACCCAAGGACGAGCTGGCCACAAACAAGAGCAACGAGAAGACTGCAGCAGTTGCGGTGGCGACCACCGGAGTCTTTCGCACCGGGTCGATTCTTCCTAGAGCCTTGGGCAGCGTGTGGTCTCGACCCATTGTGAAGAGCGTGCGCGTCACCTGAATCAAGGTGGTTTCAAGCGTCGCCACGGTCGAAAGAATGACCGACAAGATAAGGAGTTTGCCGCCCCAACCATGCCACACAGCCTGACCCAATACCGCCAAGATGTCTGACGAGTTGTTGGGGTTCGTTAACTGGCTAGTCGTCAACACCAGATTCGTTGACACGGTGAAGACCTCGAATAACAAGAAGACGACGATGACTCCAATAACGCCACCGAGACCCGAGGTGGAGGGTGGTTTCTTCGTCTCCTCGTTGAGGTTGGCCGTGACATCCCAACCCCAGTAGAAGAAGGCCGCCACCAGAGCACCCGCGGCGAAAGTTCCTGATCCTTTGGCATGGAATACGTTAGGTGAGAACCAGCTCCAGGAGAAACTCGTCACATGGTGTGCGTGAAAAAGAGCGAGCGCGGCGAAGAGGATAAGGAGGAGGACCTCGATTGAGGACATGATGATCTGAACCTTCACCGTGACCGTCACGCCAGCTGCCACGGCACCCACCATCAAGAGGAAGAAAATTGCTCCGATAATCGTCGTGACCAATTTGCTGGGTGTTGCGGAGGTAAAGATATTGATAACACTTCCGCCTGCTGGGAAGGTCGCAATGACCATGAAGAGTAGAGCAGACACCACGAGTGCCCACCCCGACAAGTACCCGAGGATCGGATGGATCGCACGGCGAACCCATGAGTACGCCGCTCCCGCGTGGGAGTCATCGCGACTCAAGTAGCTGAATGCGAACACGATGCCAAACATGAAGATGCCGCAATACAGGAGTGCTGCCGCGCCGCCGAAGAGGACGGTAGTGAAGAGAACCGTGGCAGTGCCAGCAATTGAGTAACCAGGCGCAGATCCTGCGATTCCCATGATGACCGAGTCGAACAGACCCAGGACGCCCGATTTCAACGAGTGCTCGGACGCGCCGGCCGGGATTGGTGCAACGGTGTCAGTCACGACAACCTCTTTCTTGTAGATATCACCCTCAATTGATCACTTCGTAAACATTGAATGTCAACATAGCCCTTCGCCGACACTCTTTTGAGCCCGCGAGGTTTCTCCGACGTGAAGTTACCCGTGGGGACCACCACATTGCGGGTTCTCTAGTAAAATCCGTCTGATTCGGGCCCGGCCGAACTGCTCAGTGAAAGGTCGTCGTGCCAGTATTCGAACGTTTCGACCTCAACGGGCGGGCCGCCACTCCTCGCGAGATCGTGAAGCGCTGGCACCACTTCCATCGACAGGTCCGCACCACGATGTCCACGCCCTTGGCCAGGATCGTGGGACCCCTCCTCGGTGATGACACGATTCGTCGGCGCCTACTCGAACGATGGCGACCCGCACCCCCCGAGTTGGTGCCGGTCGCACCCGAGAGCGTCAGGGTCTTCCCCCTCAACTACGTCGCGTCGACGCCGACTCCCCCGATGAGCCCCAGCGAAGTACTCGAACACGTCGAGCTGGTCGTCGTCGCGACGAGTGATCCCCTCGAGTTGCTCGAGAAGTTCCACCTCGCCCTCACGGGCACCAAGGAGTGGCTGCTCATCGTGACCGAGGAGAGTGGTGAGTACGCCCACCTCGCCGCCGCGTCGACGCTGTACGCTCACCGCGGCGAGGCTGACGTGGTCTTCGCCGACGAGGTGGGCGACACCAGTGCGATCCCCGTCTTGAAGCCCCGTGAGGTCGGCCCCCACACCCTGCTCAGTTACAACGTCATTGGTCGCCCCGCCTTGCTGCGCCGAGAGACCGTCGCACGCGAGGGCGGCCTGCGCGCCGAGGCGGGACGGGCCGCGGAGCACGACCTCATCCTTCGGCTCTTCGATGCGCAGGCACGTTTCCACCACGTTCCAGTGGTATTGGCGGGACGGTCCTACGACGAGCGACACCACCCTGACCTGGCGAGCGATACGCAGCGCGTCGTCGCCGAGGCCTTGCTGCGTCGAGGTATCACCGCGCGCGTGACCACCACGGCGCGTCCCTCGGTCGTGACCTGGTCGCCGATCCCCGACGTCTGGCCCTCCATCGACATCATCATCCCCACGCGCGATCGCGTCGACCTGCTGCGCGCCTGTGTCGCGTCCGTCGAGGCCAGCACGTACCCCCACTTCGCGATCACCATCCTGGACAACAGTTCCAAGGACCTAGCGACGCTCGACTACTTAGCCGCCACTCCCCACCGCGTCATCGACTGCGCGGGTCCCTTCAACTACGCCGCCATCATCAATCGCGGCGTGGCGCAGTGCACGGCCGACTTCGTGTTGACCCTCAACAACGACACGGTGGTGCGCAGCGGCGACTGGCTCGAACAGATGGTCGCGGTAGCGGCGCTCGATGACGTCAGCATCGTCGGCGTGACGCTGTTGGACCACCACGACGTTCACGAGCACGACGGCATCGTCATCGCGCCCTACCCCCAGCACCTGCGACGGGGCATCAATTACCTCATCGAGGACGAATCGGTCCTGGCGCGACGCGACGTGTCGGCGGTGACCGGCGCCGTGCAGCTGATCTCGCGGGCCCGCTACCTGGAGCTCGCCGGCATGGACGAGAAGCTCTCGGTGGTGATGAACGACGTCGATCTGTGTCTGCGCTCGCAGACCAACGGTCACCACGTGGTGATGCTCCCCGACGTGGTGGTCTCTCACTTCGCGGGCTCGACCCGCGGGCGCCTGGACCCCTTGAGCGACCGAAACTACTTCGTGCGGCGCTGGGACGTCTTTGGATCGCTGGTCGATCCTTATTTCCCCCAAACTCTGCGTCTCTACGGTCAGACCATGCAATACCACGCGGTGGTGCCAGACTAGGGACGTGGGTAACCGACTCGACGACCTCGACCTCTCTCAGAAGTTGTCCGCCGAGGAATCCGAACGCCGTCTCGTCGCCGCGCAGAAGCGCCTCTTGCACCTACGCCTCTTCAGCGCGGGACTGCTCGGTCCCGCACCCGACGCGCCCGGGCTACTGGTGCTCTTCGAGGGATTCGACGCCGCCGGCAAGGGCGGGGCGATCAGGCGACTGACGTCCGGGCTGGACCCGCGCCACGTGCGCGTCGTGCCGATCGGCGCCCCCACCACCGAGGAGCTGCGACACCATTTCCTCTGGCGTTTCTCACCGGCATTGCCGGGTCGCGGTGGCATGACCGTCTACGACCGCTCCTGGTACGGGCGGCTCCTGGTCGAACGCGTCGACCAACTCATCGATGCCGACACGGTGCGTCGATCGGCCAAGGAGATCGTCGACTACGAGGACGCCCTGGTCAATGACGGCATCACCCTGGTCAAGTTCTGGCTCCAGATCTCCGACGAGGAGCAACTCAAGCGCTTCAACGACCGGGCCGCCAGCCCGGCGAAACAGTGGAAGCTCACCGCCGACGACTGGCACAACCGTTCACTGCGACCGCAGTACGAACGCGCGGTCAAGGACATGATCGAATGGACCGACCATTCGCACGCCCACTGGGACCTGGTGGCCGCCGAGGACAAGCGCTTCGCGCGGGTCTTCATCCTCGAGACCCTCATCACACGCTGGGAGCACGACCTCGAACGGCGCGGATTCGCCGTGCCAGCCTCGCACGGTACCAATTACCTCATTTGAGCAGGGACGTCCCTAGACTTGACGTGACGACGGGAGCATGATGGCCAAGAAGAACTCTGACAAGAAGGGCTCCGACAAGAAGGAGTCCAAGAAGGATTCGAAGAAGGTGCCCAAGGTCCGCATCGGCGTGGTCGACACGATGTTCGCGCGCTACGACATGGGACAAGCGGCGTGCGACGAACTCGCCATCTGTCCCGGCTACAACAAGACCTTCAAGGTCCTCTCGCGCACCGTGCCGGGATTCAAGGACCTCGCCGTCGCGGCGATGAACCTCATCGAGGAGGACGGCTGCGCCATCGTCGTGGCCCTCGGCATGCCGGGATCGGCCCCCATCGACAAGCAGTGCGCCCACGAGGCGGCGCTCGGGATCATGCAGGCCCAGCTACTGACCGCCACACCCATCTTGGAGGTCTTCGTCCACGAGGACGAGGCCAGTGACCCCAAGGTGCTGGCCAGCGTCTTCGAGAACCGCTCGCGCAAGCACGCGCGCAACGCGTACTGGATGCTGTTCGAACCCGAGCAATTGCGCCGACGCGCCGGACAAGGAATTCGTCAAGGTTTCGACGACGCCGGCCCGCTGCAGTTGAAGTAGGCGCGTCGACATGGCCGAGGCCGTTCTCGTCGCTGCGGGTCGCTCACCGATCGGGCGCGCCTTCAAGGGTTCACTGATCGACCAACGCCCCGACGACCTGACGGCCTACGTGGTCGCTCAGGTCCTCGAACAGGTTCCCGAACTCGACCCCCACATGGTCGAGGACCTGCTGGTGGGCTGTGGGCAACCCGCGGGCGAGGGTGGTTTCAACCTGGCGCGCGTGGTGGCGGTCCTCGCCGGCCTCGACGACGTGCCCGGCGTGACGGTGAACCGCTACTGCTCGTCGTCCTTGCAGACGATCCGCATGGCGGCCCACGCGATTCGAGCGGGTGAAGGCGACGTGTTCGTCGCCGCCGGCGTCGAGACGATCTCGCGATTCGCGTCGGGCATGTCCGACATCGACGCGGCGGCCAACGCGCTCTTCGCGACGGCGCGCGAGCGCAGCGCCCAACGCGGCGCGGTGGGCGCCGAGACTTGGACACCGCCCACCGGTCTTCCCGACATCTACATCGCGATGGGCCAGACCGCCGAGAATGTCGCCCAGCTCGAACGGGTGAGCCGCTCGCAGATGGACGAGTTCGCGCTGCGCAGTCAAGAGCTGGCCGTCGCCCACCAGCGCAGCGGTTTCTTCGCCCGCGAGATCATCCCCGTCACCCGCGCTGACGGCACCGTCGTCGCCACCGATGACGGCCCCCGCGCCGACACCTCCCTCGAACGGCTGGCGTCGCTCGCGCCGGTCTTCCGCCCCGACGGAACGGTCACGGCGGGCAACGCCTGCCCCCTCAACGATGGTGCGGCGGCTGTTGTGGTCATGAGCGACGTGCGCGCTCGCGAGCTAGGCATCAGGGCGCGTGCGCGAATCGTGTCCTCGGGGGTGAGTGGCCTCAATCCCGAGATCATGGGTCTCGGTCCCATCGAAGCCAGCCGCCAGGCGTTGGCGCGAGCGAATCTGACGATGGACGACATCGACCTCGTGGAGATCAACGAGGCGTTCGCGGCCCAGGTCCTGCCGAGCGCGAAGCACCTGGGCATCCCCCTGGAGAAGCTCAACGTGCGCGGCGGTGCCATCGCCCTGGGTCACCCCTTCGGCATGACCGGCGCGCGCATCATGACGACTCTGCTCAACTCCCTCGAGGAGTCGGGCGGACGCTACGGGCTCGAGACCATGTGCGTCGGCGGCGGTCAGGGCATGGCGATGATCATCGAACGCCTCGACTGAGCCCCGCCGCTTCGACGACTCGCCCAGAATTACGTGTCCGTCAGCGGGAGGCGGCGGGCCGCACTCTCTCCTAGGGTACGGCTGTGGACACTCTCGACGACATCAGGTGGCGCGCGGTGCTCGAGCGCGACGAGGGCTCGCGAGGAGTGTTCGTCTACGCGGTCGCCTCGACCAACGTGTACTGCCGTCCCGGTTGCTCCTCGCGAGCGCCACTGCGAGGGAACGTGAGCTTCTTCTCGACGCCTGAGGAGGCCCGCGACGCAGGCTTTCGCGCGTGCCGGCGTTGCCGACCCGACGCCGCCGTGGCTGACGAGCCGTCGCTCGCCGCGGTCATCGCGCTGTGTCGTCGACTCGAGGAGGGCGAAGGGGACGTCGACGTCGCGGGATTCGCTACGCAGGTGGGCTACAGCCAACGGCACCTGCGCCGGCGCTTCTTCGAGGTCCTGGGCGTGACGGTGGCCCAGTACGCGCGGGCCCAGCGCGCCGCGCGCGCCCGCGCGTCGCTCGCCGCCAACGCGCCGGTGAGCGACGCCATCTACGACTCCGGGTACGGTTCGAGCCGTGCGTTCTACCAACACGGTGCTACGCGCCTCGGCATGACGCCCGTCGCGTTCAAGTCCGGTGGCGACGGACAGCGGATCTCCTTCACCTCACTGGTCACTCCCCTGGGCGTGGTGCTGGCCGCTCGCACCGAGCGCGGGGTGTGCGCCGTGCGCATCGGCGACGACGAGCGAGTCCTCGAGAAGGAACTCGCCGACGAGTTCCCCCACGCCCACCTCGAACGCGACGACGAGGGACTCGAGGACCTCGCCCTGGTCCTCGCGGCCGCCGTTCGTGGTGAACCGGCGGCGCCTCTTCCCCTGGACCTGGCGGGCACCGCGTTCCAGATGAGGGTATGGCAGGCCCTGAGCGACATCGCGTGCGGCACGACGCTCACCTATTCCCAGGTCGCCGAACGCATCGGCGCGCCACGGGCGGTGCGCGCGGTGGGGTCGGCCTGCGCCGCCAATCCCGCCGCCCTCCTGGTGCCGTGTCACCGCGTGGTGCGACGCGACGGCTCCCTGGGTGGCTACCGGTGGGGCCTCGAGGTGAAGTCCGCTCTCCTCGACCTCGAGAGCGACGCGGCCGCGCGGTGACGAGCCCGCGAGTACGACCCGACCACGCCATCGAACGGCGACCGGTCATCGCCTGGCAGGTCTGGTTCGTCCTGCTCGGGGCGATCTGGGGCTGTTCGTTCTGGTGGATCAAGCTCGGACTGCGCGCGATGTCCCCGGTCGACGTCGCCTTCGCCCGGCTCCTCGCGGGAGCGCTCACGTTGCTCATCATCTCCGCGGCGACCCACAACGCTCTCCCCCGACGAGTGAGGACGTGGGCGCACCTCTTCGTGGTCGCGGTGCTGTTGAACAGCGCACCCTTCACCCTCTTCTCCTACGGCGAGACCCACGTCTCGGCCGTGCTGGCGGGCCTGATCAATGCCTTCACCCCCTTAGCCACACTGATCGTCGTGTTGTTCATCCTGCGCCAGGAGCAGGTGAGTACCGCGATCACCGGCGGTCTGGCGATCGGGTTGGCGGGGGTCGTGGTGCTCATCGGCGTGTGGAACGGCTTCGGCGCGAGCCAGTGGCTGGGGATCGGCGCGTGCCTCGGGGCCGTCATCTGCTACGGATTCGGCTTCTCCTACGCGCGCGGGCATCTGGGTTCGCTGCCCGAGTCGCCCGTCGCCCTGGCCACCGGCCAGGTGATCTTGGGCACCCTGCAGATGGCCCCCTTCGCGCTGGCCTTCGGTCACGTGAGCAGCCATCGGCCGTGGTCGTCGCTGCTGGCCCTGGCGGCGCTGGGTGTGCTCGGAACCGGCGTCGCCTACATCATGAACTTTCACCTCGTGAAGAACGCCCCCGCCAGCGTCGTGAGCAGTGTCACCTACCTGACCCCCATCTTCGCGGTGGTCGTCGGCGTCGCGTTCCTCGGCGAATCGCTCACCTGGAACGAACCGGTCGGCGCGCTCTTGATCCTGCTCGGCGCCGCCGTCGCCCAGGGCCGCGTTCGTCGCCGCGGCGACGCGGCGCGGGCGTGAGGCTAGGGACGACCGGTATCGCGTCCCGTGGGATCACCCATGATTCGCTCGTGCTCGGCCTCGTCGACCTCGCGGACCTCGGTGGCGAGCAGCACGGGGATGTCGTCCTTGACCGCGTAGGCCTGGTGCGTGCGCGCGTTGTAGAGGACGTCGAGGGTCGCCACGTAGCGCAGCGGTCCGTGATCGGTCGGGTCCTCGAGGAGCTCCAACAAGAAGTCGTCGAGGGCCACGACTAGTTGGCCTTGATCAGGGCCACGACCTCGGCGACGTGGCGGGCGCAGGACTCCTCGGTGTCGGCCTCCACGTTGAGGCGCAGCAGGGGCTCGGTGTTCGAGGGACGCAGGTTGAACCACCAGTCCCCGTAGTCGGCGGTGAGACCATCGAGTTCGTCGATCGACGCGCCCGACGCACGCAGGTGCTCGGTGATCGCCGCGACCGTGGCGAGGGGATCGCGCACCTCGGTATTGATCTCACCCGAGACGGCGTAGCGGTTGAAGGGGCGCACGAGTTCTGACAATGGACCGTCGAAGGCGCTGAGCAACTCCAACACCACCATCGCCGTGATGATGCCCGAGTCCGCGCGATAGTTGTCCCGGTAGTAGTAGTGCCCCGAGTGCTCACCGCCGAAGATCGCGTTGGTCTCGGCCATCGTCTGTTTGATGTAGCTGTGCCCCACGCGCGTGCGCACGCCGACCCCACCGTGCTCCTCGATGACCTCGGCGACGGATTTCGAGCAGATCACGTTGTAGAGGATCGTCGAGCCGGGATTCTTGTCGAGCAGACTCGCCGCCACCATGGCGGTGGTGGTCGAGCCGCTGATGCCCTGGGCCTTCTCATCGATCAAGAACACCCGGTCGGCGTCGCCGTCGAAGGCGAGTCCGATGTCGGCGCCGGTCTCGAGGACCCGACGCTGCAGGTCCACGATGTTGGCCGGGTTGAGGGGGTCGGCCGGGTGGTTCGGGAAGGTGCCGTCGAGCTCGGGGTACATGATCTCCACGTCGAAGGGCAGGCCCGCGAAGATGAGCGGCGCGACGTAACCGCCCATTCCGTTGGCGGTGTCGGCGATGATCTTGAGGGGGCGCAACCTCGACGTGTCGACGAAGGAGTGCACGTGGGCCACCCACGCGCTCACCACGTCGTTCTCGCGCATCGCGGCGAGTTCCGCGGTGGCCGGCGAGGCCAGGAACTCGTTGGTCATCCGTTCGATGTCGGCCAGACCGGTCTCGAGGCCGATGGGCTTGGCCTCGGCCAGACACATCTTGATGCCGTTGTACTGGGCGGGATTGTGCGAGGCGGTGAACATCGCACCGGGCGAGTTGAGGAAGCCCGAGGCGAAGTACAAGAGGTCCGTCGAGGCGAGTCCGATGTCGACGACTTCGACGCCCACCCGGCGCACTCCCTCGGCGAACGCGGCCACCAGGCTCGGGCCCGAGGGCCGCATGTCGCGCGCCACGACGATCGAAGGGCCGCCCACGAAGGTGGCGAACGCCGATCCGGTGGCCCGCGCGATGTCCTCGTTGAGTTGGTCGGGGTAGGTGCCGCGAACGTCGTAGGCCTTGAAGATCAGCGAAGTGTCCATGGTCGCCAATCCTACCGTCGGGCCCGACGCCGCCTTCGTAGAGCGACCACGGCCACCGCGAGCCCGATCGCCGCCGCGACGTCGCTCACCGCGTTGCCCAGGCTCACCACCGTGCTCGAGCCGTAGACGAGGGACACGGTGCGCGACGTGGGCACCACCACCATCAGATTGGGACTGACGCGGTAGGGTCCCGCGGCGCCCGTGGCGTGCCAACGCGGATAGTACGAGATCTTGACGAGCACCGGGACGCCGACGCGTGAGACGTGGAAGCTGATCGACGACGTGGTCTGGGTCACGTCGGTGACGCTGACGCGAGGCAGCGTCTGGCCGAGTCCCGCGAGGTTCCCCTTGGCGTCGCTCGAGTGCGGCCAGGCCGCGGGACCGCTACTGGCCAGGAGCACCTTCCACGACGCGGGGTCGAGCCACCAGCTCTGGTTGGCCGCCAACCACGCGGTGCGGCTCGAGAGGCCGGACTCGACCACCGGATCGTACGTCAGGGGCTGGACGATCGGACTGTCCTTGATGCGGTAGATGAACCACTGATTGCCCGGCGCGGGCCACACCTTGGTGGTGGCGACGAGTTGCAGGGACGGATCGAGCTTGGCCTGGGCGATCACCGCGCTGGAGAAGGCGATGAAGTACTTCACGCCGAGCATCTGCAGGTGTTGGACCCCCTCGGTCACGTCGACCGTGCCGTAGTCCAAACCCACCTGGGGATCGCTCGGGGACATGCTGAGCTCGGCCTGGTCGAGGAAGTGGTACGGCGTGGTCGCCGAGGACTCGAAGAAGAGTCCCTCCATCGATCCCACGCAGTTGTTGGTCCAGTAGGGCAGCAACATCAGGGCCATCGGCGTGCCGAAGCGGCCCTCGGTCGAGCTGTACTCCCACATCGCGCGGCCGCAGCCGTACTTCGAGGCCACCGATCCCATGGTGCTCATCAGGTCGTGGTACTCGGGCCACGCCGCCTGACCCTGGTAGCCCTCGTAGTTGTACGCCGCCCAGTTGGTCACCTCGTTGCCGGTGGTGTTGAGGTGCAGGGCGCTGGCCGTGGCGGGGATGAGTCCGGGCACGGTGGAGAACATTCCGATCAGGATCACGCCGGCCGTGGCGTTGAGGAGGCGATTGCGGTGGATGCGCTCGTTCCACTCGTGACGCCACGACGCCGATCGCGCGGCGTCGAGCTCGTCATCGACCCCGAACTCGTCGAGGTCGTATTCGTCGGTGAACTGAAGCGCCACGTCGAGACGGTGTTGGCGCTGCACCCATCGCCACGCGACGTAGCCCACCAGCCACCCGGCGAGCAGGTGGATGCCGAGGAACCAGAAGGGCGACAGGCGCTCGTTGAACAAGATGCTCTGGGGGTCGAACACGTAGGCCACCAGCGATCCCGCGGTCACCAGGGTGAGGAAGACGCCGAGCCGGTCGCGCACGATCAACGCCACCAACCCGGCGGCGGCGGCCATGACGATGACCCAGCGGTCCCCCGCCGGTCCTCCGGTACTCGTCCACCAACCGAGGGTGGTGAAGATCTGGTGGATCGAACCGGTGGGGTCGTTGGTGTACCCCATTGAGTTGGTCAGGTTCTGCGTGGTGGCGAAGCTGAGCAGCCACCACGCCGACAACGACAGTGAGATCAGCCCCGCCCCCACCGCGAAGCGCACCGGGCGAGCGAAGTCGCCGGTGACGCGCTCCTCGCGCGGGTCGCCGAGTCCGCGGCGATGCAGCAACTCGAGCACCACCAGGACCGCGACGGCGCCGAGGCAGAAGAGCCACGGCAACAGGTGCGACGCCAGCGTCACCGACAATGCGTTGCCCGCCCACCAATAGCCGCGACCGGTACGCACTCCCCTCGCGAAGAGTCCGATCGTCACGAGGCTCAGGGCGAGCGACAAGGAGAACGCGTATTCGCCGGCCATGGTCGAGAAGAGATTGCCCCCGTCGATCGTGAAGCTGGCGTCGAACAGGAACGGCAGCGTCGCCAGGGCGAGGGCGGCCGGCACGGGGCGCGGCGCGCGAAAGAATCGCGCCATCACGTAGGCGCCCACCGGCATCAGCAGCGAGCCGAGAATGGTCGCCAGCTTGAAGGCCACGGCGAAATTGATCACGTAACTGCCCAGGACCGCCAGGTAGTCGGCGAACACGAAGTAGTAGGTGTAGGCCGGCATGCCGTCGAACCACCCGGGGTACCACGGGGTCAGGTGCAACAGGTCGCCCTGACTGCGCATGAACGCCGGCAGCGCCAGGTGCGACCCCGTGTCGCCGCCGGTGATCAACGTGGACGAGAGGACCAGGCTCGGGTGCAGGGACCAGAACACCACGATGATCACGGTGGCGACCGCGACCACGTCGAACCACGCCAGTGCACCCATCCGGCGTAGTCGGCGCATCAGTGATGCATCCTCTGCAGCACCAGGGAGGTCATCGTCAACGCGTTGAAGCCCACGTGGGTGAGGACCGAGGGAACCAGGCGACGCGTGCGCAGCACGACGAGGGCCAGCACCACGCCCAAGAAGAACAGCCCCGGGAGTTGCAACCACTCGGCGTGGGCCAACGCGAAGATCAGGGCGCTCAACCCCACCGCCGCCGCCGTGCCGCGCCGTCCCCCTCGCTCGCCCAGTCCCGCGTCGAGGGCCCGAAAGACCACGCCGCGAAAGAGCCACTCCTCGACCACCGGGGCGCCCAGCACCGTCATGGCCGCCAGGAGCGCGAACGTCGCACCGTGGGCCGCACCAAAGAGGTGATCCACCGGTTTGTTCATATTCTTAAAATGGAACGGCGCGTAGGCCACACCGACCACCAGTTGACAGGCCACCCCCAGGACGAGGTAGCCCGCGTCACTGGGCCGCGGTCGCCACGCACCGGGTAGTGGCGCGAGTCCCCCGCGGTCGTGCGCGTAGTAGATGGCGACACCGAATCCCACCCAAAGTCCGCCCAATCCCACGGCATTTGACCACCACGGCGGATCAGCGAGCTTCGACAACGCGGTCATGCCGCCAGGGAAGTGGATGCTCGCCGCTATCAGCGCGTCCAGCACCGAGGCCACGACCTGGCCCAGGAGGAAGCCCACGACGGCCATCACCATGATTCCCCCGACGCGGGGCTGATTCTTAAGATTCGTGTCCGTCACCGCTCCTTACGCTAACAACTCGCAGGTTTTACACAGGAGCTCGGAACAACGTGTCGCCAACCACCTCTAGATTAGAAACGTGACAATGCCTGCCCCCGACGAAAACAACTGGCGCAAGTACGTGCCAGGTGGTCCCACCCCCATGCCGCCCGAGAATCGACGCCGTATTGTCATCTTCGCGATCGTGCTGTTCCTGGTGGGATTCTTGGTGATCTCCTCGCTCTTCCCCTCCAAGAGCGTCAAGAGCGTCTCCTACTCGAACCTGCTCACCTACGCCAAGGGCCAGAAGGTCATCTCCGCGAGCATCTCCAACAATTCGGGCGTCATCACCGGACAACTCAGCGACGGCACCAACTACACCACGAACGGTCCGGTGCCCGTGCTGGCCGACGAAGTGACGACGCTGCGCGGCGACAACGTCTCGGTGACGTTCGCCAATCCCTCGAGCCTGGCCGCCACCTTGTTGCCCTACCTGATCTGGATCCTGATCTTCGGCGGGTTCATGGTCTTCTTGTCGCGCCAGGCCAAGGGTCAGATGAACGGCATGATGTCGGTGGGACGCTCCAAGGCCAAACAGTTCAATCAGGACCGACCCAAGACCACCTTCTCTGACGTCGCGGGCTACCTCGGCGTCAAGCAGGAGATCAGTGAGGTCGTCGAGTTCTTGAAGACCCCCGGTCGCTACACCGCCATGGGCGCCCTGATACCCAAGGGCATCTTGCTCGTGGGTCCCCCCGGAACCGGAAAGACCATGCTGGCGCGCGCCGTGGCCGGCGAGGCCGGCGTGCCCTTCTTCTCGGTGTCGGGATCGGACTTCATGGAAATGTTCGTAGGCGTCGGTGCCAGTCGCGTGCGCGACCTGTTCTCCACCGCGCGCAAGCAGTCACCCGCCATCGTCTTCATCGACGAGATCGACTCCATCGGCCGCAAGCGCGGCGCGGGCGTGGGTGGTGGACACGACGAGCGCGAACAGACCCTGAACCAGATGCTCAACGAGATGGACGGCTTCGACCCGACCGAGGGAGTCGTCGTCATCGCCGCCACCAACCGACCCGATGTGCTCGACCCCGCCTTGTTGCGTCCGGGCCGATTCGACCGTCAGATCGTCGTCCCGCTTCCCGACCTCGATGAGCGCCTGCCCATTCTGGAGG
>Ga0075029_100001379_pt1 | contig 13932 bp, 6 predicted proteins | sample LitLauG_LLR_2013_FD_71391 | JGI IMG/M metagenome (GOLD analysis project Ga0075029, IMG submission 71391) | Freshwater sediment microbial communities from North America - Little Laurel Run_MetaG_LLR_2013 | ecosystem: Environmental > Aquatic > Freshwater > Creek > Sediment | place: USA...
GTATTGACGGCACTCAAAGATTTGAAAGAACAACATCTCAAAGCAAAACAAAACCTCAAGATCAATTGAAGCCGACAAAAGAAGATTTACAATTGCAACTTGAAGGTGCAATAAAATCTCAAGATTTCGAAAAAGCATGTGATCTAAGAGATCAAATAAAAAACTTTAAATAATCAAGTCCGTTTTATGGCTGGTGCATCAGTCCATGATTAAGGGTTAGAATTCCCCGTGACCTCTGGCAAACCTCATCGAGAAATCGATGGGGTTTTTTTTTGCTCTTTATTGTCATTGTAAATTCTGCTTGTATTTATTGATAACTATACACTGACCAAATTTTAGGCATAACTGTAACTATGGGTACGGTCAGAGAGTTAGCAAAAAAATTAAAACAAATATGAGCGGTTTTTTTACACGTCCTAATTTTTCCGATACACAAATTCGTCAATTAACTGGGGATACAATAAATTTATCAGGTACAACGAATTTTGCTGGAACATTACAATCGAAAGGTGTTGAAATAAATGCATCGATTACTGGTGCAACATCTGGTGATGTTTTAACCTACATTGGCGGTAATAGAATCATTTTGACATCAGGATCGGGAGCTTCTGCTTTTGATAGTAATAGACCAACAACACGTTCGGGAGTTCCATCTGTTAATGTTGGTGGCACAACAGTAAATCAATTTTTGGAAGGATATTTTTTCCCGTCAGTTCCACCGGGAGCAGCATTATCAGGTGGTAACACAAGATATTTTGGTGACAATGGTGGTGTAACTTTAAATTATACTGCAACAAAAAATACTGCATTAATTACATCTATCAAGTTGGACGGTGTGGCAATTACAATTACTGCTGGTGGTAATACTCAATCAGGCGTAACAGGAAAAACACTTACGACACCTAATACTAATCAAACATACACATTGGCAGTAAAGGATGCAAACAACGCAACAACAAATGCAACAACATCTGTTGTGTTTAGTCAGAGAAGAATGTTTTATGGAGATAACGTCAATTTGATTGGTAGTTCTGATACTGCAATTACAAATAATGTCAATCTTCACGATGGAGCTAATGGTGAATTTGCATCATCAAGAGTTAAAGGAACATTCAATTTAACATTGGCTGGTCAATTCTTTTATTATGTAATTCCATCATCGTTCGGTACACCATCATTTGTAATTAATGGATTATCAAATACTGATTTTTCATCACAAGCATTCTCATATACAAACCCATTTGGTTTTGTAACACCATTCGTGATATGGAGAACAAATAATTTATTGACTGGTAATTTTAGCTTTAGTGTATCGTAATAATATGAAAAAAATAGTAAAGAATAAATAAATGGGCTTTAATTTACTTGGTACAGTCTTAGCATCACCTGTAGTTACTGGTAATTACAATACCGATACCTATGGTACACATTTTTCATTTCTTGGTGTTGGTGGTTGGCAAGAATTAAACTTATTAGCTGACAGAGATGCAATTCCAGTAGATGGATTAGGTAATCTTGATCCTTCTGGATTAAGCTCTGGAAGAAGAAGATTAGGTATGTTGGTTTATGTTGCGGAAAACGACAGCATTTATCAATTATTTGTTCCATATCATGTATGGACAGGTTTAACAAATACTGCAAAAGTTTCAGCATTAGCAAATAATGCAAACTGGATTCAATTTACAACTGGCGGTGGTGGTGATGCGATATTGAAAAAATATCAACAAACAGCACACGGTTTTTCGGTTGGTAATGTTGTATCATTTAATGGTACATCATATGTAAAGGGTATTGCAAGCGTTCTAAATACCTACGAATTTATTGGTGTTGTTAGTAGTGTTATTGACGCAAATAATTTTATTGTAACGTATGCAGGTTTTATTGATTTATCTGCGGTAACGGGTTTAAGTGCAAATACATTATATTTTGTATCACCTTCAGTTGCAGGTGCAATAACTCCGATTGAACCATTTAATTCTGGTGAATCTTCAAGACCAATAATTATTACACAAACACCTACAACAGGTCTTGTGTTGATGGAGAGAAGTTTTACTGTTTCAAATGTTGGTGCATCTGGTACTACAAGTGGTGTAAGAATACAAAGAACAACAATCCAATCACTTCATGGATTTAGTGTTGGTGATGCGATTGTTTATACTGGAACAACATATACAAAGGCTCTCGCTAGAGGATCGAATCCTTTTCCTATTGGTATTGTAAATCAAGTTTTTGATCCAAATACTTTCCTTGTTTGTTTTGATGGATATGTAGATGGTTTCGCAGGTGTTCTTGATGAATTTGGAAAGCATTTAAGCGGTGGTACACTTTATTACGTATCCCCGAATGTTAAAGGTAAATTAACAAGTATTCAACCAATATTAAATAATGAATACATCATACCTATTTATCAAGCATTATCACCTAATGATGGTATTGTAAAAAATATTAATGGTGCGTTAGTTCGTAGTAATTTTGGACAAGAAATATTTGTAGTAGCAAATCTTGCTGCAAGGACTGCAAAATTCCATGCATCTGGAACAACAGGTACGTCAGGACAGGTTGAATCCTTCCCGGGTCTTACTGTGTTTGTAATTAGTGCAACAACAAGCGGAACAAGTAAAACATATATTGATACAACTGGTTTTTTAACATGGTCGGCAATTACTACGACAACCAATGTAGTAATTTCTTGGACAGATATTACTGGTAAACCTAATGTTATAACTGGTGCAACTTATGTTGGTAATGGTTTAGGACAAATATTACAAGCACCTATAAGTGGTTCAACATTCCATTTCAAAACAATTAAAGCAGGTAGTGGAGTAAGTGTTATTAACAATCCTAATGACATAACAATTGCTGTTACTGGATCAACAACAGGTACAACTTTCATAGGTTTACCTGAAACAGGGACAACATATATTAATGGTATCTTCACTGACTTCACACCTTCAACAAGAACAGGTTTAACAATAGATAGATTCAACAAATTATTCTTATTGTTATTACCATCTCAACCACCATTACTTACAAGTATAAATGGTACGGGTGTTTTTGTTAGTGGTAACTTATCGTGGGGTGTTTCAAGAAATGATATTTCATATGTAAACGTTGGAACAAATGCAGGTAATCCTGCTGTGGACATCAACGGTACATATACTTCAAGCGGAACAAGATTGGGTATTACTAAGTCAAGTTTGAATGGTAATTTAAATAGTAATGTTGCTGGTAATATTAGCGGTATACCATTTTATGGTGGTGCATTCCAAGATGGTGATAAGGGAAAACTTATTTTACTTAGAAATGGTGTAAACATAAGTCAATTAGCTTTAACTGCAAGCACAGGTGCATTAAGCAATGCTAACCTTAGTGTAAGTGCAGTATTGTATGTTCAAACCGCACAAGGCCCTGTCACGGAGTTTAAATATAGAACAGGTTCTTACTCAATAGCAACATCAAATATGTTGAATGGATATAACTACTTTGAAATCATTCATAGTGGTTCAACTTTTAGTACTGTAACAAATTTCCTTGAATTTGTATATGATTCAAATGCGAATAACATTAGTGCAGTTGGTACTGGTTTAACTAACGTAACATTAACAGGTACTAAAAATATTTCAGGCGTTAAATACAACACGAGCGGTACAATACAATATCAAGCAACGGTTTCGAACGTGTATAAGAATGTTTATAGTTCATCGGCAACAGCAATTAACTTTATTAACTTAGTTAATTTAGGTGCACTAACAACTATGGATGTTACTGGTGCTGGTATCAATAATAGAACAGGATCACCACTACAAACATATCCAACGTTGAACACAACTGTATCTAATCCGCAGAATACAAATATTTCTATTGTTGCAACATTACCAATAAATGCGTCAGTTGTTTTAGGTAATGTTGGTACTGTAGGTAAATTAAGTGCAGGTATATCACTTAATCATCCATTTGCATCAAAGAGTTTAAGTGGTGGTGTTGATACTAAAACTGGATTTTTATTTAATACTGTTACACAAGGTAACATTCTTAATTCAGAAGACTTCACAGGTGAAGTAAATAGATTACAAGATCGCGATTATTCAACATTGACATATTTGAATGTTAATGCAGGAACATATGCATGGGATTCTACACAAAGTTTAATTGGTGTAAACCCACAATATAATACAGGTATGTTAGTGTTTAATGGTGAATTGATGTATCCTAATGCAGCCTACTTGACAAGTCAATACGGAATTACAACAGGTAATTTTGCTGGAGTTACATTCAGTCCTATTGGAAATGTTAATTATACATCGGCAAGCGGAATAAGAAATGACTATAGAAAATTCCAGTCTGCTAATGGTGCTGTACAGTCAACATTAACTTTTGCAATTACTCATACTGGTGTTGCATCTGATTTTTTAACTAATGGTGGTACTGGTGGTGTTCCATCGGCAAACAACATTAAAGTTGAATTCTTAATTATGAGAAGTGATACGACAATATACGGATGGGCAAACCCATTTGCATCTAGTGGTAATCCATTAGGTATTGCTAACACATCAACATCACAAGTTGGAAATGTGATGACAGTAAGTTGTACACTTTCGACAACACCAAGAGTTGGTATAAATGATTTTGTTATTGTGAGAATATTCTTTGCAAGTGCATATACGAACAGAATACAACACTTATCAATAACTAACATATAATATAAAAATTGAAGATATAAATAAATGGCATTAACAACACCAAACCAAAACGCAATCTCCTTTAAAAAATTGGGCGGTAAAGCTCATACTCAACAAGGTTTTGCTGTTAGTGAAGAATCAATTGCTACGAACGTTCAAATGTCGTATAGCACTGTCTTTGGGCAGCAAATAGTTGGATTGCCTATTACTACATCTGGATTAACCACACTATATGCAACGAATGGAATAGTACAAAGAGTAATGTTCCCAATCGATATTATTCCTAATACTCAAATTGGTGTTAATCAATCACAAGGTTATAGATTAAAATTACCTGCAGATTGGAATACTCACCCGGGAGCTTTATATCCTAAATTTACTACTGGTACTTATTTACACACTGCGTTAGGTAAATTACAAATTGTACCTGCATTATATGGTACGTTAAAAACTGATGGTACAACTGAGTACGATCCAATATTATATCAAACAAATGGATCAACAGTCATTGCAAAATTTGATCCGATTAATTGGTATTTCGATCCATATGATGGTGTTATTTTTGTTGAAGACCCGCCAGCAGGTTTTGATGTTAGTGCATCCCGTCCCGGTTTCTTAGAAGCCTATTTGTATGTTGGTAAATATCTTGATCAGGTTGTTACTGGAACAAGTTCTGGTGGTACTATTATAACTGGTTCTACAAACATTACTGCAAATAATGGTTTAACAAAAACAGGTAATAACATTAAATTAGGTGGGTTACTTACAGGTAATACTACAATTGATCTTAGTGGAAATACATTATCACTTAATACACTTAATGGAGGTATATTCAATTGGGATAAAAGTGGTTTAGGTTTACAAGCAGCAACTGGTGGAACTGTAACATTAAGCACATATGATCCGACCTTGAATAATAGTTCAGGTGTCGCATTTAGTCCAACATTATTTTATGTTAATTTATCAAATAATAGTTCGGAAAATGGTGCAACTATAGAAGCACAATCAGATGGTTTTAAAACATCATTATCGTTAGGAACATCTGATAATCATGGTTCAATTCAAACATCAATTGCGTTAGGAACAATCTCAAATAGTTTTTTAATTACTGATGGTAGAACAGGAACAACACAAACTGGTATTGAATATGCTGCCGATTACTCAGCAAACTACACACCAAGATCGTTGGTTGATAAAGCATGGGTATTATCTCAAGTTAGTACAGGTGCTACAGGTACAGTTACTGGTGCTACAAATGGTCTTTCTCTTACTGGTAAAAATATTAAATTAGGTGGAGCACTTACTGGTAATACATTAATTTCAGCAAACACACACAACCTTAATATTGGATTTACAACTGGCAAATTTGAGATTACGGGTAACACATATGTGTTCAGTGTCGATGTTGCCAATCAAAGATTCGTAGCTGGTAATAATCCAACAGCAACAGGTGGTACGATCAATTATACTTTTGGTGATACAAATATTAACAATGGTAATTTTGGTTCAGTAACATTTGGTGAACTATCTGAGATCACATCTAATGGTGGTGATAGTATGACTTGTGGTGAAGGTTCATTTGTTGATGCTTATGGTGGTAAATCATTTGCAAGATCAGGTGCTGTTAGAGTAGGTGGATCATACGCATTTATAGGTGGTGCTTTCGATAGTTTTGCATACGGTAAGACAAATTTAAAATCACCTCAAGTAAATGCATATGCTGCTTTTGGTTTCTATACAACAGATGGAAATCAAGTTGACAATCATGGTGTAAATGCCACAGCATCTGCGATACTTGGTGGTCTTAATCATAATATCCCTGCAACATCTGATTATTCTGCAATTCTTGGTGGTAATACAATTAAAGCAGCAACAGGAGTTACAAATACTGTTTATTTCCCTAAAGTAAGAATTGGTCAAGGTATTGGTGCAGGTATTGTAACCAATAATACTAACAATGACATCCTTGTAAGAAATTCTGCAACTGGTGAAATTGAAATTAGAGATGCTTCGACATTAGTTGGAACAGGTAATACTGGTGGTAGTCAAAATATTTACGTTAGTAAAAAAATCGTAACTGGATCAACAACATTATTAGTGACAGACTTCGTGATTTTTGTAAATGGTATTGCACCACTTACACTTACATTACCTGTTGCACCAAATGATGGTGAAGTGTTTAAAATAAAAGATGTGTCAGGCAATGCTTCAACAAATAATATTACAATTAATGGTAACGGACACAACATTGATGGTGGTTCAACAATATCAATTAATACTGATAGAGGTGGCGTTGAATTGTGTTTTGATACGGCATTAAATGCATGGTTTGTATTGAACTTTGTAGGATAAAAATGTGAAATAAAATATATAAAATAAAATGAATACGATTTTAAATTGTATTTATGGATGTAAAACACATCGGGAAAATAAAATTAATTTATAAAAAACTATAGAAATGAGTTTTCAAACCAAACAAGAACTAAGTAACAAAAAGTTTTTTCAAGCAATTGGAGATACTTTATCGTTATCGGGACATACAATCATCGTAGGTGATTTGAGATACAAGGTAGCACAAACAATTACTGGTGCAACACAAATTGTTGATAAGACATATGTTGATACTGCAATTAGTGAAATAACTGGAAGTTCAATCATATATAATGGTGCAACACCTGCCAGCGTAACTGTTGGTGGTATTGCTGCGGGTTATCAATTAACTGGTAAAACAGCAAATCAAATTCTTGAAAATTTATTAGTACCAACATTGAATCCTACATTGACAAACCCATCAATTTCTTCTTTCAGTCAAAACTTAGCAACAACACAAGAAGTAGGATTGTCAGTTACACCAACATTTACAACAAACTTCTCTCAAGGTAGCATTTCTCCACAATACACAAGTGCTTCTGCATTTAGATCAGGTTTACCTACTAAATATGTATATTCTGGTACAGGTAATGCAAGAATTGTAAATTCAACATCTACTTCAAATACAAGTGCTGCAACAGGAGCAACAGTATTGGCCGTAGGTTCAAACACATGGTCTGTATATGTATCGTATAGTGCTGGTGTTCAACCTAAAAATAGTGCTGGTGGTAATTACAGTACACCATTGGCTTCAGGTTCAACTTCAAATTCAAGTACATCAATTACTGGTCAATACTTGAGATTCTATGGAGCAAATGCTACATCAGTAACTACAAGTTCTCAAGTTAGAGGTTTACCATCAAGCGCATTTCAAGTGACTAACAGTGATGTGTTTACATTGAATACTGGATCAGCATTAACTAAGTTCATTGTAGCATTGCCACCAAGTAGAACAATTTCAAACGTAACTGATTTGGATGCATTGAATGCAAACATTACAAGTTCATATGTTTTAATCGGAACAGTATCTGTTAACACAGGTGGTGGTACTGGTGCAGCAGTGAATTATAACGTATATGAAATGAATATTGGTGCTCCATATTCTTCATCACATAGACATCAAATAACAACAGCCTAATTTTTAAATATTAAAAACTAAAACAAATGAGTTTACAATTACCTTTCGGAGTTAGAGTTCTAAATCCTCTTCCAGTAGAAGACAAATATTTGAATAACGGTGTTCCATATACTGGAACATCTCAAGTTAATACATTAGTAGCTTCTGGTGTTAGATTTATTGGTCTAACCGTTAATATAAACAATGTTGAATACTGGTATGCTACTGGTACTTCGAACAATGCTCTTGTTGTTAAATCTCCATCAGTAGTTTCTGGTGGTGGTATCACTGGTGCAACTAATGGTTTACATAAAAATGGTGCTAATGTATTACTTGGTGGTGCATTAACACAAAGCACTACAATTAGTGGTGGAACATACGCATTAACTTTCCAAGGATATGATGGTGGATTATATTTCAATGATGTTACTGGCGGTGGAACATATTTCAATGACTCTGGTGCTGGTGGTATTAATTTGAAATCAACTACTGGTGGTATTAGTATCGGTTCTCCAAGTCAAGATAATGGCGGTGTTAGTGTAAATGATCAAAACGCTGTAAGTTTATATTACAGTAAGCCAAATCATTTAATGGAATTAATATTGAATAGTAATGGTACTAAATTCAGTGATTCAAGAACTGGAACAACTGCTCATGGTATTGAATATAATGCAGATTATTCTGCAAACTACTCAAAACGTTCTTTAGTTGACAAATCATATGTTACTGGTTTAACAACTACGATCTCTGTTCCAGTAACAGGTGCAAGTAATGGTTTATCTGTTCAAGGTAAAAATACTGTTCTCGGTGGAACACTTACGGGTAATACAACAATTGATGGTAACTACAATATGGTATTTGGAGGGCCGAGCGGTTTTGCAAATCTTCTTCTTAATTCGAATCAAAGCATGTCATTATACACCACTAATGGGTATATTGATATAACAAACGGTAACGGAAATGTTGACTTATCATCAAATGTTGGCTCGGATTCTGTTTCAATTGATGTTGATGCAAGTAATGCATCATCATTTAAAATAATTGATCTTAGAAGTGGTGGTAATAAAACAGGTATTCAATATCAATCAGACTATTCTGCAAATTTTGTTGCAAGATCATTAGTTGATAAAGGATATGTAACAGGATTAACAACAACCTCTGGTGTTCAAACAGCAAATAACGGTTTAACAAAATCTGGTACAAATGTTCACCTTGGTGGAACACTTACTGGCAATACTACAATAAGTGGTAGTACCTATCAATTAAATCTTGGTGGTAATGCTGGTCTTTCACAAATTAATTTAAAATCGGGATCGGCAGGTATTACTACAACGAGTGGTGATGTTGTTGTCTCTTCAGGACATGATATTAATTTAGAACCTGCGAACGATTTGTATGCATTGGCAATACATAATGTTGACATGTATGCAAACAATCAAATTCAATTTGGTGCATCTAATCATCAGTTGACACTTAATCCATCTGGTTTTAATTTAAGTCAAGCACCTTCATCAATATTGACTCTTGGTTCAAACTCAGGTTTTGCTATTGATAATAGTACAAACAATATTACAACAACATTAAATGGCTCTGGCACATTTAAATATGCTGCTGACTATTCAGCAAATTATGTTGCTCGTTCAATTCCAGATAAAGCATATGTTGATTCAATTGCTGCTGGTTTTGATCCTAAACAAGCTGCATTTGTAGCAACCGTTTCTGCGTTGACTGGTGCAACTTATCATGCAACTGGTGGTACTGTAGCAACTGGTTCATTTACAAGTGCTCCAACAACTGTTGATGGTATAGCACTTTCAAATGGAAAAAGAATCTTAGTTAAGAACCAAGTTGATCCAAAGCAAAATGGTATATACACTGTAATCTCTGCAGGTACTTGGTATCGTTCTGCGGATTTAGATGGAACTCCTGCAAATGAAGTATCGTCTGGTGATTATTTATTTATACAAACAGGTGCAACACAAGCTGCAACTGGTTGGGTGTTAACTGGAAACGGAGTACTTACAATCAATACTGATCCATTAAACTTTGTTCAATTCAGTGCTGCAAATTCATACATTGCTGGAACAGGTATTAATATTCTTGGAAATGTAATTTCCAACACAGGTGTTGTTACTGCAAATAACGGTCTTACTAAATCAGGTACAAATCTTTACTTAGGTGGAGCACTTACTGGTAATACTGATATTGGTGCTGGTGCTCTTGCATACGGAATTGATTTTAATGGTTTAACATATCTTCATAGTTTAACAAACAATTTTAAGGTTGAAAACAACATTGCTGGAAATAAATATATTCAATTAGATGGGAATGGTTTTAGACTTGTCGGAAGTTATGGTGCTCCAGTAAACGGTCTTAGTGGTGGTACTATTAATGTTAATGGTAGTGATAATATACATTTATATACATCTAATCCGGGTGCTGTAATTAAGTTACAAGTAACAAACAATAATATTAGAATTTCAGACACAAGCGAAATTCAAGTTAATTCTACTGATCCGTTATTCCAAGGTTTAGTATATAGCAATGATTTTTCTGCTAATTATGTTAACAGATCACTTGTTGATAAGGGTTATGTTGATACTGTTGTTGGTGCTGCATCTGCAAGTACTACAACAACCGCAAATAATGGTCTTACTAAGTCTGGCAACAACATTCACTTAGGTGGAGCACTTACTGGTGATACAATAATTAATGGTGGAACATCTGTACAAAAATTACAATTAGGTGATTTCAACACAAAACCTCTTTCAAGTTTTGTTGTTAATACACGTGATCAAATTAAACTTTTAACTAATCTTAGTGACTCATCATGGATTCAAGCTAAGGCAGTATTTGTTGCAATCACAGGTCAAAGTAATGTTGATGTTTTAGGTACTGTAAGAATTACTTCTGCTGATATTAATACAAACCTTACTTCACAAATTGAAGTTGGTGAACAATATTTGACAATCACCGATAATAGAACTTTCGTACCACAAAAGGGTATTGAATATGCTGCTGATTACTCAGCAAATTATACCTCAAGATCATTAGTTGACAAAGGATTCGTAACTGGTATCACAAGTGGATTAGTATTAACCAATGGTAATGGTACAACCGCAAATGGAAGTGCTGTTGACTTGGGTGGTACTCTTACTGCTGATGTAAACATTGGTGACGGTGGAAATGGCTATTCAATATTCTTAGGTGGAAATGGAAATGGTAATATTAAAGCTGCATCAATATACGGATCAGATGGTGTGAATAACAATTATTTATCAATTGATCCGACAGGTTTATTTACTGGTGGTTTCCCTAATTTTGAATTAGGCAATCAAGTTACTGGAAATTTTGTTGGTCAAATTCTTTCTGATGAAATTGGTGTATCTATTGCTGGTGGTGGTCATAGAATTGCAGGATCATCAATTAACTGGAATTCAGGCCCTGCAACTTCAATATTTTTCCCAAGTGATAATTCTAATTTATTTTTAGTTACTGATAATACTCTAGGTCATGGTTTACAATATGCTGCTAACTACAGTTCAAACTTTACTCCGAGATCGTTGGTTGATAAAGCATATGTTACTGGTTTAACGAATGCTATTGTGATCCCTGTTACTTCTGTCGGAAATGGTTTAAGTCTTTCTGGCACTACAGTAGTATTAGGTGGAGCACTTACTGGTGATACAACAATAAGAAGTTCAGGTTCTCCAAATAAGAAATTTATTTTAGGTAGTGATTATGGGTATTCTTACCCACCTACAAACACCTATGGTGCTACAAGTGGTGATACAAATAGTTCTGATCCATTCTCAACGTTTAAGGTTAGTGCAAACAGAATAGAAATCAATAATGGACAGACCTTTGATAACGGTGGATTGTTTATTAGAAATTGGGATTTCCAAGATACTGGTGCGTTGATGGGTGAAATTGCAATGGTTAACAATTCTGGTGGTGATGGTGGTAATGTAACCATAAGAAGTACAGGTTTAGGACAAGCATACACTTCACTTCAATATTATTTTGGAAATTTTGGAACAACTGGTTTGCGTGAATTTGATTTCAGATTAGCAAACAGTGGTACTACATTTACCGATCATCGTAATGATGGTGGATTTTGGGGAGCACCACATGCTCGTGGTATTGAGTATGCTGCTGATTATTCTTCAACATATAGTAAGAGATCATTGGTTGATAAGGCATATGTTACTGGTTTAACTTCTGGTGGCATTACAAGCGCAAACAATGGTTTAACTCAAGATGGACAGAATGTAAGATTAGGTGGATCACTTACAGGTAACACAGGAATTCTTATTGATAATTATATCTTCCAGATTACAGGTGCATCATCATCAATTTACATGTCAGCACCTACATTGGTAATCGGTGGAAATTCAGATGTTGTAAAAGCATCAAATGTAGTACTTCAAAGTGTTGATCAAGTAGGTGGTATCCAAATCAAAACATATTATCCTAATTACGGTGAAAAAGTAGACTTTAGTTTTAATACTGGTGCGATCTTTACTGATTCAAGAACAGGTACAACAGCACACGGTATCGAATATGCTGCTGATTATAGCGCAAACTATAGCAACAGATCGTTAGTAGATAAAGGATATGTCGATAATGCAACAACATTAACAGGTGCATATGTAACAGGATCAACATATACAATGACATCTGACCAATCATTTATTGGTGTGTCAGGTACATCTGGTTCGTTGGTTTATTTACCTGCAAGTCCAGTAATCTACAAACAATATATTGTTGCTGATATTGCTGGTAATGCATTCATGGATAACATAACTGTTAATGGTAATGGAAAATTAATTCAAGGTGCTTCAACTGCGGTTGTAAACACTGATTATGGTTCATTAACTTTTGTGTATAATGGATTTAACTGGTCTGTGGTAGCAATTGTATAATAAAAATTAAATTTTTATGACAGGACATACAACAGGACAAACAGTAAATACAATAATAAGCGGTGTAACTGGATTTACGTATGGTGTTAACCACATTGCAGTGCATAATTGCAATGTGGTCGGCTATACAGATTATTTAGAAATAGTATTAGGATTTAATGATAATTGGATAACCAATACTGGTAACGCTAAAATTAATTTTCACACTGCTTTATCAAAAATAAAAAGTAAAGGTTTAAAAGGGTTTGTTGTGTTTCAGAAAAATATTCACGGTGTGGTAACAAATGATAAAATTGCAGAGTCAGTTATGAAAAGACTTATAGAAAAGGGTCTTGCAAAAGCAACTCCTATTTCAATTAGAGGTGTTGCATACACAATGGAAACTGTAAACACAACATTTGTTGTAAAATAAAAAAAAAGAATATATAAAGGAATACAATGATAGTAACAACAGGTTCAAGAAATATTACCGCATCTAATGGTCTACACAGAAATGTAGATTCTTTTGTATTGGGTGGTAGTATTACTGGTGAAACATCAATCACTGGTAGTACTGGTAGTAGTTTTAATTTCATTGCTGATCATATCATACTTAGTGGTGGTACTGGTTTAACTTTATCTTTTAATAGAAATGATCATGCTCAAATAAATTCAACCACTCTATATAAGGAATTTGGTATTGGATTTACAAGTGCAAGTGCTATTGTAAATAGAATAGTTTTTGATACATCATTAAGTAAATATGTAATTGGTGGAAAATTTGATGCATTTAATTCAGACATTGCTGCCAATTCAAATGCATTTAATTCATCAAAAAATATTGTTAGATTAAATTCTGATT
>Ga0075029_100001380_pt1 | contig 13931 bp, 11 predicted proteins | sample LitLauG_LLR_2013_FD_71391 | JGI IMG/M metagenome (GOLD analysis project Ga0075029, IMG submission 71391) | Freshwater sediment microbial communities from North America - Little Laurel Run_MetaG_LLR_2013 | ecosystem: Environmental > Aquatic > Freshwater > Creek > Sediment | place: USA...
GCTTAATTCAGGCTTGGCGGCCTTGTCTGGAGGCCGCCGGCGGCCCCGACATCCAGGCCGCTTTACTCGCCGGCAAGCACGTCGCTGAACAACACGTAGCGCTCCAAGCGCGGTCGGCGCAGCCAATGTCGAGGCAATCGGTCTTGAGGCAATTTTGGAAGCCCATGGACGTCTCCTTCGCAACCGCCGATGCGAAACGCGTTGCCTCAGTTTTTCAGCACGATGCGCCCGACGACCTTCCCGGCCCGCAACGCATCGATCCACTTCTGGGCATCCGCCATCGGTTCTTCTTTCATCGGCGTCGGCTTCACCTTGCCCGCGCGAGCAAGCGCCATCAGCTCGTGCGCCTCGGCCAGCGTTCCGACCATGAAGCCTTCGATCGTCATGCGTTTGTAAATCCAATGCACCATGGGCAGGCTGAAATTGCCGCCCATCAATCCGGAGACAGCGATCTTGCCTCCGCGTGCAAGGACTGAAACCGCAAAGGCCATGGATTTCTCGTTGCCGGCAAAATCGACGATTTCGTCAAAGCCGCCTTCGGTCTCCTTGAGGATGCGTTTGGCAATATCGGCTTCGGAAGGATCATAGGCGGTCACGGCACCATTTTGCAGAGCGGTCTGTCGCGCCGCAGCGCTCACATCAGCCACCGAGATCTTCTGTTTGAACATGGCCTGCGCGAAGGCGAGCCCCATCATGCCGACGCCGCCGAGGCCGATCAGGAGCAGATTGCGCTGCCGCGGCCGATCGACCAGGCGCTTCAGCGCGCCATAGGCGGTGACGCCGGAGCACATCAGGGTTGCGGCCTGATTGACCGGCAGGGGGTCGTAGTCCAGAAGGTATTTTGCGTCGGGCACTAAAACGTGGCTGGCAAAGCCGCCATCGATGGTGACGCCGAGAAAGCGCTGTTTGGCGCAGAGGTTTTCGTCGCCCTGAAGGCATTCACGGCACTGGCCACAGCCAATCCATGGAAATACCGCTTTCCTCGCACCGATCATTTCCCTCGGGATTTCTGGACCCGCTTCCTCGACGACGCCAGCGATTTCGTGGCCGAGCGTAAACGGCAACTGCATGCCGCGCGTGGTATCGAGTTTCTTGCCACCGCCGAGATCGGCATAACCGTCCTGGATATGAAGGTCGGAATGACAAAGGCCGCAGCGTTCGATCCGCACCAGTACTTCCCGGCCCACGGGCTTCGGCGTGTCGACTATCGTTTCGCACAGCGGCGCGTCGAATTCGACGAGCGATTGGCGACGCATGGGCGGCATGGCATTCTCCTCCAGAGGATTGTTCAATTGGTGCTGCGTATATTCGTCAATTCGCGCGCCATGGCAACAAAGCCGCCGACCGGTATGGTTTCGGCGCGCCGGGTCGGATCGACATGGGCCGCCGCGGCCAACCGGGCCGGGTCGACCGCCAACGACTTCAGGCTCTGCCGCAGCATTTTCCGCCGCTGGCCAAACGCTGCCGCCGCCACCTGCTCCAGCGCCCGGCGATCGCAGATCTCGGGCGCAGCGCGGGGCAGCAATCGCACCACCGAAGAAGTCACTTTGGGTTGGGGCACGAATGCCGTCGCAGAGATATCGAACAGGATTTTCGTCTCTGCACGCCAGTTCGCAAGCACTCCCAGCCGCCCATATGTCTCGTCATTCTCGCGCGCGACGATGCGTTCGGCCACTTCGCGCTGAAACATCAGCACCATCATGTCGTACCATGGCGGCCAGGGTTCGATTGAAAGCCAGTCGATCAACAGCGCGGTCGCGATGTTGTAGGGGAGGTTGGCGACGATCCTGGCGCGGGTCGGGCCGAGCCAGGGGCGCGGATCGAAATGCTGCGCGTCGGTACAGACGATTTCCAGTCGCCCCGGATATCGCCTTGAAATTTCCTCCAGGGCAGGCAGGGCCCGCTCATCGCGTTCCACAGCAATCACGTGCCGTGCGCCGAGCGCCAGCAACGCGCGCGTCAAACCGCCGGGACCGGGACCGATCTCGACGACGGTGGCGTCTTCAAGCGGACCGGCGGCGCGCGCAATTCTCGCGGTGAGATTGAGGTCGAGCAGGAAATTCTGGCCGAGCGACTTGCGGGCCGACAGGGAGTGCCGGCGAATGACCTCGCGAAGTGGCGGGAGGTCATCGATCGCGCTCATGCCGGTTGCGCCGCGGCCATCCGCGCGGCCAGCCTCAGCGCCGCGATCAGGCTCGAAGGATTGGCCTTTCCGGTTCCGGCAATATCGAAAGCGGTGCCATGATCGGGTGAGGTGCGAATGAAAGGCAGTCCCAGCGTGACGTTGACGGCGTCTTCGAATGCGAGTGTTTTGACCGGAATCAGTGCCTGATCGTGATACATGCAGATCGCGCAATCGTAAGTTCGGCGTGCCGCCTCGTGGAACATCGTGTCCGCCGGCAGCGGTCCCCTGATGTCGAGGCCTTCACCGCGCAGGATTTCGATCGCGGGCGCCACGATCGTCCCTTCCTCTGTGCCGAGCGAACCCTCTTCGCCGGCGTGCGGATTGAGGCCGGACACTGCCAGGCGTGGGTGGGCAAGTCCGAAATAGGCCTTGAGGCCCGCAACGACGATGCGCGCCGTCGAGACGATCAGGTCGGCGGAAAGCTGGGCGAGAGCGTCACGTAGTGAAACATGGATGGTCACGGGCACTACGGCAAGCGGCGTCGACCACAGCATCATGACCGGCTGCGGCGTATGGTTTGCGGTCGCAGCGAGTTCAGCAAGGTATTCGGTATGTCCGGGATGGCGGAAACCCGCCCGATAGAGAATACTCTTGGCGATCGGATTGGTCACCACGGCGCTTGCGCGGCCTGCCATCACGTCGCCGACCGCCTGACGGATGGAGGCCATGGCAGCGTCCGCACTGGTGTTGTCCGGGTATGCGGGCGCCGCGGTGGCCACGTGGCCGGTGGCAACGACTGGCAAAGCCGTCGCGAACGCAACGCAAGCCTCCTCGGGACGGACCTCGACGATCCTGACATCGAGACCAAGCTTGTTTGCACGATCGCCGAGCGATTGGGGATCGCCAAGCAAATAGAAGGCCGGAAGGTTGAGTTCATCGCGGCGGAGCCACGCCTTGATCGTGATATCAGGCCCGATGCCTGCGGGTTCGCCCGATGTCAGCGCGAGCGGCTTTGACATTCGTCGTTCGGCGTGCGTTGCGCGCCGGCTGTCTCCCGACCATCGGCGCAACGATATTCGATCATCGCGGCGCCGCGAGCTTCCTGCAGGTACGATTTCGACTTGGCCTCGTATTTTTCGCCGTACATCTTCTCCCGGATTTCCTTCTTCTTGGGCGTGTCGACCGTGGTCGGCTCCCTTGCGCATAACACGACCATTTCCACGCCTTGCTTGGTCAGTTCGGGTGGGGTCAGATGGCCGATCGGCGTACCGTCGAGCACTTCACGAAGCGACGGCGGTATGTCGGCCGACGTCTTGGTCACGCTCTCGCGGATCGCTGCGTTCGGCATCGACTTGAAAAACGCGTTCGCTTCGGTGCAGCTCTGTATTCGCGCGCGGAGGGCCTCAGCCTCCTTCTTTCTTGTTTCGAGAGCCTCGCCGGCCGATCCCCGCGGAACGACCAGCACGATGGGTTGCATCTTATATTCGAAACTCTGGGTGGCCTGCTTCTCGTCGATGCCTTGTTCCTGCACGGCGGCGTTGACGTCCTTTTCGCTGACCTGAAGGCTTTCCTTGTATCGGCCTCGGATAAGATTGCTCCAAACCATATCGGCCCTCACGCGCGCCTTCAAAGTGTCGGGGCGAATGCCCTGGCTCTCCAGGGATTTCGTAAGCTGCTCCGCCGTGATGTGCAGTCGCGAGCTCATGGCGGCGTAGGACTGATCGACATCGCTGGCCGTCGGGTCGATACCGAATTTCTTCCCTTCCCTGATCTTCACTTTCTCGTCGATCAGCTCGCTGATCACCTGCTGGCGTTCGGGCATTTTTTTCGTGCTCAGCATCATAAGCTTGCTGCGTTGCTCGATGTCGAAATTGGTGATGGGTTCGCCATTGACCATGACGGCGACCTGCGCGTGCACCGGCGACCAGCATCCCGTCACGATCAGGGCTGCGCTGCAGCCCAACAGGAGAGCCGAAAGCCGTCGGAAGAGTACAGTCGTCATGGTCATGTTCGCTTAGCTTGCCGTTTCTGATTTTCGCGCCGGCACCTTCCCTATTGCGATGTGGCATTCGTGTTCGCAAGGGTCCGCAGGCCGAGCTGAAGCATGAAGGCGTGGCCGAGGATTGGCGGCGAGGTCGTGGTCGCGTACGAGAACGATGTCACGTAGTTGGCTGCCAGGATGAAACAGTCGTCCACATAGCCGGCGCCCACCACGTACTGATTGATCTGGTTCGCCACCAGATCCCATCGTGCCGCTCCCGTCGCCACCCAGTTCGTGGCGACCTTGACCGATCCGCTGACCAGGATGCCTTCGCGGCGCGTCAGATAGCCGATATCGGGCTGGGCGGCGTAGTCACCGTAGAGGACGCTGACCGACCAGCGGTCGAAGTTCGCCCTGGCTTCGGCCTCGAAGCGCTGGACGTCTCCGGTTGCCTGGTCGAACCGTGCTCGCGTCGAGATCGTATAAGTCCTGTTGGGCGAATAGCTGAGGCTTGCGACATAGTCGGACTTCGGGGTCTGAAGACCGGAATCGACGCCCGTGTTGGTCACGTCCTGCACCGCGAAGGAGTTCAGGCCGAACAGCTGATAGGATTGTCCGAACACCGCCGTGACCGCGCCGCCGCGGTCGAATTGGGTGGTCGCCTGCACGCCCGCGTTGGCACGACCGCCGCCCTCGACGCGGTCGTAGCCGGAGAACTTGTCGACGCTGAACAGATTGGTCGTGTCGAAGACCAGGCTCTGCGCGTCCTCGTTGGGCAGCTTGCCCGCATAGGATTCGTTGGGACGGATGATCACCTGGGCGATCGGCTCGACGGTCGTGGTGCCCCAAGGCTGCACGTTGATGAAGGGATAGCGGTATTCGAGGCCTACCGCAGGCATCACGCGCAACGCCTCGGTGTCGCCGACCGGCAGGAAATTCGAAACGCCCGGCTGGTTTGAGATCGAGGCGTTGATCGCGTCGGCGCGGAAGCTGGCAAATGGCGTCCAGATTTCACCCGCGGAGTCGGTGAAGGAGCGCCGCCAGCTCACTTCACCCGAAAAGCGCGTGTAGGTGCCCGGCATGCCGCGCATCAAGCAGTTGGCCGGCACGATGCTCCTTGCGGGATCGGCCGAGGTCGGCAAGCACGCACCGGTGAGGGCGGCAATATTGTTGATCGGGTCGAAAACGGCGTTTTCGCGCGTGAGGTTGGTGAAATTGGTCTTGTAGCTGACCTCGCCGCCCAGCACCGCATGGTTGATCACGTTGGAATAGTCGACCACCGGCCAAATGACCGGCACCTGAGACTGGTTACCCGACAGGCTGAGGTAATAGATCGTGCGGGCGTCGAAATAGCTGCGGTTGCCGACGCCGGTCAGGAAAAGTTGCGAAGGAGCCTCTGTCGGCAGGGCGAGGAAAGAGCTCATCGCATCCTTGTAGACGGACAGCCGGTAGTCCGACAGGAACATGAAATCCGAAAGCGCAATGCCTTCCCAACCCCAGACCCACTTATCGTTCAGCGCGAACTCGCCCTTGGTTTCGACGCCGCCACGGAATTGACGATCGCCGGGCTGGCCGGCGAAAGCTCCGGGGTTAAGCTGGTCGATGCCATAGGCGCGGATTTGATAGGAGCCGTCCATCAGGCGCTGGCGGAATTCAGCCTGAAGCAAGACGCCCTGCTCGGTCATGAAGCGAGGATTGAAGGTCGCGTCATAGTCGGGCGCAATCGCCCAGTAGAACGGGGTCTCAACCCCGAATCCGTAGGTTGAATTCGTCGTGTAGGCCGGCATCAGGAAGCCGGTCTTGCGCTTCACCGTCGGATCGGGAGCCGAGAAATACGGGATATAGGCGATGGGGATGCCGAAGAATTCGAGCTGGGCATTCTCGAAGTAGAGCATCTTGTCGATCTGGTCGTGGATGATGCGCATCCCTTTGACCTGCCACAGCGGCGGCTTTCTCGGGTCGTCCTTGCAAGGCGCGCACGCCGTGTAGACGCCGTTCTCGAAAACCGTGTAGTTGCCGGTGGTGCGGTCGGCCCGGGTTGCGGCCATTCGGGTGGCATCGGCGGTGTCGGCACGCAGCGAATCCACGAACCCGTCGCGGTAGTCGTCGCTCAAGTCCAGGATGTTGGCGTAGGTGATCTTGCCATCGGCGTCGGTCATGCGGATGTTGCCTTCCGCATGCAGCCGCTTGGTCTTCTGATCGTAGATGACCTTGTCCGCCTCGACACTCGTTCCGTTGTAGAACAACTGCACATTGCCGACGGCCGACACACGCGAGTTGTTGTAGTCGTAATCGACCTCGTTGGCCTGGACCAGCATCTGTCCGTCATTGGCGGGACGCACGGTGACGGGGCGGGGAGGCCGGGGATTGTAGACAAAGCCCTGCGCGAAGGCCTCAGGAGGCATCGCCACGTTGAGTGCGCCGCCGGCCAGCAGGCAAACAACAAGCGCCAGATATGGCCGCCAGAATCGGGTCAGCCGGACGCGTTGGCCGCGCACCGCAGCGCGCCGCCCGAACACGGTCCACCTTCCTTGGAGGGCGGCGATAACGCCCACTACCCGTCCTCCTGGTACAACAAGGCCAAAAAGCCGGTGAGGCCACCCACGCAGACGGGCAGCCACGCCGAAGCGATCGGATGCATCAGCTCAGCCTTGCTCAAATCCTCGGTTACTTTTGAGAGAACGTAGAGCAGAAAGCCGGCTCCCACGCCACTTAAAACCATCTTTTGCACGCCGCCGAATCGGAAGAAACGCAAGCTGACCGAGGCGGCCAACATCACCATTGCCGCCAGCAAAAACGGCTGGGCGAGCAGCTTGTGGTACTGCAAGCGGTAGCCGGCGGTCGCAAAACCCGAACTTTCCGACGAACGGATGTAGCCGGGCAGTTGCCAAAAAGACACAGTTTCGGGCGTGGAAAAACTGTTGCGGACCTGCGCCGGGGTCAGGCTGGTGGTCAGCGACCAGCTGTCCTGGTCGACCGGCGGAGCATCGAGGGTGTAGCGCCGAACCGATTTGAACAGCCACCGTCCGTCTTCGAGCGTGGCCTGCTGCGCTTCGATCCGCTCCTTGAACTGGTAGTCGTTATCGAATCGGAACACGGTCAGTCCCGTCAGCCTTACGCCCTGCTGTTCGCTTCGGGCGGCGTTGATGATGGCCTGGCCGTCGCTGTTGACCTGGTTGATCCAGAAACCGGAAGCATCCTGCACGCCCCCGCCGGGAGCATTGCCGAACAGCTCCGCTTCCATCCGCTTGGAGAGCTCACGTAAATTTGCAGACATCGGGTTGTAGGCGATCGTGGCCATAGTCCCGAGCGCGATTGCGCTCACCAGCGCCGGTGCAATGAACTGCCAGGCCGATACTCCCGCCGCCCGTGCCACCACGAGCTCCAGTCGCCGCGACAGTGCAAGATAGCAGGTCATCGCCCCGATCAGGATGCAGAAGGGCATCATCTTCTCGAGCAGTTGCGGTACCCGGAACAGGGAGGTTTCCGCAACCGCAACCGCCGAGACCTCGACCAGTCCCGAGGTCTTGCGGACCATTTCGATGTAATCGACCAGCACCAGAAGCAGGAAAATGCTGGCAAACACGCCGAGCGCCGAAACCACGAAGCGGCCCGCGAAATAACGCCCCAGGGTGTTGTTGATCATGTTCATGCTGCGGCGGGCCGTCCAAAGAGGCGCATAAGTCGCGCGTTCGATTTGTTGATCGCCTCGATCAGTGCCGCCGGCGGTTCGATGACCACGCCCGCGACGATGATCCAGAAACTCAAGCCGATGGCTACGGCCAACATCAGGTATTGAACGGGCGGAGCCAGCGGCGATTTGACCGCCAACACCGAGCAGGCAAATCCTGCCATCCGTAGCCCGAACACCGCGAGGATCGCGCCGCCGATCGAGAAGTTTCGGCTCTGGCGGGTCGTGCGGGGAGCGCCCAGAAACGCGAAGGTGAGAGCCGCAAATGCGAACGGATAGATCGGAGCCATGAATCGGTCGTGCAGTTCGGCCCGGAATTGCCCGGGCAACTGTTGATAGACCGTATCGGATTCGCCCGGCGACATCAGCTCCCAGAGATAACGCTCGCGAATGCCAAGCGCGACGTCGTGGCCCTGGTTGGAAAATTTCGACATGTCGAAGCCGTAGCGGCCGAACGCCACCAGCGCCGGATCGCGCTTGCCGGCCTCGAACCGCTCGAGATTTCCGTCCTCAAGGATCAGGAAGGAGCCGCTCTCGCTTTTGACGATGGTGCCGTGGTCGGCGACGATACTGATGCGTTCTTTCGGGTCGCGGCGGTCGTCGATGAAGATGCCGACGAGCAGTCCGCCGGGTTGTCGCTCCCGGATCCGGATTGTCAGGTTTGCATCGAGCTGTGCGAAGCGGCCTGGTTGCAGAATGTTGGCAAGCACGTCGGCGGTAATTTCGGCATCCCATCGCTTGAGGCGGCGCAAGCCGTCGGGGGCGAGGTAGGAGGCGATGAACGCCACCAGCAGCGCCACCACCAGCGTTGCCAGGAGAAACGGGCTAAACAGCCGGAGCGGGGAGAAGCCGGCCGCGTTCATCACGATGATTTCCGAATCGGTGGCGAGCTTGTTCAACGTGTGCGAGATCGCGATCATCAGCGCGATCGGCGAGATGATCAAAACGAGCGCCGGAATCACCAGGCTTGTGACGCCGAGGAAGGTCAGGATCGTCTGCCCCTGGCTCGTCATCAGATCGATGCCACGCAACGCCTGCGTGATCCAGATCACCCCGGTCAGGCTGACCAGCACCACCGCAAACGACGCAAGCGTCGTGCGGAAGATATACCTGTCGATCGACCCCATCGTTATCGCACAATCCCACCTTGCGCACCGAATGGCGGCTCCCAACCAATCCCGAATGGGATCCCCGTTATGGTCGTGCCGCCAAGGCCCGTGGCTGGCATATTTTCTCACTACCATCCCTTTGATCCATCAACATAATGGCTGAGCCATGGCGCGCTTGCCATATGGTTAAGAAATCGGGTTATGTGGCGCCGCAGCCACCGGTACGCTTGGCAGCTCGGTACAGAGGGCGCCATAGTGTGCCAGCACCCGGCTCCCGACCAATATCTACCGCAGCCGCGAAGACGACAATCCTGGAACCGGCGAGCTCCCGCCTCCCCGTAACAGACTGATTTTGGAGGATTTTCCCATGACCGATGCCGTCAAGGTCGGCTTCGTCCCGCTGTCCGCCGGCCCGCGCGGAGTTCTGGTGGTGTTTTGTGACGACAGGCTGGAATTGGGGACCGCGACGCGGAACACGCTGGGACCGGCCGCCACGTTGGTCAGGCGGGCCGCCGAGACGAATCAATTCAAGGGGAAAAACGGGGCGACGCTCGACATATTGGCGCCCGAAGGCCTCAAGGCCAAACGCCTGATCGTCGCGGGGATTGGCAAGCTTTCCGAGCTCAAGGATAACGACTTTCTCAAGCTGGGCGGCACCGTTGCCGGCAAGCTGACGGCGGGCAACGACGCCGTGGCAATCGTTGCCGAGTTGCCGATGGGGCCGATGACCCCCGACCAGGCAGCGGCGATCGCTGCCGGGATCCGGCTTCGCGCCTACAAATTCGATCGCTACAAGACCAGGAAGAAAGAAGGTGAGGACGCCCCGTTACGGGCTGATATTTCGATCGCCGTCGGCGATCCGGCAGCCGCGCGAAAAGCATTCGCTCCAAACGCTCATGTCGTCGACGGCGTCATCGCCGCGCGCGACCTCGTCAATGAGCCGCCGAACGTCCTGTTCCCGGTTGAATTCGCCCGCCGCGCCAGCCGGCTTCGCAAGCTCGGCGTGAATGTCGAAGTGCTCGACGTCAAGGCCATGACAAGGCTTGGCATGGGCGCGCTGCTCGGCGTCGCCCAGGGCTCCAGGCAACCCGGCAGGACAGTGATCATGCGCTGGAACGGCGGCAAGCGCGGCGAGCCGTCGGTCGCCTTTGTCGGAAAGGGCGTATGCTTCGATACTGGAGGCATTTCGATCAAGCCGTCCGGCAGCATGGAGGACATGAAGGGCGATATGGGCGGCGCGGCCTGCGTCGTCGGATTGATGCATGCACTGGCTGCGCGGAAGGCAAAGGCCAACGTGATCGGCGCCATAGGCCTCGTCGAGAACATGCCGGACGGCAACGCGCAGCGCCCGGGCGATATCGTTACCTCGATGTCCGGCCAGACCATCGAAATCATCAATACCGACGCCGAAGGCCGGCTGGTGCTGGCAGATGTGCTCTGGTACGTGGCGAAAAAGTTCAAGCCGAAATTCATGGTCGACCTGGCAACGCTGACCGGGGCAATCATGGTTGCGCTAGGCACCGAGTATGCGGGCTTGTTCTCCAACAACGACGAACTGGCCGAGCGGTTGAACAAAGCCGGCCTTGCGACGGGAGAGCGCGTCTGGCGCATGCCGCTTGGCCCGGAGTACGACAAGCAGATCGATTCGCAATTCGCCGACATGAAGAATACCGGCAACCGTCATGGCGGTTCGATTACCGCTGCGCAGTTCCTGCAACGTTTCGTTGACGGCACGCCATGGGCTCACCTCGATATCGCGGGTACCGCCATGGGAGCGCCGAAAACGGAAATCAATCAAAGCTGGGGTTCGGGTTTTGGCGTTCGGTTGCTTGACCGGCTGGTGGCGGATCATTACGAACGCTAGCGCTGCGGATTTGAAGCGGGACACTGGCGCGGCGGATTTGACATTCGACAGAACCGGGACACCAAGCCGGTGACGGAAGTTCTATTCTACCATCTGCAGGATATGACGCTGGAAAGCGTGCTGCCGCCGTTGCTCGAAAAGTCTCTGGAGCGCGGCTGGCGCGTGGTCGTGCAGTCGACTTCGGAAGAGCGCGCCGACGCGCTGGACGCTCACTTGTGGACTTATCGCGATGATTCCTTCCTGCCGCACGTGACCTGGCGCGCCAGTGACGCCCACGATCATCCGATCGTGCTGGCGGTCGAGGAAGGCAACCCAAATCGGGCCAACGTCAGGTTCCTGGTCGATAGCGCCCCCCTGCCGGGGGACACAAGTTCTTATGATCGCATCGTTCTGGTCTTCAACGGGGAGGATGGCGAGGCGCGTGCGGCCGCGCGCAGCGCGTGGACCGATTGCAAGGCGCGGGGCTTCGAGGTGACCTACTGGCAGGCAGACGAGAGGGGTCGATGGCAACGGCGCGATTAGCAGGTTTTGCCGGTTGATGATAACCTGTGGTTTCGGCGCGTGAGCTTGCACAAGGCCACGGTCGTGCCGCAAAATGATGCTCGGACAGTCGCTCGGAGCGGGGTTGGGGTTTAGTTCATCGTGCGAGACAAACGCAAACCATTGCTGGCGCTGGTTTTGTTCGCCCCGATCCTGGCGGGCTGCGGAGCCACGAGTTCCGATATCTTCTCCTCCGACCTGTTGTCGAAAGATGCGGAATGGTTTTCGCGCAGCGGCCGGCTTTTCATCAAAAACGTTTCGATCGATACGCCGCCGCTCAGCCCCGACAGGCCGGTCACCGCCGCCGATCTCGTCAGCGCCGATGGTGCGTGCCCGGGGATGGCGGCCGCAGGCGTTCCGGCGAATGCCAACGCATCGTCCGAAGGTTCAGCCGTGGCGCCATCGACCACGGGGAACGTGGCGCTCGGCCACACCGAATGCGATGTCGTGCGTGGAATTGGCGCACCCGACAGCGTCGATATCTCCAATAACGAGCGCGGCGATCGGGTTGCGGTTGTCACGTTTTCGCGGGGACAGCGCGCAGGGATTTACACCTTTACCGCCGGGCGGTTGAGCTCGATCGAACGGGGATCTGACCCGGTGGCCGAACCAAAGGCCGCCAAGCCGAAGAAGAAAAAACCCGCGGCAACCTGATTGCGTTACTCGATCGGCATGGTCTTGCCTGACGCCTCGTCGTATTGCGAACTCGCCGTCAGCCATTCTTCCTCAGCCCGCTGCAGGGCATCCGCCGCACTCGCCCGCGCCTTGCCGAGCTGGACCGCCTGCTTCGGATCGCGTTTGAACAAATCCGGAAGCGCGAGCGCTGCATCGATCTTGGCGATGATGTCGCTGATGCGCGCGATCTCGGTCTCGGCATCCGAAATTCTTTGCTTCAACGGAGTGCGCTTTTCCCTGAGGTCGCGTTGGACCCTGTCGCGGCCGTCGCTGCGCAGGGCGCCGACGCGATCGCGCGACCCGGCACGCGCGTTGCGCGCCGAGAGGATCAGGCGGCGATAATCGTCGAGGTCGCCGTCGAAGGTAGTCACGGCCTGGTCGGCAACGATCCACAATCGATCGGCGCACGCCTCGATCAGGTAGCGGTCATGCGAAACCATGATGACGGCGCCGGGAAATTCGTTGATCGCTTCCGCAAGTGCTGCGCGGCTGTCGATATCGAGATGGTTGGTCGGTTCGTCCAGGATGATCATGTGGGGACCTTCGAAGGTCGCAAGCCCCAACAACAGCCGCGCCTTTTCGCCGCCCGACAAACTGCGGATCAGCGTGTCGCCGGCCTTCCCCGAAAAGCCGATGGCGCCGGTGCGCCCGCGCACTTTGGCTTCGGGAGCATCCAGCATCAGCCTGCGGACGTGCTCATAAGGCGATGCATCGAGGTCGAGCTCATCGAGCTGATGCTGGGCAAAATATCCGACCGCAAGTTTTTCCGCGCGAGTGATGCGGCCGGAGAACGGCGGCAATTTGTTGGCGAGCAGCTTCACCAGCGTTGACTTGCCGTTGCCGTTGGCGCCGAGCAGGGCAATGCGATCGTCGGTGTCGATCCGCAATGTAACGCGATTGAGGACCGGCCGCCTCGGATCGTAGCCGACCGAAACCTCATCCACCGCGATAATCGGGGGCGACAGCATCTTCTCGGGTACCGGGAAGGTGATGTCGCCTACGTCCCGTGTCACCAGCGCCGTGACTGGTTTCATCCGTTCCAGCATCTTGACGCGCGATTGAGCCTGGCGGGCTTTCGAAGCCTTGGCCTTGAAGCGATCGACGAAGGCCTGCAGGCGCTTGCGCTCGTCGGCCTGCCGCTTGGCGTGCCTGCGGTCCTGCAATTCGCGCAAGGCGCGTTGCTCTTCGAACGATGAGTAAGTCCCCTTGTACAGCGAAAGCTTGCCCCGATCGAGGTGCAGGATCTGCTGGACAGATGTGTCCAGCAGGTCGCGGTCGTGGCTGATGATGATTACCGTACGCGGATAATTGGCCAGGTGGTCTTCGAGCCAGAGCGTGCCTTCGAGGTCGAGATAGTTGGTGGGCTCGTCCAGGAGCAGCAGGTCGGGTGCTGCAAACAGGGTGGCCGCCAATGCTACGCGCATGCGCCAACCGCCCGAAAACTCCGAGCAGGGCCGGTCCTGATCGGCGGCCGAAAATCCGAGGCCAGAGAGGATAGCGGCGGCGCGGGCCGGCGCGGAGTGGGCCTCGATGTCGACCAACCGCGTTTGAATTTCGGCGATCCGGATCGGGTCGTGCGCGGTTTCAGCCTCGCTTGTAAGTGCCTCGCGTTCGAAGTCGGCCTTCAGCACAATGTTGATCAGGCTCTCCGGACCATCCGGCGCTTCCTGCGCAAGGCTGCCCGTCCGCCAGCGGGCAGGTATTGCGATGGTGCCCGATTCGATCGGCAATTCGCCGCGGATGGCGCGAAACAATGTCGATTTGCCAACCCCGTTGCGGCCGACCAAGCCCACGCGCGCGCCGGGCACGATCTGCACGGAGCTGTGATCGATGAGAAGCCGCCCGGCTACGCGGATTGAAAGATCGGTAATTGAAAGCATCCGGGCTTTTCACCGCAGTCGCCGGAAAAGGCAAGCGCTGGCTGCGCAGTTGCGGCGGGCAATGCG
>Ga0075029_100001384_pt1 | contig 13922 bp, 17 predicted proteins | sample LitLauG_LLR_2013_FD_71391 | JGI IMG/M metagenome (GOLD analysis project Ga0075029, IMG submission 71391) | Freshwater sediment microbial communities from North America - Little Laurel Run_MetaG_LLR_2013 | ecosystem: Environmental > Aquatic > Freshwater > Creek > Sediment | place: USA...
TGGTTAGAGCAGGGGACTCATCAATAAATGGTGCCTTCGCATCGCAAGGTGCGAAGTGGACGGGATGAATTCAGGGAACCCTCAACGGCCGAACAGCCGCTGGCAACCCTGAGCCAAGCCGGCGGTACACCGCCGGAAGGTGCAGAGACTACCTGAGTGCGTGTAAGTCGCGCTTAATGACAGGCAAGAGCGTCCCGCACCCCACCGGGGTGAAGAGATAGTCCACTCCCTCCGGAAACGGCGGGGCAGAAGTGAATCCCTTGGTCCTCGGTTCGAGTCCGAGCGGGCCCACCAACTCATCGTTCGCTAACGATCGGAGAAGATCGGAAAGTGGCAAAAACACCGGGAAATATTGCATTTTCCTACAACCCGAGGTACGGTCTGGATCGAGGACAGGCGACACTTTTGGGGGTAACTTTGGGTTCTGGTGCATCTGGGGGTGGCCCTAAGATTCCAGCTTTTGCGAGGAGCCACCATGACTATCGCGATCGCGCGGGATCCGATCTATCGCCGCCGCAGATTCCAACCCGAAATCATTGAGTTGTGCGTACGTTGGTATCTCACCTATCGGCTGAGCTACCGTGACCTGGTCCAGATGCTGGCCGAGCGTGACATCGTCGTCTCTCATTCGACTATTTTGCGATGGGTTCAGCGCTACGTACCCGAGTTCGAGAGGCGTTGGGGTCGCTTTGCTCGGCGGGTGCATTCCTCTTGGAGAATGGATGAAACCGCGGTTTCAGTCCGGGGCGGCACCCACTATCTCTACCGTGCTGTGGATAAACACGGAAAAACCGTTGATTCCCTGCTGTGCACGGATCGCAGCGAATCGGCTGCTCGGGCATTCTTTAGCAAAGCCCTTGAGACCCATCAGCCGCGGTGCCCACGCAAAGTAAATCTCGATGGCAATGCGGCAACTCACAGGGCGTTGCGCTTGCTGAGACAAGAAGACCCCGTGTGGAGGTCGGTCGTGGTCCGAAGTCGGCGCTATCTCAACAACATCGTCGAGCAGGATCATCGAGCAATAAAGCGCCGCTGCGCGCCGATGCTTGCCCTCAAGTCTTTTGCGACGGCGGCCGTCACGCTTGCGGGCATTGAATTGGCGCATCGCATTCGCAAGCGCCAATTCTCGTTCGGCCGCGACGCTCCACGCCGGTTTTGCTCCCTGAAGCAACTTTGGTCGCATGCGTTGGAATGCAATGGCGGCGCTGTAGTTGATAGGCGCGCCGCAGCTGCCGCGAATGCAGACCGCCACTGCACCAGAACTCAATTGCTCGCATGTTGACCGAAAGCGAGTTGCGTGCCATCAAGCCGGTACGTTACTTACGCAAGGTGACTGATGGCAGGGGCTTGTACCTCTTGGTGACACCGAGAGGCGGGCGCTGGTGGCGATTCGCGTATCGATTTGCACAGAAGGGCAAAACGCTTGCTTTAGGAACTTACCCGGATGTTCCCCTCGAGCGAGCCAGGTCACGCCACGAATTCGCTCGCGACCTACTTGCTCATGGAGTCGATCCGTCTGAGTTGAAGAGGACACTCGGAAAGTACGCTTTTGTTGCGGCGATGCGCGATTGGGAGGTGTCACAAGCTCTCGAGTCGAACAACCTAGATGCACACCGCGCGCGGGATCAGCACCGGCAGCCGGCGAGCGGCCTCAGGATTCTGTCTACCGATTAGGGCCAGCCGCGCCTAAACAAGATGCGATGCTGGCAAACGGATACCAAGTTCCGCACGCTGTTGGAGCCACTCCCTGACCAGCCCGCGCAGGATCGCCAAGTAACGCATCGAGAGGCGGTGCATACCACCGCTATCGCTTGGACCCAGATGTTCCGCGGTTCCTTCGAAACGCCACAAGATCATCGTTGCTCCCGGTGCGACGCCGGGCACCGTCGAGCCGGTCACCAACGCGGTATCCCTAAGCGGCCGAACGACGCCCTTGTGGATCGTGTGGACCCTCCGCTCGTTGAAGAACTTCATCAGCGGAGCGTCAGCCGACTGCATCAACTCGGCCATGCGACCCTCGTACCATTGTGTTAGAGCGGGGTACGGCCCCGACTCTTTCTGCATCACAAGCGTGACGCTGCGTCCCATGTCGATCATTGCGTTAATGCAAGAGCGGACCATAGCCTCGTCCTCGGCATTCGCGGCTAGATCGAATTGCGTAACGGCGTCCTGCAGTTTGGTTTCAGTATCCGTCATGACTTACCTCGACAGATCTCGCCCCGCTGATTCTGCCGGAACGGGCAGGTTAGTTCATGTTCGATGAACACCTTCCTGTCGTCAATTCCACGGGCGCTGGCGGCGAACAGCTATTCGCCTACTAGGCCGGCTTGGTCACGAGCAGCCGTTCCCATATGCTCTGTTTCTAGTACTCTAGGCGCATGCCATGGATTGGATCTCTTGTGATTTGCATTCTAATCGCAGGATGCGGCGTAGCCGCTCAACCGGAAAGCGCCAAAACAGTCGCTGCTTTCGAAGTCCCACTTGGATCGGAAGCAGACCGTAATCAATTCTTATCGATTTTGCGCGTGGCGGCTGAAGCGGCAGGGATGCACGTCGATATGGAAAGCGCGCAGGACCTCGCGCAGGAAACGAAGGCCAGCCCGGCATTTGCAAAGACCATGAATGCTGCAGTTTGGCGAGGTGCAAATGATGACGAAGCAGTTGCATCCGCAATGGACCAACCTGACCACTTGGGGCAAGTTTGGATAATGTTTTCGAGAGGCAAAGACCCGCAGCTGACGACGAGATTCCGAGAAAGTGCAATGCGCCAAATCAAACTTCGGTGGCCGGCCACCTTATCCCTTCCAATTATGCCGACTGGAGCAATCCCCCTCCACGGTGACCTAATCCGGACCCCGAATGGCTATGTTGTCAATCCATCCGAAGCCTACAAATACGAACTTAAACGTGCGGAGAATGAGCCGCACTGAACTGTCCCGCTTTGCTCCGCGGATGCGGTGGTAAGGAAATTGTTGGCGCTAAGCAATCGTTCTAGACTTTCGATAGCATGGCGCACCAATTCTGGCCATATAAAGCGGACGCCGCCTATGCAGGTTGTACAAACTTCGCTGAAACATCCAGGAACCGGCCGCGTGGCGGCGGTTGTACCCTTAGTGGACTTCGTAACTCCAGTTGCTGTCGCCGCCGGCAGGTACGTTCTTGTTGTCGCGAGCGAGAAGCAAACAGTGCCATTCGGAACAAAGACGGCTCGTGCATGGATCGATGCGGGAGCGTCATACATATGCGTATGGGGGCCCGATTCAGAAGCAGTTGAGGAAACCTTCGACTACGCGGCGTTTCTACCTGAGTACGGCGAACCTCTACCGTTCACACTTATGACTACCTCACACAACGAGAAAACCCCGAAAGACGCGCTTTGGTTCGCGTTTTATAACGCAGTGCCTCCCGACGACCTAGATGATGAGCTGAATGCAGTTGTAATCGTCGTAGATTCAGATTCACTGGCCGCGGCGTGCACCGCTTGGGTAACGGAAAATCCAAAATAATTTGTGCCCCGACAATATTCGCTGTACCGAGCTTGGACGGTTTATGGGACATAGATCGGACGGTGGTTGCGCTAAGCTGAGTTCCGATGTGGTTCGCTCTTGGAGTGGTGGATATGCATGAGATTGCTGACTCATTCGCCTTGTCCAGCGGCCGATCATGCATCTTGTACCAGATTCGCCGAGACATGATCCCGGACTACTACCTACTTAGTTTTCCCAGAGACGCAGGGGAACCATCGCCGATCGACCTGTCGGAGATGCTTGTGCTTGGTATGTCGCGTGCACAGTCACTGGCCCGAGAACGCGTGGGTGACCCGGGCGCTTACAGCATCCTCTACAGCGGCTACAGTGCGAGGCGCGAGCAAGGGTGGCACATCCATATCGTCCTCTTAACAGGGCGTTGGAAAAAGGCGTGGCTGTATCTGGTGCTCGCTGGAAAGAATGCTCTTCAAGCCGCGGGCCTTCGACGTGATGACGCGCCTCGTTTCTCTCGATGAACATCGAACGCTGGCGGGAGTTGCTTATTGGTCTTCGCGTTGAGCCCGAGAGCGACACATTTTATCGATTGCAATCCGCCTATGCGCAGAAGCATCGCGCGTACCACACGTCGCGACACATCGATGAGTGTCTTTCACTACTCGATGAACTCAAGCACCTCGCCGAACACCCCAGCGAAGTGGAGTGCGCACTCTGGTTTCACGATGCGATCTACGAGCCGATGTCGAAATTGAACGAGGAGCGAAGCGCGAATTGGATGGCAGAATTCGGCGCCACAGTTGGTTTGGGATCGGATTCGATTGCAAGAATCCGCGCGCACATTATGGCGACGCGCCATGTCGCGTTACCTGCCGATAGCGACTCCCGGCTGGTGGTAGATATCGATCTAGCGATTCTTGGCGCAGCCCCTAGCCGGTATGCAGAGTTCGAGCGGGACGTGAGACGGGAATATCGGTGGGTGCCCGAGATAGTCTACCGCCCAAAACGCGCAGCAATACTTCAATCGTTTCTGGATCGACCCCGGATCTATCACTGGGAACCGGCGTACGAGCGCTTTGAGCGAGGGGCTCGTGCGAATGTGTCTGGCGCTATCGGAGCTCTGGTCGGTGGATAAATTAATAAAACGGGGCCGACCAAACGCCGGTCCCCGTCCCTCGGTTAGATTAAGAACGTACTAAGAAGCAGAAGCATTCTGCAGTTTTGGGGTAAACCAACTTGCCGGAACGCCAGTGCTTGAAGTACTTCACGAATATCCATCGACGACCGGGCGGAGCCGGAAAAGGTGGCTTTTTCACTGAAATATACCTAGGGGCCGTCTTGACACCGACCGGAGGCGGCACCACTATGCGTGGCGTTAGCGCTGGGCCTCGATTCAGCCTCCCATAGGGCGACTCCATAAAAATCCCTGGGAGATTTCTTCGGTGCCTGCCTTGCTCGTAACTCGGCAGGCACCACCTCTACGGCTTACCCGCCGCTCTTACCACCTTCCGTGTCTTGTTGCGCCTTCATCAGCTTTCGTACCTTCTTCAACATTGACTCGACTATGTCCACATCGTCCTCGTCTCTGATGCTGATTCTTGAGTCGATTCCGGGACCCATGATCCTGACCGAGTAGCTCCGCACGAAGGAGTTAGTGCTGATTTCGGGCGGGTCACCTTCATCGTCATCGACGACCGGCCCCGCCGAATCCGTGCCCTCGAAGATTTTGCCGGTGCCGGTCGCCAGTGCCGCCGTCGTGCTAATGATGCCGTTGGCGCCGAGAACTCCGGCCGCCTTGGCACCCTCTTCGAAGTAGCCAGCGATTCTCGAAGACCAGTCCTCCGGCACGTCGTGCTCACGAATGATCAACTTTTCGAAGTGACTGGGAATGCTCTGACCATTGAGCCGCTGAGCCAACTCAGCGAAGAGGGGAGCGGAAAGGAAGGACCTGCGGATTGCTTCCTGCTTTTGGGTATCGGTGTAAGCCAGCTTGTAGTCCTGGTATAGCGGCTCCGTCTTGATTCGACCAGAGGTCTTCGACACCAGGGCGAACTTCACTGCGGCGCCCACTAGGGCGTTGAACGCACCCCCGACCTTGTTGCCCATGTGATCGGCGACGGAAGCCTCGCTGGCCTCACCACCGAGCTTGTCCACGGCTTCGGCCAGCGCTAACGAGCGCGTGAGCGAGGCGCGGGGATAATCGATGATCTTAGGCATGCAAAACTCCGGGTATTACCAATAGCTCATTTTACTACGATAAGAGTCTTACCGTCCAGTCTTTGCGGTATTCCGTTGAACCGATGAGCAATTCATAAGGCAAGTATTTATTTTTTATGGAAATATATAAAGCTATAGACAAACCTATTGCACCGCATCAGTAGCACATTATGCCGATTTTATGCTGTTCGTATCTGCTATCAAACGATTTATGGACCGCCCAGACTTCGATTCTCTCCATGTGTTTGGCTGCTGTTGCGCCGACCAGGGCAGCGTATATCCACTGTTTGCGTCAAAAACAAATGTAGATTCGCCATCCAATCGATTCGACGAATACAAGCCACGGCCGAACGAGCAGAAACAACAGGGTCTAGTCGCCGCAAATCGCGGAGAGCTTATCCACTAGGCATAGTACCTTCGGATCAAAGCCTCAAAAAAGTCGGAGGTGCCACGGTCGATGAAGAGTTCAAATACAGGGCGCTCTGTTCACAAGGCGAGAGCGCTCGCCCTATCGGCCCTCGCTGATGAACTCTCAGCTCGAGCCACCGCAGTTACAGTCCCGCTTTATCGAGTCAGAAAAAGCCAGCCTCCCGAGTCTTTTGCCACAGGCGTGCTTTTGGCAGTTGAAGGCGTGAAGTTCCTCTTGACTGCAGGCCATATTTTCGACGCATCGGTCGGCGAATACTTCGCCGCCGGTATACGAGGTTCGATGTTGATTCTCGCCGGGGTACCAATGCGATTTCGAACACCGGGGTCGGGGGATTCCGGGAAGGACCACTTTGATATTGGAATAGTCGAGCTTACCGGCAACGAATGGGAGGCAATTCCGTCGACGGACTTCCTGTCGATCGACGAACTGTCTGGTCGGCTTCCTCATCCGCCCACAGGGTCATTTGCAATCATCGGTTATCCCGTGACAACGCAGCCACCGGTGCTCGGCGCACAAATTACGGCACGAGCATTTAGGCTTGCTGCTAAGGCAAGTCCTAAAGTTGCCTATGAGGCGCTCGGCTATGATGCAGGGGTAAATCTGCTTCTAGGTTTCGACAAACGTAAGGTTTGGAGTCAAGGCCGTCTGGAAACCGCACCCGACCCGATGGGGATGAGTGGCGGCGGAGTTTGGAGCTTTGGCGGGAAACTACTCGCTGCAGCCAGTTCTCCTTTTCTTGCTGGGATAGCGATAGAGTGGCGCAATCGGACACAGCACAAAGTCTTGGTGAGCACGAGAATAGATCAAGTCCTACTTGTGATCGGCGACAAGTACGAAAAATTGCGGCACCGCATCGGCATGAAATTACGAGACTAGCAGCGCTCTCCACTACATCAATCCGACGACCGGTGAGACGACTGCTCAGCATGCGAGTGCGGTCGTAGAGCCAAAGATAGAAGAAACCGTCTGACGGCTCAGGGCACTCACCAGTCAATGATTTCCAAACAGCCGGTCTTCGATTTCCAGATTGCAGTGGTATCTTGTAGGCCGTCTGAACCTGGCGAGTTAAGGCCATCTTTCACCTGAAACCCACCGCTGATCCAAGGGGGTAACTAAAGGGGTAACTGCGATATTCGAATTGGCAAATAGCCTATAAATGCAGGCGTTTTCTGCGCTAGTTCGATGGTGAGCGGGCCCACTAATTCGCGATGTTCGGAGACGATCGGTAACGATCGTTGAGGGACGGGATTAAGCGAAAATCCCGAGAAAACAAGGATGTCGGAATCGAATCAGTTGAAAATGGCATTCGCTAACGATCGGCAAAGATCGGGGGCAGCCGGACACTTTCGGGGTAACTCCAAGTGCCCTCTTTGAGTTACCCCCATGCCACGCGCTTGATGCGAAAAATCGCTGCGAAAGTCGTATTTCATCTCGCTTATTTGGCTTTCCTGGATGTTAATTCGATTTCGTTTACCGAACTCGAATTAGCCGGCTTGTCGACATGGCGTGACCAGCAATCGGGCGGTGTGGATGGTCTAGCGCTATCAAGTGATGTGTGAAGAACTGCTGCTATCGACGCATGAAAACGCCATATATCAAACACACGTTCGGCGATGAAGTAGATCGCAAGCTTCGAAGCCGCCGAGGCTGGTTGACGGCAGGCGTTGCGTCTTCCATTTCTTGGCCATCCTTCGACGTATGCGTTAACTACGCCGGCGATGAATACTTCTTGCGAGGGAGCGAGCGCGACGGCAAGCCGTCTCCCCCCGGAATAACCATTGCTTGCAACGGGAGTGCGGAAGCTGACGAGGCGATTGGAAAGATTTACAGATTCACTTCAGTGCTTAGCTGGTTCGAGGGTGGATACGTTGATGTATCGGGATATATATGGGGTAGCCACCCAACTCTGTATGGCGGACGAAGCGTTTATTCGTCCCTGGGCATCGCGGGCGCCAAATCATTCAATTGCAACCACATGCCCATCATTGAGGGCGACAATGTCCGAAAAGCGCTTGCCTTCTGGCGCGAAGGGAAGCGGCTTGATGAGGTGCATGACAGCTATGCGTTCCTCAGTTTCTACAAGGTCATTGAATCACAATTCGCCGATGGCAAGAAAAAAGTCGAGTGGATCATCGCAAGCATTGAAACGTTGACTGATCGTGCCGCAAAGCGTGTCGCGGAGTTGCGCGCGACGGATGTGGACGTCAGCCGCCATCTATTCGATAGCGGGAGGTGCGCAGTGGCGCACGCTTCACTCGAAGGCGAGATAGTGGACCCTGACATTCCCGCGGACAGAAAGCGGATGTCCGCTGATTTGGTCATCATGGAAGAACTTGCTCGCCTTTACATCCGAGACGAGTTGAAGGTACCGGACTCACGCTCTCTGTATCGCACACGGAATCGCCTTGAACCGTGGAACAATTTGCTGCCAGCAGCGACACTTGAAGTCCTAGAGCAAGGAGGTACTCCCGCGGACCTATCTACGCTCTCGGGGCGCGCCGTGTCCGTAGGTTTGTGGCCGGATGGTCCGATCCCGGGGCTTGAACGGATGACGTTGCACGTTGACGCCGTTGAGAACGGTATCGTAAAAATCGTGCTTGTGGGCCAAAGAACGCCTCAGGCTTTAGAGGAAGGAGTAAAATTAGTTAAAATAAATACGTAGATTTAACTAAGCCTATTCGTTAGTTAAGTCCTTTGATTGGTTTGCAGCACTAGTTAAATTTATGATGTTAGGTTTAAATAACCATGGCGGCTAAAGAAGCCGTTTAACCAGGGCCAAGGGCGCCATGAAACGGGATCCCTTCGGAACATATATAGACACCACGACTCTGGGCGAGGCCGTACGGGCCTTTGTGCCGCCGTCGCTACCTCCCGAGCCGTCTCTTTCCCTGACCGAAGGTGCTCAAACCGCCTTGGATCGAGCCATGCTTTCGCTCGGACGGCTCGATGGCGCGACGACCACCATGCCCGACGTGGACTTGCTGCTCTATACCTTCGTCCGCAAGGAGGCAGTTCTCTCCTCCCAGATTGAAGGCACTCAATCGACCCTAGATGAACTGCTTATACACGAAGTCCAGGCAGTACCAGGTGCGCTCGGCGAGGACGTTCGGGAGGTCTCGCGCTACGTGGATGCCCTGAACCACGGTCTGGAACGGATTGCGGGCGGCTTCCCACTCGCTAATCGACTGTTACGCGAAATGCACGGCATCTTGCTTGCCGAGGGTCGGGGTGCACACAAGCAGCCAGGAGAATTCCGCAGCTCTCAGAACTGGATAGGAGGGACGAGGCCTGGCAACGCATCCTTCGTGCCTCCACCGCCAACCCACCTGGAGGTGTGTCTCACGAATTTCGAGCAGTACCTGCATCAGCCCACCAATCCTGTTGTAAAGGCAGCCCTCGCGCATCTGCAATTCGAAACCATTCACCCGTTTCTGGACGGCAATGGTCGTGTCGGGCGCTTGTTGATTACCCTGCTGTTCTGTCACGACAAAGTACTGCAAAAACCGCTGCTGTATCCCAGCTTATATTTCAAACAACACCGCCAGCAGTATTACGACGAGCTTAATGCTGTGCGCGTAAGCGGCGACTATGAGCGTTGGATCGATTTTTTTGCCGAGGCCATTCGACACAGCGCAGAGGTTGCGATCGAAACCGGCAGGCGCGTGACGCAAGTATTTCACGAGGATCGAGCACAACTGCGCGCCGTTCCGCGGATGGCCGGGTCGCTTCTCATGCTACAAGAGGCACTCCAGGCAAAGCCTGTCACTACGGTGGCGAAGCTGAGAACACTAACCGGGCTCACTACACCTACCGTCAATTCATTGCTAAGAGAACTCGAGTCGCGCGAGATAGTGAAAGAATCAACTGGGCGCGCCCGAGATCGAGTCTATGTTTACCGACGTTACCTCGACGCGCTGGCGGCTGAGGACGAGGGACCTCCTTCGTGATCGGCGTCCGCATCGATGACTTGAAAGAATCAAGCGATGTGTATGTGGAGCATTAGCTGACCGAGCAATCACCATTTTTGCATTAAACTCACAGCTGATCTGTGGGGTAACTTTAGGGGTAACTGCGACAATCGAATTAGCGAGAAGCCCAAAAAAATACGCATTTTCTGCGTTAATTCGATGGTGAGCGGGCCCACCAACTCAACTCGCTTGCGGGGCGCCGATGCGTAACGACTGGCGCTGACGGATGCGGGCCGCATCCGTCAGCATGCGGCCTGCCCAGCGATAAACATTATTGTGCTGCACGGTGCTGCGCATCAGCCGCATGCGCTCGCGACGCTCGTCGCGTGACATCGCGAAGGCAGCGCCCATGGCGCTTGCCGTCTCGACCACATCGAAGGGATTGACCAGCAGGGCTTCCACCAGCTCGCGCGATGCGCCGGCAAAGGTGCTGAGGATGAGGACGCCGTCCTCGTCGTCGCGGGCGGCGATGAACTCCTTGGCAACCAAATTCATGCCGTCATGCAGAGAATTGACCACGCAGACATCCGCTGCGCGATACAGCCGAAACACGTTTTCAGGCTCCTGGTGTTCGCCGACCAACACGATGGGCTTCCATGTATCGGTGGCGAAGCGGGCATTGACGCGTGCGGCCTCGGCCAGCGTGTGCTGTTGAAGTTCCTGATAGGCGTGCAGCTCGCTGCGCGACGGTGATGCGATTTGCAGCAGGGTCACGCTGCCGCGCGCCGCAGGCTGCTGCTCGAGAAATACCTCGAGCGCTTGAAAGCGTTCGACGATGCCCTTGGTGAAATCCCAACGTTCAACCCCGAGTGCCAGGCGCACACTCTCGCCGATCCCGTAGGTGCGGCGCACATCGCGGCGCGCCGTGGCGATGTCGGGCTCGGCCGCCAGCCATCGCGGCGGCCACTCGATCGAGATGGGATACGGCGCCACGTGGCAGGTATGGCCCTTCAGCGTGATCGTCATGTGCTCCTGGTTGATCTGGCATTCAATGAAGCGATCGGCGGTGGCGAGAAAATTCTGGCAGTGATACAGCGTATGAAAGCCCAAAATGTCGGCGCGCAGCATGTGCAACAAAATATCCCGCTTCCACGGACAGACGCCGAAGGTTTCGGCATTTGGCCACGGCACATGCCAGAACAGCGCAATCGTCGCCCGTGGAACGCGCTCGCGCACCATGAGCGGCAGCAGCGAAAAATGGAAATCCTGGATCAGGACCAGCGGGCTGCGGGATTCGGCGGTGCTCGCCACGGCATCGGCAAATCGCTCATTGACGGCGCGATATGTCCGCCAGTCGCTCTGACGAAACGCCGGCCGAACGTAGGCGAGATGGCACAGCGGCCAGAGTCCCTCATTGGAGAAGCCGTAATAGTAGGCGGCTTCTTCCTGCTTCGACAGCCAAACGCGTCTTAAGGTATAGGCCGGCGCTTCCGGCGGCACGCGGATCCGGTCGTTGCGATCCACCACCTCCCGATCCGCGGAGCCGCTGCCATGTGCGACCCACACACCCGAGCAAGCGCGCATGATCGGCTCGAGCGCGGTTACCATGCCGCTGGCCGGCAGTTGCACCCGTAGCTGATTGTCGGCGTCGCGAATATGGCTGTACGGCTCGCGGTTCGACACCACGATGATCTGTTCGGACTGCAACTGTTCCTTGACCACTTGTTGCAGGGCCTGTGGCGTCCAGTTCTCGCGATAATCGATCTCGCGCCGCTGGGTTTCTTCGACTTCGCGCAGCGCCTTGCGCACCTGCGAGAGGATCGGCTGCGAGAAGCGCGGCGACCACGCATCCTCGAAAAAGCGGCCGCCGCGAATATCGCTGATCAGCAGTGCAACCCAGCGCCGCAGCAACCACCAGGCGAGCAGAGCGACCAACAGTGCGAGCACCAGCGCGGTCACGCTGATAAACGCAAATGCAAACTTGCGCCATAGGGTCTGGTCGCTGCCGGCGGCGAGCATGCGGCGCAGAATGATGGCCCGAAACGGTGTATGTCCGGGAAGATGCACTCTGAAGCGCGACGCCAGCAGTGAACCCGTGGCGTCCTGTATGAGCCAGTTGCTATTGGCTTCGCCGGGCTCGCCATCGCCTTTGCATGTGATGGATGCTGAGTCCGAGCTGCGGGCGATGGTCGTGCCGTCCGCGCCGCACAGCACCACCGCGGCGACGCGGCTGTCGTTGAGCTGCAGATCCTTCAAATAGGTTCTGATCGACTCACGATCGTTGGCGTCGATCATGCGGCTCAAGGGGCCTTCAATGCTGCTCATCACCTTGCGTGCGCGGCTTTCCGCGCTTACCCGTGACCAGGCTGACAGCACCCCGTCGAAGTAGGGCATGCCCAACCAGGCGACGATGGCTGCGGCGGCCACCAAGGCCAGCAAGTGACGAAATGCCACTAACTTCAGCATTGGCGGCTTGATTTCCTTGCCGCGAGGTCCCGGCATGCCTGCGTGGCGGTCATTGTTATACTCTATATCTGCGGCAGTCCTGCCAGCCACGGTCGGATCACCCGCGGGAGTGATCGCGACCGGCCCTGCTTCGCGCAGGGCCGGCTCTCCTTCGCGAACTTAAAGCCGGGGTTTAGTGACGGACACGGGTGATTTTCTCTCCCTGCAGCGACACATCGCCTATCAGGCCATGCTCACCGATCACGAACGCCAGTATCGGCCGCTGCAGCGTTTCGCTGTCGTACTGTGCGCCCGCTCCCTTGGACGCGACCGCTACGCCAACGTCGGCGCCGATCGTCCAGCCCTTGCTCAGTTCAAATTTGTCGCGAGCTTCCTGGGTCATGAAGAGAATGACCTCGGACCGGCCTGAGTATCCGAGCGTTGCGCCCACCGACGCGCCTTTTATCTCATAGCGTCCCACTTCATTGCCGTTGACGCGCAGCCCGCCGCGCCCACGTTCGCCCCCGATCCCGACTCCGGCCTTGGTGATTTGAGGAAATACCAGTACGCCGGCTGCTTTATCGACGAGTTCGTGGTGACTGGGATTTTGCGAGTAGAAGTTTTCCAGCGTAGCTTGCACACGCAGGTCCAAGTCCGAATCCTTCACCGCTGCAACCGCACCGCTGCAGATTCCGGCGGCGACCACCACGGCCAACATCTTCTTTACTGAAGTGTTCATGATCGTGTTTCCTCTGCTGCCATTTACTGCTTGAGGCTTACACGGCATTCACCGGGCACCCATCGGCGCGAAGTTTGGATTGATGTGGGATTGCACCTACAGCGGGCAGATCAGTATTGCACCGCTGCCGCATACTCGCGGATCTGGTCGCGCTCGATCGCGTTGGCGAGCCACACCACGCGGTGATGAGCGCAATTTGCGGACAGCGTGAGCGGCCGTTCGGTGGTAACGATGTTTTCAATGGCGTCGAGTCTCGATGCCACCAGGGATTCCTCGCCGCAGCACGGGCACTTGACGGGAAAACGGATCAGTGAAATGTCCATCGGACACCTCCCGTTTGGGTTAAGACAATCGCAATGAAAGCGTATCCGCGAGCGACTCCGGTAAACTGCCGCCGCAATATGTAACCCTAGTCTCGCGCATTGGGACGGTAAGTAAAGCTGCGGGCAAATGGCGACATGTGTAAAAAATTCATTGTGCGTTGCGTCGCCCGCCGCCGGCGCGCTTGCAGTTCAATTTCGATTTAAAGCATCAATTCGTCATGCAGGTCCATGCAGCCGAGGGTGTATCGGGCAGCGTTGCCGTGAGGGTGGTGTAGTCCGCGCTGCCCTGCATCGATCCCGTGGTCGCCCGTCCGTCATCGTAGGAGACATCGATCTGCTGAGCCGCCTTGTTGGGCAGTCCATGCCAGCACACGGCGG
>Ga0075029_100001387_pt1 | contig 13912 bp, 14 predicted proteins | sample LitLauG_LLR_2013_FD_71391 | JGI IMG/M metagenome (GOLD analysis project Ga0075029, IMG submission 71391) | Freshwater sediment microbial communities from North America - Little Laurel Run_MetaG_LLR_2013 | ecosystem: Environmental > Aquatic > Freshwater > Creek > Sediment | place: USA...
ACCCCGTCCTGACCCTCTAACTGACCGGGTTGCGAACTGTCGCTATTGCCCGTCGCGGGTCCCGAAACCAGGTCGGTAAAGAGAATGACCGGCGGCTGCACAGTCTGAGCGTTCACAACACAACCTAGGCCCAAAATCAAGCCGGACAACGCGGCAGCTAACTTGGAAGACCATATCGCCGGGCAAACTCGAACTCTCGATGTCATTTGTGACCCTTACCTTTCGATAACGATTATTGCGTGAGAAGACTCGTGCCTCAGGAACCGGGGCTGCTGTTGCTGTGCCCGGCCGTTCGAAGCAGACGAGCCGGATCAACCTGAAAATGGGTTCTCGTCCGCATCCTCAGTGATAACGTGTGATTCAACAAAATCGTAGAGGGGCCGCTCAGTGCACGCCGGATGCCAGCGTAGCCCCGCCGCTTTCGATGCGTCGTTTTGTCGGTTTTTCCCCCAGCGAGCAAGGGCAAGGGTGAAAAAACTATCGTGTAAGATGTATATGGCACAAGGCTTGCCGGCTTTCGATCTAGAGAGGATACTTCGAAAGCGATCTCCCTCAGCAGGCCTGAGGTCGCGTGATCGGTGTGTCTGTACCGACTCGCTCCGGCGCCGTTCGGAGCTCACCGGAGTGCTGTTGAACAAGCCATATCGGATAGTACGGCTAGACTCATATACCTGGATAGCGCCATCGTTTTCGCCGGCCGTGGCGCGTAGCGCTGCCCCAGCCGGGATCGATTTACCGTTCATTCCGATTCGGTGATCCGGGGTTGGAGAGGTAACGGCTGCCCAACGTTGAGCGGGCATTCGATCCGGCGCCGCACTACGCCGGGTGTGTCGGGGGGTGATTGCCACCGGAAGAATCGGACTCTCCTCCGGCGCAAGAACCTGATCCGGAATCTGACGAGACCGGCGAAAGCCATCGGCGGGGTGCCTATCTTAGACTGGGGCGCCTCCTGGTAGCAGAGAGGTACGGACGGTAGGCAACCCAGCGCCTCAATCTCGCACGCAAACATGACTTATATTCACCCCGTGTTTCCCGCTTTGCTGTTATTGACTGTGCTCCAGGGCGTTCGTTGCTGGCGTACCCGTCAGGCGGCCCGATGGCGCGGAGTTGCGCTCTCCGCGGGGGCGCTGTTTCTGTTCTCATGGCCGCCGTTCGCCTGGGTGATGTCGCACGCCTTTGAAAGCCAATATCCGCTCCGGACGTTTCCCGTCGGAGAAGCTGAAGCTATCGTCGTTCTGGCATCCTCCGTCCAATCGCCCGGGCCGCTGCCTACGCCCCGGCTCGGCGACGATACTTACGAGCGCTGTCAGTACGCGGCATTCCTGTACCGATCCTGGAAACCGCTACCGGTGATTGCTATTGGAGGCGTGCCTTCGGGCGGGCCGGGAACGCCCTACGCCGATGTGATGCGCGTGGCGCTCGAAAAGGAGGGTGTTGCGGCATCCAGCATCTCGGTCGAGGAGCGATCGCGTTCGACATTTGAGAATGCTCTCTACGGCGCAGACCTGCTCCGTTCCAAGCCGGTCCACAGAATCTTGCTGATTACGGACAGTTACCACATGTTGCGCGCGGCGGCATGTTTCCGCAAACAGGCACTCACGGTGGTACCCGGTCCGTGCAATTTTCGGACTTACAATGACCTCCACTGGAAGGATCTCCTGCCGGCCTGGGAATCCATCTCCTGGAACGAGGATATTGTTCATGAGTGCGTGGCGCTGGTGTACTACCGGCTCCGAGGATGGATCTAAAGTCTGCAGGAACCTTCAACCCAATGCCAAGACCATATCATGTCCTGTACCTGATTGACACGCTCTATTCGACTGGAGGCGGCGCGGAGGGCGCTCTGCTGCGCATGGTTCGCATGCTACCCAGGCAGCGCTACCGCTGCTCGGTGGCAACATTTCGCTTTTTCGATGTTTTTCCCATCGACCAGTTCCCGTGTCCGGTCCATGAGTTTCCCATCAGGCGCGGCGTGAGTCTGGGCACGCTGAAGGCCGCCGTCGCATTGGCCAACTATATCCGGCGCGAGCGCGTCGCCATCGTGCATACGTTCTTTGAGGCGGCGGACCTGCTAGGCGGGTTGGTGGCCAAACTGGCCGGCTGTCCGGTGGTAATCTCCAGCCGCCGCGATATGGGGTTCAGGCGCTCGCCCCTCCACCATTTGGGTTATCGCCTGATCAGCCCGTGTTTCGACCAGGTGCAGACCGTCTCGGCGGCCGTGCGCCAGGAGATGATTCGCTTAGATGGACTCGATCCCGAGCGAATCATCGCCATCCCCAATGGGATCGACGTAGAAAGCGTGACAGCTGCGAATGGGTATCACACTCTATCCCATACGCTCGATCTGGAGGGTCGCTCTCCACGCATCATCACCGTGGGGAATCTCCGGCACGTCAAGGGGACCGACGTTTTTCTGCGCGCGGCCGCGGAAGTTGTCCATCATTGCCCCGATGCCTTGTTCCTGGTTGCCGGCGGGTTGTATCCAGGCGAATACACTACTTCGATCAAGAACCTCGTGCGCGAGCTGGGATTGGAGGCACACGTCCGGCTGCTGGATGCTCAAGCAGGAAGCACCGTGTGGTCTCTACTCAAGGCCTGCGACGTATTTTGTCTCCTTTCGCGTAGTGAAGGTATGTCTAATGCGCTGTTGGAAGCCATGGCATGCGGGCTACCCAGCGTGGCCACCGCCGTAGGCGGGAATTCCGAGGTGCTTGAGGACGGCCGCACGGGTTACCTGGTGGCTAACGAGGACTATCAGGCGGCGGCCGCGCGAATTCTGGAATTGTTGAGCCATCCACAGCGTGCGGCCACAATGGGCCGCGAGGCGAAGAAAGAGGTAATGGAAAACTTTTCGACCAGGCAGATGGTTGAGAGAGTCGTGAGTCAGTATGACCGGCTGCTGGCGGCTGGAAATGAAGTTTCATCGTGCGCGGCTCCGGCATTGCCGGGATTGCGATAGCCAGCCACTATCTCCAAGGCACTTAGTGGCGCGCATTCCAAATGGTTCGCATCAGGGCTCGCAAGCGACAGAGGCGCGTTCCTCCGCTTCGTCGAGGAAACAACCGTATGAAAAGCGCAGCTTGTCTCGCAAAACAAATCCTGCCCGTTCTCGATAACGGGGCAGCTTATTATCCGGTCGCGCTCGATTTCGAGTATTACGTCCTGGATCACGGCTGCATTGTGGCCGCCGGGACGGGCAAGACGGCCAGGATCAGCAGGAAGACGATCGTGTTCGAGTCGGCGGCGGACTTCGGGACTGGAACCGTGCTCCAGATCATCGCCCGCTGGCCGGTTTTGTATCAGGGCAAAGAAGTACTCAAGTGGATTGTGCAGGGCACAGTCGCGGGTTGGACGGCCGCCGGGATGGCCCTCATGATCGAGCACGAACGCCTGGTGCGGCCGACGCATGAGGGCAAATCGGGCGAGACGCGGCTGCAGGAGGCCGTTGTTGCGGCACCTGGCCGTGCCCAGGCTGTCTGAAAAAGAAAAAGGAATGTATCATTCATGGCGTTAATCATCGATCGCGGTGGGCCGGTTGCCGAAGCAATCTCCGGAGGGCCGGAAGTGCTGGAATCGCTGGCTTCCGAGTGGGCGCAACTATGCAACGAAGCTGGTCGAGACCAGAACCCCTTCTGCCGGCCGGAATGGATCATCGCGTATACGCAAGCCTATGACCTGAAGCAGATTCTCCTTGTCACCGCGCGTGTCAATGGCCGTTTGCGCGCGGTGCTCCCCTTAGTTCGGGAGCGTGGCAACATGTGGGGCGTCCCCGCAAGAAAGCTGTGTCGCGCCGCAGCCGCGGATGCACCACGGTTCGACCTGGCTCTCACCGGAGACGATAGCGAAGCCGCTGTGGTGGTGCGAACCTTATGGCATTGTCTACGGGACGATATGTCTTGGGACGTCATCGAGCTTGCGGGGGTACCAAAATCGGCCGCGTGCTGGTGGCTCATGACCGAGGCGGAAAAGGACGGCTTTCCCACCGGATACCGGTCGTCGTCTCGTACACCTATTATTTCCCTCACCGATTTGCCGGATACCGGAGAGGATCCCTGGCTGGCGCGGACATCCCACAATTTCAGAGGACAACTACGGAAAAAGACCCGCCGCCTGCAGAAGGAAGGTCAGCTGCGCCTCGAACGATTTGACCACGCTACGCCCGAGGTCCTCGAACGATACTACGAACTCGAGCGGTCCACTTGGAAGGGCGAAAAAGGCTACGACATCGTCTCCGATAGCCGCCGGTTGCGATTTTACAACGAGATCGCCCGAGCTCTGGAGCGGCTCGGCTATCTGTCCATCTTCTTCCTTGCCCTCGATGATCGGCTCATCGCCGGGAACATCTGTATAACCAGTGGCGGCAAACTATTTGCTTTACGATGCGCTTTCGATCCGGCATTCGGTTCGTATTCGCCCGGCCAAATTCTGATCAACTGGGTGTTGCGCGACTGCGTGGCGCGGCAGCTTTCCGAATTCGATTTTATGGGGGACGATTACGAGTACAAACGACACTGGACCTCGCAGACGCTGGACCACGGATACTGCTATATCTTCCGACGAGGGTTATTTGGCCGTGCCCTGCACGCCCTGAAGTTTCGGGTCGTCCCGCTGGGACGCACTCTATTTCGGCGGCCGCTTCCAGGTTAGACGTGGCCTACGCCATTCCGCGTCATATTCGGCGTGCTTGCGCGCAGCAACTCACCCTTGTGAACACCGGGCTGCAAGCCCCGCTTGATCGGCGCAAAGGTAACCAAAATGCCATGAAAGCACAGTCAGTAGTTCCTCGGCTCGTATCGAATCATGCCGCTGCGAATCAATATCACGTCGAAGCGGAGCCGTCCCGAGTCTCACTCTTCGCCGACCGGGAATCGGCTAATCTTGACGTTCTAAGGGCCATCGCAGTCCTGTTTGTATTTGTTTCCATATAGCCAGGACATTGGGAGTAGATGGGCGCGAATCCACGCCCTTGTGGGCCATGGGCCGGTTTGGAGTCCTCATATTCTTCGTGCACACCAGTTATGCGCTGATGAAATCGCTGGACCGGATGAATTTGCGCCGCAACTCGCTCTTCCTGGAGTTCTATATCCGGCGCGCCTTTCGAATCTATCCATTGAGCGTGCTCTGTGTTCTCGCGGTGTGCGCGGTGCGCGTTCCCGTAAATTCGTGGAGCCCAAAATAACACCATTCCAATGGCTTAACTTGTTTGCCAACCTCGCTCTTGTTCAGAAAATAACCTTTACCCGGCCGGTGATCGGGGTGTTATGGAGTCTGCCTTACGAGATTCAAATGTATGTCATTGTTCCGGCTATCTTCTTAGCCATTAAGCGCTGGAGTTCGGTCATAATCTCCGCGATACTTTGGCTGGCCGCGGTCATGGCGGCGGCATTTATTCAGCCTGGGATTTCTGAACGCTTGGACTTGTGCCAGTTTGCACCGTGTTTTCTTGGGGGAATCGTGGCATTCCTGGATCGTCATAAAAGTGGCAGTCTTCGCCGTGCTCGCATTCACCGGGCCTGTGGTGCTGTATCACTTGATTGAACGGCCAGGGATCGACCCCTGGGATTCGAATTACAAGACAACTCGGCGACCATCTCAGAATCGAGAGTAACTTGGAGTCAAATTTGTGCAAATCCTAACTGACTTGACTAATTCCGAACAACATCCTGGCCCCGAGCGAGGATCACCGGCGCTCCGTTCGGAACGCGCCTTTTATGAACAATACAACTGGTGTCTCAACGCGTTTCCCGCCGTGGCAGACGCGATCATCCATCTCCGCGAGGAGTTGAGTACGCTTGACCGGATCGAAGAAGGCTGGCGTCGCACAGAGGTTCTGACGAACGTCTTTCTCTTGTCGTGCGCGATCTCGGACACCGTCGACGACTATCTTGGAGGCCCGCAGTACGACTTTTCACAGGCGGCGCGGGTGTTTGGCCCCAGCCGGGCCGTTGTTAGACCTTTGAACCGCCTCATGCAGATTTCATCGAATCTTCGGAACGCATGGCGGCGCAGCCTCCTACACTGGCGGAGTACCTGGGAAAGCGCTGTCAGCGGCCTTACGGCTGCACTGGCTTCGGGTACGGAAGCCGGTATGGCGCCGGATTCCTGGAAGGCGCAGATCCTCCGCCACCTGGAATACCGGTTCCCCTCAACGCTGTTAGCCACGCGGACCCGGATTCCGGCGGCGTTTCGCTCCCAGGACCTCACGCATTTCGATGGGCTCGAGCTGGGACGTAAGCTCGCTGAGGAGTGCCCGGATCGTAACCGTCCGATCGTGGTGATGGGTCTACGAACGGCCGGCTCCTATTTCGCGCCGCTGGTCCGAGGCTACCTCGAATCGAAGCAGTATCGGAGCGTCAAGACCATCACCCTCCGCCCCAAACAAGGCCTTGGCGTGCGCGAACGCGGATGTCTGGAGCGCGCAGTTGCCGAGGGAGCACTGGCCGCAGTCGTCGACGAGCCGGTGTATTCCGCGAACACGCTGGCCAAGGGGGTGGAGTGTTTGAAGAAGGCCGGCTTTGCCGCAACCGACATTCGAGTGCTCTTCCCGGCCCATCCGTCCCGCCGCGACTGGAGAAACGGGCCGGCAGGGTTGGCCCTCTCCGGAGTTCGCGCCTTGACACTGGCACCGGAGGAGTGGCACAAGTATCGGTTCGTGGAGGGCCCGGCAGCCCTTAGCCGGATTAGAGAATACCTCGAAGCTGAAGGAGATAGAATCGCCGAACTGCAGCCAACCGCCGACGGCGGCCGCCTGACAGCGGAGTTGGAGCAGTGTGAGGAACCGGGCTTCCACACGCGGCTGAAACGCGTTTATGAAACCGGCGTCAAAAACGGCGATGGTTCCGTCGAACGAAGGTTTATCCTCGCCAAAAGCGTTGGCTGGGGATGGCTGGGCTATCATGCGTTGCTGGCGGGCGCGCGTTTGCGGCCATTTGTTCCACGGGTGCTAGGTCTCCGCAACGGAATTCTGTTCATGGAATGGCAGTTCCCGGCAGGATTGGGTGATGGGGAGCCGCCGGTTGAATCCGCGTCAAGGTATCTCGCGGCCCGCGTCCACACGTTGGGCCTTGGCGAGGATCCTACTCGCGATCTGATCAAGGCTGGGCGCCATCGAGGCACCGAAGAACTGGCAGGCGTTCTGAGCGGAGCCTACGGCTGGAAGCTTGCCGCCGCGCTCAAGCGCCCGCGCATTCAGCATCAACTGGCGCATCTGGCATGTCCGGTTCCCACCCTCATCGACGGCAAGATGCGAAAAATCGAGTGGGTCGGAGGCAGCGCTAAGTTCTTGAAGACTGATTTCGAGCATCACGGGATGGGCAAGCACGAGCTAAACCTGACCGACCCTGCCTATGATCTGGCCGAGATGATTCTCTGCTGGGGGCTCTCCGAAGAAGACGAGCGCCATTTGACCCGGCGCTATATTGAGCTGTCCGGCGATAGCACGGTCTCAGGCAGGCTCTTCTTGCATAAACTACTCGCCGGCACTTGGGCCATGAACCAGGCGATCCGCAAGCTGAGTGATCCCTCGATGTGGACGCGCCGCCATCAGTTGAATCGCGACTTCCTCCAGGCGTGGAGATTTCTCACGATCCATACCATGCGCTTTTGCGCCAACCTTTGTCGCCGGCCGGAAAGCGTGCGCTGGTCCGACCCGATGATCGTGTTGGACGTAGATGGCGTGCTGGACAAGCAGATCTTCGGATTCCCGTCGACGACCGCTGCCGGGATCGAGGCGGTCTCGCTGCTGGCCTCTCACGGGATGGCCTGCGCGTTGAACACCGCGCGCTCGGTTTCCAATCTGAAACAGTACTGCAAGGCATATGGTTTCGTGGGGGGCGTCGCGGAATATGGCAGTTTCGTTTGGGACGCTGCCACCGGCCGGGAGCAGACTCTCGTTAGTCATGAGTCACTCTCTCAGCTAGAGGAACTGAGGAACCGGCTTCGGGAGATTCCCGGCGTGTTTCTCGATGAGGAGTATCAGTCCATCGTCCGCGCTTATACCTACGCGCGGGGCACGACGGTTCCGCTGCCGGACACGCTCATCCGCGGGCTCATCGTAAACTTCAATTTCGGCCGGCTTCGATTGCATCAGACCTTCACCGATTCGACGGTTATTGCAGCAGAATGCCATAAGGGTTCGGGGCTGCAGGCGTTTCTCGCGTTGGCCGGACACCCGGGCTGGAAGACGGTAGCGGTCGGAGACTCGGAACCGGATTTGGCGATGTTCCAGGCAGCGACCCGGTGTTTTGCGCCCTCCCAAATCGGGTGCCCCGCGCCCGCGCGCCAATTGGGCTGCCAGATCGCCACTCGTCCCTATCAGTCCGGCCTGCTCGAAATCGTTCGCTCGCTGGTGCATCCCGGCCGGGGAACGTGCCGTCGCTGTCATCAGCCCTCGGTAGCAGGGAACCCACCGGACGAGCTCTTTCGGCAGTTATTACGTACGGCCGATAGAGCCCCGGTGGAGTCGCTGGTTCGATCCCTATTTGATCCACGAGCCGTCCGAGCTTTCCTGCAGTGAACCGTGAAACCCATCAACGTCGGGGCAAACTCTTGCCGAGTCGCCATTGAGACACGATCCCTCGTATCCACCTGACCGTGTTTTCGCTTGGGAAATTGATCGGTTTGACCGATATGTCGTTTTGGGGCATAAACGACAACAGAATTCCACTCCGAACCGCTAACGACTTTTTAGGCCAATGCGTCACACAACTGCACCAATTGAAAATGAACAGATTCGCTCCCACCGGCGTCACGTAAATGGCGCCGGGACAGATCTACAAAGAGAACCCGACCTTTGCGCGGGCCTCACAGCTAACATCGAAGCAGGCGGCCCGGAGGTCATCGAGCGAAACGCCAAGCGTTGGGAGGAACTGAGCGAGGAAGCTCGGAGTGCGCCATTCGACCGGCCGGAGTGGATTTCCACTTACTTGCGGGTTTTTGAACCGGCGAGCGAGGTTTTGTTGTTGACAGTGAGCCGAGGCAGCCGCCTACTGGCGGTATTGCCGCTGGTGCGCAAGAAATGCCTGTATGCCGGCGTCCCTTTGACCAAGCTGGCCGGACCAGCCAACGAACAGACCGTCCGATTCGATGTTGTTCGCAGCCCGTCGCCCTCCGGCGAGGCTGCCGTTTACGAATTGTGGAAGCTGTTACGGCGCATACCGGGATGGCAGCTTCTGGAGTTGCCGACGTTCCCCCAAGACGGCGCATGCCAGAGACTGATGGAATGTGCCGGAACGGAAGGATATGCCACCGTTCTCTTGCACAGTCATGACGCGCCCATCCTGAGGCTGGAAACGGACCGCACCGGACGGCTTACCTGGCTTCACGGCACCAACCGCCATTTTCGCCATGAACTGCGCCGCTTCGGCCGTTTGCTTGAAACCGAGATGGGCGGTCAACCCGAACTTGTCCAGCGGACGGATGCGGATCCCGAAACTCTGCGGAAGTTCTTTGCCTTGGAAGGATCTGGTTGGAAGGGCAAAGAGGGCACCGCCATCAATAGCGACGATCGGACGCGCGCGTTCTACGAGCAGGTCGCGCGAGTATCTGCCAGCCGGGGCTACTTCCGCCTGCACTCACTCGAGCTGAACGGAACCATGGCTGCCGGAGCCTTCTCTGTAGCGACAAACGACTGCTTCTATCCGGTGAAAATCTGCTACGACGAGGCGCTCCACCGCGGCTGTCCCGGCCAGGTCCTGTTTAACTCCATGCTGGCGGATTGCGCTGAGAATCGGATTCCCGAGTTCTATTTTGGCGGTACGGCGGACCGTTACAAAATGTGTTGGACGCCGGAAACGATTCCTCACTATAACGGCTTTGTATTTGCTTCCGGATTCCGGCCGGGGCTCGCTTACGCGTTGCGAGCTAATGTTGTGTCGCCTTTAGGCCGGCTCCGCAGGTACGTCCGGAACCGGCTGCAGCCGGTCACTTTGAAAGGAAAGGCTCGCCGCGGCGAGCTGGGACTGGAGTCACTGTGAAGATATCGATGCTTGGCTGTCCGTTCAAAACTTCGTTTGGCTGCTATATCAGTTGTCTGCGAGACGCGATCGAAAAGAAGACCGCCAGCCCCGTGCAATGGGTGGGGTCGAACTGCGGTTGCGGGGATCCCGTCGAAAGCGGACGCGAATTCCAGGTGCTGAACTGCGACTATTTTGACATGCCGATGCCGGGAGAGTACCGCTCCAGCAGCGCCTGGAAACATTGGGCGCGAGGCCTCGCCAGGAGCGCTATTCTCTATTGGAGAGCCGGGCGCTACGCGAACCTGTCCCGGAACGCGGAGTTGGTCCACTTCCACCAAGTACTGAACGCATTCGGATCGAAAGCGGTTTTCCAGTGGCTGCGCCGGCCTTCCACGGCAACACGCGTGGTCACCGTCCACGAACTGGACGCGGACCAGCTTGAATGCCCCGCTTCGAACCGGGATTACAACCGGGCCGACGCCATCATCGTCCATTGCGATGAGATGCGGCAGCAACTGATCAAACTGGGCGTACGGGAAGACAAAATACATATCGTGTTGCACGGGACGGAGATTCCTGCCAAGTACTTCGCCGGCGAGAGAAGCGGAGTCGTGTTCTATGGCGGGCACAAGCTGATGTCGCGAAAGGGCATTGAAACCGTGTTCCGGGCCCTGGCCATCCTTGAGGAGCGAAGGAAATCGGATGCGCTCTCGCTCAAGATACACGGGCACTATGGCTGCGCGACGCCCGGTGAAGCGGTTCATCTCTCTAGGCAGTACGGGATCGCGGACAGCATTACCTGGCTCAATCAACTGTCGCAGGCGGATACCGTTGACCTGTATCAGCGTTCCCTGATTTGTGTTCTGCCTTGGGCGGGGAGCTTCGCCGGCTATCCGGCCTCGCTCGCCGCCGCTTGCCGGTTACCGGTGATCGGTACGCGCAAGGCCGGACTTCCCGATCATCTTGGGGACAGTGGTATCTGGATCGATGTGGACAACCCGGAACAACTCGCGGAACGCATCCACGTGCTACTTGGCAACCCACAGATGCGGCGGGAAATTGCGGACCGCCTGTTAAAACGGGCGCAAGACTTGCTCCAGTGGGACGTGATTGCGGACCGGACGCTCGAAGTGTATCAGGATGCGGCGGCAAACAGGCGCGGGACGCTCGCCGTTGCTTCCTAGATGCAATCAATCGCGCGGACCCGACTAATCGAATTCCCTGGCGAAGAATACCCAGCCTGAGCGGCTGTTTGGGGGGAGTGATGGCTGCGCAAGACCTTGCCACGTACTCCGTGGGTAAACCGACACACGAGGAACTCCAGGGCACGTGGATTACCTCGAACGAGGATTTCGCCAGACTTAGTCCGGACTGGAATCAGTTATTGGCGAGAACGGGCCACGAAAACGCCTTCTTGACGTTCGAGTGGATGTTCACCTGGTGGCGCCACTTTGGCCGAGGGAAAAAGCTAGCATTGATCGTAATCCGTGCCGAAGGCAGGGTGATCGGGATCGCCCCTTTCTACATCAGCCAGCGATTCGGGCTGGCGCGCTGCATGGCGTTTATCGCCGACGAGCATGTGGGATCGGACCACCTGGATGTGCTGGCTGCTCCCGGCTGCGAGGCTTCGGTGGTGGCGAAACTGGCATCGATGCTGCTTTCCCGGCTGCGCGCGTGGGATTGCATCAGATTGGGAGAGGTGGGTAAAGACTCGCTCGCGGCCGGGCTGTGCGGGCGGCTCGTTGCCAAGGGCATGACATGCAACGAAGCGCCCGCTTCGACTTGCCCGTACATGGAGCTACCAGCCTCGTTCGAGGAATACCTGGCTGGAGCCACCGCGAACCTACGCCAGAGTTTTCGACGGCGCTCCCGCAAGGTCCAGGAAGCTGGTAGTGTCGATTTCGTTGTACTCTCCGAACCAGCTGCCGTGGAAAGCGGTTTTTCGGAACTGCTGCGTTTGCACCGGTTGCGCTTCCAACAGCTCGCACAGGATAGCGTTTTTCTGAAAGCGGGCCTTACGGAATTCCAGAAGGATGCATTGCACGCCATGGCAGCACAAGGACTCGTGCGGCTCTTCCTGCTTCGAGTGAATGGAGAGAGCATCGCGGCGCAGTACGGGTTCTCGTTGGGCCGGAGTTTCCAAGCTTACCAGTCGGGCATGCATCCCGAGTGGGCAAAATACGGCGTGGGTCTGCTAACAATGGGGAACGCCATTCGTGAGGCCATCGCCAGCGGCCACACGATGTTCGATTTCCTGCGCGGCTGCGAATCTTACAAGTCCAGATGGGCGCACCTGACTCGTCAGAATTGGACGTTTCGCGTGTTCAGTCACCGGCCCGCAGGTGTAACCCTGCGGCTTGCATTTCAAGCCGCAGAAGCGATGCACCGGGCGGCGAAGGTATTGAAAAAAGCGTGTGAACGCGCCGACTAGCCAAGTTGTCTTGGGAAAAGGGAGCTTTTGCTCGAGGTTTCGTGGATCGACTGGAAGGCGGATGCGTGCTACGGTCCCAATCCCACTGAGCCCGGAGAGATGCAATCTCGTCATGTGGCTTTCTGGAGCGCGCGAGCGCAGTCTCGGCAAGAGAGACACGTCATCAGAGGATACTCTAGAAAAGACCGACACGAGATCACGAAGAACTGTTGGTCACGCCGGTCATTGTGCGGGCGTAGCTGCGGTGCGAACGCTTTTGCCCGTCGAGGCTCTAATCTTCGCGCTACTCGCTGTGTCCTGGTTCGCCTAGTAGGCACTGCTCACCTTCGAGGCTGCGCCTCTACCCCGCCGCCTGCTCTAGCCCTACCTCCGCAACTGCGGGTTCAGCGCCCCTCTATCAGTGCGTTCTTTCCCGTGGGCTTCGATGATACCCCGAGTTTCTTCCTCGCTAACTTGGCCTACTTTCAGCCTAAGTCTAGAGGCCCATCGCTTTTTCGCCGATGCGGCTAAGGACAGTTAGTCCGATCGCGACCCCTGTTGCCTCCTTCGATGCTTTCTGCTGCTAGCATATAGCGACTGGGACCAGTTTACGCACGCTCAGTATATCCTGGCCAACCGTCTCCTCCCCAGCTACTGTCTCTCTTGGCCACTCCGTCAAAGGTTGCTTCCGTTCCTCGAATCGGCCATCGCCGAATTCGCGTCACGCTGTTGCGTCCCCAGTGAAAAACTAGCCGCCGAGGGTTCCTAGCGCTCGCAGGTTCTTTTGGTGCCTCAGCACACTTGAGTACACGGAAAAACCGCCACCGTTTCGTATCGAGCGCGACACTGCGTCCAATCCCCTCGCCGTTCATAGTCTCGTGGATAAAGCGCGGCGAGGAAGCTGTTAGTACGGCGTACGGTATTTGTGGTCGTGGGTGTACGCTCAACGCAGCTAATAACGGATCGATTTAGTTATACGCCTCAACTAAACCATGAATCAATGTGGACGTTGCAACGCTACGATTAGGTTCGGATTCTTCTGTAATTCCTGCCTTTCCTTTTTTGCCGGTTTGGCCGAAAACCACTCCGCTGAGCCCGCCCGATCGCTGCACCGCTTGTCGGCCCCCCTAAGACAGGCCACGGCTCGGCAGTTGGCCAGAGGGTGGCACGAGACAGTCATGGTTGATCGGGGCCTGAGCATCGGCCTTCGAACCAACGATTCGAAGTTACTCCGGGACTTCTTTTCCTGTTTGGCGCCCGTGTCTGATCTCTCACTTGCGGAGACCGGTGACCACCATTACTCCATTGAGGCCCGTGCCCGTGCGCATGGCCGCCGTTATGCCTTGGCCGCCGGAAACCGGAAGATCGGCGTGGTGGACACCCGCGCCGAGGCCATCATGTGCGTCCTGTCTGATCTGCATTTCAACGGATATTCACCCCTGCTTTTTGAGTAAGTTCCATAGATTCATGGGGTTTGGGTCTGGTGGGTAGATTTTTGTAGACATGCATATATCGGGCATAATCGATACTGTGTCTTGTATTTTGG
>Ga0075029_100001388_pt1 | contig 13911 bp, 10 predicted proteins | sample LitLauG_LLR_2013_FD_71391 | JGI IMG/M metagenome (GOLD analysis project Ga0075029, IMG submission 71391) | Freshwater sediment microbial communities from North America - Little Laurel Run_MetaG_LLR_2013 | ecosystem: Environmental > Aquatic > Freshwater > Creek > Sediment | place: USA...
TATGGGACCTGCGCCAGCCCCAGGCCGCGCCCCAGGTCCTGTCCGGGCATCAGAAATTTGTGAGCTCGGTGGCCTTTTCTCCCGATGGCACGCGCCTCGCCTCGGCCAGCTTCGATCAGACGGTGCGGCTGTGGGACCTGCGCCAGCCGCAGGCCGCGCCCCAGGTCCTGTCCGGGTATCAGGACGTTGTCCTCTCGGTGGCCTTTTCTCCCGATGGCACGCGCCTCGCCTCGGCCGGCGGCGACCGGACGGTGCGGCTGTGGGACCTGCGCCAGCTCCAGGCCGCGCCCCAGGTCCTGTCCGGGCATCAGGCCTCTGTCTACTCGGTGGCCTTTTCTCCCGATGGCACGCGCCTCGCCTCGGCCAGCGACGACCGGACCGTGCGGCTGTGGCCCATCTGGACTGCCGCCGCGGACTACCTTTGCAGCCGTGTCTGGCGGAATCTGTCGATGGAGGAGTGGCGCCTTTACATCGGCGAGGGCATCCCTTACGAACGCACCTGCCCCACCCTTCCTGCAGGCGCAGGCGCTCCCAAATGAATCGTGGTACGGCCCAGGCCGGATCTGGTGTTGGCACAATTTCCAAAGCGCCAACACGCAGCGTAGCGTGCCACCGGACGGCGAACTTCGAGCATGGCTTTCATGGCGGGCGCAAGCATCGCGTTGTGACCGGTAGTCATACGCTGCTTGCAGCGAGGGAGAGAGCGTAATCCCCGTGTTTGGCATGCCGAGTGGTGGCGTGATGCGTCCGTGCTGCGGCTCACGTGGCGTTATGGTTCAGCGAGGGCGGCAGCACTAGCCCGACTTTCGCACTTGGAGCAGTTTGCCACAGAGAACTCGTTTGTTTTTAGTGGAGCCTCAGCCAAGGTCTGCACTACATTTTGAGGGAAGGCGCGGCGGCGACCGGAGCGCTGACGAGGCGTGGAATGGGCTGTTTGGGGAGGACAAGCTTCAGTTTGTGGAGGAGGACTGCCAAGTCTGCTTCCGGCTCGGTGTAGCGCGGCATCACCAGGTGGCGACCGTCGGTGGTCGGCAGCCAGACGTCGAGCGTCTGGATCGCCGCCAGCTTTTCCAGTACAGCGCGAGGAGTCAAGCCGGGAGCGTGCGTTTGTAAGCGGTGCTTCAATGTCGCTATCAGGCAGTACGCCAAAAACGCGATCAGAATATGAGCTTCCACACGATGCTCCAACTGGTGATGGATCGGCCGAATGCCCAAGTCACTTTTCAAACATTTGAACGCCGCTTCCACCTGCACCAACTGCATGTACCGATCCCACAGCACCGCCGGATCTTCCGCTACCAGGTTGGTCCGCAGCAGATAATGACCATCGCGCAGTTGTGCATCCCGCAACTTGGCTTTGTCGACTTGGAATGTGAACGCCTGACGTGTCACCGCCTGGCCGGCTGGCGGTAGTTGGATCTTCACGTATCCGAAAGCGCGGCCGGCTTCGGTTTTCGCGGCGCCCACCCGCATCAGCAGTTGGTCCCGCTTCGGGCAGCTATGCCGCATGGCGCGCAGTTTCCGCAACAGCCGCGCCAGTTTCTTGCGCCGGATCGCAATCTCCTTCGCCTGCCGCCCTTCACTCTTGGCCAGCACATACAACTCGCCGTCCTGGCTGAAGAGCTTCACTTCCACTGAGTCACGCACCTTGCGCCATGGTAGGTCGAGCCACTGCGTTGCGTACTTCGCCACGCGCCCGCGCGGTGTCCCCACCAGGTAAAACATCTCCCGCTCACTGGCACGCATTTCCGCCAATATCGCCTCGGTCGGAATCTCTCGATCCATCAGCCACACCCGCCGCGCCTGCCCATACAGCGTTTCGATCTTTTTCAGAAATCCCCGTAGCGTCGTCTTATCCGATGTGTTGCCGTCCATCACCTCGTAGGCCAGGGGAAAGCCTTCCGGCGTGATCACCAGCGCTACCACCACCTGTTTGCAGTCCGGCCGCCCATCGCGACTGTACCCACGCTTGGCTTTGGGATTGAGTTCGGCTTCTCCTTCCACGTAGGTGCTGGTCAGGTCATAGAGCAGCACGTCGAACTGCGCATCGAACAAGGTCTTCCAACGCTGCTGCAGATGTTGGAACAACTCTTCCCGGTGTTCCAGGATTCGATCCAGACAGCGGTACAGACGGTCCTTTTCCGCCACTGCAAAATCCACCCCCAGCAGCACGTCCATCGCGCTCTGATCAAACCACTGGCGATGCAGGCGAAACTCGCTGCCGGGGTCGATCAGCCGATTCACTACCAACAGTTCCAAGACTTGCGGCCAGCTCACGTCCTCGCGCCCTCGCGGCAGCTTCCGTTCCCAGAACCGATCCATTTCCAGTTGCTGCCACAACTCGCAGCCCAACCAGCTGTTGCCGTACGGCCGCGCACGCCGCAACTGCATTTCACTCAGCTTGACTCGGATGGTATCAACCACATCGGCCGGCACCGGCCGATCTTCTGGAAACAGGCTCAGGGTCGTCGCACGCTGCTGCTTTTCGTCGAACACTTCCAGCGACTTGCGCCACGCTGCTTGCTGGCTATCGTTGATCTCTCCCAGATACAGCACGCGCCGTTGCACGACCTTACCAGATTGCAGACGCCGACTCTCTTCCACGCTGTAGTAGCGGTGTTCCTTGCCGTCCTTCTTCCTCCGGTGGCATCGCAAGAACATGTCCAGTGCAGAATGCCATGCTTTCCCCCTCTTGTATAGAGGGTAGGTCTGCACTACAAGCGATTCCGGAAATGTTCTATTGATGCCGCAACACTTGCCGCACGGCGATCACCGATTTTGGCGGTCGGCACCACGCCATGTGCGAAGGTCAGGCTAGAAACTGTACCGCAGGGTCAGTATGGCGTGCGAGTTCCGGCGATACCGTCCGATGAAGTCGCCCTCGCCGCCGCGAACCAGAGCAACGCCCGCGGTCACACGCAGGTGCTGGCCGATCGCCTGGCTGTACTCTGGCTTGATCAGGAAGCCGTTGCCGTTCTGGCGAACCACGGTTTCCAGGGCCAGGCTGCGGTTGGTGTCGATGGTGTACCCGCCGCGGGCCACGAAGGAGCGGGCAAAGCCACGCTGCGGAGAGAAGGCCAGACCGTTGCCGTGCGCGGTCACCACCTCGCCCGCATAGCCGCCGGCAAAGCTCCACTCGCCGGCCTGACGCTCCAGTTGCAACACGTAGAGCAGGTACTCATCGGACTGGGGTGTGGTGGAAGTGAAGTAGGCGGCCTCGCTCTTCAGCGTGACCGGGCCCAGCGGAAGCGCGGCGTCCGCGCCGTACATGCGCATTTCCGGATAGTACCGCTGGACGTCGGCGCGCAGCAGGGCGAGGTTGGCCTGGGCGCGGTAGAGCGGCAGGTTATCAAAGCCGTTGTAAAAGGAGAGCGAGTACTCGGCGACGCGGCCGATGTGGTTCCAGCGCGCGCCGTATTGGGCGGCGCCGGGAAGATCGGGGTCGAGTTCGTGAACCGGAATTCCGGGCGGCAGCACGGCCCAGCGCTGGTCGAGGAGAGGGCCGCGGCTGGGCGTGAGGCGCGGCGAAACGACCACGTCGATGGTGTCGGATTGGGTGCCGTAGGTGAGGCGGGCCGCGGTGATGCCGAGGAAATCGGTGTCGATGACGTTGACGAAATCGCGCGGGGCGAAGCGGTCGGTGGGGTTGAGCACGTCGGCTTTTCCCCAACGGATGAACTGCTTGCCGGCTTCGAAGGTGAGCTTGCCGTGGGTGTAGGCGAGGCTGAGGCGGCGGACCGCGAAGGCCGGCCGCTGGCGGCTCCGGTCCCACCAGGAGAGGCCGGCCGCGCGCTCCGTTTCCAGGTGAGTATCGGTGCGCGCGTCGATGGCGCCGGCAAAACGCAGGCTGGGGATGGGTTTATAGAAGGCTTCGTAGCGGAAGAGGACTTCGCCGACGGCGTGGCTGCTGTCGCCAGGTGCGGTATCGGGGTAGACGGCGGCTGTGGTTTCGAGGAATCCGCGCTGCTCGAAAGTTTGGGCGTGCAAGGCCACCATGAACAGGAGCGCGGGCGGGTAGCGGCCGGCAGAGCGGTAACCGTGCAATCGGGACACCTGCGTAACAGTAGACCACGCAGAGGATACCCAGGACAGAATCTCTTTGAGGAAGTGGCGTGTTTACGATAGCTCGGCCATGGCGAATTCCTGCAGACGGATGATCTTCTTCTGAATGGCGTACTGCACCAACTGAGCTTTGTTATGAATATCCAGCTTGCGCATGAGGTTGAACTTGTGGGCTTCCACGGTTTTGACACTGAGGTCAAAGCCGGCGGCGATCTCTTTGACGGACCTTCCCTCGGCCAGCATCTTGAGGATCTCGCGCTCGCGCTTGGTGAGGGTGCCAAAGCGGGGCTGGCGCACGGCGCCGCGGCCCTGGTTGCGGAAATCGTCCACCAGCCGGGTGAGCAGACGGGGGCTGAGATAGCTGCCCCCATGATGGACCTCGCGGATGGCCGTTAACAGTTGGTCGGCGGGACTGTCCTTCAGGATATAGCCACTGGCGCCTACTTCGACGCCTTCGGCCAGGTAGTCTTCGTCGTCGTACATGGAGAGCAAGATCACGCGGGTTTCGGGCCGCTCTTTGCGGATTTGCCGCGTGGCTTCGAAGCTGCTCATGCCGGCCATCCCGATATCCATGAGGACGATATCGGGGCGCAGTTGCCGGGCCAGCGCCACCGAGCCGTCCGCGTTGGCCGCCTCTCCGGCGACCTCCAGATCGGGCTCGGCCGCAAGCAGCGTGCGAATGCCCTGCCGGAACAGCGTATGATCATCAGTTAAAAGTACACGAATCTTAGACATTTCTTGCCACCCGTGCGGAGATCTGGGGCAACTCCAGGACGACGGTGGTGCCCTTTCCGGGCACGCTCCGCACCGCCAGCGTTCCACCGAGGAGCGCGGCTCGCTCCCGCATGCCCGCCAGGCCGAATGCCAGCGGCTTCCTGATTGCCGTTTCCGCGCAAAAGCCGGCGCCGTTGTCTCGAACGCTCAGCCTGATTCTCTTATCGGCTGCGATCAGCGAAAGGTTTACGTGGGTCGCCTGAGAATGTTTGGCGATGTTCACGAAGCACTCCTGCGTGACCCGGTAAATGACCTCTTGAGTTTCCCTGGGAAGATCGGCGGAAAGTACCGAGATCCGGGTGCGGAGACGCGCCAGCCGCAAGTTGGCGAAGCGAGCGGCCAAATGGCGAACCGCCGGCTCCAATCCCAGGCGATCCAGGGCGCCTGGACCCAGCGCCGCCACGATCCGCCGCAACTCGTCCACTGTGTGCTCGGCCACTCCGCGGGCATCAGCCAGCCTGGGACGCAAAGCCTCGGGCGCGTCGCGCTCGAGCATTTCCAACTGCAGGCGCAACACCTGCAGGGACTGGCCGGCTTCATCGTGGAGTTCGCGGCTGATACGGCGGCGCTCCTCCTCTTCGGCCCGGCGGGCCTGCACTCCCAAGCGATGAATCTCCGTCTCCAGGCGAATGCGTTCGATGGCGCCCCGGCACCGCTCGGCGGCAGCCACCAACAAGGCCAGTTCGCGGGGCAGCCAGGGATAGCGCACCGGAAAAGCGAGCTGGATCAGGGCCTCCGAACCGATGGGATAGGACCAATACGACGCATGGTGGCCGCGCATGCCGGCGTCGGCAACCAGGCGCTCCTCCGGCCGGCCGCGCTCGATGTAGAGGGGGCGCGCCAGCTTGCCCGCGGCCGGCTGGGCGAGCAGCAGCAGGCGGCCGGCACGCGCCTGAAAGGCCTGGGTGAGGATACCCACGAAGCGCCGCAGCAGGTCGTCCAGATCCGCGGCTTCCCGCTCGGCGCGATAGAGCCCGAAGAAGGTCTGGCTCTCCGCCTCACGGACGCAGTAGTACGCCTGATTCAGCGCCAGGATGGTGGCGAGGTGCAATTGCTCGCGGGCCGGTTCAAACCTCCCGCCCAGGACCTCGGCGGGAACGGCTCCCAGTTCGCGCAGCACCTCTTGCACCTCGGGGGGCGGCACGTTGAGTTTGGCCAGACGGCGGCCGTGGTAATCGACTTGTTCCAGGAACTGATTCAGAGACCGAAGCCGGGCAGCGGCGCTGGGCAGGATGGCAAGAAGCGCACGGATCTGAGCGGTGTCATAGGGGCGGCCGAGCAGGAGCGTGCGGCAGCGGCGTTCCACGCGGATCGCCGCGGGCGCCAGAGCCCGCAGCATCCGCCTGATGTGGCGGCGCGCCGGTGGGGTGAAAGGTTGCTCGTTCATAATGTGGGTAGCCCTCCTGGCCTGCCCGCGCAGGGCCGCGCAGGCCGGGAGGCCCTGCGCCACTTTACTTCGCGCCGTGCCCCCTCAGAACCCTGGCAGCCTCGACGAATCCGTTGGCTTCCGCCGCCTCGAGCGGGGTGGCGCCCGTCTTGTTCTTCGCGTTCACATCGGCGCCCCGGGCAATGAGCAGTTCGACCACTGCCGTCCGCCCCCATGCCGCCGCATGGTGAAGCGGGGTGGCTCCCGATTCTTCATCGCGGGCCTCGAGGGCGGCGCCGTGATCGAGCAGCAGGGCCACCAAATCGCGGAAACCGCTCAGGGCGGCCACGGCGAGCGGAGTCGCGCCGCCGTTATCGCGCGCATCCACCTCCGCTCCATGATTCAGCAGCAGGGTGGCGATCTCCACCTTGCCCTTCAGCGCCGCCTGGTGCAGAGGGGTAGCGCCGGACTGATCCCGGGCGTTGACGTTCGCGCCCTTCGAAATCAAGAGATCGGCAATTTCGGTCTGTCCCTTTAGGGCAGCTTCGTGCAGCAAGGCGCCCGACCCATCGGCGGCGGCCGGGGTCGCCAGCAGTTCGACCACCTCGGTGTGCCGGCCGCGGGTGGCGTTCTGCAGCGGCGTGGCGCCGTTGCGGTCGCGCCGGCTGGGGTCGGCGCCCCGGGCCAGCAGCAGGGCGGCGACATCGCGGTGGCCCTTGGACGCCGCCTCGTTCAGCGGTGTGGCGCCGGTCTCGGGATTCTCTTCGTCGGCGCGCGCTCCGTGCGCCAGCAGGGCCTCGGCAATCTCCCGATAGCCGCGGAGGGCGGCCTCATCGAGCGGCGCGGAGCCGGCCCGGTCGCGCGTGTTGACGCCGGCGCCCTTTGCGAGCAGCAAGTCCACGAGCTGGCTGTAGCCGCGATCGGCGGCGAGATGGAGCAGGGTGGCGCCAGAGTTGTCGGCGGATTTCACATCCGCGCCGTGGGCCAGGAGCAGTTCGACCATGGCCCGGTCGTTCTTGATGACGGCGTAGGCGATGGGCTGGGATCCGCCTTCGGCATGGCGCGCCGTCACGTTGGCGCCGTGTTCGATCAGGTAGGCGGCGATGGCGAGCTGGCCGCTCCAGGCGGCATCGTGGAGCGGCGTGGCGCCCAGGCGGTCGCGCTGATTGACGTCGGCGCCGCGAGCGATTTCCTGGCGGACAGCCTCCAGGTCGCCCGCCTGTACGGCCGGGTGGAGGTCCGCGGCAGCGAGCCGGGCCACGGCGAACAGGGTGGCAAGAGCGAACGGTAGCGGCCTAGCCCACGTACTGCACCTCTTCCTCGAGATCGATGCCAAAGCGGCCGCTGACGCGCACTTTCAACTCGCCGATGAGGCCGCAAAGATCGGCCGCGGTTCCGGCGCCGGCGTTGTAGATCAGGTTGGCGTGATAGGTGGCGACGTGAATGTCTCCCCGCGCCATGCCTTTGGCCCCTACCTGCTCCAGAAACCAAGCCGCCGGCACCTTACCCTCGCGCACCACCGAGGCGGGCACCTGGGCGGCCACATCGGCCGGCAGGTCCTGCAACAACAGGTTCTTGAAGATGCTGCCGGCACACTTCATGGTGACGGGAAACTTTTCGCCGCGCAGGTTGACGATGCCGGCGGCGGTTTGGCGCAACAACCCGGCGTCGCCCGGTTCGAGCAGCAATTGGGTGGAGAAAATGATCCAGTCCTTGTGCTGCTTGAAGACGCTCTCGCGGTAGTGGAACTCGCACTCCCGGTTGTCGAAGATGCGGACCGTGGCGCCATCGTAGAAGCGGACGCTGACCACGCGTTCCGAGAGGGAGTGGCCATAGGCTCCCGCGTTGCCGTACACCGCCGCCCCCACCGACCCCGGGATGCCGGCCAGCGTCTCCAATCCCTTGAGCCCGTGGGCGACCGTGTAATCCACCAGGTCTTGGAGCGCGGCGCCGGCGTCGGCGATCACGCGGTGGTTGGCCGCGAACAGGTTCTGGGCGCGGTAGCGCAGCACGATTCCGCGGAAGCCCCGATCGGAAACGATGAGGTTGGTGCCGCCGCCGATCACCATGGTGGGAATGCCGCTCGAGCGCGCGGCGGCCAGGGCCGCGATGAAGGCCTCGGGGCTGGCGGTTTCGGCGTAGAGGTCGGCCGGTCCGCCGATGCCGAACCGGGTATGCGCGGATAGCGGAGTGTCGCGCGAAACAGTTAAATTAGGAATCTCGGCGAGGCGCGCCTGCGTCTCTTCCGTGGTGGGCATCACCTCAATTATAAGGGGGGCATTCTCATGCGATCCGTTTTTGCCGGCTTTCCGCCCGAAGGAATTCAGTTCATGCGATCTCTGGCGCGCAACAACCGGCGCGAATGGTTTCAGCCGCGCAAAGCCGTTTTCGACGCGCAGGTGAAGGAGCCGATGCGGCAACTGGTGGACGCGGTGAACGAGGCTATGAGCCGTTTTGCGCCGGAATACGTGACCGATCCGGACAAGGCCATTTTCCGCATCTATCGCGACACGCGGTTCAGCAAGGATAAGACGCCGTACAAGACGCAAATCGCCGCCAGTTTTCCGCGGCGCGGCGCGGCGGGCGGCGCCGGATACTACTTTGCGGTGTCGCACAAGGAGGTCGCCATCGGCGGCGGCATCTATATGCCCGCGCCGGAGACGCTGCGCGCGATTCGCGGCCATGTGGCGGAGCATTACCCGGAGTTCCGGCGGATCTGCGGGGCGCGCGCCGTGAAGCAGTGGTTCGGGGCCATGCAGGGCGAGCAGCTCGCGCGGGTGCCCAAGGGGTTCGACCCCGCCCATCCGGCGGCGGATCTGCTGCGGTACAAGCAATTCCTCCTCTACGTGGAACTGCCGCCAGATCTGGCGATGGGCGAGGAGCTCCATGCGGGCATCGTACAGCGATTCCGCGCGATGCGGCCGTTCCTGGAGTTTCTCAACGCTCCCCTGGCACGGCAAAAGGTAAAGATCGATCCGAAGGACCTGTTGAGATAAGCGGGGCGGAGCGATCGCGATGGAGGGCTGTCCGGGTCCGCGTCTCTTTTATTGCTTCGCCGGCGTTGCTGCTTTCTTCGGGGCCGTACCTGCGCCCGGGGTCGCTTTCTTGGCGGGCGCTGCCGATGCCGGCGCCGGCCCTTCGCGTTTGATCACCACCGTCACCAACTTCACCGGCGTGACCGGCTTGTCCCCGGCGGCTGTCGGAACATGCGCGATCTTGTTCACCACATCCTGACCGTCCACCACCTGCCCGAATACCGTGTAGCCGCCATTCAGCGACGGGTAGGGCACTTCCGTGATGAAGAACTGGCAGCCGCCGGTGTTGGGAGAGCCGATGTTGGCCATGCCGAGGCGGCCCGGCTGGTCGAATTTCAGTGCCGGCACGATCTCGTCCTTAATCGTAAAACCGCAATCGTGCGCACCCGTACCCGTGGGATCGCCGGTTTGAATCATGAACCTCGGAATCACGCGGTGAAAAGTGATGCCGTTGTACAACGGCTTGGCTGCCATGGCGTTGGTCTTGGGGTCTTTCCACGGTTTCGTGCCGCGCGCCAGAGCGACGAAATTCTTGACCGTGATGGGTGTCTCCTGTTCGAAGAGTTTGGCCGTGATGGCGCCCATCGAAGTATTGAAGATGGCATAGAGGCCCGGCTCCAGTGCCGGGGCAGCGGCGGCGGGCGCCGGCGCCTTGGCAGGCGGAGCCTGGGCCAATCCGCTCGCAGCGATCGTAAGAAGAAGGAAAGGCAACCGTTTCATCTGATTCTCCATTGAGTTCCCCATTTTAGCCCGAATGCAATTGGAGTGTCTCGGGCTATTTCTTCGATTTGGGCTCCGGGCCCGAGCGCTCGATCGTCACGCGGATCAGCTTCACGGGGTCGACCGGCGTCTCATCGATTACCCGCGCCTTGGCAATCCTGTTGACCACCTCGCGGCCTTCCACCACCTGGCCGAAGATCGTGTACTTGCCGCTCCACTGGGACATGGAGTCGACGGTGATGAAGAACTGGCAGCCTCCGGAATCCGGGTTGCCGGTGTTGGCCATGGCGAGCTTGCCCCCGCCATCGAACCGCAGCCCCGGCAGAAACTCATCCGGGATGGTGACGCCGCAATTGGAAGCGGCCTTTCCACTCGGGTCGCCCGCCTGGATCATCACCCCGGGCGTCACCCGGAAGAACGTGATGTTCTGGTAAAGCGGCCGCATGACCACGGTGCGAGTGACCGAATCCCGCCACGCTTTCTTCCCCTGAGCCAATGCGACGAAATTGCGCACCGTGAGGGGCGTGTCTTTTTCAAACAACTTGGCGGTGAACCCGCCCGCGGAGGTGTCGAAGATGGCGTAAAGGCCGGCCGGGCGCGGCGCCGTCTGCGCCGATGCCCCAGCCGCCATCAGGAAGAGAATCAGTCGCAGCTTCATTCCGAGGTCCGCCGAGCAGCTTATTTTATACTGAATCGACGCCGCCTGCGCGTTGCCCGCTACTTCGCCAGTTCCGCCTGTAACTGCCGGTAAGCCGCCTCTTCGTACGTGATCTTCAGCCTGGGACGCGGTTCGGCCTTTTGGTCTGCCGGCCGCGGACCCTCACGCTTGAGCGAACGGCCCAGCAGGGTGGTGGCTTCCGTGTCGTTGGGGTTGCGCTCCACGGCCGCCCGCAGGCTGTCCACGGCGGCCGCGTACTGGCCCGAACGCCACAGGATGTAGCCAAGGTTGAAATGATAATCGGGGTCGGCGCTGTCGCCCTCCAGGGCTTTGCGGAAACTGGCGGCCGCGGCCGTATGGTTGCCGCGCTGTGCCTGCACCACCCCCAAGTCGTTGAAGACCTCGTTTAACGGCATGCTCGCCGCCACCAACTGGAAGCACTCCTCGGCGCCTTTCAGTTCGCCATTGTGGAAGCGGCACAGGCCCAGAAAGTATTGTGCCTCCCGATAATGCGGGTCGGCCCGGTTGACCCGCTCGAACCAGCCCGACGCCACCTTGTAGTCCTTCTTCTCCCAATAGGTTTTGCCCAGCTGGAAGCACGGCTGGGAGTAGTGCTCGTCCAGGCGCGCGGCCTGCGTGAACAGGCGGTGGCGCTGTTCGGGCGCCGTTGCCAGCAGCCCGCGCACATAACTCTCCACGGCGTCCAGGCGTACCGCGGGCCGCGCTCTGACGAATTCCTGCTCGGAGGGGGCCGTTTTGGGGCTGACCGCTTGCAGCATCTGCCACCCCAGGTGAACTTGCAGCCCGCCCAGATCTTCGAGCGCGCCCAACTCGCCGAAGCCGCCGCTCTGGTGGGTGTGTTTGAGGTCCAGAATCCGCGCCGTGATGCGCAGGGAGCCTTTGGATTGGGTGTTCCCCGGGTCGGATGGAAGCAACTCGAAGGTTCCGTAGATCACCGTCGAGGCGTCCAGCAAATCGCCGATCTTGATAATGGAAGCGTGGGTCAGTTCGGCGCCGGGCCGCAGCGACAGACGGCGGCAGGCTTCCAGCCGCTCCTCGCGCTCCAGCACCAGCAGACCCTCGGACGCGAGCGAGTCGCCAACAGACTCCGCTATACTCTCGCCCACCCAATCCAGGTTGGCGGTCTGCGAGTGGTTGAAGAAGGGAAGCACCAAGGCCGTTTCCGCGCGCAGCGAAAAACAGACGAAGACAGCCAGTGCCAGGACCCGCATGTCCTTTCCAGTTTACCGCCTGGGCTCAACGTTCCGATTCTTCCCCGCATCAGAACTGAAGCTTCACTCCCAACTGGATGTTGCGGTTGCCGGAGGCGCCGGTAATGTTGCCGAACGACGACGTATTGATGGTCGCCGACGGGTTGCCGAAGTTGGTATGGTTGAACAGCGCGAACGTCTCGAAGCGGAACTGGAATTTCAGCCGCTCCTTGATCGGGAAATTCTTGAACACCGAGAGATTGACGGTCTCCGCACCCGGTCCGTGAAGCAGGTTGCGGCCTTCATTCCCGTACGCGTAGTTGGTTGGGGTGATGGGGTACAAATCCGCGACGGTGTAAGCGGTCGCGTCGATGCATCCGACCAGATGGCCGCGTCCGCAGGTGTCCGACGGTGCATGAACCAGGTCGGGCCGGTAGGTGCCGCTCGACGCGGTGTTGGCGGTATCGGTTGACGTGGACACGTTAAACGGCAAGCCGGTCTGCAGCGTCACGATCCCGTTCGCCTGCCACCTGGTGAATGCGCCCTTCAGCAACGGGTTCGACACGGCGAAGAACGGGATGTCGTAAACGAAGGTGGCCACGAAACGGTGGCGGATGTCCCAGTTGGAGTTGCCATAATCGGCTTTCCACCAATAGGGATTCATGGGCGTGCCTCCGCCATTGGAGTCGGTGGTGACATCGAGGGTATGCGACCAGGTGTAGCTGGCCAGCACCTGCAACCCGCGCCGCATGCGCTGGTGGAAGATGACGCTCATGCTCTCATAGTTGGCGATCTCGTCGGTGTTGATGGTGCGGATGGGGCCAAACAGCGGATTCGGCCGGCGCGTGTTGACGGAGCCCGGTCCGGGAAGAGGCGTATTGTTATAGAAGCTGCGGTCCAGGTGATAGGAGTGCGAACCCAAATATTGCACTTCCAGGCCGCCGCCGTTCCACAACTGGCGCTGCAGACCGGCGCTCCACTGATTCATGCGAGCGGATGGCTGATGCCAGGGATCTGTCACGATCAGGCCGGCGGTCGGCGCCGTCGGACAAACGCCCGGGGAACCAAGCGGGTTGGACAAGCTGGGCGGTAGCAGTCCGGAAGACCAGGTGCAGTTCAGGATGGTGGTATAGGGCGGGTTGGTGTTCAGGAACGTATAGCTGTTGGTTTGGTTCGGGTTGTAGTAGATGCCGCCGCCCGCGCGGAATACCGTTTTCTCGTTGAAGCGATAGGCGATACCGAGGCGGGGCGCCCAATCGTTGTGGTTGGGAGCGATAAAGCGGTAACCGGGCGTGCCGCCCACCAGGGCGGTCTGGTTGGGATTCAGCTCCGTGGCCACGCCATTGATGGTATAAGGCACCGTGGGCAGTTCATAGCGGAGACCGTAATTGAGCGTGAGCTTGCGCGAGACTTGCCACTTGTCCAGCACGAAGAAGCCATCGCGCCATTCGGCGACCCGTCCGCGGACCTCCGGTCCCGGCGTGCTGAAGGACTGCGGCAACCCGAGTACGAAATCGGCGGGCGCATATCCGGTCAGCAAACCATTAAAGCTGAACGACCCGCGCGCGCTGTTGACAGCGGCGCGTCCGGTTGCCAGCCGGCGGAATTCCATCCCGGCCATCACGTTGTGCGCACCGTGGCTCCAACTGATTTGTTCCGAGAATTGCGTGGTGCTGTCATTCTGGTACCAGTTGGTTCCGCCGTTGCCGAATCCGTTGAAGCCGGTGATACTGAAGTCCGGAATGCCGGGGTTATTGTAAACGGAGTCCCCATTGAACCCCGGGATACCCAAGTCGGTGCCTGCGGTTTTCTGGCCACTGGAAGAAAAGGGGTTGACGGTCGCGGTGTTTAAGAAATTCCGGCCTAACCGGAAATCGTTCACCAGGTTGGGCGTCAGCGTGTGGGTATAGCCGAGGGTGTAGTTGTTCACGGTGGTGGGCGTAGTAGACCCGTTGACGGGGATCGCACTGCCGCCAAACACGTTCCAACTCTGCTGGTGGGCACGAACATACAAGCGGATTTTGTCGCCGATGTTCTGATCGATGCGGTCATTGGTTTGGTTGTAGCTTTGGGTGGTGGGCACGG
>Ga0075029_100001396_pt1 | contig 13879 bp, 10 predicted proteins | sample LitLauG_LLR_2013_FD_71391 | JGI IMG/M metagenome (GOLD analysis project Ga0075029, IMG submission 71391) | Freshwater sediment microbial communities from North America - Little Laurel Run_MetaG_LLR_2013 | ecosystem: Environmental > Aquatic > Freshwater > Creek > Sediment | place: USA...
GATGTAGATGATCCCCGTTTCCGCCTTCTTGACGTCGTAGTCGGCGGCCTGGATCAGCTTCAGCAGGATGTTCTCGACGTCCTCGCCGACGTAGCCCGCCTCGGTCAGCGCGGTCGCGTCCGCGATCGCGAACGGCACGTTCAGCGTCCGCGCCAGCGTCTGGGCGAGCAGCGTCTTGCCGCAACCCGTCGGGCCGAGCAGGAGGATGTTGGACTTCTGCAGCTCGATGTCCGAGTCCCCGGACATCATCATCTGGACCCGCTTGTAGTGGTTGTAGACCGCGACCGACAGCGTGCGCTTGGAGGGGTCCTGGCCGACGACGTACTCGTCCAGGACCTCGTAGATCTCGCGCGGCTTCGGGAGGTTCTCGATGTCGAACGCGGGCGGGGCCGAGAGCTCCTCGTCGATGATCTCGTTGCAGAGATCGATGCACTCGTCGCAGATGTAGACGCCCGGGCCCGCGATCAGCTTCTTGACCTGGCGCTGGGACTTGCCGCAGAAGCTGCAGAGGAGCTGCTCGTTGGAATCTGTCGGTCTGGCCATAGTTGGTTGCTCTCTCTCCTCGGTCCCTCGGGCGCGGCCCCGCAACGGCGCGGTCCCCGGCGCGCCCGCAGGGGCGCTCGCCCTAGTGCTCGGAGATCACGCGGTCGATGATTCCGTACTCCTTGGCCTCCTCGGAGCTCATGAAGTAGTCGCGCTCGGTGTCCCGGCGCACATCCTCAAGAGCCTTGCCCGTGTGCTTCGCGATGATCTCATCCAGCCTGCGGCGAACGTCGATGATCTCCTTGGCGTGGATCTCGATGTCCGTCGCCTGCCCCTGAAAGCTCGATGAGACCTGGTGGATCAGGATCTTCGCGTTCGGCAGCGCCATGCGCTTGCCCTCCGCGCCGCCGGCGAGCAGAAGCGCGCCCATCGACATCGCGATCCCGACGCAGATCGTCTGAACGTCCGGCTTGATGAACTGCATCGTGTCGTAGATCGCAAGCCCGGCATAGACCGAGCCGCCGGGCGAGTTGATGTACAGCGAGACATCCTTGTCGGGGTCCTCGGACTCGAGGTGCAGCAGCTGCGCGACGATCAGGTTCGCGATCTGGTCGTCGACCGGGGTCCCCAGGAAGATGATGCGCTCGTTGAGCAGGCGGCTGTAGATGTCGAAGGCACGCTCACCCCGCGACGTCTGCTCTACGACCATTGGAACAAGTGGGCTCATAGTCCTCGCCTTTGTTTCGCTTCGCGTGCCGGATTCCTTCGAAGGCTATCGATCCGGAGTCCACAGCTTGGACGCCTCGCCGCCTGACGGCGGGTTCTGCGCCGGCTCCGGCTCGCCCTTCCCCGGAGTCCAGATCTGCTCGCGCGCCTTCGCCTGCGCGAGCGGGATCGGCTTCGCCGTCTCGGCGATCAGGTCGATCGCCTGGCGGGCGGCAAGGTCCTCTCGAACCTCGTCCAGGCGGCCCGCGGCGCGGAGCTGGTCGAGCAGCGTCGCCGCGTCGGCGCCTTCGCGCTCGGCGACGGGTTCGAGCGCCTCGAGGATCTCCTCCTCGGTCGGGCTGACCTTCTCGGCCTCGACGATCGCCGTGATCACGGCCTCGCGGCGCAGCGCCTGGTCGGCCTCGGGCTCCATCTCGGCCGTGATGTCGGCCTCCTCTCGCCCGATGATCTGCAGGTAGGCCTCGCGCGAGATCCCTCGGTGGGAGAGCGTGTGCAGCATCCGCTCCCACATCTCGCCGGCGCGGGCCGTCACGAGCTCGGGGGTGACGTCGACCTTGGCCTGCGCGACCGCTGCGTCCAGCGCGGCCTGGCGGAACTCGGACTCGATCTTCTCCCCGTCGGCCTCGGCGAGCCTGCCGCTGATGTCCTCGCGCAGCTCCTTCATGTCGTCGAAGCCCGCGTCGACCGCGAAGCTGTCGTCCTCGGCGGGGAGCTCCTTGAACTTGACCTCCTTGACGGTCACCTCGAAGGACGCGTCGCGGCCGGCGAGCTCGGCGTTCCCATATTCGTCGGGGAAGCGCAGGGCGAGCGTTCTGCTCTCGCCGGCTCCGGCCCCGAGCAGGCCGTCCTCGAAGCCCTCGATCAGGTTTCCGCCGCCGAGCTCCACGAGCTGGTCGCGGCCCTCGCCGCCCGCGAACGGCACCCACTCCGCCTCGCCCGCTGCGGCGTCCGCCGCCGGCAGCGAGCCGACGTAGTCGATCACCACGAAGTCGCCGCTCTCCGCGGGGCGCTCGACGGTCTGCAGGCGCGCGAGGCGCTCGCGCATCGCGTCGATCTCCTGCTGCACCTGCTCGTCCTCGACGGCCGGCTCGCGGCGCGGGACCTCAAGGCCCTTGTACTCCCCGAGCACAGCCTTGGGCAGGACCCCTATCTCGATCGAGAACTCCAGCGCCTGGCCCTGCTCGGGCATGTCGCCGAGGTCCACCTCGGGGTCGCCTACCGGGACGATGCCGGATGTGGCGATCGCGTGGGAGTACCAGCTCGAGAGGGTGTCCCGGACGGCTTCCTCGAGGATCGCGTCACGGCCGATCCGCTGGATGACCAGCGGTGCCGGCACCTTGCCCCTGCGGAAGCCGGGCATCTTCAGCTCGCGGCCGAGCTGGCGGGCCCTGTGCTCGACCCTGCCCTCGAGCTCCTCCGGGGGAACCTCGACCTGCAGGCGCACTCGTGAGTCACCGAGCTCGGTGACCGTCGTCTTCAGGGCGGCGGGCATCACCGCCACGATACCGTGCCGGCCGATGCCAGCACACCGCACATCCGCGCTCCGCCGTGCCGAGGGCCGCCTGTGGACGGGGCCCGCGGCTCACCTCGTGGGCGGCGCCGCCGATCTCGCGGGCGCTATCGCCCGCCACCTGCTTGCGAGGGTTCGCTCCCGGGCTTCGATCTGAGGCCCGGGAGCGCCCTCAGGCGGGTCAGGCAGTCGCGCCTGCGACTGCGCCGGCGAAGCCGAGCCGCGTGCCACGCGGGAGCACGAGCACAGCGCACGTGGCGGTCTCGATCAGATGCGACGCGGACGAGCTGATCGAGACGCGCCCCGGCTCGACCTCCGGGCGGGAGTCGATCACGATCAGGTCGGTGCGGTCGTTGACGACCGGCTCGACCGAGGCGCCGAGCGCCGCGGCGAGCGCGGATGCGGTGTCGGCGGCGCCGCCGTCGGTGTCACCCACGGCAACGACGCGGTCCAGGCTCGCGCCGTCCTCCGCCAGGCCCGCGGGAGCGATCGCTACAGCGGTCCTGCCGCCTTCGATGAGCCGCTCGGCGGAATTGCCTACCGCGGCGTGGCCCCTGGCGGTGTGGGAGTCCGAGCAGAACACGATCACGTCTGCGCCCTGTGCCTCGGCCAGCTTGCTGAGCCCGTTGGGGGTCGAGCGGTCGGTGACGACGTGGGTTGCGGCGGCGGGGTTGCCGAGGATCTCAAGGCCCCGCGAGAGGATGTCCCTCGCCTCGGCCTGGGCGATCTTCTCGCGCTCAGCGTCGTGCTCCGGGGTGTGCCTGACGTAGGCGAGCGCGACCTCGGCGCCCGCGCTTGCGAAGGTGCGGCCGAGTGCGACGGCGTCCGCCTCGTTCGCTGTCCCGTCGTAGGAAACGATGATCTTGGTGGCCATTTCTCTCTCTCCTGTTTCTCGTGCCGGAGCCTCGTGGCGGCCGGCGAAGTTCGTTCTGAAGGGTGTGTTTCAACTGATGGTGGCACGCTCCTGCCATCAGTACCAATGATCTTCGTGATACTCTGTATTAGGAACGCTAATGCTCAACGTGACCCGTCTCAGAGTCCTTAAGGAGGTCGCCTACCGAGGCTCGTTCTCGGCGGCAGCGGAGTCCCTGGCCTACACGCAGTCGGCGGTCTCCCAGCAGATCGCGGCGCTCGAGGCCGAGACCGGCCTCGCGCTGCTCGAGCGCCATCCGCGCGGCGTCACGCTGACGGCCGCGGGCCAGACACTCGTCGCGCACGCCGAGGGGATCATCGCCAGGCTCGAGGCCGCCGAGGAGGCGATGTCCGCGATCGCGGGGCTCGGCGGAGGGCGCCTGCGGATGGCGTCCTTCCCCACCGCCGGGGCGACGCTGATGCCGCTAGCGATCGCGACCTTCCGCTCCAGGTACCCCGAGGTGGAGCTGACGCTAGCCGAGGGAGAGCCCGAGGACATCGCGCCGCGGCTGCGGGCCGGCGAGTTCGACCTCGCGCTTCTGTTCGAGTTCGAGGGACAGACGCCACTGCAGGGCGACATGACGCGCGACGAGCTGCTGCAGGACCCGATGCACCTCGCCCTCCCCCACGATCACCCGCTCGCCGCCCGGCCGCGAATCAGGCTCGCGGAGCTCGAGCACGAAGCGTGGGTGCAGACGTCACGGGAGAGCCCGTGCGCGCTGCAGGTGGTGCGCAGCTGCCACGGCGCCGGCTTCGAGCCGAACGTGGCCTTCGAGAGCGACGACTACCAGACGGTGCAGGGCCTGGTGGCAGCCGGGGTGGGCGTCGCACTGATTCCGCAGCTCGCGCTGTCGGCCGTCCGCGAGAACATCGTGATCCGCTCCCTCTCACCGGCCCCGCCCGTGCGGGAAGTGATCGCGGCCTCGCCGTCCGGCGCTCGCCTCGTGCCGGCCGCACCCGCGATGCTCACGGTGCTGCACGACGCCGCCGAGCGCTTAACAAGTTCGGGGCGCCCGGCCTGACGGCCGGACGCCCCGAGAGCGCTGCTTCAGACCCTCAGAGGGTCAGAGCTTTGCTCAGCCGCACTGTTTCTTCATCAGCGAGGCCATTTTCAGGTAACCGACAGGGGTCGGGTGAATGTCCGGCCCATTTTTTTTGCCTTCGAATTCGGTCACGTTCGCCATGTTCGTGTACAGCTGGAGGCGGTGCGGTTCCTGGCCGCCACCAGGGTTGAACGTCGTGAACAGGTTGGTGATGCAGGGTGCGAAGCCACCTTCAATGGCGGGCTTTTCGTACGCTTCCTGCTCCTTGACGTTGATCAGCGCGGCGAGGCCGAGCGAGCCCGAGAGCAGTTCCACGTTCTTCGTGAACACTGCGCCGTAGGGGTCGTATCCGCCCTGGACGATGATCTTGCCCGTGTAGGGCACGCCATTGAACGCACCGCTGCGCAGCGCGTACGCCGCAGCCTCGGTGTTTTTGATGATCGAACCGATGATCGTCGGGATGTGCGCCACGAGGCAGTTGTGCACTGCTTCTTCCGGCGTGCTCCCGTATTTGCTTTTGCCTTCGGTGCCGTATTCGGTGCCGACTTCGACTTCACACGAGTGGATCGCGTGCAGCTGGTCGTTGGCTCCGATGTTGAACGTGATGACCGAGACCGGCTTGCCGGTACCAGCGTCGACGGCGATCAGTTCGAGCGCCTTTTCGAGCTGTGATTTCGTGCCACCGTATTCGATGTGCAGCGGTCCGCCCGTGCCATTTTTGTGGTAGGCGTTCCATGCCGACGAGTACGCGCACGGTGCTTCGGTGGTCGCTTTGAACGAAGAAGCGGCCAGGGCTTCACCTGCAGGCCCGTTACCGATCAGCGACGCTGACGTCTCGCCCGGGCAGCCAAGGTTCTGCTCCTGGACCAGGACGTGTTTGGTGATTTTCGCGTAGTAGTCCTGCACGTAGCCGGCTTCGAACGAAGCGGCAGGGTCGCCGGCTTTTTCGTTTTCGTTGTACAGCTGCTGCGAGTAGCCGAACGCAAGCGAGTCACCGAGCGCCAGATAGCTGGCGTTGACGGGTCCGTGTGCGCTGGCATTTGCTGCGAACAGTGCTGACATGGCGAAAACGGCTGCCATAGCCAGTCCGATAAGCCGACCGCGTGAGCGGAACGACCTCGTCGAGCCATTCTTGGCTGACATCTCACATCCTCCTGTGGGTACGGGACATGCCCGTAGGCACAGCCCCCTCATTGTTTGGTCCCTCTTTGGAGCGCCTCACGGGGGTATGCGCCCCGAGAAACACCCGCCGAAGATACCCACGACCTATGGCTAAGTCAAGCCGGAACGGTGCCATGCAAACGTTTCCCGGAGCCAGCGCCCGGCGCCAGGGACTCTGCAACAGCGCGCCCGTCGCGTCCGCCCCGGCTGCCAGATTTGTCTGTCCAGCTATCGAGGAAGGTGCGCGCAATGTCGGTGCTCAGTGTCCTACTTCTCATCGTCGGAGCCCTGCTCGGCGCGGCCCTCGCGGCCGCGCTCACCAGGCGCAGCCGCGAGCGCATGGCGGCCGAGCTGAAGGCGATCTCCGTTGACGTGCTCGCGCAGACCGGTGACGCGCTCGCGCAGCGCGTCACCGACTCGAGGCGCGCCGAAGAGGAGCGAGCGGCCGGCGAGATGGCGCGGCGGGCCGAGGAGATCAAGGGGCTCGTCGGGCCCGTCCAGGAGAAGCTCGGCCGGATGGAGGGCGAGATCGGCCGGCTCGAGCGCGAGCGCCGCCAGGCCCAGGGCGAGCTCGCGCAGATGGTGCGCTCGCTCGGCGAGGGCGTGGGCAGCCTGCGCCAGGAGACCGGGAACCTCGTCTCGGCGCTGCGTCGCCCCAGCACGCGCGGCTCCTGGGGCGAGATCCAGCTGCGCAACGTCGTCGAGATGGCGGGCATGGTCGCCCACTGCGACTTCGTCGAGCAGAGCACGATCCAGACCGGAGAGGGGACGCTGCGCCCGGACATGCTGGTCCGGCTCCCTGGCGGGAAGCTCGTCGTCGTGGACTCCAAGGTGCCGCTCGACGCCTACCTCTCATCGCTCGAGGCGGAGGATGAGGACGAGCGGGCGATGCACGCCGTCCGGCACGCCCGCCAGACGCGCGACCACATCTCCAAACTCGCCGCGAAGTCCTACCAGAGCCAGTTCGACTCGACGCCCGAGTTCGTGGTGATGTTCGTGCCCTCCGACGGGATCTACCAGGCGGCGCTGGCGCAGGACCCGGCGCTGATCGAGTACGGCGTGCAGCAGCAGGTGCTGATGGCCACCCCCACGACGCTGATCGGCCTGCTGTGGGCCGTGCACTACGGCTGGCGCCAGGAGCTGATCGCCGAGTCCGCACGCGAGATCGCGGAGTCCGCGCGCGAGCTGCACAGCCGTCTCGGCCGCTTCGCCCAGCCGCTCGCGAAGGTCGGCCGCCAGCTCGACTCGGCGGTCTCGGCCTACAACGAGGCGGTCGGCTCCTTCGACCACCGCGTGATCCCGCAGGTGCGCCGGATCGAGCTGGCGGGCGCGGCATCCGAACGCGACGTCGCGGCACCCCCCGCGATCGAGGTCACCGCACGCGCGATCACGTCGCAGCTCGAGCCCGACGAGACCGAGCGCCCGGCGATCGGCTCTGCCCACGAGCCGTTCCTGTCGATGCAGCCGAAAGCCCCCGCCGGCGCGTGAGCACGACGACGATCAGCGCCAGCGCGACCGGCACCGTCGCCGGCAGCTCGTTGATCAGGAAGAACAGCAGGTCGAGCGCGAGCGCGAAGAGCGCGGTTAGCAGGCCCCCGAGCCGCTGCCCGGAACGGCCGATGCTCGCGGCGAGCAGCGCGCCGAGCACGGCGGCGGCGAACAGGTCCCCATAGCCCATCACCGCCGAGCCGAACACCTCGCTCTGCAGCCTCGGCAGCCCGGCCACCGGGTGGGCCGCGTTCAGCGCGTTGTTGGGCTTCGCGAGCAGGTCCGACACAACCAGCACGGTGTCGGCGATCGCCATCGCGATGATCCCCGCGCCCAGCCAGAGGGCGGGCGTCACGGCTGCCAGCAGCACCCCAAGCGACACGCAGCTGAGCGCCGACAGCGCGAGTGCGGCGCCCTCCCCCGCGAGCCCACCGCGGTCGGCCCAGGCGAGCGCGAACAGCGGCAGCACGAGCCACGCCCATGCCGGGCGAGCACCGCGGGCGAGCACGCCCAGCGCGAGCGCCGCGAGCGGCGGCACGGCGATCAGCGCGAGGTAGGTCAGGCCCTGCGAGCTCGCGTGCTGTGCCGCGCTGGCGATCAGGACGAAGCCGATCACCGAGCCCGCCGGTATCAGCGCCCACATGCGGCCGCGCAGGCGCAGGAACGCAGGCGCCTGGGCCGTCCCCGGCACCAGCACCAGCACGCCCTGTATGAGCGACAGCGCAGCTATCGACAGCCAAAACGGGAGCATCGCCGTCAACATAGAGGCCGCGCGCGTGCCGCACGCCGCCGTGGCCGTCAGTTGCCGAGCTGAACGCTCTTGACGATCAGCAGCAGCACCGCGAGCACCAGGTAGCCGCGCAGCATCAGCATCGCCGCCTTGCGCCCTGGAGACCACACGGGGCGCTCCAGCAACGCCAGCGGCGGCATCGTCCAGGTGCTGCGGCGCTCCTTCGGCACGCGCCGCTCGACCTCCACCCTCGCGTGCGGACGGTTTCGCAGCGAGAACAGCCCGATGATCGCGAGCACCGCGACCAGAACCGCGGAGAAGTACGTGAACAGCGTCGTGACGTCGACGGTCGGGAACATCGTGCTCACGATCAGGATCAGCGAGAGCTCGACGAGCACGCCGATGATCACGCTGGCGATCGCGTTGAGCCAGGTGGGGTTGCACCACGGGCCGAGCACCTCGCGGTCGTTGCACAGCAGCAGCAGGAACACCGTCGCGCTCGGAAGCAGCACGCCCGCCAGCGCCTGCACCGAGGTCGTGATGAGCCCCAGCGGCGCACCCGGGATCAGCACGATGCCGGCCGCCGCGAGCACCATCGCGGCGAACGTCGCGTAGAACAGCTTCGCGTCAAGCGGCCCGCGGTTCAGCGAGTGCTTGGCCCCGAACACGTCGCCGAACGCGTAGGAGGTGGCGAGTGTGACGGCCGCCGCGCCGATCAGCGACGCGTTGAGCAGGATGATCGCGTAGAAGGCGCCTGCCGGAGCGCCGAGCTCGTGCTGCAGCCCGGTCGCGACGGTGCCCGCGTCGTTGAAGTGGCCGAAGTACGGCGTGCCGACGAACGCGAAGGCCGTCACGCAGATCAGCGCGCCGGCGCCGAGCACGACGACGAACGCGCCGATCACCGTGTCCACGCGCTCATAGTTGATCCAGCGCGGCGTGATCCGCTTGTCGATGATGTTCGACTGCTGGAAGAAGAGCTGCCACGGCGCCACGGTCGTCCCGACGATCGCGATGATCAGGAGCACGGCGGTGGAGCTCGACCCGCCCAGGATGCTCGGCGAGACAGTGCTCGACGCGATCTCCCCGACGTGCGGGTGCGCGAGCAGCAGCAGCGGCACGACGAGGAAGTTCGCGACCACGAACACGTACATGAAGCGCTCCCAGCTGCGGAAGCTGCCGGTCGAGGTGATCGCGATCAGGGCGAGCGCCGCGAGCGGCACCGCGACGTTCCGGCTGACCCCGAAGTAGCCGAGCGCGAGACTCACGCCGATGAACTCGGTGACGATCGTCAGGAAGTTCAGGACGAACAGGTCGCCGACCGAGAACCAGCCCCAGAAGCGGCCGAAGCGCTCGTTGATCAGGCGAGCGTGCCCGACGCCGGTGACCGCGCCGAGGCGGATCACCATCTCCTGGTTCACGATCAGCACCGGGATCAGCAGGATCAGGACCCAGAGCAGGCTCGTCCCGAAGTTCTGCCCCGCCTGCGAGTAGGTCGAGACGCCGCCGGCGTCGTTGTCGCCGACCATCACGATCAGGCCAGGACCCATGATCGCGAGCAACGCCATGCCGCGCGAGCGCCAGCCCTGGCGCTCTCCGCTGTCGTGCATGCTGATCGTGCCGAGCGCGCCACGGATGTCCCCGATGTGGGCCTCGTCGAGGACCGGAGGAACGCCCGATGGCCGCTGCGAGGCGTCCGGAAGCGTCGTCTGCTCGTCGGACATCGTCGGGTGCTCCTTTCCTTGCTCGCGGGACTTCAGGTCACGTCAAGGCGGGCGCCCGCGCGGACCGGGTCCCTGCTCGAGCTAGGTCAGGCGGGACAGGACCGACGGGCGTGCGGCCGGCTGGGTACTTCGTGGCTGTTCTCGATCCATGCCGGCCTCCTCTCTTCGCTCCGCGGGCCGCTGTCCAGCGTCCAGACTAGCAACGGCCGCTCAGTCGCGCACGACGCCGAAACGCCTGCGCCAGCCCGTCGGAAGTGTGCGCTCGAGCACGTCGTCGACGGTCACAACGCCGACCATCCGCTCCTCGGAGTCCACGACCGGGAGCATCACGAGGTTGTAGTCGGTCATCATGCGCGCGACCTCCGGCAGGTCGGCGTCGGTGGAGACGAACTCGGGCTCGCGCTGCACGATCGTCTCGAGGCCGGCGCCGGGATCGGCCCGCAGCAGCGAGACGATCAGTGCCGAGCCGCACAGCCTGCCCTCCTCGTCGCGCAGATAGACGGTCGTGAGCGTGCCCGGGTCGCGGTCGCTCTCGCGGACCCGCTGGATCGCGCCGCCGACCGTGGCGCCCGGCGCCAGATCGATGAAGTCCGGGCTCATCAGCCCGCCGGCGGTCTCGGGGTTGTAGTCGAGCAGTGTTTCGATCTGGGCGCGCTGCGTCGCCGGCAGCAGCGCCAGCACGCGCCCCCGCCGGTCCTGGTCGATTTCGACGATCAGATCGGCAGCGTCGTCCGCGGCCATCCTGGAGACGACGGCGGCGACCTGGGTGTCGGGCCGCTCGCGGATGAACTCGAGCTGGTGATGCTCGTCGAGCTCCTCGAACACGTCGGCCTCGAGCTCGCGGTCCTGTGCGATCGCCTCGATCAGCTCCTCGCCCTCGTCGTGCGAGGCCGCCTCGACGAGGTCGGCGATCTCGGCAGGGTGCAGGTTCGCGAGCTTGCGGTGGGAGAAGCGAAGCCGCGCGGTCGGCACATGCCCGACGAACGGCTCCATGTCGGTCCAGTCCAGGAACGGCGTGTCGGAGATCATCCCGCGGAGCGCGCGCGGCAGCGCGCGGCGCAGCTGAGCCCGCGAGCTGTGATCCAGGCCGACCACACGCCACCAGCCGTCGATGCACGCCAGCTCGATCTCGTGCGCGGTGACGAGCCGGGGCGGATCGGACTCGACGTCGACCAGCTTGCGCCCGAGCACGTCAGCGCCGAGCAGCACCTCCCCGGGGCGGCGCTCGAAGCGCCCGAGACTCAGCTTCTCCGCCGAGAGCCTGACGGCGCCCGGCTCCAGTGACGCGACGCGGTCGGCCGGCACGAACAGCTCACGGCCACCGATTCGCGCCTTCAGGCCCGTCACGGGCGGGTAGCCACCGTCCGCGAGGCGGACGATCAGATCCTCGACCCTGCCCAGCCGCTCACCGGCGCGGTCAAGCAGCGGGCTGCGCAGAACGGACGAGAGATGCACTACTGGCGCAGACAAGGCTCTGTGAACGTTACGCCTCTTGGCGGACCAGCAGGGAGGCGCCTATCGCTCCGCCGAGATCGCCGAGGGCCGCGACGTGGACATGGGGCGGGCGCGAGGGGATGAACAGGTGCGGCTGCATCGCCTGCGCGATCCGCTCCGCATACGGATGGCCGAGCTTCACACCGAGGCCACCGCCGATCACGACGCCCTCGACATCCAGGACGTTCACGACCGACGCGACGCCGGCTCCAAGCGCCCGCACTGCGCGGTCGACCACCTGCCCGGCGAGCTTGTCGCCCCGCTCCAGCGCGCGCGCCCAGATGCCGCTCGTGAGCCTCGTGCGCTCGTGCTCGCGCATCAGCTTGAAAAGGTCAGTCTTGCGGCCCTTGTCCTCGTGCATGTGGCGGGCGTACTCCTCCATAGACGCTCGCCCGGAATACGCCTCCATGCAGCCACGGCGACCGCAGCGGCATCGCGCGCCGTCGATCTCGACGACGACATGGCCGATCTCACCGGCGCCTCCGCGGCCCGTCCACGGCCGCCCTTCCAGGATCAGGCCGCCACCGACTCCAGTGCCCCAGAAGACGCCGAGCAGCGAATCGTAGAGACGGCCCGCGCCGAGCTTGTGCTCCGCCTGCGTCGCGACGCGCACATCGTTCCCGAGCTCGACAGGGCAGCCGAGGGCGCCTGAGAGCGTCGCGGCGAGCGGGAAGCTTCCGCTCCAGGCCGGCAGGTTCACGGCGTTGCCGACGCTCCCGTCGCTGATCGTCCCCGGCGACCCGACGCCCACCCCCGCAAGTTGCCCCGCGTCGACTCCCGCGGCGCCCGCGGCGTCGCGCAGCGCCTCCTCCATCTGGGCCGCGACGTCCGGCGGCCCGCCGTCGGTGGGGGTCGCGCGACGCGACGCGCCGAGGACGTTGTAGTCGTCGTCGACGATCACCGCCTGGATCTTGGTTCCACCGAGATCGATCCCGCCGCAGAGGTCCATCAGGGCTGATCATGGCAGACGCGTTGGGCATCCGTGCGCCGCGGAGACAAACGCCGGCCGGGACCCGATCTCCGAAGATTTATGCCCCCTTGCAGCGTTTCTTCGGCCTCTCTTACGGGGCTCACACACCATCGGCAGCAGTCGAATGACCGAACGGAGCGGAGCATCCTGGGTTGTCTACGCGCTGGGGGCCCTCTGCCTCGGCGCGATCGTCGCTGCCGTTCTCGTGGTCGGCCCGGCGTCCGGCAGCCAGTCGAGCGCGACACGGACGGCGACGGTGGCCGAAGGCGTCGTGCAGTCCACCGTCGCCGGAAGCGGCAACCTCCAGGCGGCAAGCCAGCTGAACCTCGGCTTCAAGACGAGCGGCACCGTCACCCACATCTACGTCACCGTCGGCGAGGAGGTTCCCCGCGGCAAGCTGATCGCCGAACTCGACCCGCAGAGCGCGGAAGTCGCGCTCGAGCAGTCGCGAGCGAGCCTGCAGGCTGCCGAAGCGAACCTCGCCAAGCAGGAAGAAACCAACGGCGAAGGCTCGAGCTCCGGCTCAGGTTCACCGGCCGCGACGGGATCAGCCGGAGCGACGGGCTCGACGGGCTCCGCCGGATCTCAGCTGGCCAGCGTCGCGAGTGTCACGAGCACCAGCACCACCGCGCCGGCCCGCCCGCCGTCGCAGGCCCAGACCACGCCCGCCGCCACGACGCCCGCCGGCACCCCGGCGAGCGAACAGGGCACCCAGACGACGAAGACCCGGACCACGACGACGACCACCGCGCCGGCAGCGTCCAGCCAGCCCGCCGCCTCGAAATCCTCCTCCTCGAGCACCACCACGATCAGCACCGCCACGCGCGAAGCGAATATCGCCTCGGCGCGGGCCACGGTCAAGAGCGACGCGCTGACAGTGCAGAGCGCCGAACAGGCCGTCCAGAACACCAAGCTCTACGCGCCCGAGAGCGGCACGATCGTGTCGCTCAGCGGCCAGGTCGGGGAAAACGTGTCCGCAACAGGCACGACGAAGGCGGCGAGCACCACGAGCTCGTCGAGCAGCTCCGCGAGCGCCACCGCCGGCGCAGGCGGGAAAACCGGCTCGAGCGCGACGGGATCCTCCGGCTCCTCCGGCTCCGGGGGCGCCTCGAGCTCCGCCTTCGCCGTGCTGAGCGACCTGACATCGATGCAGCTCGTCGTGCCGCTCAGCGAGTCGGAAGTCGGCAACGTCAGCGCGGGACAGGTCGCCACGGTGACCGTCGAAGCGCTGAGCGGAAAGAAGCTCGCGGCGCGCGTCTCGGAAGTCGCGATCCTCTCGAGCAGCAACAGCGGCGTCGTCAGCTACCCGGTCACGTTCCAGCTCGACCAGCTCGACCCGGGCCTGAAACCCGGGATGAGCGCCACGGCCGAAGTCGTCGTCAAGCAGGCCGAAGGCGTCAACGTGCCGACAAGCGCCATCTCGCGCGGATCGGTCACAGTGATACGCGGCGGTAAGCAGGTCCGCCAGGCCGTCACGACGGGGCTCGCGGGCAACAGCTCGACGATCATCCTCAGCGGCCTGAAGGCCGGAGAAACGATCGTCCTGCCGTCGGTCAGCGCGACCAGCACCGGAACCCCGACGAGCTCCCGCCCGGGCGGCGGCCTCGGCGGCCTCGGCGGCTTCGGCGGCTTCGGCGGCGG
>Ga0075029_100001398_pt1 | contig 13874 bp, 11 predicted proteins | sample LitLauG_LLR_2013_FD_71391 | JGI IMG/M metagenome (GOLD analysis project Ga0075029, IMG submission 71391) | Freshwater sediment microbial communities from North America - Little Laurel Run_MetaG_LLR_2013 | ecosystem: Environmental > Aquatic > Freshwater > Creek > Sediment | place: USA...
CCGCTGGTCGAGACGATCGCCGCCTCAGCGATGTAGTCCGAGTAGTTGGCTGAATCGACCTGACGAATACGTGGGTCGCCGGTGCGAACCATCCGTTCGAGTTCGATCGCCATGGCGATCTTCTCCTCGATCGGCGTCGTAGTGACCGAAGGGTCCACCAAGTCCAGCAGGGCGGGCGTCACGCCGTCCGGCCGCGCGAAGGCGATGTACTCATCCTCGGTGGCGAAGGTGACGTTGTCACGGGCTTCGCGAAGGGCGTCTTCAATCGCCTCGTCGCTCAGCGAGCCGGCCCATGCCACGCCCACTTGCGCACCGCCGGCGCCTTCGCGCAGGATCCGGATGCCCACGCCAGAAGAACTCGCGCTCGACAGCTGTTCGATCTCGCCCTGATAGGCCTGGACCTCGGTGTCGACTCCGCTCGAGAGGTACACCTCGATCTGTTCGGACCCGGTGGCCGAGTCGAGTATCCGTTGTGCACGCTCCAAAAGTTCACTCATGCGGCGGCACCTCCGATGGTCACGCCCGTGAGACGCATGGTCGCCTGGCCGGTCCCGACCGGGACACTCTGGCCGTCCTTGCCACATGTGCCCGGGGTCATGGAGAAGTCGGTGGCGACCGCGTCTACCCGCTGGAGAACTTCGGGCCCGTTGCCGATGAGATTGCAGTCACGCAACGGATAGGTGATCACCCCGTCCTCGATCATGAAGGCCGAGGTCATGCCGAAGACGAAGTCCCCGGTCGCCGTGTTCACCTGGCCCCCACCGAGCTGGGCGACGTAGACCCCACGGGGGGTCTGGGCGATGATCTCGCTGGCGTCCGACGTGCCCGCGAGCAGGTAGGTGTTCGTCATGCGGACCATGGGCAGGTACTGGTAACTCTGGCGTCTTCCGTTGCCCGAGGACCGTCGGCCCTCCTTTCGAGCCCGCAGGTAGTCCCACATGTAGTCGGTCAACACACCGTCCTCGATCAGGACGTTGCGGGCTCCCGCTCGACCTTCGTCGTCCACCGCGAGGTGTCCCCACTCACCGACCACGGTTCCGTCGTCGACCAGCGTGACGAGCGGGCTCGCGACCTGCTGACCGACCTTGCCGGCGTAGACCGAAGCCTGCTTCAAGATGGCGTCGGCCTCGAGCCCGTGGCCACAGGCCTCGTGAAAGAGTATGCCTCCCGATCCGCCGGCCAGCACGACAGGCAGGTCACCCGAAGGGGCGGGCCGGGCGTCGAGCTTCGTTATGGCTTGGCGGGCGGCTCCCCGGGCGGCGTCGGCCACGGCTTCGTCGGTGAGGATCTCGAATCCGAGTGTCGCGGCGAGGGGCCGGTATCCGGTCTGCATCCCGCCGTCGCCCACCGCGACGCACGAGACGTTGAAGCGCGTGCGAACCTGTTCATCGGAGGCGTAGACCCCCTCCGAATTGGCCACGACGAAGCGGCGGGTCGAGTCTCCGAGACCGACCTGCACCTGGGAGATCGATCCACCTTCGGATCGCGCGATGTCGTCCGCGAGTCGAAGCACGTCGATCTTGCGGGCCTTGTCGACGTCACGAGGCATCGTCCGGGCGGTGCTGCGGTGCGAGTCCAGGCCGTTGAGGGCGATCTCCACGACGCCTCCCCCGCCGCCGCGGGCCACGGCCGCGGCCGCTCGGGCCGCCTGCAGGAGTCCGGCCTCGCTCAGGTCTGCCGTGTGCGCGAAGCCCGTCGTCTCACCGACGACCACGCGGATACCGGCGCCGCGGTCGCGACCGGAGCTCAACTCCTCGATCCGACGCTGATCCAGTACGGCCGAGGCCGTCGAACGGTCCTCGACGAAGACTTCGGCGAACTCGCCACCGCGCCCCATCGCCTCGCCGAGAACGCGCTGGAGGACATCTGCTTCGACCAAGGTTGATTCCATCTCGCAGAGCGTACCGTCCACGCGGCTGGAGGCCATCGCGTCGAACGGGGGCCGCCGGTAGGCTGAAGGGGTGATTCTGCCCTCGATCGAGACGCCCGCCGACCTCAAGGCGCTTTCGTACGACGAGCTGAATCAGTTGAGCGGCGAAATCCGAGACTTCATAATCTCGACGGTCACGACGACCGGCGGACACCTGGGTTCGAATCTGGGCGTCGTGGAACTCACGCTGGCCCTGCACCGCGTCTTCGAGTCGCCCAGGGACATCCTGCTCTGGGACACCGGCCATCAGGCCTACGTGCACAAGCTGCTCACCGGACGGCGTTACGGCTTCAAGAACCTGCGCCAACGCGGCGGACTCTCGGGTTATCCCAACCGATCCGAGAGCCAGCACGACTGGATCGAGTCGAGTCACGCCTCGACCGCCCTCTCCTACGCCCACGGCCTCTCGGTAGCACTCGAGCAGCGCAAGGAGCTGGTCGGCCATGGCGGAAAACGTCACGTCGTCGCCATCGTGGGTGACGGTTCACTGACCGGGGGGATGGCCTTCGAAGCCCTCAACAACCTCGGCCATTCGAACCAGCGCGTGGTCATCGTGCTCAACGACAACGGGAGGAGTTACGCCCCGACGATCTCGAAGCTCTCGGAGTCGCTGACGACGCTGCGCCTGAACCGGACCTACCTGACGTTGCGAGAGCGTCTGCGTCGCCTCGTACCCCACCTGCCTCGGGTCGGCAAGGCCGCCTACAAGGGAATCGACGGTTTCACCTCGGTCGTGCGTGAGATGGTCACCCCCCACACCTTCTTCGAGACCCTCGGAATCCGCTACGTGGGTCCGGTCGACGGTCACAACATCGAATCACTGGAGACGATCCTCAAGAGCGCGGCCAAGTGGGACGGCCCGATCCTCGTCCACGTCCAGACCCAGAAGGGCCGAGGCTACGAACCGGCCGTCTCGGACGACCTGAGGATGCACGACTTCAAACTCCCCCCGCGCCTAAATGACGAGGAGGTCGCCCCCAAGTCGTTCACCCAGTCCTTCTCCGACGCCCTCGTGGCCTTGGCGAGCGCCGACGAGCGCGTCGTGGCGATCACCGCCGCGATGGCGGGCCCAACGGGACTGCTGAACTTCCAGGACCGCTTCCCGAAACGGTTCTTCGACGTCGGCATCGCCGAACAGCACGCCGTGACGGCCGCCGCGGGGATGGCGATGGGCGGGCTGAAGCCCGTGGTCGCGGTGTACTCGACCTTCTTCTCCCGCGCCTTCGACCAAGCCCACCTCGACGTCGGACTCCTCAACCTCCCCGTCGTCTTCGTCTTCGACCGGGCCGGCATCACCGGCGACGACGGACCGAGCCACCACGGCATCTTGGACATTGCGCTCTGCCTGGCCATTCCGAACATGACCGTCTTCGCCCCTTCGACGGCCGAGGAGATCCCCGGCATGCTCGCCACTGCCCTGTCGCTCAGCTCCCCGGCCGCGATCCGATTCCCCAAGACGTTGCCCAAACCGTTCGACGCCAAGGTGGGCGACGGTCTCGAAGCGCGCCAGGTGGTTCGCGGCGACGGTTCGCTGTGCGTGCTCGCCGTCGGCAAGATGGCTCCGGCGGCGTACCAGGCGCTCAAGCTCATGGGCGACGACGCCCACCGGGTGACCCTCTACGACGTCCGGGTCCTGCCGCCGGATTCACGGATGATCGATGACGCCCTGCGCCACGAGCGGGTGATCACGATCGAGGACGGTACCCGCCACGGAGGGGCTGGCACGCTCATGGTCTCGGCCGTGCGCAGTCGCGCCCAGGACCTGTCACTCCCCTTCCCCTCGACGAGGATCCTCGGCGTCCCGAGGATGTTCCTGGAGCAGCACCGACCCGACGCCCTGCTGGCCGAACTCGGGTTGGACCCCGAGGGTCTCTGCGCGGCGTTCGGACGTCTCCTGTCCGATCAGCCGGAGTTTCCCCGCCAACTGCCGGAGTCCCCACGGCCCACCTACCTCTAAGTGAACGCTGGCGCCGGCGCCGCCGGTACATTGTCGACGTGACCTACGAGATTGATAAGAGCGACGAGGAGTGGCGTCAGGTCCTGTCTCCTGAGCGCTTCGCCATCTTGCGCCAGGCCGCGACGGAGGCCCCGTTCACCGGTTCCCTGCTCCACGTGGACGACGACGGGGTCTTCACGTGCGGCGGCTGCGGGCAGCGACTGTTCACGACGGACCAGAAGTTCGATTCGAACTGCGGGTGGCCGAGTTTCGACGCTTGCCTGCCCGGCACCGTGATCGAGCGACCCGATCACTCGCTGTTGCGCTCACGCACCGAGATCCTCTGCTCGAAGTGCGGCGGACATCTCGGCCACGTGTTCAATGACGGTCCCACCGAGACGGGCCTTCGCTACTGCGTGAACTCGCTCGCCATCGACTTCGACCGGAAGGGCTAGACGTCGAGGAAGCGGCGAATCGCGATCGCCGAACCGACCGATCCGATCAGCACGCCCACCACCAACACCACCGCATTGGTGCCCAGCAGCGCGCTCGTGTTGAGCTGGAACTCGTTGTGCAGCGGATACCAGGTGTGCAGGGCCGTCACCGCCAGAATCGCGACAGCCGAGCCCAGCAGGCCCTGGATGAAGCCTTCGGTGATGTAGGGGATGCGGATGAACCAGTTGGTCGCCCCGACGAGCTTCATCACCGAGACCTCACGACGGCGAGCGAAGATGGCCATTCGAATCGTATTGAGGATGAGTACCGTCGCCGAGAGCAAGAGGACCCCGGCGAGGGCGAGGAACACGATCTGAAGCACTCGGATGGCCCGATTCATCTCACGGATCTGCTGTTCCGGGGCCGTGACCTTGTAGACGCCGGGCTGATTGGCGAAGGTCGACTCGACGGTGAAGGCGTTCGCCGGCACGGTCGGCACGCACCGAAACGACGATGGCATGTCGGCGACGGTCAGCACTGAAGACTCCGACTGGGGCAACAGCTTGATCGCCTCCGCGTAGTCCTGAGCCTGCGAGTAGAACTGGCAACTCTTGACGATCGGGAGATTGGCCAACTCGGTCTGGACGTTGGAGACCTCCGCCGACGATGCGCTGGGTTGCATCCAGATGGTGACCCGGGTGCCCTGCTGCCACTGGGCGGAAGCCTGGGCGGCACTCTGCTTCAAGAGCAGGGCCGATCCCACCAACGAGAGCGAAACAGCGACGGTCAGTACCGCGGCGATCGTCATCATGCGGTTGCGCCACAGGTTGCTCAGGGTCTCGCGGACCGCGTAACGGAAGTACACACGCATTACAGGGTCACCCCCTCGTCGATGCCGTAGACACCACGCACCTGATCGCGAATCATCTCGCCCTTGTCGAGTTCGATGACCCGCCGGCGCATCCGGTCGACCAACGCCTTGTCGTGGGTCGCCATGACCACGGTCGTCCCGGTCCGGTTGATTCGCTCGAGCAGCGCCATGATCGACTCGGAGTTCGCGGGATCGAGGTTCCCGGTCGGTTCGTCGGCGAGCAGGATCAGCGGCCGGTTGACGAAGGCCCGAGCCACCGCGACGCGCTGCTGTTCGCCACCGGACAGCTCGCCCGGCAGGTTGCTCGACTTGTCCGTAAGCCCCACGAGCTCGAGGATCTGAGGTACCTGGGAGTCGACGGTGCTCTTGGGGCGTCCAATCACTTCGAGGGCGAAGGCGACGTTCTCGAACACGGTCTTATTGGGCAGAAGTCGGAAGTCCTGGAAGACGCAGCCGATATTGCGGCGCAAGTAGGGAACGCGCCACTTGGGCAACTCGCCGATGTCGCGACCCGCCTCGAGGATGCGCCCCTGATCGGGCAGCTCCTCGCGCAACAGCAGGCGTAGGAAGGTGGTCTTGCCGGATCCCGAGGCACCCACCAGGAAGACGAACTCCCCCTTCTCGATGTCGAGGGAGATGTCCTTCAGGGCCGGGGTTCCGTTCTTGTAGGTCTTGGAGACATTCTCAAAACGAATCACGGCAACACCCCCTTGGGCTCATCGGCATCTGTGCGCAAGGGCACTGAAGATCTACTTGAATGCCATTCTAGTTTGGTGAAATTGTGAAACCACGCCACGAAACGCAGTGGATTAAGGGTTCTGGGATTTCTTATTCGCGCGCGCGCTGGCGTCGGAGCTCGGCTTCCATGAATCCATCGAGGTCACCGTCCAGGACGGCCTCGACGTTGCCCGTCTCGTAGTCGGTTCGGTGGTCCTTCACCAATTGGTACGGAGCCTGGACGTAACTGCGGATCTGCGAGCCCCAGGCGTTGTCCCCGCGGTTGCCGCTCAGAGCGTCCATCTCGGCTTGTCGAATCGCCCGCGCCCGCTCGGCCAGCTTCGCTTCGAGGATCTGCATCGCCCTCGCGCGATTCTGATGCTGGGATCGTTCGTTCTGGCAGCTCACCACGATGTTGGTCGGCAGGTGGGTGATACGGATAGCCGAGTCCGTCTTGTTCACGTGCTGACCGCCCGCACCCGAGGACCGGTAGGTGTCCACGCGCAGGTCCTTCTCATCGATCTCGACCTCGGCCGAGTCGTCGTCCAACAACGGCGTGACGTCGAGACTGGCGAAGCTGGTCTGACGACGAGCCTGCGAGTCGAAGGGGCTGATCCGCACCAATCGGTGGACGCCGCGCTCGGCGCAGAGCCATCCGTAAGCGAACCGACCCTTGATGATGAAGGTCGCCGACAGCAGGCCGGCCTCCTGGCCCTCGGTCACCTCGTCGAACTCGACGCCGAATCCCCGGCGTTCGGCCCATCGCGAGTACATGCGCAGGAGCATCTCGGTCCAGTCCTGGGCGTCGGTGCCGCCGGCACCCGCGTGAAGTTCCACGATGGCGTCGTTCTCGTCGTACTGGCCGCTGAAGAGACTCCTGGTCTCCAGGGCCACGATCTTGTTCTCGAGACTCGAGACGGTTGCGGACAGTTCGTCGAGCAGGGACCAATCGGGATCGCCCGAGACCAGCGATTCGCGTGAGAATTCGGCTAGCACCTTGCAGTCGTCGAGCTCGCTGCGCAACTCGTCGAACGACTCTAGGTCGTTGGTGAGCCGGCCGAGTTCGGTCGTGACCTCACGGGCGTGCTCCTGGTCGTCCCAGAGGTTGGGGTCGGCTACCTCGTCGCTCAGCACCGCGTGGCGGGCTCGACTCACGTCGATCTTCAGATAGTCGCGCGCGGCGCTCCATCGCGCCTCGAGGTCCTCGAGGGAACCCAGGGCGTCGCGAAGCGCATTCTCCGCCTTAGGGTCGGCCATGGCACTGCTTGAACTTCCGGCCGGAACCACACCAACACGGTTCGTTGCGACCGATCTTGTCCCCCTCCTTGGGCGCGGGCTTCTTCGAAGCGCCGTGGGCGGGCAGTTCCGTCGCTCCCGGGGCGACCTGGTTGACGTTGGTCACGGCGTTCTCGAGTCCCTCGTCAGCCTCGGGTTCGTTCTCGACCGCCTCGACGTGGGTGATGTAGCGGACGAAGTCGAGGTCCACGGCTTCGAGCAGGTGCTCGAACATCGTGTAACCCTCCTTCTGCCACGCCGTCAACGGATCCTGCTGGGCCACCTGACGCAGGTGGATCCCGTCGCGCAGGTAGTCCATGTCGGAGAGGTGGTCGCGCCAGCGCTGATCGAGGATCTGCAACATGACGTCACGCTCGATCTCCTTGGCCATGTCCATGCCGCCGGGGTAGTTCGCGCACTTCTGCTCGTACAGCGCCACCGCGTCCTCTACCACCAGGGCCACGATGTCCTCGCTGTCGTCGTAGACGCTCAAGGCGTCGACCGTCAGGCTCGTCGGGTAGTAGTTCGCCAATTCGGTGATCAGCCCGCTGAGGTCCCACTCCTCGGAGAACTCGCCACCGAGGCTGGCCTCGACCACATCGGTGAGGCACTGCTCGATCATGACGATCGTCGCGTCGTGGATGTCCTCGCCGTCGATGACCTGCTGACGACGGCCGTACACGACCTTTCGCTGCTCGTTCATCACCTCGTCGTATTTGAGGACGTCCTTTCGGATCTCGGCGTTGCGCCCTTCGACGGTGTTCTGCGCCCGTTCGATCGCGCGCGACACCATCTTCGCCTCGATGGGCTCGTTGTCGGGCATGGTGCGATCCATGACCCACGAGACCGCGCCGGTGGCGAAGAGTCGAAGCAGTTCGTCCTCGAGCGACAGGTAGAAGCGACTCTCTCCGGGGTCGCCCTGTCGCCCAGCGCGTCCGCGCAGCTGGTTGTCGATTCGCCTCGAGTCGTGGCGCTCGGTTCCCAGGACGTACAGTCCACCGAGGGCCCGCACTTCGTCACCCTCCTCTTGGCAGATGGGCTTCCACTTGGCGAGGGCCAACTGGTAGGCGGCGTCGAACTCCTCGGTCCCGGGAGAGAATCCCTGTCCGGTCGCCTCGCGAGTGGCCAGACCTTCGGGGTTGCCACCGAGGATCACGTCGACGCCGCGTCCCGCCATGTTGGTCGCGACCGTGACCGCGTGCTTGCGGCCCGCCTGGGCGACGATCTCGGCCTCGCGGAAGTGCTGCTTGGCGTTGAGCACTTCATGGGCGATCCCGGCCTTGGACATCTCACGCGAGAGCAGCTCGGACTTCTCCACCGACGCCGTTCCGAGCAGCACCGGTTGACCCCGGTCGCTGCGCTCGCGGACGTCTTCGACGATGGCGGCGAATTTCGCGGCCTCGGTCTTGTAGATGAGGTCCGGCTGGTCGAGGCGCACCAGTGGACGGTTCGTCGGGATCGGCACCACCGACAGCGAGTAGGTGTTGCCGAACTCCGCGGCCTCGGTCTCGGCGGTACCGGTCATGCCGGCGATCTTCTCGTAGAGGCGGAAGTAGTTCTGCAGGGTCACCGTGGCCCAGGTGTGGTTCTCCTCCTGAATCCGGACTCGCTCCTTCGCCTCGACCGCCTGATGCAATCCATCGGACCAGCGCCGTCCGTCGAGCGTGCGCCCAGTGAACTCATCGACGATCTTGATCTCGCCGCCGTCCACCAGGTAGTCCTTGTCGCGGTGGAAGAGCTCCTTCGCCCGCAGCGCCTGACCCAGTTGGTGCACGTAGTTGGTCGCGACCGCGTCGTAGAGGTTCGACACGCCCAGTTGGCGTTCGACCTTCTCGATGCCGGCCTCGGTCGGGACGACCGTCTTCTTCTCCTCATCGACCTCGTAGTCGACGTCGCGGGTCAGTGACCGGGCGATCGAGGAGAACTGGTAGTAGAGCTTCGTCACGTCCGACGCCGGGCCGGAGATGATGAGTGGCGTCCGTGCCTCGTCGATAAGGATCGAGTCGACCTCGTCGACGATCGCGTAGTGGTGACCACGCTGGACCATGTGCTCGCGTCGGCGCGCCATGTTGTCGCGCAGGTAGTCGAAGCCGAACTCGGTGTTGGTGCCGTACGTTACGTCGCTGGCGTAGGCCGCCTGCTTCGCCTCGAAGTCCGTCAGGTCGGGACCGACCCGGCCGACGCTGAGGCCGAGGAAACGGTGCAGCTGACCCATCCAGTTGGCGTCACGCGTCGCCAAGTAGTCGTTCACCGTGACGACGTGGACGCCCTGTCCGGCCAGCGCGTTGAGGTACACCGGAAGGGTCGAGACCAGCGTCTTTCCTTCACCGGTCTTCATCTCCGCGATCCAGCCGAAGTGCAATGCCATGCCACCCATGAGCTGCACGTCGTAGTGACGCTGGCCGAGCACCCGGGTAGCAGCCTCGCGGACCACCGCGAAGGCCTCGATCAACAGGTCGTCGAGGGTCTCGCCCTCGGCCAATCTCTCGCGAAAGACGTCGGTCTGGGCGCGCAGTTCGGCGTCGGTCAGGGCCGCCATCTGACCCGACAACTCGTTGATGGGTCCGACGAGGTCCGCGAGCTGTCGCACGCGCTTGCCCTCGCCAGCCTTGAGAATCTTGCTGAACACACTCATGTCTTCACTACCCTACCGGTCGAACGAAACACTTCTTTAGGGCTGCGAGTGCTGACCTGGTCTTTGACCCCACACCTGCCTGCAGCGGTGTCCGTGCGGAGGATCGGCAGCACCAGGGCTCTCCGACCTTCGATTCGCACACTTCACCGGCTCCGAAGACGACCGCTCTGGTCGAATCTGGGCAGGACTTACTTCTAAACCGCGCCATGCTCAGCGTCCACAAGACGCCTTACGTGGGTCGTTTCGCCCGCGACTGGCATCGACTTTCAACCACAGAACCACTCGCAGCCCCGAAGGACATTCTAGGGCCTCGTCGACCGAGAAGTCCGCGCCACGACCCCCGTTGGCTCGTCGTCCGTGGGCTCGATCTAGCCCTTCTGCGCGTAGTGGGCGCTGACTTCGTCGCTGGTCATGCGGTGATGCTCGTCGATGGCCGGGTGATGGGTCCGACAGAGCTTGTGCTTCACACCGTTCATCTCGTACTCGTGGCGTCCGAACCGATAGCAACCCTTGACCCCGCAGTTCTGGTGGCGGATCACGGTGACGAGTCCGCCGATGATCGCGATCTCACCAATGTCGGAACCGAAGCCCGACCAGAAGTTGTACCACTCGCCGCTGCCGGACGCATGTGTGCCGGTGACGTTGAGGAACCAGTGCCATACCGAGCCCATGTGCTTCCTTCCCTTGGAAATCGTGATCGAGAGTCCCTCGAGAGTGGGGCTCGCTGCCCACCGACGTCAGGTGACCCGTCGAGTCCACTCCTGAGGCGACGTCGAACCCGCCATCAGTGTACCGAAGGGCTCAAACGAAATGCTTCGATGAAAGAAGCAAACTCTGACCCAGCGAAGCCGTTCGCGTGGCCCTGGATGTTCTCTGTCAGTAAGTGCCAGCGCGATCAATCGAGTCGGCTCAACATCAGGAGAAGGCGCGAACCGAGCACGAGCGCGGCCAGCGGGACGAGCAGTCGGCGAACGCCTCGGGCGGTCTGCCACTCGAACGCCAGGGCACTTCGGTGGTGCGCTATGACCATCTCGCGTGAGACCCTGGCGCGCGAGACGCCCTCGATATGGGTGACGACAGCTTCGGACGTCGATGCGACCTGGTGGCCCAATTGGCGGATCTGCCAACACAGAGCCATGTCCTCGGCGAACATGAAATAGCGTTCGTCGAATCCTCCAGCCGCTTCGAAGACGTTTCGCCGGACGAGGAAGAAGGCGCCGGACACCCAGTCGACCGTGCCGTCGGGATTGGCGGATCGATACCGGCGGGTAGCGGGATTGGTCGGCCACACCGGTTCCAGGATGGCGTGGAGGCCCGCCAGCCAGACGTTTGGAAAGACTCGTTGGGAGGGATAGACCGTCCCGTCCGGACGGACGATCTGGGGTCCCACGAGTGCCACGTCGGGATGGGCGTCGAGGTAGTCGACCAGAGCCTTGACGGCCCCGTCGTGCACGAAGACGTCGGGATTGGAGACGAGGAGGTACTCCTTACGTGACGTCGCGGCGGCGCCGCGGTTGACGCCCCGCCCGTACCCGAGATTCACTCCTGGTTCGACCAAGGTCACCGCCAACGTCTCGAGCACCCGACGCGACGAACCGGCGTCACCGTTCTCGACGACGACGATCTCGTCGACGTCGTTGGCGTGTAGCGAGTTGACGCAGTCGAGGAGGGCGTCTTCGGCGTGGTAGTCGACGACGACCGCGCTGACCCGCGACGCGACGTCGGTCATCGCATCGATCCAGGGCGGTCGCGTACGAGACGTGCCACGCCCTCGCGCCAAGCCGGCAGTGGACCCCAGATCTGGGAGAACTTCTCGGTCGACAGGTCACTCCTCGCCGGGCGAACGGCCAATGGCGCCGGCGAGAGTTCTGCGGTCGATATCGGGGCGGCGAAGTCGTCGGAGCGTCCGAGCAACTCGCCCACGTAGGCCGCGATGTCGAACCAGGTCGTCGCACCGGAGTTGGCCACGTGCCACACCCCGCCGACTCGCTCGCGCGCGAAGGTCACCAGCGCCCGGGCTAGGTCGCCAGCGGTCGTCACGGTCCCCATCTGGTCGTCGACGAAACGTACCGTCTGGCCCGAGGCGGCTCGGTCCGCGATGACGTGGACGACGTTCTTCCCACGCACGCCCATCACCCACGAGGTGCGCACGATGGTGTCCTCGTCCGAGCAGAGCAGTTCTCCGGCTCGCTTGGATGCGCCGTAGACACTCAGGGGGTTCGTGGCGTCGTCTTCGACGTAGGCCGAACCCTTCGTCCCGTCGAAGACGTAGTCGGTGGATATCGTGATCAGGTGCGCCCCGACCGCCCGGGCCGCCAACGACATCGATTCGGTACCCGCGGCGTTGACGGCGAAACACTGTTCGCGCTCAATTTCAGCCCGGTCCACCGCCGTGTAGGCCGCGAGGTGGACGATCACGTCGGGGCGGGTCGCCTCGAGAGCGGCGAAGACCGCCGAGCGGTCCGCGACGTCGAGCTCATGGCGGGTGAGGGCCAACGCCTCGAACTCGTCGATCGACACCGGGCGTCCGTCGGGGTTGAAGCCGGTGTCACCGCCCGGCGGGTTCACGCCGTTGAGGGTGTCGACGAGGTCGACCCCGACCTGTCCCCCTGCGCCGGTGACCAAGACCCTGACGGAACGGGTCACGGTTCCGACCTCTCGTCGAGCCGTAGATGGACAACGTCACCGGAGGCGAATACGACATCCTTCCCATCGATCTGCACGACGAGCCGACCGGAATCGTCGACGCCCGTGGCCAGCCCGCGCGACTCGCCCTGGAACTGTTCGATGCGGACCCATTGACCGATCGTCATGAGTGCCTCGCGGTACTCGTCGCGCAACTCGTGGCGCCCGTGCGCTGTGCCGAGCCACGCCACCCGGACCTCGAGCTCTTCGAGCACGATGTCCAGCAGCGCCCTGGCCGTGACGTTGACGCCGGCCTCGCGCAACACGCTGGTCGAACGCGCGCTGTCGGGACCCTCTTTGCGGAGGTTCACCCCGATCCCCACCACGACCGCCGGATTGTCTCCAGCCACGTACTCGGCGAGGACTCCGGCGATCTTGGCGTCACCGACCACCAGGTCGTTGGGCCACTTGAGGACGGGACGGACACCGCAGAGGCGCACCAGAGCCGCTCGGGCGGCCAGGGCCACGCCAGCGACGCAGAGTTGAGGGTCGACCACATCGGCGTCAGGCCGCAGGAGGATGGAACAGAGCAACGACGTCGCGGGGGCGGCGACCCATGTTCGATCGAGTCGACCTCGGCCCCGAGACTGGAAGTCGGCGTAGGCGACCAAGCCCTCTTCGGCCCCGTTCTTGGCCTCCTCGACGAGCCACCGGTTCGTCGAATCGATCTCCTCGAAGTGTTCGACTCGCCAAATTATCGGGTTCACGCTTAAACATTAGGGTTTGGTCGACGGGTGATAGAAAATTACAGGTCTCAGACGGAGGTTCGCGTGTTGAAGAAAGTCCTCATCGCCAATCGCGGTGAGATCGCGGTGAGGGTCATCAGGACCTGCCGGGAGATGGGTATCGGCACGGTCGCCGTCTACTCCGACCTGGACCGGGACGCGTTGCACGTCCGATTGGCCGACGAGGCGTACGCCCTGGGTGGCCAGACGGCCGCGGAGAGCTACCTCAACACCGAAGCGATCCTCGACGTCATCGAGCGGTCCGGCGCCGACGCCGTGCATCCGGGCTACGGCTTCTTCTCCGAGAACACCGACTTCGCCCGCGCGATCACGTCTCGTGGCGTGACCTTCATCGGTCCTCCCCCCGAAGCCATCGAGATCATGGGCGACAAGATCTCCTCGCGACTCGCCGCCGCCGCCGCCGGTGTCGCGGGCGTACCCGGTCGCAACGAGACCCTCGGCGGGCCCGACGAGGTCGTATCCTTCGGCCAGGAGTTCGGCTGGCCGGTCGCCATCAAGGCGGCCTACGGCGGCGGGGGCCGCGGCATGAAGGTCGTCAACGGGCCCGAAGAGGCTCTCGACGCCTTCGAGAGTGCCCAGCGAGAGGCCCTCAGCTACTTCGGCCGGTCCGAGTGCTACGTCGAGCGCTACCTCACGTGGCCCCG
>Ga0075029_100001400_pt1 | contig 13871 bp, 16 predicted proteins | sample LitLauG_LLR_2013_FD_71391 | JGI IMG/M metagenome (GOLD analysis project Ga0075029, IMG submission 71391) | Freshwater sediment microbial communities from North America - Little Laurel Run_MetaG_LLR_2013 | ecosystem: Environmental > Aquatic > Freshwater > Creek > Sediment | place: USA...
GTCTTTGAAGTTGGTGAGATCTTTGCCATCCAGTTCGGGCTTTATGGGATGCATCACCATGGTGGGATGCGAATCATTGATCCAGAAGTAATTGGTGTCTTCGTAGCGTACCGCTCGAATGGCATCGAGGGCGCGTTTTTGCGCCTCGGCCCGGCCCAACTTGCCCGCAGACTCCAACTGGTACTCCTGCTCGATAATGGAGTAGGGGACGTCCACCAGGCTCTTGGTCTTTTGCATCCGCTCCGCCAGCAGGTCCGACCGCTCACTCCTGAGCCACATGCCTGCCAACGCCATCAAACCGAGCGCTGCTATCGCGACCAAGCCAATGAACTTTTGTTTGAGACTCATGCTTCTACCTCGCAGGTTTAGGACCGTCATCTATCGGCACCTTGCGGGTAAAGCATGAATGAGGAAGCGGTGAGAAGTGCTTTCCGTATGTCCGGGTGGGTGTGCGGACTGGCCCGTCAGCCCTTCAGATGCGGCAACAACTCCTTAAAGGCCGCTGACGAAGACGCGCGCATCAGTTCGTAGATCATCATTTCCGTCGACGAGATCACGGCGCCCGCGGCGCGCATCCGCTCCAACCCGATCTTCCAGTTCCACTCTGTCCGCGAACTGACCGCGTCGGAGGCGACATGGACCAGGTATCCCTCCCGCAGCGCTGCCAGCGCCGTCTGAGTCACGCAGATGTGGCTCTCCATGCCGCACAACAGCAGCGTGTTGCGCGCGCCGGGCAAGCGCTTGAGTAGCGTGCAGAATGCGTCGCTGCTGAAGCAGGAAAACATCGTTTTGTCGATCGCCTCGGTCCCCGAGAGCAGGGAAGCGATCTCCGGAACCGTCTGGCCCAGACCCTTTGCGTATTGCGTGCTGACCAGAGCAGGAATCTTCAGAATTTCGGCTGCCCGGATCAACAGCTGCGAGTTCCGCACCAGTTGTTCTTTCTGAAAGATCGGTGGCAGCAGCTTCTCTTGTATGTCAATCACCAACAGCGCGCAGCGTTCGGCCTCGAGCGCGCGCCGTGCGATCTCGGCTTGATCCGCGGCGGCGTTCACTATCGTCGTCGCCATGTCGTAGCTTCCTTTCGTTGGTATGCGCGTCCTTGGAGCGAATGCCTGCAGTCACCGTGGGTTCGCCCTTTTGCCTGCTGCAGAGAATTCTAGCGCGATGCCGCGTCTCCCGCCTCCGCATTGTGGTCCTACCATTACTCGCGTTCGCGCCTGCCGCGTTATCGGTTGACCGTGCCTCGCTCCGGACCATAGAATCAGATGGAAGCCAGCAGCACCCGGCTCTCACAATCCAAACACTGCCCCCTCGTTCAACGGCAGGACAGCTGACTCTGGATCAGCATATCGGGGTTCGAATCCCTGGGGGGCAGCCAGAATTCTTTTCAAGCACTTACCCGTTATCCCCTCAATTTCAGCGGCTTAGGCGGCACTTCGTGTTTACATTCAGTTCCAGTAGGGGTACCCTTAGTTCCAATGAAGTCTCCATAAACCCTACACGAAACCCTACACTTGGCCCAAAGGAGGGTCCCAATGAAGCCTCCGATCACCATCACTACTCGCACACTGAAATCGCTCAAACCGCCCGATTCAGGCTATGAAATCTACTGCGACGACGAAATGCGAGGTTTTGGCGTTCGTATTAGCGCGGCGGGTTCGATCTCGTTTGTGTTGGCTTATACGGTCCACGGCCGGGAGCGCCGCCTCACCATCGGACGGTGGCCGGAATTCTCAGTCGAGGCCGCACGCCGCGACGCCATCGCCCTCCGTGAACAGATCAGCGCCGGGATCGATCCGCTAGCTCAGAAACAGGCGAATCAGCATGTCGAGCTCGAGGCGGGCTCATTCGAAAAATTCGCTGATGAGTACATGCAGCTTGCCGCCAAGCACAAGCGGCTCTCTAGCCTTCGCAATGATCGGCAGATGCTCGCGAACATCGTCCTTCCGCGACTCGGCAGGTTTCAGGTCCGCGCCATCACACGGCGCGATGTCGAACTTTTGCACGCTTCTCTGAACAAAACTCCGTACCGCGCCAATCGAGTGCTCGCTCTGATTTCCTCGATGTTCTCTCTCGCGATCGATTGGAAACTTGCAACCGAGAATCCGGCTCACGGCATTCAGCGGTTTCAAGAGGAGAACCGGGAAACGTCGCTCACACTCGAACAGTTAAAGCGGCTTGAATCTGCACTCTGCAACTATCCTGACCAGACCGCAGCCGACGCCATCCGGCTTCTGATCGTCACTGGATCCCGCGAGTCCGAGGTTCTTACCGCCGAGTGGACGATGTTTGATTTCGCTAAGGCAAAGTGGACGAAGCCCTCGCACCATACGAAGCAGAAAAAGATCGAGCACGTCTCGCTCTCGATTGCCGCTATGGCGATTCTCACGCGGCTTCGATCACGCAAGCTCCCTGGCCCGTATCTTTTCCCCGGTGCGAACGGAGGTCCGCGCACAACAATCCGCCGGCCGTGGATGCAGGTTCTCCGCGAGGCTGGTCTTGCCGAAGGGCATCAGGTCCCGGGAAAGCGCCGCAAGGCCGTCACGATCTGGAAGCCGCTGGTACGGATTCACGACCTCCGCCACACGTTCGCATCGCATCTAGTTTCGAGCGGCCAGTCTCTTCACATTGTCGGCAAGCTGCTCGGCCACACTCAAGCGTCGACGACGATGCGGTACGCGCACCTTGACGACAAGTCACAGCGTGACGCCGTGAACGCATTCGGCAAGATCTACAAGCGACTCGGGGCGTGACCGGACTTCGGTCGCCGGAAATGAGGGGAAGAGAGCCATGGAGGATAGATTCAGGCCGCTAGTAAATCGTGGCGAGAGCGCCGTATTGGAAATCGCTCGTGCTGTCTGCGAAGCCACCGGCACTGAACCTTTTGCCAAAATGCGCATCGCCGATGCGATACGAATCGAAGGATCAGGCATTTCGGACAGCCTCTACAGGTACGCTCTCTCTGCGCACTTCGACTTCCTCGTCTCGAAGGACAACAAGGCATATCTAGCAATCGAGTTTGATGGAACCGGACACGACGCTCGAAACGACGCGAAGAAGGCGGCGATCTGCGATTTCTTTCAACTGCCAATGATCAGGGTGAAAGAGCAGCACCTCGACGCGAAGGTTTTTGAAGACACGGCTGTTGCATTCTTCATTTGGCAGCTTTTTTGCGTCGATGCTTTTCTGGAGCAGTACGGGCACGACCCGTACGAGCCTTATGATCCAGCGTTCTTTGTCAGCATTCCGGGCAAGGATCGGAATTTTCCGTTCATGTATGCCGAGCGATGGCGAGCCAAGCTCGTGCGTCCCTTTCGACAGGCGGTCGGACGCTTCACCGGAAGACTGGCAGAGCTATAACAGCCACGGTCTTCTCCAGTTCGGAACGATATCGTGCACCTGCGTTCGCGGTTCTGAATATCGAAGCATCTACGCCCAGTTGATCGACGATGACCGCGTAGTCTCGGGTGAGGCTGAGCTTCCAATTGACGTGCACGGACTCGACGGCGCTCGCCACGACTGCTTTCTCGACATCACCAGCTTTGTTGAGGGCCTAGCAGCCGAGCAGATGTGCTCCAAAGCTCTGCTGTTCCTGCAGGGGGAAGGCGAGAACGCAACTTCTTCGATGGAGTCGCTACGAGCCAAAGTGAACGAATGGAAGCGAGAAGGATTTCGACTTAAACTTGCTGTGAACTTTTGAGGCGTGCCCCCCCCCGCATTCCTCTCTGTCCGCCATCCGCGCGCTTTCCCCGTCGCGGGTTCCAACGTCTCCAGGCCAAGGGGCCCTATTTGGGATCTGAGGAATCCAGCCCCCGCCGAGTGCTGGGCTCTTTCCATTTGGTTGGGTGTGATTTCGGTCACTTCGTCAGTAAGCCGTCACAGCGTAAGATTTCAGCGTTATGAGTGATGCCCCGATTCGCACAAAGCATGATCTGGACATGGTTGAAATTGAGCAGTTATGCAAGACCTTCCATGCCAAGTTCAGGGATCGGCGACGCAATTGCAACGACGGTGGAATGGCACTGAGAGTTCTTGAGGACCTGCACGCACAAGGTAGTTTGAACGCAAAAACAGCAAAGCGCCTCTTTCATTGGTGCCACACCGATCTCTCCTACAAAGCTGGTGTTGATCTAGCTCAGAAGATATGCAGCCAAATCTACGGGCGCATCCCGACGCGCAAGGAACTCGAAGCCGCGGATCTGTTTTAGAAGTTCTTGCACCTTCACCGGCTATTCAACGACTGCCATGGCAAAGCTCAAGACGGACCTGATCAACGCCTCGGACCTAGCCGCATTCGCCGCAAACGATTCTGACTTTGCTTTTGAATTGCGAGTTCTCCGTCAGCTTCGAGAACTCGGGTTTCATTGTGAACACTCCGGCACGTACGAGGATCCGGTATCAGGCAAGCTTCGGCAGTTCGACCTCCGTGCGAATAAGAGTTTTGCGGGCGTGCGCGTTGCTCTGGCTGCTGAGTGCAAGAACGTTCGACAGTATCACCCGCTGCTATTGAGTGCCGTTCCTCGAACGGAAGCCGAGTCGTTCCATGACTGCATTGAGGTCTCACCTCCGTCGCCATATGGCCACTGGTCGAGCTGTAATCGGTTGTCTGGCTGTGACTCCGTGTATCCCGTCGGAGAGGGTGTTGGAAAAAAGACCGATCAGGTCGGACGCGAAAGCGCAACAGCCGGAGAACTGGTGAGTGATGATAGCGAAACGTTCGAGAAATTAAATCAAGCGGTGAATAGCAGCAGAGACCTCGTCCGCTCTTACGGATCGCCTTCCCTGTCTCAACCGCAAAATCGGCGCGTGATTATGCCGGTCCTTATCGTTCCCGATGGCGTTCTCTGGCAGGTCGATTACGCAACCGATGGCACAATGGTCACGAACCCGCGCATCATTCCCGCAACGACTTTGTTTCTGGGGCGGAGTTGGGAATTCGATCGAGGCGACGGGGTTCAGGTTCGGTATAGCATGTCTCATCTCGAAATTTGGACCCCTGCAGGACTCAATAGTCGAATTCAGACGCTATCCAACCGGTTCACACTTTGACCGTTGTGCAGCCCTTGGGGCCGGTTTTCGGCGAACAGCTCGCTTCGGCTGGCCGTTTTTCTATTTAACCTCAGGACGACAGAGCCACACCAATGAATGGCGCGGAGGACGCGTCCTGACGGGCTCGGGCGGTGGCAACGAGTCCAATCGTTTTGTCGCGGCCACGGCTTCAATCACTTCCTGCACGAAGCCAGTCACCGGCATGCATCTCTGCCGAGCGAGGGTTTGCACTTCAGAAAAGATTTCCTGCGAGAGGGTGATGCGGATTTCGCCGCGGCTCATGGCCGGATTTTACATCACGCAAGAACGGCACCGCTGGAGGTACGGGGCGATGCCGCTCATTTTCATCGTCGTAGTCAGCAACAAGAGTAGCAAAAAAGGAGAGGGCACCGATCAGGGCCGGTGCCCTTGAAATGAGAAGTAACCCGGCGCGCATCTAAGCGACGCCGCTTCACAGATTTCATTCTACCGCGCTTCCACTAGGTGCGAGCCGCCAGAGTCACGAACGGAGAAACGATGTTGCCGTTCGATAGCTTGAGCTTCTGGCTCCACGTCGGCATTCCGTCAATGCGGGCTGTCAGGCGCCAGTACACGCTGTCGTTTGCGAAGCCAGCTTCCAACGAGCGACGAAGCTGAAGCTCTCTTCTTACACCAATAGCGTATTGGTCGAAGCAGAGGAACGCCGCGTCCCCTTGGGTGCCAGCGCTTTTGAATTTTTCACTGAAATGCGCCGGCCGTCCGAGCAGTGTTCCGGTGCCGTCGCTGTTCATCGTGAACATTGGCGTCGCACTGCCGCCGACGTTTTGATCGCCCGCGACGTTTTTCACGACGAGCTGCATCTTCATCAGCGCCGGGATTAGTTCGTCGGTGAAGACCCACTCGGCACGCATGCGGCAGGCAGGAGCCATCGCAGTAAACATCGCGGTCGCGTCTTCGTAGAGGAAGCCGCCAGTTGGAGTCGCTGCGTTCTTCGCGACCACGACCAAGCTCGGGTTCCCGGGATCGAGCATGCCCAGCGGTTTTGTGGCGCCGGTCCCAAAAAAGAATGCCCGATCCAAGAAGAACTGAGCCGCAGCCTGCAGCGACGACGTCAGCACGCTCTCGAACATCGGACCGTCTTCGGTCAATTCCGAGCTTGCGTTTGAAAGCATCCCGAGTTTGTGCGCGCTCAATTGAACCAGCCGAGTCTTCACATACTGATCGTCGAGCGTTTGGAGCTCGTCGTACCAGATTTCTTGCACGCCGCCGTAGAGGCTCCCGGCGCTGTGGTCGTAATCCTGCACGCCAGGAACTTTCAAAGTTTCGGACGTCATCGGCCAAACCTGACACCGGCTCATGCAGATCGCGTTTTCTAAGGCGTACTGCAATATGAACGCCGCCCACTGCTCGGGAACGAGGAAGCCGCCCTGCGATGGTTGATCCTCGGTCATCGACATTCGAAGCCTCGGATCGAAGAGCTGGCTGCTGAAGCGCACCGCTCGCGCGTATTCCGCGAAGCTTTTGAAGCCGCCGTCGCCGCGAGGTTGCCCGAACAATTCCGCCCACGACTTGATCCCGACTCTGCCGATGGTCTTGCGCTTTCCAATGAAGGGAGCATCTGGCGGCGTCTCTCCTCGCGCCATCGCAGCGAACGCCATGTTTTCATCCGGCATTCCGATCTGACCGCGATCCTCTAGCATCAGTTTTTCCTCTTCGATGATCGCGAGTTCGATCGCCTGCAACGCCTTCGTGGTCTTGGCGAAGTTGTCAGCTTCCGCCGTTGTCATCTCCCTGCCTTCTGCCGCCGTGTTCATTGCCTCTGCAGACTTCCGAAGGTCGATCTTCCGCTGCCGCAGCGTAAAAATGTTCGATCGCATATGTTGATGTCCTTTGAATGATGGGATTTGTCGGCAGGGCTCGATGAGACGAACGTCTGCCGTGGTGCTACGGCGCAGCGTTCACCTGTCGACGAGGCAAACGCGACGCTCTGGCAGTCGTTCAGCCGACCTACGGGTCGGCGGGAGGGGACTGTACTGACGCTCGGCCGGGATGCGTTCTACGGAACGCGCGGCCTCGCTCATCGACAGACTAGCACTCTCACTGGATCCCGTCGCCAGACTTTCTCGCGCGGGGTTTCAGAAGTAACTGCATCAGTTCATCGGTCGCACCGCTCTCGCTCGGTTCAATCGCCATCCGCCGACGAGCCGCCAGCGACAATGCGAGCTCGCTGCAGAAGGCTCTGACCAGCTTCCAGCTTTGGTTGCTCACGGCAACCGCCGGGTGCTTTTTCATCCGCGTCGACGCCTGCCCGGTGATCCGGTCGTAGGTCACTTCCTCAATCTGGGTGCCGTCCTTCAGAATCTCGTCGGCTTGGATCGCTCGCTCGTAATGAACCGCTGCGCCTTCCAACATCACGCGGTCCGCGTGGTAGTCCTGTTCGAATCGCTCCAGCACCTGTTTCCAGATCAGCCATTGCTCACGTGCCAGTCCGGTCAGGTGACTTGGCGGATCGCCAAGGCCTCGCATCGCTTTCGGCATCGCGGCCAGCATCCGGTCGAGCCGATGCACTCCGCGTTTGCTCGGGTCCCCTTCTGCGATCTGCTGTTGAACCGGCTTCGGTTTGCCGCCTCTGGGCATGTCCCACTTTGTACCGCAAAAACGGCTGCACCGCTCCACTGAATTTTGCAACAGCGACGAAAATCCGCGCAAATTGGGGGGATTTTGTAAATGCCTGAAAACACATGCGTTTTCTACCCTCCGGATCTTCGCATCCACCGGCATCGCCCTCATCGGGGCCAATTGCCGGAGATCGGAGCCCCATACCGGGTTTGTCCCACTTTAGCCATCAAAAGGATTGCTTTGTTCCACTTGGCGAAAGGAGCGTTGAGAGCCGTTGCTGTCCACTTGCGCGAAGCCGCATGATTACTGCCGAAACGCTCGCTGTATTTTAAATGGACAGCTAGAAGGTGCGTCTTTGGCTGTCGAAATCAATCGGGCTGCTGATCCGAGGCTTCGCTTTCCAATTCTCGTGGCGAAGCTTAGGCGAACAGGACCAGAATCTCGCCTACGATGGCCAGTAAACCCTGTTTCCCTGCCCGCCCTGCAACGATCTCCGCATCGGTCGGCTCTCAGGTCGTCCGGCTTTTTTCCACAAGGCTTTGGTTGAGTTATCTGGTGAGGCGTCCCGTGGATCACAACCGATTCGTCGAGGTCCCATCTGGGACGTGATTAACTTGATGGTTGTACGGGATCTTTGCCGCGACGCGTCGCTGTTTCCGTTCTTTCCGTTTCGCCGACAGGTGTTCGCAATGATCCTCGAGCTTCTGCCTCAGGCCTTCATACTCCTGCTGCTTCCGCTGAACGTGAACGCACACAGCTTCGTGCGCTGCAAGGAACTCCCGCGCGAAACTCCCGGCGCATCCGTTGCACCGCGGCCGGTCGCGCCACGGATGCCGGTCATCGAGCCGGTCATCAAAATCGAGCGCGCGAGAAAAATCTTGATCGAGACTGTTCACAGATACTTTTTCCAGCATAGAAAGAGAACGCGCGCGCGCACCTGCACCTTCACCTCCACCTGCACCTGCACCTGCACCTACACCCGCACCTACACCTCCACCTGCACCTAGAGTCAAAACCAAAGTCAAAAGCTCCTACTAAGGTCAAAGGCTCTTATCTACGCGCGCGCGAGCATCGTCTATGTCGACCAGATCATCCACCGAGGTGATCAGACTGGAACTGCTCGCGACCGAGTACCACTCGTGGCGCGGCAACGGTCTGCCCTTTCTGTCGCGCGTCACCGTCTTGACGTAGACGTAAAAATCCCGGCCTTGAAGTTCGCACGGCGACTGAGCTCCTACTGCGTCGAGCGTCTGAAGCAACCAGCCGTCGATCACTGGCGCCTGTTCGTCCTTACCGCAATTCAGGAACTGCACCAAGGGCGGTGTCGTTTTGCCGCAGAGCGCGAACTCGATCCGCACTTGCCATTTCTTCCAGAACTTCGTCCAGTGCGGGTCACGCACATTCGTGCAAATCGCCTCATAGCGGCCTTCGTCGATCAGAAAGCGCGATGGCTTCTCTGCTCGCTTGAAGACGGCTTTCGTGATCGGCAGGACCGCCGTGCTATCCTGATCACGGATCAGGTCAGTGTTTTTTTGTTGGGCCAGTCGCTCGGCTGGCCCTTCGCTTGTGAACGTGCCTTCTTTCATCGAATACCTCCAGCGAAATTTGAAAATTCTTACGTTCGTGTTTTCGGTTGTGTTCATCATGGTTGTCTCTCCCTTTCAAAGATCGACATTCATCCGGTTCGTTGAAGCTAGTCCCCGCCGGGCTGTTCGCTCAAGCGCTCGGCAATTTTTTCTGGATCCCCCCTACTAGGTCCGCAATCGGACCGCGGAATTTCTCGAAGAGTCGCTCAGTCTCGTCGTCGCTCATCGCTCCCCACCCCCGATGTTCAGCTTGTCGCGCCATTCTCTTTCACAAACTCGATCAGCCGTAGCTGCCCAGCGCCTTCTCCTTCCAGACTGAATTTCCAGCAACGGCTCCCACTCTCGTCGAAGACTTCGACATCCACGGCAGTCTGCGAGGCAAACACCGTGGTGACTTTCACCGTCAGCGCGCCCGCGTTCATTCGCTTCACCACCACGCGACCGGCATCCGGCGGCAGGGTTGAGACTCCGCACGCTACGACTTGCGCGCATGCGGTCTTCATCGCTTCCAGCGCTTGGGCTCGCAGAACATCTTCGTCGCTCATCGGCTCACCGCCTTTTCTCCTGTCCCCGCCACTCTTTGCCGCACTGGCTCGCTGAGTCTTCGCAACCAAGACCACGAGCACGGGCCCCTGTGATTGCGCTTCAAGTTACAGATCGCGCCGGGAGTGCCCGGCTTTTGTGCGCTGCATGTCGTCGGTGGCTTCGTCGTCATCGCGTCGCCACCTTTCGCGATCTGCGCCGCATCTCGTCTTCAGCGAGTCGAAGAAGATGCTCTGTTAGCCCCAACCGCTTCGCTGTCAGATTCGCCACTTTTCGCGCCGTCATCGGTCGCCCGTATGGATCCGGATTACGTTCGATTGCGTCTGCTGCTCGACTCACGGCGAGACGAAGGAAATATTCCGAGAGCATCGATCCCTTCATGGCTGCACCGCCGGAGCCGCGGAAGCCGCTTCAGCAGCAGCACGACGACGGTCCTCGCGCTCTTTCACTTTCCACGCTGCAGCGCGAGGCTTCGATTCGATGGACGCCAGCCAGTGAAAAACAGAGCTGCGGCGATATAACACTTGTCGGTTGATCTTGCAGAACGGCGGACCGTCGCCGTCGTAACGCAACTCTCGCAATTGGCGAGGAGTCAGCTTTACGAGCGCGGCAGTTTGTTTTTCGTTGAGGACTTCGTCAGGGTTGAAGAGGGAGTCTGGTGCGGGAACTTTCTTTCGCATGTAGAGAACACCTTCTCAGGATCGCGTCTCCCGCCGCTCTCCCAGAAATTGAACACGCACAACAAGGGCGCGTCTTTTAGTGTTCTCTCCGTCCAGCACCATATCAGAGCGGGACCGTCCAATTCAACGCCTTTTGTCCCAGCTTGTCACAGGGCGGTAGTGGGCATTACCTGATCCGGCACTGCTACGGCCTCTGACCCTACACGCGTCCCTACACGGACGGTCGCTCGAATCATCGAATCGCGGAAAGCCGTATGAACATTGGCCCAAAACGATCTATTTCCAGACGGACAGGAAACTCTGGATCAGCATATCGGGGTTCGAATCCCTGGGGGGCAGCCAAATCAAATCAATCACTTACGGTCCTCAGAGGCTTCCAAAACGCCACCTGGTAACATCCAGCGAGGTGGATTTCGAGTCTGTCATCGCCAGGAGTTGCGATTTGCGATTACGCCGGTGCGCTGGGTTTTGGCCCTCGTCGCGCTGCTGCCACGATGGCCAAGTATTGCCGGGCGGCCTCGGTGATTTCGCGCGTGTTGCCGGACTTAAGGGCAGCCTGGGAACATAGTTCGCTGCCTACTCCCAGCGCTTCGGCGCCAGCCTGAATAAACTCCGCGGCGGTGTTGAGGGTCACGCCGCCTGTTGGGACCATTGGCACTTGTGGCAAAGGGCCCTTCAAAGCCTTGATGTACTTTGCGCCGCCCACCGTTCCGCATGGGAAGATCTTCACAAAGTCGCTTCCCGCCTTCCAGGCTGTAATGACTTCAGTGGGAGTCAACGCTCCGGCCATAATCAGTTTGCCTAACCGTTGCGCAAGGCGGACGGTCTCGGCGTCAAATCCCGGGCTGACCAAGAACTCCGCTCCCGCATCCACACATCGCTGCGCGGTGGGCGCGTCCAGTACGGTCCCGGCGCCAATCAGGACCGCCGTTCCCGCGGTCCTCGCAAGTTCGGCGATCACATCAATCGCGCCCGGGACGGTCATAGTCACTTCGACTATCGGAATACCTCCCGCACAAACCGCTTCCGCAGCCAAAAGCGCTTGTTTTGGCGAGGACGCCCGCACGACCGGCACGATTCCGATATCTATAATCCTCTGTCTGCACTCTTCCCTTGTCATTCCAATCCTGTCTCAGCGCGCGATACGCGCGCCAACGCCTTTCATTGCTTGGATCACTTCCTTCAAAGTCGCCATAGTGGTATCGCCGGGCGTGGTCATAGCTAGCGCCCCGTGCGCCGCGCCGCACTCGACCGCCCACTGCGCTCCCTGGCCGGTCAGAAAACCATAGATGAGGCCAGAAGCGAACGAGTCTCCACCGCCAACGCGATCGAAGATTTCCAGATTTTCGCGATATTTGGACTGGTAAAACGACTCGCCTTCGTAGCAAATTGCGCCCCAATCATTCACCGTTGCAGTTTTGGCCTTGCGCAGGGTCGTAGCAACAACCTCGAAAGGAAATTCCTTGACCACCGCTTCAATCATCTTCTTGAACGCTTCGGCCTCGATGTTGGAAATGTGTTCGTCCATTCCAGGTACTGGAAAACCCAGCGCAGCGGAAAAATCCTCTTCGTTACCCAACATGACGTCTACCAACGTGGCCAGCTTGCGATTTACCTCTTGCGCGCGTTTCCTGCCGCCTATGGCTTTCCAAAGAGACTCCCGATAGTTGAGGTCATAGGAAACGACGGTCCCATGTTTGCGAGCTGCCTGCATCGCCTCTATGGCAACATCGGGGGCGGATTCGGAGAGCGCACAAAATATTCCGCCGGTATGGAACCAACGCGCTCCGTATTTGCCGAAGATCTCGTTCCAGTCGATGTCGCCAGCCTTTAACTGGGAAGCCGCGGAATGACCGCGGTCGGAACAGCCCAGGGCCGGACGCACACCAAAACCGCGCTCGGTAAAGTTGAGCCCGTTGCGGACCGTGCGGCCCACGCCGTCATATTCAACCCAGCGGACAAAAGTATGATCGACCCCACCTTGATAGATAAGGTCTTGAAGTAACCGTCCTACGGAGTTGTCGGCAAACGCCGTGACTATGGCCGTGTCCATGCCAAAGCAGCGCTTGAGGCCGCGAGCTACGTTGTACTCGCCGCCGCCCTCGGAGACTTCAAACGTTCGCGTAGTCCAGATGCGGCGATCTCCGGGATCGAAACGCAGCATCACCTCACCTAGACTCACCAAGTCCCAGCGGCAGTGGTCTTTTGACCGGATCGTCAATGACATTTGTCTTACCTCACGCGACATTCATTCCCAGAAGGCTCGCGCTACGATCGCGAGCCTACAGGAGATCTGAGTTTGGCGAGGGACCAACTTGCCCATGTCCGAAAACTCTACTGCGCTTCTTTAAATCGCACGAGTGCCACATCGAGCCAGTGGTTATTGTTTCCACTCTGGTGCATCCAGATCTCTGTCCGTGATCCAATCGCTCGCGTGACCAAGTGCTGCGCATTCAACACTCCGTCATGGGAGAGGCAAGCTCCTCAATTCCGGAGCGAGCTGGTACGCCCTCTCGAGTTCCTGCTGTGCGTCTGCTGTCTTACCTTCCTGACGAAATGCCAAGGCGAGATTATAGTGCGCCTCGGCATAGCGTGGTTTAAGCCGTACTGCCTCTTCAAACGCCGTTTCTGCCCTATGAACATCGCCGGCTTGCAGTAACACCAGGCCTAGGTTATTGTGCCCCTCGGCAAATTTCGGGTCGCGTCGCACCAAGTCGCGGAAGATATTGGCTGCGGCAGTCGTGTCGTTGTTTTGGCTCAAGACCAGGCCGAGCTGCACTCGGGCATCGACACTCTGAGGATCGAGGCTGACCGCGTCCGTCAACTCGCGAATGGCTTCTTGCAGTCGCTGTAGTTGTGCCAAGGCGAGCCCGAGGTTGTAGTGTGCTTCCGCCAGATCGGGATCGGACATGACCGCTCGCTGGAATTCATCCAGCCCTCGCGTTTGATCTCCTGACTTCCAAAGAAGCAATCCAAAGCTTGCTTGCGCCTGCGCGTAGTCCGGTTTCAACTCAATCGCCTTTTCGTACGCTTCTCTCGCGCGCGCTGGATCGTTTTTGCCCTCCCATGTAAGACCTAGGTAGTAGTAGCTGGTTGGAAGTTCGGGGGTTTGCTCTGCGGACTTCTGGAACAGCGCCAGGGCGTCGTCGAGTTTCTGTTTCTTCAGCGCGTCCACGCCCTGCAGGATCAGCAGCTTCGATTGCGCTAAGCGGGCTCGAAACTCGTGCAGCCCCGTCAGTTCATCCGCTTCCTTCTTGGCACTGCCTGTATCCCCCTGGCTACGCAAGGCGAGGGCGAGGTTGTAGTGCGCTTGCTCGAAATCCGGTTTCAGTTCGATGGCACGCCGAAAGCAGGCAATGGCCCCAGCGGTATCGCCCCCAGCCTTCAGCTCCCGGCCCAGATTGTACTGGGCCTC
>Ga0075029_100001401_pt1 | contig 13869 bp, 13 predicted proteins | sample LitLauG_LLR_2013_FD_71391 | JGI IMG/M metagenome (GOLD analysis project Ga0075029, IMG submission 71391) | Freshwater sediment microbial communities from North America - Little Laurel Run_MetaG_LLR_2013 | ecosystem: Environmental > Aquatic > Freshwater > Creek > Sediment | place: USA...
GAGGAACTCAAACCGTGAAACTGGCGGACTCCGTCAGCACCGCCAATGGAAGCCTCTACACCAACGGCGCAAGTCTGGTGGTGATTTATAAAATTGTCGTGCCTGGGCTCGCGAATATCACGCCGCTACGGTCGGTGGTGATCTACAACGGTGCGTACACTATAAACAAGCAGTCCGCAGGGATGACGCAGAACGTTGCCGGGTTCTATCAGGCCTCTACGTTCGCGGCCGCCCGGATGTCCGCTATCGTCGCAAACGGCCAGCCGGGATTCACTACGCCGCTTACCGTGAATGGCAGCACTCTTGATACGGACCCGTTCATAGGCGCTGGGGGGGCGCGCTGGGATAATCCCAGCTTCAATCTGAATCTAGCCGCCAACTCCTCCTCTTTCTCTGCCATGGCGACGGCCAACGGCCAGGCATGCGTGACGTGGGCAGCTCTTGTGGCAAGCACGAACGTCCAGGACAGCGATAACGACGGCCTGTTGGACATTTGGGAAATCCATGGGTTGCACCGAAACACCCAGGTGTTCCCCGCGACCTTCGGTACTTGCGTCGAGTACCCTTCGGACTGTGTGAATCTGCCCCAAATGGGCGCACTTCCCAACAAAAAGGACGTGTTCATCCAGATCGACTGGATGCACGGCACCGGTGACGGAACGGGAGGCACCGATGGCCGGGGCACCCACGATCACATTCCGCAACTTGCCGCGCTCAGCTCCGTGGCCAACGTATTCGCCTCGAACGGCATAAATCTACATTACGACGTTGGACCGAACTATCAGGGAAATCAAGCTGCTTGCGGAAACGCTCCTTGCCCGTTCATCGTCCCCGCGGCTGTCGCCAGCGGCGGGTCCGATATCGACGAAGCCACGCTGGTTTGCCGCAGCACGCCGACCCACGCTTGTGATTATCCCAACCTGCTCTATCCGGTGTTGAGCTTCGAGTTTGGCTTCGCCTCGGTTCGCGATGGAAATCACCTGATCAACATTGCGCCGCACTTCGCGCAGAACCGGAAGGATATTTTTCACTATTCGCTGTTCGCCCACGCGCTGGCTGGACCCTTCAACTCGGCCGGACAACCGATAGACCCGTTCACCGGACAGCCCACCACCACACCCAAAAGCTATTCCGGCATCGCCCACCGCCCCGGTGGAGGCTTTATGGTTACGCTCGGTCTCTGGCGATCGGATATTCCTGCCAACGACCAGGTGGGAAGCGTCCAAGTGCAGGCCGGCACACTGATGCATGAGCTGGGCCATAACCTCGGCTTAGGGCACGCCGGGTTGTCGACCAAGCCCAACTGCATTCCGAACTACCCCAGCGTCATGAATTATCTCTACCAGACGCGCGGCCTCACCGACGCTTCCGGAGCAGAGCATGTCGATTATTCCAACGGCGTCCTTCTGCCGCTCAGCGAAGACTTTCTTTCCACGAGTATTCCCATGGCGTTGTTTTCCAGCCTTCAAAAATACCGTGTCCGTTACTATGGGCCCCTGGCGCCCAACCAGCCGTCCACGCAAGCTTCGCAGCTGCATTGCGATGGCTCGCCTATCAGTGGTAGTTCGCCGCTGGAGGTGCGTTTGGAAGGGCCAGCAGTCGCGACGCCAGATTGGAGCAATGGCACAGTAGCGCTAGGCAAGATCAGCCCCCCATTGGACGTGAACTACGATGGCACCACAGGGCAGGTTTTTCTTGACCAGCCGGACTGGCTGACGCTGAATCTGCAACAGATCGGCACTGGATACAGCTTCGGTGGACTATCGGTTGGCGCATTCGCGACCGATGGGGGAGCCTATGCCACGGATGGCGGAGCATTAGCTACCGATGCCGGCGCCCTCGCAACGGATGGCGGAGCATTCGCCACCGATGGTGGAGCGTTTGCCACCGACGGCGGAGCATTCGCCACCGATGGCGGAGCATTTGCAACCGACGGCGGAGCCTTCGCTACAGACGGCGGGGCCTTCGCAACGGATGCGGGAGAACTGGACGAGACCACGCTGCTTCTGTCGAGTGTTGATCCTCCCGCCACGCTCACCGCGGCCAACCCAGTTGGCACGGGCATCACATTAACCTGGACGCCTCCCAGCGTAGGTCAAATTCAGAATTACAACATCTATCGCTGCGCGGCGATCTTTCCGGCGACAACCTGTACTCCCATCGCGCCCGTGTTCGCAACCGCCGCCGGTGCCACCGGGACGCCCACGTTTACCGATACCGTCAACGATACGGTGGATTCGGGCAAGGGCGGCAGCGCGATTTGCAGCACCAAGACCTGCTATAACACCACGTATTTCTATTTCGTCACTTCAGTGGTGAGCGTTGCCGGCAAAATCACGGAGAGCGGCAATTCGAACACCGTCACGACGGAAGTCCCGCACCTGTTCGTAATCGCCAACGCGCAACCCAACGCGGTTTACGGAGCCGCGTTCACCAACCCACCCACGTTCATGATTTACGGTGATGTTGCGGGTGCGCTTCCCAACACCCAGGTCAGTTGCGTCTACGGTGCAACCGGCAGTCCGGTGACTCCTCGTAACGTGGGAACCTACACGATCGCCTGCTCTGGACCGGCAATGGCGTCGGTCAACAATGGCGTCACATATAACGCCGCCTATCTGACGTACACGCCTGGCTCATTCACGATCACGCCGAGGCCGATCACAGTCACCGCGGCGAACGCAACCAAGGTTTACGACGGAACGGTGGCGTCCAGCGCTCCGCCAGTTATCACAGGAACGCTGGCATACTCCGACACATCGGGATTCAGCGAGACCTACGACACCCGGAACGCGGGCACCACGCACGTCATGACGGCATCCGGCGTGGTGAACGACACCAATGGCGGACTCAATTACACCGTGACGTTCGTCAAGAGCCCCGCCACGGCGGTGATCAGTCCGCTGCCCATCACCGTAACGCCATCCGCTAGCACCAAGGTCTATGACGGGACCACAAGTCCGCAGCCCGGAGTGATTCCAACCATATCGCCGAACCTCGGCGCCGGGGACACCCCCAGCTTTACGGAGGCATATACGAGCAAGAACGCCGGCACCGGGCTGACCATGACCACGTCTGGCTCAGTCAATGACGGCAACAACGGAAATAACTACACCATCACCCTCGGTACCGCCGCCGTCGGGACGATCACGGCCGCGCCGCTCACTGTTACGGTGACCGGTTCACAAACATACGGCGGCATGAGTCCATCGTTTTCCATCAGCGGTTATTCTGGGCTTGTTCCGACAGAAAACTCCAGCCTGGTGACGGGCACGCTGGCCTGTGCTCCTCTTGCGGCAGCAACTCCGATCGGCACGTACCCCCTCACAACCTGCTCCGGCCTCAGTGCACCGAACTACAACATCAACTACACCGGGTCGATCACGGTGACCAAGGCTCCCCTGATTGCCAACGTCACGGGCTCGCAGGTCTACGGCGGGACGAATGTTAATCTCGTGGCCACTTATTCGGGTCTGGTGAACGGCGATCAACCGGGCGTGGTCACCGGCTCGTTGCTCTGCGTGCTGCCCGCCACCACAAGCCCGGTCGGCACGAACTACATGGCCACCGGATGCTCCGGGCTGGGGGCCAGCAATTACTCAATCAATTACTCCTACGGAAACTTCGTCGTGACGCCGGCGCAGCTCAACGTCACGATCTCCGGGACCCAAACTTACGGGAGCGGAACGCCGACGTATACAATCTCCGGATATATAGGTTTCGTGGGTACCGACAACTCCAGCGTTGTCAACGGCACCGTAACGTCGTGCACCTTGACGACGCCGGTCACCGGGCCCGGTGCCTATAGTATCGCTTCATGCTCCGGGTTGACGGCGGCAAATTACAACATCACCTACGCGGGGACGCTCACCGTGAGCGTGGCCCCGCTTACTTCGTTCTCGCTGCTCGGCGCTACCAGTATCCTGAATAATACAAGTCTGCAGTTGACACAGGATGTGGGCAGCGAGACGTCCGCGGCGTGGTATCCAGCGGAGCTCCCGGTCGCGTCCGGGTTCACCACTTCGTTCCAGTTCCAGATCACCGGCCCCCCCGGGCAGACCCTGGCGGATGGATTTGCTTTCGTCATCCAGGCCAACCCGAGCGGGACCAGCGTACTCGGAACAACTGGCGCGGGTGGATATCTTGGCTACTTCGGCATCGCGAATAGCCTCGCTGTGGAATTCGATACCTACCAGAACACGGAGTACGGGGATCCCGCCAGCCCCCACATCGGCATTCAAAGCGCCGGAATGGGTAGCAATACGCCTGACCACGGCACTTCTGCGAATCTCGCGGGACCACAAGTGGCGACTTTCGCCGACGGTAATGTCCATACCGCGACGATCACTTATAACGCGTCCACCACTACGTTGACCGTATCGCTGGACGGTAATCCGGTGGTCTCGGCCGTCGTGAATCTGGCGACGAAACTCACCCTGGATGGCGGTACCAACGCCTATGTCGGCTTCACCGCGGCGACGGGCGCGGCCATGGAGTATTCAGACATTTTGAGCTGGACCTGGACGCCCAGCGCGCCTTAGAACGCTCATGGCGTTCCATTCCAATCGTGGCGGCAAGTTCGATATCTGGACCATTCGCCCGGATGGCAGTGGTCTGAAACAACTAACACATGTCTCGAACGGGAACATTACTCATACGGTTCGGTTCCCGGATGGAAAGCGGTTGATTTACTCGCTGCCCAACGGGACTCCGAGGACATCTCACTCGCACTCCGAATCGCCGACGAGCATTACTCGGGGCACCAAGCCTGGCGGCTACCCGCGGGTTCTCGTGCCACGGTCACTTCCCGCGGAAAATGGGAATCAGTTCGATGATCAGGATAACGATCACGAGCAGCTCCAAAATCAAGCTGCGGGCTTCGCGGAATTCGTTGACCATGAACTCGTAAAGCTCACCGGCAATTCGCAGCTTCTGGTCAACTAGGTCTCGGTAGTCACCGGCGCCGACTTTTGAGGCTGCGAGGCGATAGGCGCGGGCATAATACATATCACTGAGAAACTTGATGGCGTTGTCGGCGCGTTCGGTTAGTTCGGTTACCTCGAGGCGCAGCCGGTTCAACTGCTCGGCGTCGCGGGCCAGTCGCCAGCGGGAGAAAAATCCGCCGCGGCGCTCAAGCGCCCTGTATGCGTCCTTCAACAGAGCTGTCAGGATTTCGTCGTAGCGGCGGTACTCCAGGAGTTGCGTATTGGCATACTCCAGCAGTTGTATGAGCGGCGAGGCGCCTTCGGGTGTGTCATATACAATGGCTGCCAGCCAGCCGACAACCAGGAGGTCGTTCGGATAGTAGGAGAGGCTGGAGGCGAGGACTTCCTTCTGTTCCCCTTCTGAAAGCGCCTGGCTTTCACCGCGGATCACTTGGCCGATCTCTCGGCCGTATTGGGCTATGACCTGAGTGCCGGTGAGCGGGATGCCAGTTCCGTTCGAAACCTCGCGCAGATGGACCACGTAGTAGGCCTCTTCGAGCCACTCCGCATAGGGCTTGCCCTGTGCGGATTGCAGGCGGGCCAGGTGCTCGCGCACGCTCTTCATTCCACGCCGCTCAACTTCGCCAGCCTCGATCCAGCGGTTGGTGAGCGCGATCAGCCCCGGCCAATCGTCTTCGAATTGCACCTCGATTTCGAGACTGACCACGCCGTAGTCAAAGTAGCGCAGGCTGGCACTGGCGGATTCGCCGGTCGCCAATCGGATGGGCTCGCACGTTTCGGGTACTGGGGGACGCTCGAAGCGCACGTAGCCCGGCGCCGACAGTTTGAACCCCGGCGAGCGCGGAAGAGGCTCGGTGCCGAGCACCCTACGTACCTCGTCAAGATCGAACTCCTCGGCGATGTCGTAGAGCAGCAACGCGTGCAATGAGCCACGGCAAGTAGGCACGGTACCAGTTTAAGGGAACCAGGGGTCGACAGTGCGCTACCACGCTAGGAAAGCTCGCACGAACGCGACTCCTCTTTCCGGACAATTGGCTATCCGTCCACTACTTCTCGCCTCGGGGTCCAGACTTTGTGACCTTATTCTGATTGCGGTGTCAACGGACCACTCTTTTTCAGCGGCACAGTTTTCTTCGCCGTGTGTCCTGTCGGGGTTTCTCCCGTCGCCTTTTTCACAGCGGCCTTCTTCGAGGCGGGTGAGGATTTTTTGGCCACTCCGCTTTCTTTCGCAGCTACTGCTTTCTTTTCCGCAAGCCGCCGCTGCACACCTTCTTGGATCGCGCGTCTGTGAGCCGTGCTAAGTTTTCGTTTGGCTGGTTTGGGCGTCTCCGCTGAAGCTGCCCCGGACGATGCGTGCGAAGTTACCGCCGCCCTCAAATGGGCGACAGCAACCTTCGCACCTTGAAGTGCGGCCCGAACATGCACCGCCCCTTGTGAATAACGCTCAGTCAAATCCGATATCAGAGCCTCAATCTTGGCGAGTCGCTTGTGGACCTTACTCATTTTCATGGTCACTCCTCTCCATCACTCTTGGCGAGGGACAGTTCTGAAGATTACCCGGCGCCATAAGAATATCACGAGGGAGACAGTCCCGTACCTTCTGAGTCTGCGGAGCGGGTTAACGCCCGGATGACGCGCTATTCGGAGAATCCTCGGTATCGTTGCACGCCTCGCACGGGAAAGCGATGTATTTCTGCTCTGACAGGAGGACGCTTCAATTGCTGGATGAGAAGACCGGAGACTTGCACAGAAGCACCGGGCTCATAGAGCAGCGGGGCGCCCGGCTAGAATCGGCTTCAAGCGCAATTCCCTTTAGCCGTTCAGCGCGGGCAGTTGAACCAAGTGGCGCGCCGGTCGAGCGCTCAACCGGCAAAACAGGCTTTAGCCTGCGGCGGCCCTTGCCATCGATGGGGTTGGATGCTGCGCCATCCGGTGCTGGTGAAGCTCAGACGCTAAATGCGCCTGACGCTTGCGGCTGCACAGAACCTCGCTCTCCAAACGCTGGCGGGTCGGCGGATCGCAAAGCGCCCGACCCTTAAGCGTAGCGGACGCTTCCGCTGCGCATTCGTGATTATGCTCCCGATTCAAAGCGGCGCAGACAGGACATTGCATGACGGTCACCCTCGAACGGTCATTATACCCCGCAGCCTCGGCCATCGGGGGAAGCCTGGAACTTTCGGCGGCGTTCCACCGGTGTTTTGCGGCCTCGCGTCCGCGGAGACAAAACCACCACGAGCTCTTCAATCATCTTCTGTTAAGAATGAGCAACTTAGCGCAACGAAGACATTTCCGCAGCCTTTCAAAAAGCCTTAGGGTTCTTCCATTTTTCATGGCGACTACAATAGCGTGGACGACAGCCAATTCCTCGCGCTTGCGGATGGCCACGACTTCAAGATTGCATAGTGCTGTCATCATGTTTGAATTCTCGGGGTGTCAAGATGCTGCCATGTTTCTTCTGGACCACACCGGTGGACAATCAGAATTTGCCCGTCGTCTAGAAGAAACTTTGCACCCGAGCCGATTCCCGCCAACTCCGAACTCAATCCCGTAAGCCCGAAAGCGCTAGGATTCATAGGGCAGGCTTACGCTGATCATGGTGTCCCCCATCATCGTTAGATCTCTATCGGAAGGGGCCAGTTTATCGATCCGGTCGCACGAATAGTTCTTGTTCTGCTCTGAACCAGTCCTCTTCCGGTGAACCTTCGGGACAGCCTCTTTGTTCCCACAAAGCGTACGCGAGCGAAGCTACCTGCTCGCGAACGTGTTGTGGTTCGGCCGACTGCGCGGAGGTTTCTGGACTTTCGGATAGTTGTATTGCTTGGGCTAGCATAATAATTCCTCTCGAGTAATCTACTGCTAGAGCATTACACTGTCGTGACCCGCTGGAAATAGGAATCAGAATAGCTTCTGGAATACGTTCTGTTCATGAGCAATACCGCGGGCGGTCAGATCAGATCCTCTCGCCTGTGGAGCGCGCGCCGTAGTCTGTCGCTTGGCGCGGGGGTCGGCTTGCGCGGGAAGTGCTTTCGCCGCGGTTCAAAAGCTAACACCGAATCCCATAAAGACGTTGAACCAATGGTCAGTCGTCCGATTTCCTGGCACACTGCCCACCGCTTGCCCATTCGTTGCCCCGGAGATGAACTGGACGGTTGTTCCGACGCGGAACGTGCGGTTGCGGTCGAGAAAGTAGCTAACGTTGCCCATTCCGTAACCGCCCCAACCGCCGCGCGAAGTGCAGGTGTAGCACGTCGGCGTATAGTAACCGCCGCCGGAGGAAACTGTCTCTGAATAGTGAAGGTACGCGGCCCCGCCACCAACGGAGAATTCGAGGCGCCGGAACGGCTGGGGAATGTAGATGCGCCCTCCGAGAGGAATCATATACTCATGGTCGCCGCCTTGGACGGCCCCAAAGTCGGTAAGTTCCACGTTCTGATTGTTCACCGCTCCAAACGCAATCTGTAGGCCGGCGTCGGCTTGGAAAAAGCGGTTAAACCGGTACCCATAACCGAACGATATCAATGGGGCGGTGTTCAGATAACTGGTGTCGCTGCCAACCGGCGTGGCCCCGCCGAAACCGATGTCGACATTATTGTGGTGGAATTCGTTTTGTGCAAAAACCATCGCCGGCATCAACAGGCAGGTAAGCGCAATCGTGAGTTTCAATATCATAGCCGCATTTTAAATCCGCGATTTGGCGGCGAACATACCTCGGAATCGCGATATTTGCGCACTCCAATAGGGTAGGTCTCTTCTACCACGCTTGGCCGCCAATCCCTACCGGATTCCTGCGATACGCACGCGGACTGAGAAGGTCTACGATGGAGCGATCTGCATTGAAAGGAGATACCAATGCTCTTCCTACTCCTTCTTCTGACGGCCGTCCCGGCACTTGGGGCGTCTACGTTCGCGAGGACGGAAAAGGGCGAGATGGCTGATTTTACGACGCAGTTCCGGGAAGTCGGTTCCCGGATTGCTCAATCGGATGTGGCAATTTATGCCGTGGATCAGTCCATTGCCGGCGCGGCCGCGGATCCCAGCGGCCAGGCGCGGGCCGACCTCCAGATTCTGACAGGGATCACGGGAGGGCGCTGGTTCCCGAACAATGCTCTCTTGCCGGCACTGACCGCGTGCGCGAACGACGCGCGCGGCACCTATGTGCGCTCCTATTATTCTCCACTCGACGATCGCAAGTATCACAGGGTTCACGTGGAATCACTTCGCAACGGCGCTCACTTGTTGACACGGGAGGGCTACGAAGGCGGTTCTGTCCCATCTTCGAGTACCGCCACGAAATAGCGCTACTGCCGCGACGCATTCAACAGAAACGTTCGCGAGCCGATGGCGTTGGAGCCACGGTCGAAAGCGAAGAATCGCAAGCGGCCCACCTGATCGGAACTCGGGCTGCCGCGCGAGAAAACGATAGTCAAGTGAGGCCTGCCTCCGGTTACGTCGGCAACCTCGTCCAGAGTCTCGATGCTTTGCATGCCCGTGCCTGCGCCGCCGGTGGCGCCGGCTCCGCCGGAAGTTGCACCCATGCGATCTGGGCTGCCGGGCATCACTTGTCGCACCGGATAGATCGCGACGCCCCGCTCCAGCGCCTCGCTCAGCTGCCGCGAATCGTTCACCGGTTGCTCATGACTATCGAGGGCGACGATGTTGAGGTCGAGCAGCCTCAGATCCGGCGAATCGTCGGCACGCAGAGCCGCCAGAACCAAGGTTAGTCCGAATGCAGCCGCAGATTTTCCAATACTACTCACTCTATTTTCCTTGTTTCCATCGACTCCATACCCGATGGCTGGTAATTGTTCGCGAATGGCGGTATCTACCGCCTTTCGCGCGCAAAACTACTTACTCCGAAGTATGGCTAACGGCGGACCAGGTCGGCGATTCTATGATCACGGTGAAAAGCGTAGCTTACTGGTTGATGGGCGGAATCCTCCTGGCGCAGAGCTCCCCTGATCTCGTGGTCCACGTGGAGGTCAATCTGGTTCAGGTGGATGCCGTCGTCACGGACGGCAAGGGCAAGCCGGTGACGAATCTCACCTCCGCTGATTTCGAGATTCGACAGGACGGCAAGCCGCAGCGGATCACCAACTTGTCTTACATCGATACGACAGGAGGCGCAATGACACTGCGTGCGCCACGGGTTAAAGGCGCCCCGCCCCTGCCTCCCGTCGACCTGCAGCGTTCCGATGTACGGCGAACATTCGTCGTGGTGGTGGACGATCTGGGGATCGCCTGGGAAAACCTTCCCGCCATCAAACATGCCTTGCGAAAATTCGTCGAGGAGGAAAAGCAACCCAAAGATCTGGTCGCGATCGTGGCCACCGGCGGCGGCATGGGCATTTTTCGGCAATTCACAACCGATCCGAAACAACTGCTGGCCGCGGTTGAACACTTAAAGTTCAAACCGATGTTGAACCGGGTCGGCATCTCCAGTTTTCCCAGTTTCAATCCCATGGGTGTGGCATCGAGCCCGATCCCCGGAGCGGTTTCCCGGCAGCAATCGGCGCTGTCGATCGGGTCTATACTACGGGCCCTGCGAAATATGCCCGGCAGAAAAGTCATGTTACTGCTATCGGAAGAAATGTCGATGACTAACAACGAGAATTACGTGCAGGACCTGGGGGATCAGGCGATCCGCGCTTCGGTGGCGATCTACGCGGTTGACCCCCGTGGACTGCCAACGCTCCAACTAACCGCAGCCGATGACACCAGTGCCTTGAACTCGCGGCAGATTTCGCGGGTTCGCATGGAGCGTTCCGCGTCCTATCTCTTTTCCCAATCGGGGCTCAGCTATCTGGCGCAACAGACAGGTGGGCTGTTCTTTCACGACAACAACGACATCGACGGCGCCGTCGCCACGGTAGCTCTCGAATCCTCGGGCTACTACCTGATCGGCTATCAACCCGATGCGAGCACCTTCAGCGGGGCAAACCGCCAGCGGTTCTTTCACAAACTTGCAGTCGTCGTAAAACGCAACGGCCTGCACGTGCGATCCCGGGCGGGATTTTATAACACACCGGAACAGCCCCGCGATACCTCACGCATTCCATTGGCGTCGAAGACGCACCAGGGACAGATTGAGAGAGCTTTTGCGTCGCCGTTTTCGTTGAACTCCATCCGTTTACGCCTCACCGGTCTTTTTGTCGAGGTTCCCAAGCAGGGGTCGTGGATCAAAGGGCTTCTGCACGTAGACGCGGGAAGCCTGCAGTTTACCGAAGACGCAGATATTCATCGCGCCACCGTGGATGTTGTCACGATGCTGGACGGAGGGGGACTCGCGGAGCCGGACTTCCGTTCGGACACCGTAACGATGCGGTTTAGTCCAGCGACTTATCAGACCGCAATGAAGAACGGCATCGACTTCACATTTTTCCACCAGGCTCGTAAACCAGGACCGTACAAGTTGAAAGTAGTGTTGCGCGACAACAGCTCCCAGGAAATTGGCAGCGCGAGCCAGTTTATTGAGGTACCCGACCTCGGCCGGAAAGCGCTGGCCCTTTCTGGAATCATGATGAACGCAGAGAACCAAAGGGCCGCTGCTTCAGCTCCGGGGCAGACTGAGGCACAAGCTGTGGATGACGACCCGGGGTTCGGTCCCGCAGTCCGGATTTTCCCCCGCCGCAGCAAAGTGCTGTTCGCATATCAGGTCCTCAACGCGAAAACCAACCAGCGGAACCTGCCGGAGTTGGATCTCCAGACGAGGCTGTTTCGAGATGGGAAGGAAATGTACGCCGGCGTTCCGATTCCGTTCGACCCAACGGGCCAAAGCGATGTAACTCACATGGAGGTGGAGCATCAGCTGACCCTGGGCTCGGCCCTGCCGCCGGGAGAATATGTGCTTCAGATAATAGTGACCGACAAACTCGCTCGGAAGAAAGCCGCGACCGCTTCGCAATCGACCGATTTCGAAATCCGGCCCTAAGCGGTTCCCTTCCTTGCCGCGAGCATCTTCTTGTATGCCTCGAGGAGTTTCGTCCTTGCCTGATCTCCCAGCGGCCCGGGCAATTCAGATGGTCGATAACTGCGGCAAATATCCACTGTTTTGCGGAGGCTGTCGGCGAACTCGATGCAGGGAGGGCAGCCGGCCAGATGAGCCTCGATCTCCTGGCAGGCGTCGGGCGGAAGTTCCACGTTCAGGTACTCGGAGAGCAGCGAAAAAACCTCCCGGCATTTTTCATCGGTTCGATGCGGCTCCATTAGCTCCTCCTTGGAGATACTCGTCCAGCTTCTGGCGAATAGCCAAGCGGCCCCTGTGCAGCCGCGTCTTGACGACGTCCGCGGTTAAATCGAGAACCTGCGCCGTCTCCGCGGTCGATAATTCCTCGATATCCCGCAGCAGCACGACGGACTTGTAATTTTCCGGCAGTTCCGCGATGGCTCGATTGAGCACGCCTTTCATTTCGCCGCGCAGCAGCTGGCGATCCGGTAGGGCGGACCAATCGGCAATTTGCAACTTCCGATGACCGTCTTCGCCCTTCGCAGGCAGAAACTCGTCGAGAGAGAGCTCCTTTGAGGGAGAAAAAACCTTTTCCGGCGCTTCATCAGGCAGGCATTCTTGGCGATTTGAAATACCCATGGGCGGACTCGCTCCGGTTCACGAAGCTGATCAAACTTTTCAAACACCTTCAGCAGGGTTTCCTGCGAAACTTCCTCCGCGTCCTCACGCTGGCCGCACATCAGCAAGCTATAATGAAAAATCTTGGCGCGGAAGTGCTCCATAAAGCGGTCGAAAGCCTCCGCTTCTCCGGAAATCAATCTTCGCGCGAGCTCTACTTCCTCTTCTCGTAGCAACTCTCCAATTGTATAGACAGCGGCTTTGTTTTATCCATGCGCCGCCACCGGCGTGTGCAGCGAAACGTCGACGGTTGGAGCTCCCAGCAAGGTGTTGTGAATGAGACACGCCTTTACGGCTCGCAAGAGTCCGGCCTGATGACGGTCGTCCAGGCCGGCTGCCTCGACTTCAATCTGGAAGGAGGCGATCCGCGCGGGCTGGGTTCCTTTTTCCGCGTTGACGCGGACGCGTAAATCCTCCGCCGGCAGCTTGCGGGCCTTCAAGTACTCAGCCGCATAGTAGGCCGCACAGGTAGCTAGCGACGCCAATAAGAGCTCAGGGGGCGACATGCCTTCATCCGAGCCGAGGTTCGACAGCGGCTGGTCGCAAATCAGCCGATGACCCCTGGCTGCGACCTCGAACTTCGCGCCGCCGCGATATGATGCCGATACTTCCATGACGATATTCCCTCTGCTCCCAAAGATGCAGGCTCAGTAAAAAGGTGACAGCGCTGTCACCCCGGCCCCTTAAGTGCATCCTGAGAACCAGAAGCAATGAAGAAAACACTGTTAATGGTGACTTTGGGGCTCGCGGCAGGTTGGGCGCAGGACCCAATGTCGTTAAAGGAAGCAGTTCACAGGGCGGTCGATAAGAACAAATCGGTGGAGGCCTCCGCTTCGGCCGAGAAAGCCGCAGAGAGCCGCATCGCCCAAGCGCGCAGCGGTTTCCTGCCGAAAGTCAGCTATTCCGAGTCGTGGACGCGTAGCGATAACCCCGTATTCGTCTTCTCTTCTCTGCTGACCCAGCATCAATTCGGCGCCGAGAACTTCCAGATCGGTCCATTGAACCGGCCGGATTTCCTCAACAATTTCCAATCCCAGGTCTCGGCGGATCAGCCTCTTTACGATGCGGGTCAAACGAAACGGGCGGTGCGTTCGGCCGAGTTGGCCAAAGACTTGTCAAAAGAACAAGGGCGGCAAACCCAAATCGAGGTGATCGCGAGCGCGGTCCGGTGCTATTACGACGCTCTGCTTGGCGCGGAGCAGGTTCATGCGGCGGAGCAAGCCGCGCGCTCCGCGCAAGCCGACCTGGATCGGGCCCAGGCGGTCCGGGCCGCTGGAATGTCAACCGATGTCGATGTATTGT
>Ga0075029_100001402_pt1 | contig 13867 bp, 15 predicted proteins | sample LitLauG_LLR_2013_FD_71391 | JGI IMG/M metagenome (GOLD analysis project Ga0075029, IMG submission 71391) | Freshwater sediment microbial communities from North America - Little Laurel Run_MetaG_LLR_2013 | ecosystem: Environmental > Aquatic > Freshwater > Creek > Sediment | place: USA...
CCCATCGCCGCCATGCTCATCCAGATGGCCATCTCGCGCTCCCGCGAGTACGATGCCGATGCCGCTTCCGCCAAGTACGTCGGCTCGCCCTACCCCCTGATCGGCGGTTTGCAGAAGCTGGAGACGTGGTCCAAGCGCATCCCCATGGACGCTTCGCCCGCCACCGCCCACATGTTCATCATCAAGCCCTTCACGGGTGAGAGCTTCATGCGCTTGTTCTCGACGCACCCTTCCACCGAGGACCGGATCGCCCGCTTGCAGGGTATGAGATGAGTAGCACAGCCATTCCTGGCTGTGTTGTCCGCGTTAACCGTAAAGCCGCCGGCCGCATCGCTTCCGGCCACCCGTGGATCTTCACCAGCGACATCGCCGATCGCGATGGCGCCCAGCCCGGCCAGCCTGTCAGGGTCGCCGATGAGCGCGGCCGGCCGCTCGGCACGGCCCACTATAGCTCTGCATCGCAAATTACTTTGCGAATCTTGTCACGTCAGGTCGAAGCCATCGGCCGCGATTTCTTTTTGCGCCGCCTCCGCGCCGCCGAGGAGCACCGGCGCAGGGTAGTCCGCCATGCCAACGCCTACCGCGTCGTTCATGCGGAAGCCGACCTGCTCCCGGCCCTGGTGGTGGATCGCTATGGCGATTACCTCGTCATGCAGACGCTTGACCAGGGCATGGACGCCGCCCAATCGGACATCGCCTCCTGCCTCGAAGAGATCTTCCATCCCCGCGGCATCGTGCTCCGCAACGACGTGGCCGTCCGCACCAAGGAGCAGTTGCCGCTTCAAACGGCGGTCCTTGCGGGGGAAGTGCCCGAGTCGGTTGCGGTCGAAATCAACGGCCTGAAGCTCCGCGCCGATCTCCTCCACGGCCAGAAGACCGGCATCTTCCTCGACCAGCGTGAAAACTACCGCGCCGCCGCCCGCTACGCCCGCGGCGGCAAGGCGCTCGATTGCTTCACGTCCACCGGGGGGTTCGCCCTGCACCTCGCCGCCAAGGTCGAGTCCGTGGAAGCAGTCGATAGCTCCGGCCCCGCGCTGGCAACCGCGCGCGCCAATGCCGAAGCCAATGCCATCGGCAACGTCCACTTCAGCGAGGCGGATGTCTTCGACCTGCTCGCCGGCTACGCCGCGGCCCGCCGCCAGTTCGCGATGGTCTTTCTCGATCCCCCGGCATTCGCCAAATCGCGCCGCCACCTGGACCCTGCCATCGCCGGCTACAAGGACATCAACCTGCGCGCCCTGCGCCTGCTCGGTCCGGGCGGCATCCTGGTCACTTGTTCCTGCTCGCATCACTTGAGCGAGGCCATGTTCCTGGAGTTGGTGGCAGACGCCGCACTCGATGCCAACCGTACCTTGCGCGTACTGGAGCGCCGCACGCAGAGCCAGGATCACCCCATCCTGCTGACGGTCCCGGAAACGCTCTACCTGAAGTGCCTGGTGCTGGAAGTGCTCTGAAAACCCTCGCAACGGGCTTGCTGCGTTTCACAGCTTTCCGCAGCCGCCGCTTGGGCGAGATCGTCACCTGACAAACAGAACGGACGGCCGGCAAGGGACGGGGCCGACGGCTGACCCTCGCGTTATACAGGGTTCAGGAGGGGCGATGAACGACGAGCTACAAGAGCTTCGGAACGGTGGGTACAAGCCGGTGCTTGTCGGGCCGCAGCCGTTTTCCCTCGAGGAGATCCTGCGCAACGTCGATCCTGCACCCGACGACGAGACGGAGCGCTTTGTGGCTGCCATCTAGCGGATCGCCGTCAGGCAGCCGATGACGCATCGTCCGATGAGCCAAATCGTCGTCGATACCGACGTCGCCTCCTACATCTTCAACTGGCACACTAGACGGGCAGCACCTGAAACCGGAAACACCGGGACGGTGAAGGGATAGTCCAGACCCCAAACCCTGGCTATGACAGCAGGGGTGGCAAAAGCCGTAGACGGGTAAGAAAATCCGTTTTTCCGCAAGGAGAGTGAGGGTTCAAATCCCTCCGCCCGCACCATACATTCTCTTTGCCCTGAGCTTCGAAGCCGAATCATTGCGGGTCACCATGATCCCGCTTCGGCGAAAGGGGATGGCACCATCCCGCGCAGGGCAATTCCTTCTGCCCCGGAAAAAAAGCGAAACATCTGTTCCCGCCCCGGCGGCCAAGGATGGAACCATCCTTAACACTGCCCCTAAGTTCTATCCGTTGTACTGCTGGTCGCTGACCTTTTCGAGCCAGTCGCCGACTCTGCCATCCAGACCTTCCTGAATAGCGATATGCGTCATCGCGACGGTCGGGCTTGCGCCATGCCGTCCTTCTCTCCCGGAGGAATCCAAACGACATCGCCGGGCCGAATTTCCTCGATCGGCCCTCCCCAGCACTGCCCCCGGCCCACGCCGGACGTAACCATCAACGTCTGACCGAGCGGATGGGTATGCCAGGGTTCGTGCACTTGGCTCGAAGGTCACGCTTCCACCGCTCAAGCCCGGAGGATTAGCGACTTCGATCAGCGGATCAATGCGGACCGTGCCGGTGAAGTACTCAGCCGGGCCTTTGCCTGAGGGGCGCGAGCCACATCTTTTGATTTCCATGATTAACCTCCTTAGTTGTGCATCTGGACGATGAATCAGCCATTCGTGTCGCGCGGCGTTACCTTGATCGTTGCAGCCCGTGCACGGGCGTCGATCATCGGCTTGAGATAGGGGCTTCCGCCATACTTCGAACGATATGCATCATCGATGCTGTCGTTGATTTGGCCTGCCACCGGCTCGAAGCTCACTTCTTTGGTCATGCCGGCTGCGATAATCCGGCCTGCTTTCTGGTGAAGCGCCGCCTGATACCAGCGAGACTTCGTTCCGTTGTAGCCGCGCACGTAGAGCGCATCACCGACTGCGACGGACCAGATCCACGTCGGCGTGCCGTAGGTTTTGCCGTCGTCACGGAACGGCGCGATATGCACGTCGTCCGCATCGGCGATTTTCCGCAATTCCCCTTTCCCCCATTTGGCCATCTGTAGGTACTCCATGTTACGGCCGCAGCAGCGTCTTGATGGCGCGCCGTTCGTCCATCGCGCGGTAGCCTTCCGCGACCTGGTGGAGCGGCAGCGTCAAATCGAAGACCTTGCCGGGGTTGATTTTTCCTTTCCACACCAGATCGATCAGTTCTGGCAGGAAGCGGCGCACGGGGGCCGGGCCACCGTGAAGGTGGACGTGGGCATAGAACAGCTTCTCGCCGTCCAGCTCGACCCCATGCGGAACACCGACGTAGCCGACGGAGCCGCCGGGGCGCGTGGAACCGATAGCCTGCATCATTGACTCCTGTGTGCCGACGCACTCGAGCACGGAGTCAGCGCCGACTCCTTTCGTCAAGTCTTTGATGCGCGCAACTGCTTCGTCACCGCGCTCACTCACGATATCGGTTGCGCCAAATTCGCCGGCAAGCTTCTGCCGCGGCGCGTGACGGCTCATCGCAATGATCCGGTCAGCGCCCATCTGCTTGGCAGAGAGGATACCGAGCAGCCCGACCGCGCCGTCGCCGACGACTGCGACCGTCGCACCCGGTTTGACGTTCGCAGCAACAGCGGCGAACCAGCCCGTGCCCATGACGTCGGAAACCGCAAGGAAACTCGGGATGAGGTCGGCGGAAGGCGCCTCAGGCGTCGCAACCAACGTACCGTCGGCGAGCGGGACGCGCAGCAGCGGCGACTGCGCTGTACTTACAAACTCCCTGTGCTGGCACGACGTCTGATAGCCCGCGCGGCAGTGAGGGCACTTATTGTCGGAGGCGAAGAAGGAGCCGATCACGAACTGGCCCGGTTTGATCGTCTTCACCGCGGCGCCGACCTCTTCAACGATTCCGCAATATTCGTGGCCCATCGGTGTTGGTCCGTCGATCGGGTTCAGCCCCCGGTAGGGCCAGAGGTCTGAGCCGCAAACGCAGGTTGCCGATGTCCTGACGATTGCATCCGTCGACTCGACGATCTTCGGCGTGCTTCGATCCTCTAAACGAATATCCCGGGGTCCGTAGAGAACTGCGCCTTTCATGCTTAATGTCCTGCCTTTCAAAAGTTCTGATGCTGTTGCCATTCACACCTGCTTTGCCCAATCCCTGGAGCTGACTTCCTCGAACCCGACTCAAACAGATTCCTCACCGTAATCGAAGACCTCCATCACATCCTGGCGATCTTGTCGGCGAGACGGGCTTTCTGTCGCTCCGATTTTCCGGGCCAGAGCTTGACGATGACGGCGGGCATATTCACTTCTCCTTGGCGGTCAATCGGGCCGCTTTTCAAACATAGCTTTGACGGTGGGCAAAGCCGTAAACACGTTCGGCCAGCCAGCGTAAAAGGCGGGCTGCGTCAGAACTTCCGATGCCTGTGATTTCGTCAGGTCGTTGTCCATCGCGCGGTTCAAGTGATACGTAACCTGCGCGGCCTGGCCTGAGGCGACCGGTGCGCTGACCGTGATGAGACTGCGGTCGCGCGGCGCTAAGCCGGGACGCAGCCAAACGTTGCGGAAGAGCACGTCCGTCGTGTACTGCACCACGCCCGGAGCCACCTTGCCGAAATCCTGATCGACACGCGCGGCGCGGTCCGCTTCGGCAGCTTCGTTGAGCGGTAGGAGCTCTGGCAAGGCCGGCGGAAGCTGATCAGGACCGATGCCACGCCGCTCAAAAACATCCTTTGCTGTCGCAACAGCGGATGTCGCATTCGCCCAGCCGGAGTAGAACGCAAGGTGCGTGATGATCTCCGACAGTTCGCCTGGCTTGACGCCATGATCAAGCGCGAGGTTGAAATAGTGCGGCATCTCAATCGTTTGGTTGCGCGCGATCAGGGCGGCGACAGTCACAATGCTGCGATCCCGCGGCGCGAGGCCAGGGCGTTTCCATAGATCGGCGACAGGGCCTAGCGCGTACTTCTCAAGCGCGGGAGCCACCATCGAGATGTTACTTGTTGCTTGCATCGATTCAGTTCTCCTCACTTGCATGTGCTGGCCCGGAGCACGCGATGTGCTGATCAGAAAGAGCGCCGCGAACATCCCAGCCGCGTTCCCCCACAGTGCATTGTGCCGTTTCGCGTTCATCTTCAGCGGATTGTGTAACCGCCATCGATGGCGAGCGCATGTCCGATCACGTAGCTTGCACGAGGGCTGCATAGCCAGACCACGACGTCGGCGATCTCTTCCGCGCGGCCCAGTCGGCCGATAGGTACGTCCTTCATCAGTTCCTTCATCTCTTCGGCCTGGGTGGATAGCATGCCGGCGACCATCGGTGTGTCGATGATTCCGGGGCAGATGGCATTGATGCGAATACCCCTGGAGGCATATTCGAGAGCCGCGCTCTTGGTCAGTCCAAGCACCCCATGCTTGCCAGCGTGATATATTGCCCGGCCTGCGATGCCGACGAGCCCGCCGAGGGACGAGTTATTGACGATGGCGCCGGTACCTTGTTCGCGCATCTGGAGTAACTCATACTTCATGCAGCCGAAGACGGCGCGGAGATTGACGGCGTTCACGCGGTCGAATTCCGCCAGGCTGGCATCGGCAACTTCCGCAACCGGGCTTTGAATTCCGGCGTTGTTGAACGCCGCATCCAGCCGCCCGAAGGTTGCCACCGTGCGCTCCACCAAGGCTTTTACCTGGGCGTCGTCGGTCACGTCGCACTGTATACCGATGGCCTTGTGGTCGGCGGCAACCAGTTGCTCGGCGGCCGCGCGAGCCGCAGTTTCACTGAGGTCCGCCAGTACAACTGCGGCACCCTCCGCCGCAAATGCCCGCGCCGCGGCCAGACCCATGCCGGACCCCGCGCCGGTGACGAGTGCGACTTTGTTTTCTAATGACAGGTTCATGGCGTTTCCTCTTCGTTAATCTGCTCAAGGCGTTCGTTGGCTGGCGCTTTCGTTCCAAGCGGTCAGTAATGCTCCCATGTAACCGACCAGTGCTCGTCCGCCCGAGCCGACCTGATAACCAGGTGGCCATCCGTGGTGAGCTGGTAGACACGCGGCAGGTCCTTGCCGACAAGGACCTCACCCGTATTCGCCCCCCGCACCTGATCGGTCAGAGTATGAGTCGTCTCGTTTACAACGAAGTTGCCGAAGGATGCCTCGTAACCGTTCAGGACGTACTCGTTGGACAAAGAACTCGCGGACCTGGGGTACATGAGTTGAACGGACATGTCACCGTCGCGGGTGTAAATGAGCATCCCTATCGGAATGCCGGTCGTCAGCGGCTTTCCATCCGGTCCGTTCATGGACTTCAGGTGCCACGCCCCGACCAATCTCTCCCGGTCAGAGGCTTGGACCCGTTTCCCTTCTGCTCCGCTGGTCTGCGAAATTGCCGCAACGGCAAGGATCAAAGCAAGGATCGCGATGCCGATCGTTTTCATCTTGGTCTCCTTTAGCGGCCCACCAGTTTCTGGTGAAATTCCGGATAACGTGCCCCCTCGATCTTGATTCGTGAAGAGGCGTCTTCCAATGCGACAACCTCGTCGGCTGTCAATTCGACGTTCAATGCCCCGAGATTTTCGTCGAGGCGATTGAGCTTCGTCGTTCCCGGTATCGGAACGATCCATGGCTTTTTCGCTAGCAGCCACGCAAGAGCGATCTGGGCAGGAGTCGTTCTCTTCCGCTCTGCAAACGCGGCAACCACATCCACCAGTGCCTGGTTGGTCTTGCGGTTTTCGGCGCTAAAACGCGGGATAGAGCTGCGAAAATCTGTGCCGTCGAACTTCGTCTCCTCCGTGATCTTGCCCGTCAGGAAACCCTTGCCAAGCGGACTGAACGGGACGAATCCGATCCCCAGTTCCTCCAGCGTCGGGACGATCTCCTGTTCGGGCTGCCGCCAGAACAGCGAATATTCGCTCTGCAAGACCGTCACGGGCTGAACAGCGTGTGCGCGGCGGATCGTCTGCGTACCTGCCTCCGACAAGCCGAAATGCTTAACCTTGCCTTCCCGGATAAGATCCTTCACCGCTCCAGCCACATCCTCAATCGGCACATTCAGATCGACGCGGTGCTGGTAGAACAGGTCTATCGCATCAACGCGCAAGCGCCTCAGAGAGGCGTCCGCAACTTGCTTGAGGTGGTCCGGACGGCTATTGAGCGCTGTCCATCGATTCCCGTCGCCCGGACTCGCCTCCCAACCGAACTTGGTGGCGATCACCACTTCCCCGCGAAACGGTGCTAAGGCTTCACCCACGAGTTCTTCGTTTGTCAGCGGCCCGTAGACCTCTGCCGTATCGAAAAACGTGACGCCACGCTCCACGGCTGTCCGCAACAGAGCGATCATTTCCTGCTTGTCTTTCGCTGCGCCGTACGACCAGCTCATGCCCATGCAGCCCAGGCCAATCGCCGAAACTTCCAAATTGCTTTTTCCGAGTTTTCGCTTTTGCATAGCGTCTCCTTGCCAGCCAAAGGCTTCTCTTGTTCTCTAATTCCAAGGTATGCCCGAATTGCGTTTTTGAGTAGTATGGATAAAAGACAAAGGCTTATGAGGTAGATTCATAAATGGAACGGAACGACCTGAGCATCCTTGCCACCTTCTTCGCCGTAGCGGAGGAGCGCAGTTTTACCAAGGCGGGCAAGCGGTTGGGCGTTTCTCCCTCCGCGATGAGCCACGCCATCCGGGGACTGGAGGAAACGCTGGGCGTGCGGTTGCTCTCGCGGACGACACGGAGCGTCGCTCCGACCGAGGCCGGGGAGCAACTTCTTGCAAGGTTGCGGCCGGCGCTCACCGATGTTCAGGATGCCCTGGACCAACTCTCCGGCTTACGCGACAAACCTGCGGGCCGCGTGCGCCTGCTCGTGCCCCGGCTTGCCGGAACGACGGTGCTCGGGCCGAAACTGGCCAGGTTCACGCGCGATTATCCGGACGTCGTTCTCGATATCACCGCTGACGACAGCCGCCTCGACATCGTTGCGGGAGGTTTCGATGCAGGTATTCACTTCGGCGAATACATTCAGAAAGACATGATCGCGGTCCGCGTATCGAAGGACCACAGGGCGGCCATCGTCGGCGCGCCCTCTTATTTCAAGTCATACCCCAAGCCGAAGACGCCGCACGATCTGCTCCAGCATCGATGTATCAACTTCAAGCATGGATCTGCCGGCCTGTATAGGTGGGAGTTTGACAAAGGAAAGAAATCACTCTCCGTGGCGGTGAATGGGCCGCTTGTAGTCGACGACGTTGAGCTGTTGGTGCGGGCTTCGCTCGATGGTATCGGCTTGGCCTTCGTGTCAGACGAGCGCGTAGAGCCGCAACTCGAAAGCGGGGAGCTCATCCGCGTTCTGGAGGATTGGTGTCAACCGTTCCCCGGATTCTTCCTTTATTACCCGAGCCGAAGGCAGCAGCCGGCGGCACTCGCTGCTTTGATTAATACTCTCCGCGTCTAGCGTTAACTGCACACAAGCATGAAGCGCTCTCATCTTACGGCCGCGGAATCCTGACTTTCGAATCCGCTTCGGAGTGTTTCCGGCGAAGTTCGGCCCCGGATGGTTCTGCTCCCTGCCGTCTCGAAGAACGCCCCACCCTTTTTCCACTCCTTGCCTAATTCGTGTGCGGTACTTGCGTTGAACTGGCGTCACGATCTTGGGGCGCAAGCGCACCGAGTAATTCCTGGCCGGGTAGTCGTTTTAATACGGCCAATCCTCCATTGAGGTCGTCCGTCGGACGAAGCGCTCAAAGCCCGATGGATAGGTGCTCCTTTCTTCTTTTCGTTCGATCTGTGTTACCAGCGAAAGCTCACGAAGCCCCGTCTGGCGGGCTCCTGAGGTCTGGTAGCCAGGTTCTCACAAAAACTCTTGCAGCGCCCGCCTTCACTGTGCAGAATGGTGGTGCGTCGTCTTGAGTGACTGGCTGCCCCACCCTGGTGGGTCGGGCAGAGATTGGCCGTATAAGTCTTCAAACCGGGGAATAGGAGGACTTGGCGGTTGGGCTGAAGCTGAAATCACCAGCGCACAAGCCAGCGATACAAGACGGTTCACGCTTCCAGCATAAACCAGACAGGACAGCCTGAATATCGTGCCTGTGGCCGAACCACCACCCCGGAATTGAAAAACGCACCAGCGACCCCGTATTGCGTTCTACTGGAACTCTGGTAACGGTGTTGAATGGCGGTAGGATGAGCGTGGATGAAGACGCCAATCGGGGCGGTCATGAGCATCGTCACCGCCCCGTTCTCTCCCCTGCCGCCTTTGGGCAAGTGAATGCAAACCAAACTAACAACGTGCCATCGTGTGCAAAGGTCCAACGGAGCGGACGCCGGATCGTTTCAAATCTGGAAATCGTTGAGTTTTACGTGCCACGCTTCGCCCACGTCACGAAGGTGCGGGATGCTGACTACGTGGAATACTACGTCCGATACGGGCCGAAAGAACATAATCTGTGGCTGAAATTCATGTTTGGTGGTTGGTTGGTGGACATTCGCCTGATGACCTTGGCTGGAGAAACTGGAAATCGCGAACGTTGCTCTGTGGCGGCGCGAGGAGTCGCGTTCCGGTTGACATGATTGCTTTCCCTCGGTAGTTTTGTATTTTTGTACATTTACCGATATTTTGCAACGTGGAAACTGGGTAGTTCGTGAATTCGATCCGGTCTCACGGCTCGCCCGTCCAACGTCGTGCAGTTTCACCGGATTGGCAGAGCCGAGCGGAGCTTCTCACTGAACGGTGACGCGACATGGTCCCCGGCCGCCGACATCGGCAATGCCGTCAGCCATACATGGATCCGGCGGCCTCGGTTCGGCAGTTCAGAGCAATGGAATAAACGACCTCGCCGGAACAGTGACTCCCAGGTTGGCGTGGAGCACGGGTAAACCAGACAACAGATCACCTGCTTGGTGGAGACCAAGTTCGCGTACGCCAGGACCTGCAACAGGTCGGCCCGATGCTGTTCTCGGAGATCGTCATCTTGTCCGCGCCAACCGTGCTCCTGCAACTCCTCCCAGTGCCTTTTGTACTTGGCGTCAACGATCACGGTGACGTCTTCCATTTCCAGGATCAGATCTGGAATAAAAGAGCGTTGGGAGCCCACATACGGTGGCTCCCATGCCAGTGCTGACACAGTTTCCCGGCGCCGGCCAACTTTGAGCCGGCCGCCGGTCCGCTGGGACACGGCTCGCATGACCGTCTCGACCCACGCCTCGAAGAACTGCTCCATTGGCATGGTCCACGGAATACCCTCGAGGTCGCTTAAGCCCGCCAACCCCCGCTCCTCAACCGTCCACTCGATGGCCTGGAGACCTTCGAGGAAAACGTTTGTCCGCATTGGCCGGCGAAACCAACTCCGGACTTCGCCTGATGCGGGTCGACGGGCGGAGACCTCCTGTACTCTTAGGAGAAGCGATTCCGCAAATTCGATCAGCCGGCGAACGAAGGCACCCTGCTCGCACTGGGTTTCCAATGACCGGAGTTGCTTCTCAACAGCAAACCGGATCGCACCTTTCAGTTGATGATCATCCCTGAGATCAGGGAAGGTACAGGGTACAGAGAGGAAATCGCCTCGCGGCATTTGGCGCGTGGCGTATTGCGTCCATTCGATTCTGCCCTTTGGTGCTGGTCGCGCTTCGGTAGTGACTTCAAACCGTCGATCGAGGCGGTCGAGTAGCGCTTTGAATCTGGCTAGGACCATGAACGACAGGACCCACAGCGGGACTCGTCGCTCCGATCGCTTCAGGAGCGGCAATTTCAATGGCGACGGGCTGATCAGCCATCCCATTTCGGCCAGCATCGGGCCAATGCCCGCCCAGGGGAATCTTGGTTGTACAACCAGGCCGAAGTCGTGCCGTGCCGTGAGCGGGGAACGCAGCGGCACAGCGCCCACCGCACCATGGGATTCGATGTTCAGCAATACGTCGGCGCCGTCATAATCGCGGTGCACCTCGACCTGGAGCAGATGGAAAATTGGAGAGTTCTGTTGAATGAATTGTTCCGCGAGCCGTGCCGCCTGCGCTTGTGGGTTTGCAGAGTTGCTAGTTGCAAAGAACTCAACTGCCGATCGGGTAACGCGGCTGTAATCCGGGAGTTCGAGACAGATTTCCGGAGTCGGCCGGATCGCGTTGAGAGGTGAGTTTGCGTGCGTCCTGCGGCGAGTTGCCCTTGCGCGGCCACGCGGCATTACAAGCTTTCCAGCCACTGCATGTAGCCCCGGATCGATTCGGCGAATCCGCTCACATACCCCTGGGCCAGATACTCGGCGAGCAGCGGCGCCAAACTCGTCCGCAGATTTGCACGCGCCTCGTCTTGATCCTTCGCAAGGAAGTAGGAGTGCCCGGGCACCAAGGCGAGCGCCTCATCCGGCGCATGCTCGACAAAAATCGAAACCATCTCCTTGTACGCACGTTGACTTAGCGTGCAGCCATGCTCTTGGACCACTTCGAAACTCGGCCACAACGACAGAAACGCGAAGCGCCGGCGGACCGCTACATCGACGATGGCGATACTGCGATCGGCGCTATTCATGGTGCCGAGCACGTGGAGATTGTCGGGCAGGTGGAATCGCTGGTGAAACGGCTGGCCAAAGTCGTAGGGGAGATCGATTTCGCGCAGAGACTCCGGGTTGGGTTCAAAGAGGTAAATAGCCTCGCCGAGAATCTTGCCGAGGTCGGCCCGATTGATTTCATCGATGTGCAGGAGGTACGGCTGTTGGGACCCGGCGGCTTGAGCGGCGGCTTCGAGGAGATATCCCGGTTTCGGAGCAAAGCGGAAGCCGAGTCCCTCTTCGCCGTTCTTTCCGTTTTGCAGAGGCGCAAGGCCGCCTATAAAATTCTCGTAAGTCGTGCTCGGATGGAATTGCACGGAACGCCCAAACCCGTCGTATTGTCGGCCGAGGATCTGCCGCGCCATTCGCGTCTTACCCGTCCCCGGTGGTCCTTGGAGAATAACGAAACGGCGAGTCTTCAGTAGTTCAACAACCTGATCTCTATGGGTTTTCGGCATCAGGTGAGAGAACCATGCGGACTGCGTGGCCGTTGAGTCCTCTTGGAATTCTTTCAACGGAGTATGCCCGCGCTCCTCGAACATCAGGTCCAGCATCGCTGTTAGGGCTGCAACCGCGCCGGCGCGATCCCCGGTTGGTCTGAATAGACCATAGAGGACGCGGCCATACCGTTTAAAGACGCGTTCATAAGCTGACCATGTCCGTTGGATTGAATCTGGAACGTCGATGTCAATACGGGTGGGATCCTGTTTGGCCCACGCGACCTGACTACCTGCGCCAAACCGATGATTCAGCCAAGTAGAAATAGCTTGTATTTTTCGCGCGTGCCCCGGCCGGCCGAGAATTGCCTCATCCGGCGCAAGTCCTTGGGTGCCGATCACCATTGCGATCAGGCAAGGCTCGCCCTCTATAGGGAAAATCACGAAGCTCATGCCGCCATACGCACCTGAATCAGCGTTTGACGGATGAATGTAGGCAGCGTACGGAACTCCGGAATCGCTCCCTCGCATATCGGGTGCCCGGAGCGCGACTGCCTTTTCAGCGCGTTTAGCATACCGGGTGCCGAAGAGCGCGGCGAGCGCCTTTTCATTCCGCTCCTTCCAGGAGTCCAAGGTCCCCGAATGAACAATCTCCACCAGGGAATCGAATATTGATGGCATGGCCGTACCGATAGGTCTTTATAGCTGCTATCGTCCGGGACTGCAACCGGCGAAGGGCCGGTGGCATGGGCCGTCAACAAGAGAGTTGGGTGGTTTTGAAACTCGATATGCTGGGTGCCCAGACGGTGGCTCCCCAAAAGACAGTTTTCCAACTGCCTCTCCGAAAACGCAAGTTATCGACAATAAAGTCGGCGCTGCTGCCGAGCCAGCGGGCCGGTTTGAAACGATCGGCGCGGCCCAGTGCAGACGCCTGAGAGCGCATGACTCCAAATTCCAGAGTTTTGGCTGCCATGAGAGCGGCGGACCTCGTATCCCTCTCACCTCGGCATTGCGTTTGCTGCCGGTGGCACAAGCAGACGCTTCGACAACTGGGAGGTGAATTCCATTTCGCACCCCTTCTGTCGAGTCTACATCGTGTTCAGCGAGCCAGGCTGAATGCCTGCCCCACCAATAGCGGCTTACGGTTACTGCTACTGCTTCTTCTCTTCCTTCTTCCGATCCGAATTGTTCCGCCGCTGATCGCGGCTCGGCGGCTGGCCGTGCGGGCGCTCCTGGGGCGGCTGCGATTGCTGCACTTGGGGTGCCGGGTTGGTCGGCTGCGGCGGCCGGTACTCCCGCTGCGGGGCCCTTTCCACCTGCGGCGCCGGGTTCGACGGCTGCGGCGGCCGGTACTCCCGCTGCGGGGCCCTTTCCACTTGCGGCGCCGGGTTCGACGGAGGGTTGTTCGCCGGCTGCGGCCGGCCGTTGTAGATGTTCGCCGGCCGGTCGTTCCGCTGCGGCCGCGTTACGTCCATCTGTGGCTGCGCGGGCCGGATCGGGGCCACCGCGGGCCGATTGGGAGCGACCGCCGGCTGATTCGCCATCCGCACGCCGCCCATGGGCCTCGCCGATTCCGGCGGCGCCTGTTTCACCACTACCGGACGCTCCATGGCCCGCGCCGGCGGTGTGCCGAACCTTTGGCCTGGTCCCGACGGGTGGCCCATGTAGCTCTCGCGAACCGGGCGGACGTCCATGGCGTTCACGGCTTGCGCTCTGCCGATGGCTTCCGGGGGAACACGCACCGCTGCCGTCGCCACCGGGCGCGCTCCCGTAAATGTGCCCTGCGGCACCGCCGTCACATACGTCCGGTTGACATAGTTCACGTTGGTGACGTTGACGTTGGTGACGTTGATGTTGGTCACGTGCGTGACGTTGACGTTACGTACGTAAGCGTCGCTCACGTGGTAGTACGGCCGGTAGACTTCGCGCGGACCCAACGGGATCCAGGCCGCGACTCCGCCGCCGCCCACTCCCACCGC
>Ga0075029_100001409_pt1 | contig 13844 bp, 38 predicted proteins | sample LitLauG_LLR_2013_FD_71391 | JGI IMG/M metagenome (GOLD analysis project Ga0075029, IMG submission 71391) | Freshwater sediment microbial communities from North America - Little Laurel Run_MetaG_LLR_2013 | ecosystem: Environmental > Aquatic > Freshwater > Creek > Sediment | place: USA...
GTAGTGGGCGCCCATCACGTCGACCAGCCGCTCGTCGGCGGCGACGCACGCCGGGCAGCACGACAGGTCCCGATGCGGGCACACGGCGGAGCCGTCGGCGTTCTCCAGGTAGGGGTGAGGCCGGGCCATCTCAGGCGCCCACGTAGTCGGAGCGGTCGAAGCTGGTCGACTCGCCGCAGCACGGGCAGCGGAGCGTGACGATGGTGACCGCGACCCGGTTGAAGCCCGAGCCCTCGAAGCGCCGGTGGCGCTCGGTGACCTCGGCGTACTCCAGGTCCTCGTCGGTCGACGGGCATACGTCGTGGATCCACCCCTCCTCGAAGATCCCGACGGAGGGATCGGACGGGTCGAGCGCCCAGCCGTCAGGGGCGATGAGAGTGCGGGCCATCAGTACCGCACCACCCCGGCGGCGTTGACCTCGCCGCACCATGCGCCGGTGCAGACACGCTCGATGAGCACGACCTTCTTGGGGGAGCCGTCGGCGGCGACGATCTCGGCCGCACGAGCGGCGGCGGCGTCGAAGCCGTGGAACGGGCCCTCCGGGTAGGCCGTGAGGATGAAGTACTCGCTGAGGGTGGGAGCGGAAGCGGTGGTCATGTCTCTTGGTTCGGCTGGGTCGGGCCGGAACTTGAGGGCTGGGGCGAGATTCTTTCGGTGGCCCACGAGGCGACTCGCTGGGCGGCGGCGACCACGTCGGCGGGGATCGCGTCGCTGAGCCGCCATAGGCCGGGGACCTCGATGTCCCACATGCCGATCCGGTGCGGCTCGAACAGGGCCACAAGCGCGGCGGTGGTCGACTCCGGCGACAGGTCCTCATCGAACGCCCGGTCGACCACGACCGTGATGACGGCTTCGAGCGGGCTCACGAGCCGACCGCGGCGTGGGCCCGGGCCAGCACGAGCGCAGCGGTCGCGCCGCCGTCCTCGGAGTAGCTGGCGAAGTCGTCGGGCGACCAGTGCTGCTCGGTCGTGAACCCGCAGCACCACTCGAACACGGCGTCGCCGAGCGTGGCGATCGTGTCGGCCATCACGGCCCGGTAGGCGGCCTCGGGGATCGAGTCGTCGGCGTAGTCGGCCTCGGCACGCCAGGCCGCCACGAGGGCGAGGACAGGAACGCTGGGCATTGGGGGACCTCCTTGGGGTCTTGTTCTAACTCGGGTTCGGCCGGGGTGCAAGAGGGCGATCAGGCGGACGCCTTGGCGGCAACGGTCTGCTCGACCATCCGCGCCCAGCCGGCCATGTCGGTGTCGGGCCGGGGAGCGGCCCTGGCGGGCGCCGGGCGCTCGGGGTCGACGCCACCAGCATCGGCGAACGCCTGCGCGTCGGCCTCCTGGTGGAACCGGCTGTGGCGGGCCATGCAGCCCGTCTTGACGACGACGACCCAGCACGGGCCACGGCCGGTGCGGTCCTTCGGGTCGTAGAACGGCCCGGTGACGACGGTGGAAGCGGAGGTGGTGGTCATGCCACTTTGATCGGCAGCTCGGCCGGGGACTTGAGCGATTCCTTCACGAGCGCCGACGAGATCTCGAACGCCAGCGGCTTGCCGGCCTCCATCGCCTCGTGCTGGGTGGCAAACATGCCGAGCGCCACGACCCGGGTGGCGACGATGACGCCGGCCTCCCGGTCGGTGATCCGCACGAGCGCCTCGAAGCGCCCATCGGCCAGGCGGTGGGTGTTGGCCCTCGCCCGGGTGCTGGTCTCGGTCTCAATCACGGTTGGTTCATCGGCAGCGCCGGCCAGGACTTGAGCGCAAACGCGCCGACGCCCCGGGGGGCGGAACCCGGGGCGTCGGTTCGTGGCCATCAGGGAGGGGCGGGCCTCCCGAGGCCGACGGCTGGGACGATCGATCACACGGTCATGGGCGCCTCCTCAGCGATCCATCAGCCGGCAGGAGCCGTCGGGGATGGCGTCGGGGCCGCCGAACTTGACCTCGGCCTTGGCCCAGCAGCACGCCCGGACGAAGTGGGCCTCGGTGCCATAGCGGTCCTCGTGCCCGCCGTAGCACACGAGCTGGTTGCAGCACGAGGTGTAGCCCTCGTCATGGCCGGGGTTCTCACGGCCGCAGCTCTCGCAGTGCGGGGTGTTGGCGTTGGCAGCGGTGCGGGTCATGGCTTCTTGATCGGCACGACCGGAGCGATCCTTGAGGGGTCCGGCGGGGTTTGTTTCGGCTCGACCCGGTTCCAGCGGAACGGCCCGCGGTAGGCGGCGGGCAGCTCGCCGACCGGCCAGGCGGCCAGGTCGTCCGGGCCGGAGCCCTCGGGCCGGCGCCACCAGTACTCGGCGACGGCGTTGAGCTTCGCCTCGACGTCGAGCGCAGCGTCGTAGGTCCAGCACGTCAGGTCGCCCTCGACGTACTCGGCGACCTGGAACCGCGGCCAGGCCGACGGGTGGAGCTTCGCCTTGGGCGCCAGGGGCCCGCTGTCGGCGTCGTGACGGACGCTGACGATCACCAGCGGCCACTCGCCCATGTCCCACCCGAGCGACCCCCACGACGACACGGGGAGCCACCCGAGCGCGAGCTGGGCCTCCAGCCAGGCGTAGCCATCCTCGGGCCACGAGGCCCGGACGCACCGAAGCTCGGTCACGATCCCTCCCGCGTGTGCGCCGCCGACCACCAGCGCCGGCCCGGCGCCCATTCGTCGCCAGGGTCGACCTCGATCTCGTACTCGACCGAGCGGTCAGCGTGGAACCGGACACCGACGACCGTCGCGAACGCCACGGTCGACCAGAGGCGGCCGTCGTGGCGGACACGGGTGCCGATGGCGAAGTGGGGAGGGAACTCGTCGGTCATGCCTCCTCCCCCAGGTCGGGCAGGCCGGCCTTCGCGCGGCAGCGCCGGCACGACGCGGCCACGCCCGAGGGCGACTCGTCGCCAGGGACCAGCTCGGCCACCTTCGCGCCGCACAGGGTGCGGAGCGGGGCGAACGCCTTGGTGCCATCGGCGAGGTGCCGGCGATCGGTCACGGGGTGCTCGAAGTACAGGAACAGGACCATAGGACCTCCTTGGGGAAGTGGGCAGGGATCAGCGAGCCCGGCGGCCGGAGCCGTCGGTGCGGATCCCGTTGAGCGCCGCGAGCTGGGCGAAGTCGCCGTACAGGGCGACCTGGCGCCGGGGCCGGCGGGGAGCCCGACGGGCACGAGCGGCCGCCCGAGCGGCCTCCTCGGTCGGGAACAGGTCCTCGGTCCGCGTCACGTACCGGGAGCGGTCGCCGATGACGACCACGAAGCCGGCGGGGTCGCCGCGCAGCTCGAGCCCGTGGGCCTCGACGTCGCTGGCGTCCACGACCCGGGCGTTCTCGAACGCCCCGACGTAGCGGGTACCGGACAGGGCATGAAGGGTGGTGGAAGCGGGCATGGGTCTGTTCTAACTCCGGTTCGATGGGATGGCAAGCGGTTGTTCTCAGCGGGCGAGCCCGGCCTCCACGATGGCGATGTCGGCCCGGAGCGCCGCGAGCATGCGGACCTCCAGGCGCACCTCGGGCGGGAGCCCGAGCAGGCCGTTCGGGTAGCGGTCGTCCACGATCTCGGCGCGGCGGGCGTCCAGCTCGTGGCACAGGGCCAGCGTCCGGGTGTACTCCCACAGGCCCTCGGCGGTGTCCAGGTTGGCCAGGCCCATCACGCCACCGGCCGATCGGCCGGAGCGACCTTGACGTAGCCAGTGCCCGTCTCGCACCAGTTGTCGGCGTGGCCTCCGACGCCAGCGCCCGAGCGATCGGTGTGGCGCCAGGCGGACTGGCCGAACGGGTTGGGGTTGCGCTCGATCGGCTTGCCGCACGTCGCGCATGAGGGGGAGGGATCGTGCTGACCGGGGAAGGCGTCGCGGCGGAGGCCCATCACGCCACCGGCCGATCGGCGCCGACGCCGGGCTTCGGCGACATCCAGGGCTCGATGCGAGCCTCCCAGGTCTTGCGCTCGATGGTGCCCTTGCGGGAGGCGCCAGCGATGATCCGCTCGCACTCGGCGGCCGAGTCGTAGGACGACCAGCTTGCGCCGTCCTCCCAGCGGATCGAGAGCGACTCGAAGGTACGGATGAACGCCATGGTGGCCTCCTTGGCCTCGGGGATGGTGGCGGGCATGCCACTACCTTCGGCAGCCCGAGGCCCGACCTTGAGCGTCGGGCCCGAGATTCTTCAGGCGGCCTCGCCGAGCGTCGCCAGGCACCGGGAGGTGACCCAGCTCGACACGGGCGGGGTCACGGCATTGCCGAGCCCGGCCGTCATCTGGCTCTTGTTGCCGAGCAGGATGTAGCTCGGGTCGAACGCCATGATCGCCCGCAGCTCCGGGTCGGGGTCGAGCATGCGGAACCGGACGTTCGCCAGATCCGCGTCGGCCACGTCGGAGATCTGGCCCGGCTCGATCGACGCCAGGGAATGGCGGAGGTGCGTCATCACGACCGCGAGCTGCTCGGTCACGCCGATCGGATCCGCCTGCCATTGCTCGACCCACGGGAGCACGACCAGGCCGTGGGTGTCGCGGCCGGTCACGGTGTTGAACGGCTCGCCGAGGTGGTGCCAGGCGGTGTCGCCGGGACCCCCGTTGATCTTGGCGAACAGGGCCGGCGAGGCGAGCCCGTGGTGCAGCCCTCCGCCGGTCACGGTCGCGGCCGGGTCGAACACGAGCTTGCCGGCGGACTCCTTCGAGCCGCCACCGCGCAGGTTCGCGAGGAACGGCATGTGGGCGAACGCCCACGCGTCCGGGGTCGTGTGCATCGCGAACGCCGGGTCCAGGAGCGAGCGCGCCCGGCAGCCACCAGGCCGCTCGAACGTGTTGCCGGCGACCGGCAGCATGATCCCGTCGGTCACGAGCGCGTCCTCCTGCTGGGAGGTCTGCGTCGTCGCCGGCCAGGTCACCGGACGCTCGACGCCCCACACGCCCTTCGCCGGGATGATCATCGGCGTCGAGCCCGTGAACTTCGCGAGGCCCCGAGCGATCCGCGCCATCGTCGCCGGCGCGAGCGGACGCTGCCCGAGGGCTTCGCGCTCGCCGATCGCCGGCCCGAGGTTCGACCAGTCGATCGCCGTGAGCGCCGGCCAGGCGGCCGGGTGAACCCGGGCGTGGCAGTGCGGGCACACGTAGGTGTACTGCGCCCCGTACTTCCCCCAGCGGGGCAGCGGCCACGACGCGGTCCGGTGCTTCCACGAGGCGACGGCGTCGACCATCCGACCCGAGCAGGCGTCGGACGTGCAGTAGGCCCGAGGGCGGAAGTCGAGATCGGGACGGCGGTTCCCCTTGCGCCAGGCGACGATGTAGATGCGGTCCCGGGACTGCGGGCAGGGAGCAAAGAACATCGAGTTGAGGAACAACGGCTCGACCTCGTAGCCGATCTTCTTCAGCTCAGCGAGCCACCAGCGGAACGTCGAGCCGTCACGGTCGGGACCCCAGTGGCACACGTCGACCACGTTCTCGACCACGAGCACCTCGGGGAGCCGGGCGGCGACGTAGCGCAGCACGCACGTCATGGTCACGCGCGACCGCTCCGAGCGGGCGAACGCGACCTCATCGAAGTCGGACTCCCCCAGGAGCGACGCCTGGTGGCGACCGCGGGCGTACATCTTCTTGGCGTTGGCTTGGGAGTGGTCGCCGCAGCCCGGGGAGAACCACGCGAACCGAGCGGCCGGGAGATCGGCCGGATCCAGGTAGCGGCCGGGGACTTTCTTGCCGGCGCGGTTGATGACCTCAGGCGAGTTGGGGTCGACCATGTCCGCCTGCCAGTGATCGACGGCGGGGAAGTTCGCGGCGTGGCACTCCAGCGCCAGCTCATTGTGGTTGGCCGCGGCGCGCACGGTCGCGCCCGCAGCGTGAATGCCCTGGCTCGAGCCTCCGAAGCCGCAGAAGATGTCGATGGCGTCGACCTCGAAGCCGGCCCGGGAGTTGGTGCGGGCCATCAGGACTCGCCCCGGAGCACGAGCGCCATCCACGCGGCGTTGGCGGTGGCCATCGCCTCGACCGACAGGACGTGATCCGCGCCCTCGGCGAGCGCGATCTGCAGGCTCGTCGCGGTGTACTCGGCGACGATCGACCGGAGCGCCTCGGGCGCGTGACCGGCGTAGAACTCGACGTCGGTGGGCGACACGGTGCGGGCCATCAGTCGGCCTCGGGCACGAAGTCGACCTTGGCGAAGTAGCGGCGGTACAGGGTGGCGTTGTCGAACGCCGACCCGCCGAAGATCTCGTCGGCGAACCACCGACCGTTCTTCGAGTTGAGCCAGTGGAACAGGATCTCGGCCGTCCAGCGCTCCTGGTTGGCGAGCCGGATCACGAGGGCGTCGGCCACGGCCACGAGGGCCGGGTCGGCGTTGCGACGCTCGTTGAGGTAGCCCCAGCCGAGGTAGCGGTCGTCGTTGTAGCCGGCCTCGATGAGGGCGACGGTGAGGGGGGTGGAAGCGGGTGAGGTGGTCATGGCTTCTCGTTCGGCAAGGTGGAGCTCGAAGTTGAGCCCTCCGGGCAGGTTTCTTTGAGGCGAGCCCGGTAGCGCACCTCGCCATCATCGCCGACCAGGCGCTCGACCCGACCGACCTCGGCGAGCAGCTCCAGGGTCTCGATGACCTCGGCGCGCTCGGCCAGGTGCTGGTCCACGAGCGCCTCCCGGGCGATCAGCTCGGCGACCTCCACGGCGTCGCTCCAGCCGGGCGCTGTGCGGCGCAGGACCGACTCCTGCGGCTGCAGCCCACCAGGACGACGGCCCACCAGGCGCTCGGCGTCCGGCCAGGTGAGGGCCCACAGGCGGCGAGCCACCGCGGCGGCGAGCGGGCCGTGCCAGCGGCGCGGCCACTCCAGCTCGGGCAGCTCCACGAGCGCCACGAGCAGGGAGCCGTTCGGGCGCGCGAGCGCCTCGGCCCGGAGCTGGTCCCGGTAGCCGTCGATCACAGGACCTTCTCCTCGCAGCGCCGGCACCGAGGACCGGACTCCCGGACGAACACTTCGCGGTCCCAGCCGTCCGGCGCCCAGCGGCCGCAGCGCAGCGGGAACGACCCGTTGCGGACGTCGCCGGCACGCTCGCCGGCCGCGGCCGCGTGAGCGACCGTGGCGCCCTCCCAGGACACCCACACGACGTCGGTGATCACGCCCGGGCCTCCTGGCACACGGGGCACCATTCCTCCGGGTGGGCCAGGTAGGACTCGGCGTCGCAGCGCCGACCGAGCTGCACGATGCCGGCGTGGATCAGCTCGACGTCGCCAGCCGGATCGCCGCCGTCGACCAGGATCCGGTTCGCGGCCGGGCCCTCGCAGATGAGCGCCCAGCGACCCCCACCCTCCTCGGGGTCCATGAACTGGGCCTCAGCGTCCACGAGCACGACCAGGGTGCCGGTAGAGCGAGCCACCGTCCAGTTGCGGATCCCGGAGAGGCCCGACGCGTAGTGCGCCACCGAGCGGGCCAGCGCGGAGATGGTCACAGCGGCACCTCGAATCGGACGTGCTCCCACACCTTCTCGCGCAGCCAGCGCATGGTCCCCCCGCCGGTGTGCGACTCCTGGCCGCACGAGCACTTCACCTCGTAGCCCCACAGGCCGCGCATCCCGCGGGTGCGGGGCAGCAGGCCGTCGGGCGTCTCGGGCGTGCGGTCGACCACGACGTACCAGCGGATCCGGTGCTCGGTCATCGGGCCATCTCCTTGGTGGCCTTGGCCGTCGCCCGGGCGATGACCGGGGCGGTCTCGATGCCGGCGGCCTCAAGGGCGGCGACCAGGCGGTCGAAGTCGGCGTCCTCACGGGCGGTCCGGCTGTTCGGGTAGTACACCCGGTTCTGCGCCAGGTTGCTCAGCTCGTTGCGGGCGGCGACCTTGGTGCGGAGCACGCCCCACTGCGTGCGGAGCGGCGAGCCGTCGACGTCGGTGATCGCCTTGGCGGCCTTCGCGGCCCGCTTGGCACCACGCTCGCACGCCCGAACTGCCTGCTCGGCAGCAGAGTAGCGGGCGATCGCCGAGGTGCCGTCGCCGAACCCACGATGCGTCGGGGCCGACGGGAAGCACACGGTGCAGGCCAGCTCGCCGAACTCGGCGACCATCTCGGCCTCGGTGGCGGCCGACAGGGAGGGCAGCCAGGCGAACTCGGTGCTGGCGTAGCACGTCGAGCACTCCATGCTCGAATGGACGTGCCCGCCGACGTTGCGGACCAGGAAGTACCGCGCCCACGGGCGCCGGGAGTACTCGACCTCGAACGGGCGAGCCTCGGCCCGGAGGGCGTCGCGCTCGGCCTCGTAGCGGGCCAGGATTTCCCGGTCCTGCTCGACCCGGTAGGGAAGCCGGCCCGAGCGGGCGATCGACTCGTGCATCTGCGAGATCTGGCGAGCGAGCTTCGAGGTCCGGGTCCACAGGTCGGCCAGGACGACGTCGATCTCGCTGGGCGAGGAAGCGGTGGTGGTGGGCATGCTCTTGATATCGGCAAGGAGGGCCGGAGACTTGAGCGGTTAGATCTCGGTCCAGGTCGGCGGCGCCTCGGCGCTGTCGAGCCCGGAGGGCACCGTCACGACGACCCGGCCGTCGGCGTCGATCTTGGCGACGGCCCGCCCGAAGTCGCCGCCCGTGAGCGTGCGGCCCGTGAGGGCGTCGACCGCGTAGATGTCGCCGGCCCAGAGGTCACGGCGGCCGAGGCGGGCGACGTGCTCGGCCCGGCGGCGGAGGTCGGCGACGGCAGCGTCGAACGACCAGTGCGAGCGGTCGTCGTCCCATACCTGGACGACGAAGTAGTGGGTGGCGGTGGAAGCGGAGGTGGTCATGGGGTCCGTTCTAACTCGGGTTCGGAGACTTGGCAAGCGGTTGTTTCTCAGGCCCGGAGGTCGAGCCGTGAGGCGGCCGGAGGGCGGGCGACGTAGACCTGGGCACGAGCGGCGCGCCGCTCCAGGCGGCGGGCCAGCGTGAGCGCCAGGGCGGCCTCTGCCGGCGCCGCGGCGGGGCAGGCGGCGAGCGCCCGGAGCTTCGCGACCCGAGACATCACAGGCCCTCGCTCGACGTCAGGAACGGGTCGATCAGGCCCTGCTGCGCCTCGGAGAACACGAGCCCGAGGGCGTTGACCGGCTGGCCGATGGTCGACCAGTCGTCGGCCGGGCGCACCTCGCACTCGACGGTGAAGTCGTCGGTGTGGAAGTAGTGCCCGTGGCCGGCGTCCCAGGTCGTCGGCCGGCCACACGGGCAGGTCGAGCCCGAGGTGGTCGCCTCGGAGCGGGCCGAGCGGATGGCCTTCGCCTGCGCGCCGGTGAGGCCGCGGCGGACCATGTCGTTGTGGCTGCGACGGCAGGCCATTACAGGCCCAGCGCTTCGGCGAGGGCGGACGGGACGAACCCAGCCCGGTTGATCTGCTCGGCGTAGGCGGCACCGGCCTCGAGTGCGAGGCGACGGTTCGCCCACCGGCCGAGGCATGCCCGACCTTCGGTGGCGACCGTCGGCTGCCCAGGAGCGGAGCGGACGGTGGTGACGACCAGGGTGGACAACACGCGGCCGCCAGGGCCGTATGTGGCGATCACCCGGGCGGTGGTCTTCTCGGAGGCGGTGGTCATGCCTTCATCATCGGCAGCCGGCGCCGAACCTTGAGGGCCGGTTAGGAAGATTTCCTACGCCCGGACGCGGCAGCGCCCCGGGGCACCGCTTCCACACGAGATCCCGGGGCACTGCGGCTCTCGACCCCTCGCGGGGCCTTCGATGGGTTGAGGGTAGCTCAGGCGTCGAGCGCCTGGTAGTACCAGCCGGCCGGTTCGCCGGCCTCGTTGCGGACCTCGACCTCGTGCACGAGCCCGAGCGCCACGAGCTGCTCGCATACGGTCCGGTCGCTGACGTGCCAGGAGTAGGCCCGATGGCCGAGGCGGCGGATCCGCTCCAGCACGTAGCCCTGGTCCTTGGTCTGCGGGAGGATGATCACGATTCGTCCTCCTCGGTGCCGATCAGGTCGAACGGGACCAGGGAGCGGGAGCCGGGGCAGCGCTCCATCGTCTCGGAGCCGTCGGGCCGGGACGTCGGCCGGGAATGCTCGGGGAGCACGTCGCCGACGCCGAGGGCGATCTCGTGATCGCATGACGGGCAGTAGCCGACCCGGATCACCGGAACAGCTCCGCCATCTGGAAGTCGGGCCCGTGGTTGTAGGCCACGACGTGAACGGCGGTGACGCCTTGGCGGCGGAGCCGGCGCAGCGCCTCCATCGTCGCGACCGGCCGAGCGCCCCGAGGGGTCAGCTCGTCGGACCAGCCCTTGCCGGGCCGGTAGGTCTCGCACACGAGCGGCTGCTGGAACTCCATCTGCTCGACCTCGTTGACCTTGGCGAAGTAGCGGGCGATCACGTCGGGCACGACGCTGTTCGCCGCCGAGCCGATCTCGGCGTCCTTCAGCCGGGCCAGGAGCCACGGCGTGGTCGTCGGCGCGAACTGCAGCCCGTAGGCCCGCTCCAGGAAGATGGCCAGGTCCTCGTTGAGGCGACGCTGGGCGTTGGACTTGGCGATGTGGTAGCCGCGGCCCGAGCGCATCGCCTCGACGGCGTTGTGGCGGGCGACGAACTCGGCGTGCGTGGCGCACGGGGCGATCGTCTCGGGGTGCTTGACGGGCATGACGGTGGACCTCCTTGGGTGGAAGCGGTTGGGGGAAGATCAGGCGAGGCCGGCGGCGGCCCGCATGCGGACGATCATCGCCGGGGAGAACCCGCAGCGCTCGACCAGCATGCGGCGAGCGTGGTTGCGACGGGACACGAACATGGCGACGTTGGCGCCGGCACGGTCGCAGGTGAGCATCAGCTCGGCCTCGACGTAGACCCGGACCATGTTCGCCTGCAGCGGCCGGGAGGCGACTGCGAAGCGGCGGGCGACCCGGTTGGCGGTCGACCGGATGGTCTCGACGGGGAGGGCGGAGGCGGGGATCGTGATCATGCCTTGATCATCGGCACGAGCGGCCGGACCTTGAGCGTCGGCGGGAGGATTCTTCACGGGAGGACCGCCCACAGGCCCGAGTGGCCCTGCTCTGCCAGCCACTTGCGGGCGTCGGACAGGGACAGGGTCGGGGAGAACACGACCTCGCCGGACAGGTCCATGGTGAACGCGGCCTCGGTCGCCGATCGCTGGAACGCCCAGCACCCGACGCCCCGAGGGGCGACCATGTGGGAGCGGAAGTAGGCGCGGACGGTGAAGGTGGGCCAGCGGGGACCGGCGGAGGGAGCGGGCCGATCCGTGCGGGCCACGAGGGCGAGGTCGGCGGCGGTGGGTTCGGAAGCGGGCATGAGAGTGTTCTAACTCGGGTTCGATCGGGGTGCAAGCGGTTGTTCTCAGCCCTGCGCCAGGTCGGCGAGGGCGGCGAGGGCGACCTCGGCGGCGTCGGTCCAGGCAGCGGCGACGGGCGCCTGCAGCTCGTGGAGGGCTTCGAGGGCTTCGGTGGTGGTCATGCCTTGATCATCGGCAGGCCCGAGCTCGAGTTGAGGGGTTTCTTCGGCAGGGCCGTCGCCGGCCCGGGGGAGGCGGAGAGGCACTCCCCCGAACCGGACGACGACCGGCCCCGCAGCCGTGCGGCCAGGGTAGGCCGTCGCGCGCTTCGAACCGGAGGACCGGCAGGTGTCAGGGGCCGCGACCGTACAGGCCACACATCCGGGAGGTGTTCGGCCAGGGGCCCCAGCCGTCGGCGTGCGCCAGCCAGGACATGACCTGATCCTGGACGGCCGGCGGAACGTCGTAGACGTGCCAGGCGGCGAAGATCCCCCAGCCCGAGCCCCGAGCGGCGTTGGCCCAGGTGTCGCCATGGGCGGCGCCGAGCACGGGGCCCCGGACCCATTGGCCGGCGCCCTCGTAGCCGTTCGGCGGACGGCCGTCGGCGGGGAATCGGTAGTCGGTGCCCGACTCGTGCTGCATGATGCAGGCGATCCCGGCGGGCGGCGGGAGATGCACCGCGTGGAACGCCAGCCACATCTTCTGCTGGTCGGTCAACGGAGCACCGGAGTAGGCCGCGGACGCGCCGAGGCCGATGGCAAGGGTGGTCGCCACGATGGCGATGAAGCGGAGTAGGGCTCGCATCTTGCGAACCTCCTTTCCGTCCGCCGCGCTGAGCACGGCCGAGGCGTTGGGGTGGGTTCAGCAGGGCGAGCGCCGCACTGGTTGCACGACGCTCAGGCTCTCTCCAGGGGCGGACCTCCTTGTAGGACCCGGTGACGGTAGCCGATCGGCGCGAGCCGCGCCCGGACCGCGGTCAGTGATGGGCCCGTTCGGCCCGCACACGAGCGATGTAGGCCCGGTCGCCGGGCGGGAGATCCCACGCCCGAGGCCACACGACGAGCCGCCAGATCAGCCAGGACACGCCCGGCACCGAGACACCGCACGCGGCGATCAACGCCAGGACACCCCACGGCATCACGACGCCTCGATGGGCTCGGGATCGTCCAGCTCGCCGGTCGGGTCGAGCGCCTGGTGTTCGGCGATCGACGGCGACGTCGACGGCAGCTCGTCGGGCGACTCGCCCTCGGCGAGCGACGCGACGGCCAGCTCCCACTCGGCGGCGACCATCGCCATCTCGTCCAGGAGCGAGCCGAACAGGTCGAGCAGCGTGACCCGACGGTCCGGCGCGTCGATCTGCATGCCGGCCAGGCACGCCCGGAGCCCGAGCATGTGGCCGAGCAGCTCCTCGTTCAGCGTCGGCATCGTCTCCGACGACGCACGATCGAGCATCGCGCCGACGAGCGTCTGCAGGCCGGCCCGGAGGATCATCGACCCGTCGGAGAACGTGACCTGGAGCTGCGGGTAGGTCGGGTCGGGATGCACCAGGTGGACGCCGAACGGCGTGCCGGTTCGGCTCATGCCGGCGCACAGGAACTGCGGCGCCGGCCCGTCAACCGGGATCCGGTGGATCCGGCGGAAGGCGACAGGGACGGTGAACTGCTGCGGGGTCTCAGGCATCGGTTCTCTCCGGGAGTTGGGATGGGGCGGTGAAGATGTCCTCGATCGGCCAGGGCACGGGAGGGATGTTCGCGGGCCGGCCGCGACCCTGCAGGCGCACCCACGCCTTCGGGAACTCGCCGCGCGTCGTCCACGCCAGCGAGCCGCACGCCGGCCCGCGCCGAGCGCGCCACAGGTACGGCACCTCGGTGATGACGGCACGGTGGATCGCGCCGGTGGCGTCGCGGACCGCGACCCGCTGGCCGATGACCATCGTGCGGGCCCGAGCGATCGCCTGGTAGCGCGCCTCGGCCTTGGCGTACCGCTCGGCGGCGGCCGGGTCGAGCGGGGTCACGGGCCGGGAGGGAGGGCGGTGAGGTCGATGCCGGCGACGGCGACAGCGACCGCATGACCGGCGAGGGCCACCAGGGCCTCCAGGTAGCCCTCGCCGGACACGATGGCCGTGGCGACGTTGCCCAGCTCCTCGACCAGCGAGGGCAGGGCGACGTCGGGACGGGCGAGCTGCAGCCCGAGGCCCTGGAACCGTTCGGCGCTCTCCGCGACGTCGACCAGGACCAGGGCTCGAGTGCGGTCCATCAGGCGACGGAGCGACGGCGGAGCCGCAGCGTCTCCGAAGCCAGGCCCGGGATGGCGCCGGGCTGGACATCGCCGGCAGCGATGCGCTCCAGCACCTTGCGGAGCCGGGCGATCTCCCGGTTGGCCTTCGCCAGGTCCTCGACGGCCTCGTGGTCCTCCTCGGTGACGTCGGTGATCTCGTACTCCGTCTCATCGACGGTGAGCGAGCCCGGGTTGATCTCGTCCAGGAGGGCCGAGGTGACGTCGTCGCGGGCGGCGAACTTGCCCGAGATGTGCTGCAGCTCGTAGCGGACGACGATGTCCATCAGCTCGCCTCGGCGACCGGCGCGGCCGGAGCGGCCTCGGTCACGGGGACCAGGGCGAAGCGGATGGGGCGGACCAGCGTGGTCGTCACGAGGCCCTCGGCGACGAGCTTGGTG
>Ga0075029_100001410_pt1 | contig 13843 bp, 11 predicted proteins | sample LitLauG_LLR_2013_FD_71391 | JGI IMG/M metagenome (GOLD analysis project Ga0075029, IMG submission 71391) | Freshwater sediment microbial communities from North America - Little Laurel Run_MetaG_LLR_2013 | ecosystem: Environmental > Aquatic > Freshwater > Creek > Sediment | place: USA...
GAACAGGCCGACGGCCAGATCCAAGTCCATTCTGTGCCCGGCGACGCGCAGATTATCGAAATGCGTGCCGTGCAGAATGAAGGACCCCTGGGCGTCTTTATCGTGCTTCGATGTCAAGCGCGTCATCAGACGGTCGCAGGTGACCACATGCAGCGTGTGCAGATCGTCGATCACCACCGAGGACAGCGTGCCATGCGCTTTGTCCTTGTCGCTATAGCTGCTCACCACGTGGCTTTCGACCGAGCCAACTTCCAAGTAGTCCAGGTGCCGGAAATTCTCCACCCGGACCTTGCCATACCCCGGCCCGATGGCCGAAGCAATGGAGGCCTGTAGTGGAATCGTGTCCTGCACCGGAAGCGAAATATGGCCTGAAATCCCTACGGCCTCTGTGTGATACAGAAAGTTCGTGCGTGGCATGTTTTGAGAAAAAGTCTACTTCAATTGAAGCGTGAATGGGAAGCGGGCCAGCTCGGTCTCCTGGCCGGTCTGACCACCCAGCATCACCAGCGTGTATTTTCCAGCGGGAAGTTGGCGGGAGGGCATCAGGACATGAACCGCATCGCCAGCGGAGCCGGCCTCGACGGGTACGGTGAACCGTTCCGCACCGGAGGCGTCGCGCAGCACCGCGCGATAGTTGTTGTAAGACCCGTCCCACGTGCGGTCCAGATAGAGAACGTAAAACTTCGATCCTGCTGCGGGGGCGACCACTGTTTCTTCGCCTCGCGCCTGCGCATATAAGGGATACGCGTCGACCGCGAGCGCCCTGTCTCCTCCGCGAAACGCCAGATACCCGGCGAAAATCCCGATCAGCAGCGCCCCCAGCGCCAAAGCAAAGGAAGGAAGAAGCGGAAACCCTCGCCACCATGGAGGTGAAGTCGGCGGCGCCGCACTCTGCGGTGCGATCACCACCGGGGCCGGAGCAGGCTCGGAAAAAACAGCCCGTGCGTTTTCCTGAAAGATGGCCAACGCCCTCAGCTCCTCCGAGCACTGAGGACAATCGAAGAAATGACGCTCAAACTCTTCGACTTCGGGCACGGTGAGGTCGCCGAGCACATATCGCTCGACCGCCTGCATGTTAACCGCGTCCAAATGATCCATCGTTCATCCGCCTCAAGTGTTAATGTGTTTTTAACCGCTCCGCCGTTTCACGCGTGGATTGCTGATCCATCGCCGTCCGGAATCGAATCTTCGCCCGGTGGACCAACACCCTCAGATAATCCCTAGTTACGTCAAAGCGCCTGCAAACTTCATCTTTTTCAGCATCTTCCAAGAAAACGGCCCGCAAAATACGCCGATCTTTCTCGGGTAGTTCGTCCAACAGCGCACGGACCAGCTCCTTGCGCTCCGCCGTGACGGCTTCGTTTTCAGGACTCACGCCCTGATCCGCCAGATCGTGGGCGTCGTCGGGCATGGCGGGATGGCGGGTGGAAGCCCGCAGCAGCTCCATCATCACATTGATGGCGACCGAGTGGACATACGCGCCCAGGCGCTCCGGATGATCCATTGGCCGGTCCGAGCGCAAAAAATTCAGCACGCGCAGGAACGTCTCCTGGCGGATATCGTCAATCAATTGCCAGGAGCGCAAACGATACCGGAGCGATAGGCGGATCGTGTTGCTGAAATGCAGGACAAAATGCCGCTCCGTCTCGGCGTCGCCTGCGCGAAGGCGGGTGAGGTAGTCCTGATTGAACGGCGTTTGACCCAAGAATTTAGCATAGACGAACTGGAGTTACCCTATAGAGGTAGCCGCCATGCCCCTCTCCCCCTTCGACGAACTGACGCGCCGCTGGTTCACCGAACGCTTCCCGGCTGTGACCGAGCCGCAGATGCTGGGATGGCCGGAAATCCACGCCGGCCGCGACGTGCTGATCTCCGCGCCAACGGGCTCCGGCAAGACGCTGGCCGCGTTTTTGATCGCACTCGATTCCTTGGTGCGGAAATCCCGAACGGGCGACTTGCAGGACCGCACGGAAATTCTGTACGTGTCTCCGCTGAAGGCTCTCGGCAACGACGTGCAGAAGAATCTGGACGTGCCCTTATCGGGCATCGCCGATCTAGCAGCGCAGGAGGGCGTGCTGCTGGCGCCGATCCGCACCGCGGTCCGCACCGGAGATACGCCCGCGGCCGAGCGCTTGCAAATGACGAGGCACGCGCCGCACATTTTAGTCACCACGCCGGAGTCGCTCTACATCCTTTTGACCAGCGAAGGCGGGCGCAAAATGCTGCGCAACGTGAACACGCTGATCCTGGACGAAATTCACGCCGTCGCGGGATCGAAGCGCGGTTCGCATCTGGCGCTGTCTATCGCGCGCCTGGAGGCGCTGGTGAAAGGGCCCCTGCAAAAGATCGGCCTCAGCGCGACGGTGCGCCCCGTTGAGGAGGTCGCGCAGTTCCTCGGACGCGATACGAAGATCATCCAGATCGGCCACCGCCGCGCGATGGATCTGGCGGTGGAAGTGCCGCGCGACGAATTGAGCTCTATCGCCAGCAACGAGATGTGGAAGGACATCTACGACCGTCTGGCGAACCTGACGCTGGAGCATCGCACCACGCTGGTGTTCGTCAACACGCGGCGTTTGTCCGAAAAAATCGCGCACCATCTGGCTGAGCGGTTGGGCGAGGACGCGGTGTTGCCGCATCACGGCAGTCTCTCGCGGAAGCTGCGTCTGGACGCCGAGCAGCGCTTGAAAAACGGCCAACTTCGCGCGGTGGTGGCGACCGCATCGCTCGAACTGGGCATCGACATCGGCACCGTGGACTTGGTGTGCCAGGTGGGATCGCCACGGTCGATTGCCGCGATGCTGCAACGCGTCGGACGCGCAGGCCACTGGGTGGGCGCGCTGCCCAAGGGCCGCATCTTCTGCTCCACCCGCGACGAACTGATTGAATGCGCGGCGCTGGTACGCGCCATCCGCTCCGGCGAACTGGACAAAATTGAAATTCCGAAGGCGCCCCTGGATATTCTGGCGCAACAACTGGTCGCCTCCTGCGCCACCGGCGAGTGGAACGAGGAAGCGCTGTTTGAAATGGTCCGCTCCGCCTATCCGTATCGCGATCTGACGCGCGAAAAATACGAATCGGTGGTGGAAATGATGTCGGAAGGCATCGCCACCATGCGCGGACGGCGCGGCGCGATGCTGCATCGCGATAAGGTCAACGGCGTGATCAAAGGACGCCGCGGGGCGCGACTGGTCGCCATCACCAACGGCGGTGCGATTCCGGAAACGGCGCAGTATCAGGTGATCGCGGAGCCGGAAGGGGTCCAGGTAGGCACGCTCGACGAAGATTTCGCCATTGAAAGCCACCCCGGCGATATTTTTCTGCTGGGCACAACGTCGTGGCGCATCAAGCGCGTGGAAGCAGGACGCGTCCGCGTGGAGGATGCGCACGGCCAGCCTCCGTCCATCCCTTTTTGGAATGGCGAAGCGCCCGGCCGCACCATCGAGCTGTCGCGCGAGGTCGCTAAACTGCGCGAGGATATTTTCGTTGCAGGCAGCGGAGCCGTCGAGATGCTCCAGCGCGAGTGCAGCGTCGATTGCAGGGGCGCGGAGCAGGCGTATGAGTATGTACTGGCCGGAAAACGTGCGCTTGGCGTGATTCCGACGCAGGACGTAGTTGTGGCCGAGCGCTTTTTCGACGAAGCGGGCGGCATGCAGTTGGTGATCCATTCGCCCTTCGGAACGCGCATCAACCGGGCCTGGGGCCTTGCGTTGCGCAAGCGTTTCTGCCGCACGTTCAACTTCGAACTGCAGGCCGCGGCGACCGATAACGGCCTAATCTTATCGCTCAGCGATCAGCACTCATTCCCCTTGGAACTGGTGTTTGAATTCCTAAAAACGCCGACCGTGGAACATGTTCTAACGCAGGCCATGCTGCCGTCACCCTTGTTTGGCGCGCGTTGGAAATGGAACGCGCAACGTGCACTGACAGTGCTGCGCTTCGCGGGCGGCAACAAGGTTCCTCCGCCATTGCAGCGCATGCGCGCCGACGATCTGCTCGCCGCTGTGTTTCCCGATCAGATCGCATGCCCCGAAAATCTGCCCGGCGAGCCAAAAATTCCCGACCATCCCCTGGTCAACGAAACCATCGCCAATTGCTTGGAAGAGGCGATGGATTTGAAGGGCCTCATTTGCATTCTGGACCGCATCGCCGACGGCAGCCTGCGCACTCTGGCTCGCGATACGCCGGAGCCATCGGTGTTCTGCCACGAAATCCTGAACGCTAACCCCTACGCGTTCCTGGATGACGCGCCTTTGGAAGAGCGCCGCACGCGCGCCGTGATCATTCGCCGCACGCTGGGTCCGGACACGGTGAACGAAATGGGCGCGCTGGATCCGTCGGCGATTCAGCAGGTGGCCGACGAAGCCTGGCCCGTGGTCCGCGATGCCGACGAACTGCACGACGCGCTGCTGACCCTGTTCCTGGTGCCTCCCATGGAGCAGTGGCAGTTCTTTTTCGATCAACTCAAAGCCAAGGGCCGCGCGACCATCGCCAACGGCATGTGGGTCGCCACCGAACGCGTTGATCGTCTGGACGACACCCTCAACATCGTCCGCGGCTGGATGGATTCCATCGGCCCCACTACCACGGCAGCGCTCGCCGAACGCCTGAACATTCCTCAACTGGATGTCGAGATCGCGCTGGCGCATCTGGAAGCCGAGGGGCAAATCCTGCGCGGCAATTTTGCCACGTCCGATCAGGAATTCTGCCATCGCAGACTGGTCGCGCGCATTCACCGGCTGACGCTGGGGCGTCTGCGCAAGGAAATCGAGCCCGCCACCGCGGCCGACTTCATGCGCTTCCTCACGCGTTGGCAGCACATGGCTCGCGGGACGCAACTGCATGGAGTGGACGGCGTGTTCCACATCCTGAAACAGCTCCAAGGCTTCGAAATTCCCGCCTCTGCATGGGAGACGGTTGTGCTGCCGCGCCGCGTGGTGGATTACGATCCCGAGCTCCTGGACCGCTTGTGTCTATCGGGCGAAATCGCCTGGGGACGCCTGTCGCCGCACAAGGCCTTCGATCCCGACTCGCCCACGAAACGCGTGCGCCCGACCAGCATCGCGCCCATCGCCATTTTTCGCCGCGAGGATTTTTCGATGCTGGCAGCCGAACGCGCGGAAACACCTTTGTCGCACCCCGCGAACGACGTGTTAGAAGCACTGAAGAAACGCGGTGCGTGCTTCTTCGTCGATCTGGTGAAATCCAGCGGACGCCTTGCTGCCGAAGTGGAAGAAGCGCTGTGGGAACTGGTGGCCGCGGGCCTGGTCACCGCCGACGGCTTCGACAATCTGCGCGCCTTGATCGATCCCAAGCGCCGCTCCGGTGAAGGACGCGGGCGCATGAATCGTCCCAGGCATTCGGCCGGACGCTGGGCTCTTCTTGACCAAGCCGAGCCGGGCACCAACAACGTGGAATTTTTTGCCAAGCAGTTGCTCGACCGATGGGGCGTGGTGTTCCGCGACCTTCTCGCCCGGGAGCCGTTGGCCCCGGCATGGCGCGATCTTCTGGTCACCTACCGCCGCATGGAAGCGCGCGGCGAAATTCGCGGAGGCCGCTTCATCAGTGGCTTCGTCGGCGAGCAGTTCGCTCGTCCCGAGGCAGTGGACATGCTGCGCCTGGTCCGCCGCTCGCCGCAGATGGGCGAAGAGGTGGAAGTCGCGTTGGCCGACCCGCTGAACCTCACCGGCATCGTAATCCCCGGCCCGCGCTCCAGCGCGCAGACGCTAGGCTTCATCATGATTGGCCCGGATATGAACGAGCCATCGGTCGCCGCTGTGATTTAGGCCATTTCGTTTCGCAAGCCCCCATGCGTCACAGGATGCGGAATAATGCTCGCGTTATCCCCGCCCTTGTACGGAAGGGGCTGCGCAGCCCTCGGCGTTCAGCCGAGGGATAGGCCGCAGTGAGCCCGCGAAGTTGTGCGAGACTTGTTGTCGTGCCCTTCATCCGGGCGGGGATTGTTCTTCTCATCGCAATCCGCTGGGCAGCCTTCGCGCAGACGCCGGATGCGCAGTTTCAAGCTGCCTCTGTGACGCCTTCCGGGACGTGTGGCAACGTGGTCCGGCCCCTGCCCGGCGGCCGTCTGCGCGCATTTGCAACCGTGGGCGTTTTCATCGGGCACGCCTTTGACATTCCAGCCGCTCAAGTCCTGGGAGGCCCGGTTTGGGTCACGTCCCAATGCTTCCAGATCGATGCAGTGGCGGACGGGAGCCCGTCGGACGATCATGTGTTCGCGATGCTGCGATCGCTTCTCGGGGACCGCTTCCAATTGAAAGCCCACACGCAGAAAAAGGAGCTCCCGGTTTACTTGCTGCTCCCCATAAAAAATGGTCCGAAACTGCCGCCGCCGAAGGACGGAAGTTGCTGGCCCCCAGATGCTCCGCCGCAGCCACCGGCCAAGGGACGGCTGCCCAGCTTTTTTAAGTGTGGACGAATCATCAGCGGGGGTGGAATAGATACGCCCTCGGAAGCGCTCAAAGGCGGCAGCGTTCAGATGCCGGAACTCGTCAGAGTCCTGTCCATCAAGCTGGGGCGGCCTGTCATCGATAAGACCGGCTTCCTTGGGACGTTCGATGTCAACGTCACATTCGCGGCCGCGCCGGAACCATCGGCCGACGCGCCTATGGAAAGGCCGGCGTTCCCAAATATTTTTGTCGCACTCGAAGAACAGCTCGGCCTCAAGCTCGAATCGGCAAAAGCTCCCGTCGATGTCGTGGTTATCGATAGCGTCCAGAGGCCGTCCGCAAATTAGGGCACTCCGCTACAATCGTATTTTGCGCTACTTTTTTTCCCGTCACGTCCCTCCGCTCACCCGGATTCTGCTGGTGGAGAGCGGATCGCGGCATCTTTACGACACGCTGATTCCCAAGCTCTACCAGATTTTCGGCGGGGCGCTGGAGATCGATCTGGTCACCTGCTTCGCGGGCGTGCCCGAGGGCTTCCACGGCACGCTTTACCGCGTCAGCGATTATCCCGATCCGCCGCGCCGCGCCGTGCTGCTCGAGAACTTGAAGGCGCGGGAGTATGCGGCCATCGGCATCATCTGCGCGGCCGAGCCGGTGATGACGAAGTGGAAGTGGTGGCTGGCGGCACGCGTCCCGGCGAAGCTCTGCATCATCAATGAAAATTGCGATTTTTTCTGGGCCGACCGCGCGCACTGGCGGCTGATCCTGCATTTCGTGTTTTTCCGCGCAGGATTGACAGGCGCAGCCGCCATCCCGGCCATCGCGCGGCTGCTGTTCTTTCCCTTGACGCTCGCTTACCTGCTTCTTTTCGCAGGCATGGCGCATCTACGAAGGAGAATCCATGAAAGCCATTTACATTGAGCAACACGGCGGCCCGGGGGCGCTGAAGTACGGCGAGATGCCGGTTCCCGAGCTTCAACCCGGACACGCGCTCGTGAAAGTCGCGGCGTCCGGCGTCAACTTCATCGACACGTATCAGCGCAGCGGCTTGTACAAACTGCCTCTGCCGGCGATCCTGGGCGCGGAAGGCGCGGGCACGGTCGAGGCGGGCACGAACTTTCAGAAAGGCGACCGCGTCGCCTGGACCATGGCGCGTGGATCGTACGCGGAGTACGCGCTGGTGCCGGAATCGGCGCTGGTGAAACTGCCCGACTCGGTCAGCTTCGAAGACGCGGCTGCAGCAGCGCTGCAAGGCATGACCGCGCATTATCTGACGCGCTCGACCTTTCCGTTAAAGGCCGGCGATACCGCGTTGATCCACGCGGCGGCCGGGGGCACCGGTTTGCTACTGGTGCAGCTTGCGAAACTCGCCGGGGCGCGCGTGATCGGCACCGTAAGCACGGAGGCAAAGGCCGCACTGGCTCGCGCCGCCGGAGCCGACGAAGTTATCCTCTATACGTCGCAGGATTTCGTGGCGGAAACCGAGCGCCTGACCGACGGTCGCGGCGTGGACGTGGTCTATGATTCGGTAGGGAAAACGACGCTGATGGGCAGTTTCGATTGCCTGCGTCCACGCGGCATGGCGGTCAGCTTCGGCCAGTCGAGCGGCGCGGTTCCCGCATTCGAGCCTCTGCTGCTGTCGCAAAAAGGTTCCCTGTTCTTCACGCGTCCCGCGCTACCGGCCTACATTGCGGAGCGATCCGAATTAGAGTGGCGCGCCCGCGACGTGTTTCAGTGGATCGCCGAAAAGAAGCTCAGGTTGCGCGTGGAGAAAACCTATCCTCTGGCGGACGCCGCCCAAGCGCATCGCGATCTGGAAGGCCGCGGGACGACCGGGAAGCTGATGCTCGCAATCTGAACCCCATCCGTCAGCACACCTTCGCGCCGCTAGACTCCGTTGAATAATCGCGCAGCCAGCGCGCTGGGCAACCCAGCCGCCAGAATTTTTTCCGCCGCCGCCGTCACGTCGTATTCCGCGCGCCGGAATTCAATGAACCGTTTTTTGGGATGATAAATCGCGTAGGCCGCCCGCGGATCGTGATCGCGCGGCTGGCCCACCGACCCCGGATTCACCAAGTAGCGGTATTTTTCGTCCAGCTCGAGCGTCACGCGTGGATCGATCTCCACCACCGCCGCGCGCGCCGCCAGGAAGCCTCCCTGGACGTGCGTGTGGCCCATGAAGGATAGCCACGTGTCAATCTCATGCGAGATCGCACCGACGTCGTGAATGGACATCAGGTACTCGTCTTCATCCACAGGCGAGCCGTGCACCATATCGAAGCCTTCATAGGGCAGGGGGCCGCGCGGTAGGCGCTCCAGATATTCCAGATTTTCCGGACGCAGCGCGTTGCGGCACCATTCCGCGGCCGCGCGCGCCGCCGGACGGTAGGAATAAAGCGGCTCCAGGCCGACGGCCACCTTGTCATGATTGCCGCGAATCACCGCCGCGGCGTGCTCGCGCGCCCAATCCACCGCGAAGTTCGGGTCGGCGCCGTAGCCCACCAGGTCGCCCAGGCACACTGCGCGATCGTACCGGCCGTCGGCATCGGCCAGCACCGCCTCCAGCGCTTCCCGGTTTCCGTGAATGTCGCTGAGGATCAGGAACGGCACAGGCGCAACAAAGCGACCTCCGGTGGAGCGCCCAGGCGTGCCGGCAAACCGATGGTGCCGATGCCTCGCGACACGAAAATCGACCGGCCCTGGTCCGTGTAGAGCCCGTCAACGAAAGGCGTGAAAAAACGCGCGATGTTCAGATCCTGGTGCAGAATCTCCACCCGCACCTGGCCTCCGTGTGTGTGGCCCGAGATCGTCAAGTCGTAGCCCTGGCGTGCGGCGACAGGAAACACGTCGGGATTGTGCGAGAGCAGAATATTGGTCATCCCCGGCGCAATCATCCGCTCCGCGTCCTCCAGATAGGGCAGACGCATCCGCTGGTAATCAACGCCGGCCAGGTTCATCTCCGCCGCCCCGAACTTCAGCCGTACGGCTTTGCTCCGCAAACAACGGATGCCCAGGCGCCCGCCTTCCACCTCCGCATAGTCTTCCGCATGAGCGTAAATCTCATGGTTGCCGAGGCAGCCAAAAATCCCCGCATCGGCGCGCAGCCCGGAAAGGTGCTTCAGGCAACGATCGAGAGGATCGCGCGCGCTGGAGATCATATCGCCGGTTACCAGAGCGATGTGCGCGTAGGTTTCATTGGCCATGGCGACGGCCTGCGCCAATTCCTTTTCGCTCAGGAAGGGGCTCAAATGGATGTCGGTCAACTGCACCATCCGGAGGCCGTCCAAATCCGCCGCCAGACCCGGGATAACAATCTTCTGCTCGCGTAAACGCAGGTTCAGCCGCTGGACGAACACTCCATAGCCCACCACAGCCGCCGGCGGCGCAAACAGCGCGGCTCCGGTCAGCGCCAGAAATCCGCGCCGCGACGGCGAATGGGGAATCCGCGCTGTCACCGCGCGCCGGATCATCCATGCGGCGGCCCACAGCACCGAAAGCATCGCCCAAATCATCGCCGTTCCGCGAATCCACGCACCCAGCGCCGGAGGCAGATACCTCGCCACCCGCATGAACATCAACAAGAAGCCCACAAGCAGCGTTCCGGCCGATGCGCCGGCCCCAATCCAGATCCTTGCGCGCCGCGCCGGCCTAGCCCCGCGCAGCATGAGCCACACCACGCACCCCTGCGCCGCCAGCACCACTGCCAGCACCACAATGTCCAGTGCGCTGCGTTGCGCGGCATTGAAGACAAAATCCATCGCTATCTCTATCTTATCGGCTGTTCCAGCTAACCGGCTGTTCCAGCTACAATTGACTTCATGTCTCTTGTTGTCGTTGGGTCCGTCGCTTATGACGGCGTGGAAACCCCTCACGGTCGCGTTGACCGCATGCTCGGCGGAGCCGCTACTTACATATCGCTCGCGGCCAGCTTTTTTACTAAGACCAGTTTAGTCGGTGTGGTGGGCGATGACTTCGCCCAAGAAGATGCGGACCTGCTGACTCGCCACGGCGTCGATCTGGAGGGGCTGGAACGCGTTCCCGGAAAAACCTTCTTCTGGGCCGGCAAATATTCGGACGATATGAACGACCGCACCACGCTTCAGACGGACCTGAACGTGTTTGCCGACTTCAATCCCAAGCTGCCCGACGCCTACAAATCCGCACCCTATCTACTGCTCGGCAATATTCAGCCGGCCCTGCAAGGCTCCGTGCGCGCGCAGATGAAGAATCTCCGCTTCGCCGGTGGGGACACGATGAATTACTGGATCAAGGACTATCGCGGGGAACTGCTCGATACCATCCGCCACTGGGATTTTCTGCTCATCAACGATAGCGAAGCGCGCATGCTCTCCGGCGAATCGAATCTACGCAAGGCGGCGAACAAAATCCTGGACATGGGCCCACACACGCTGGTCATCAAGCGCGGCGAATATGGCGCCATGCTGTTCCGCCGCGATTCGTTCTTTGTCGTCCCCGGCTACCTGCTCGAATCCGTGTTCGACCCCACCGGCGCGGGCGACTGCTTCGCCGGAGGCTTCGTCGGCTATCTGGCAGAGCAAGGCTTCGACCTCAAGTCAGAGCACGTGACTCTCAGCGAGCTGAGCAGCGCTGTCGTCTACGGCTCCGTGATGGGGAGCTTCTGTTGCGAACGCTTCGGCGTCGATCGTTTCCGCACCCTCACCCGAGCCGAGATCAATGCCCGATTCGAAGAATTCCGCCAATTCACGTATTTTTAAACTCGCTTGCTACGCCGCGGCGCTGGCGATCGCGCTGTCTGCCGCGATCCTGGCCGCGCGCTGGAGCCTCGCGCACGGCTACGTCCTCTATTACGGCGACGCCGAGGCGCATTACAACATCGCCCGCCGCATTTTAGATTCGCGGACGCCCGGGCCAGAGCAGATCGGCACTGGATGGCTGCCCTTGCCGCACCTTCTTCTGATCCCTTTCGTCATGCACGGCAATTGGTGGGAAACCGGCACTGGCGGCGCGGTCTTTTCGGCCGCCTGCCTGGTCATCGCGGCGATGTTTCTGTTCGCCGCTGCCCATCGTGCCTGTGGCTCCCTGCCCATGGCCTTTGCCGCGATGGCCGTGTTCCTGGCGAATCCGAACATGCTGTACCTTTCGACAGCGCCGATGACGGAGCCTCTGTTCGCGGCATCGGTCGCCGCGCTCCTGTTCGCCACGCTATGGTTTCGCGATTCGCAATCGATCTTCGCTCTGCTGCTCGCCGCGGCGGCGTCCAACGCGGCGTCGCTGACGCGCTACGAGGGCTGGTTCCTGATCCCGTTCGCGTTCTTGTACCTGCTGATCATCGCGAAAAACAAGTGGCTTGCGATCTTGTTCGGCGCGCTGGCCTCGCTGGCGCCATTGGCGTGGCTGGCCCACAACCAGTTCTATTCCGGCGACGCGCTGGAGTTCTATCGCGGCCCGTGGTCCGCTCTTGGGATCTATAAGCGTCAGTTGGCGCAAGGCCTCGCGCCCTATCCAGGGGATCACGATTGGACGAAGGCGATGCTCTACTACTCCACCGCCGTGCGCCTCGCCGTCGGCCCCGCGGCGTTGATCCTCGGTGCCCTCGGCATGGCTGCGGCTCTGTGGAAACGAGCCTGGTGGCCTGTGGCGCTGCTCGCGTTATCGCCTGTTTTTTATGTGATCAGCATGCACGGCTCCGGCACACCGATTTTCGTGCCGACGCTGTTTCCGGAGGCCTGGTACAACACGCGCTACGCCTTGGCCGCGCTGCCGTTGACCGCTGTGTGCGCGGGCGCGCTTGCAACTCTGTTTCCGGGTCGCTGGGCGTGGGCCGCCGCGCTGATCGTCGCGGCGATGCCAGCCGCGCTCTGGGCCAAGCATCCCGATTCCATCTGCTGGAAGGAGTCCGAGGTCAACTCCATGCAGCGCCGCGAATGGACCCGGCAGGCCGCGTCCTATTTGCGCGCTCATTATCGCCACGGCGACGGCATCATTTTTCCCTTCGGCGACATGACCGGCGTCCTGCGCCAAGCAGGCATACCACTACGCGAAAGCTTGCATGAGGGCAACGGCGCGGCGTTTTCCACCGCCCTCGACCGGCCGGATCTATTCCTCCAATCCCGCTGGGCTCTGGCGTTTTCGGGCGACCGCATCGCCACCGCGATCCTGAGAGGAGACAAGCGCGGCGCACACTATCAACTGGTGGCGGCCATCATGGTGAAAGGCGCGCCTGTCGTGGAAATTTATCATCGCGACCGCAGTCCTCTGCATCCGCCTCCTCTGTGCGAGGAGTACGCAGGCCTGGAGTGCGCGCCGCGGGAACACGTGCAGGTACCCGAATGAACATCCCCTTCACCAAAGCGCATGGCGCGCGTAACGATTTTTTGCTCACCTGGCGCGATCAACTCCCGGCGAGCTTCGACGCACAGGCAGCGTCCATTGCCATCTGCGATCGCCACGCCGGCGCCGGATCGGACGGCTGGCTGATCGTCTCGAAAGTGGAAGGCGCGGACGGAGCCATCGAGCTGTGGAACTCCGACGGTAGCCGCTCGGAGATTTCAGGCAACGGGACGCGTTGCGCGGCGGCTTTCCTAATCGACGCCGGATTCGCAGAAAAAGAGGTCCGCATCCTCACCGGCGCAGGCCTCAAATACCTGAGCCTGCTGGCACGCGACGGGCGCAGCTACTCGTTCGAAATGAACATGGGTGCAGCCAGGGTCGAGCACTTGCATGAGACGATCCTGGATCAGGACGCTACGATCCTTAACGTCGGCAATCCGCAGTGCGCGGTCTTCGTCAAGGATTTTTCGTTTGACTGGCGTTCGATCGGCGCGGCGCTGGAGCGCCATCCGCACTTTCCCAATCGCACGAATGTGTCGTTTATTCAGGTTCTGGACGATCATACGATCGACGTGCGTTTTTGGGAGCGCGGCGCGGGGGAGACTATGAGTTCTGGTACTGGCTCCACCGGAGCGGCCGCCGCGTCTGTATCTAGAGGACTGGTACAAAGCCCCGTTTCCGTTCATACACCTGCGGGTCCTCTCGAATTAAGATGGAAGGGTCAGGATATTCTGCTCGCCGGACCTGCGGAACTTGTTGCCTCCGGGGAATTTTACTGGAATACCTGAAGATCGGGGAACTACATTGAATCATTCCGCTGCATTGCGTCACAAAATTGAAAACCATACCGCCCGCACTGGAGTCGTCGGTCTGGGCTACGTCGGCCTTCCCTTGGCCGTGGAACTCGCGCAGGCCGGATTTTCCGTCACCGGCATTGATATCGACCAACATAAGGTGGACGAGCTGAACAAGGGCGTCTCCTACATCCAGGACATTCCGACGTCTGTCCTCAAACCTCTGGTGGACAAAGGATTAATCAAGGCGACCACGGATTTTGCCGCAGTTGCCGACCTGGATACCATCAACATCTGCGTCCCCACGCCGCTGCGCAAAACCAAGGACCC
>Ga0075029_100001413_pt1 | contig 13832 bp, 21 predicted proteins | sample LitLauG_LLR_2013_FD_71391 | JGI IMG/M metagenome (GOLD analysis project Ga0075029, IMG submission 71391) | Freshwater sediment microbial communities from North America - Little Laurel Run_MetaG_LLR_2013 | ecosystem: Environmental > Aquatic > Freshwater > Creek > Sediment | place: USA...
ATAGCTACCGTCAGAGCCACCCAGGCAACCTTTAATGTTGACCTGGTCTGTGTTGCCGCTCGCCGTGGGAGTCTGTGCAAACCCCAGCGCGACCAGCAGGGCCGGTACAACGATCAGCAGGAATACTCTCTTCATGGAATCCTCCGAGAAGTCTCGCCTTGCGGCGGTCTGAATTCCGCTTGGGTTTGATTGTGCTTCCGATTTCTCTGTCGAAATCTTGTGCGTTCAGGGTCCCGGCTGGAGAACTTGGAGCATCCAAGTGAAACAACAATCCAACCTTATCCGGTAAGAAGTCGGACTGTCTGTTCCAAATCGCTCACATTACAGCTCAAATCTAGTGTGCCGTCCCACAAGTTCGCGACATAAATTCTAGCCTCCTTAATTCACCAGAACTGAGATCTGTTTGCGAGGATGTGCGATCGGGCGTTGAGGAAGGGCAGAATCGACCAGGTCATGAGGTTTGTTAGGGAGGGATCGGCGTGGCGACCTGAGAGAGAGGATTTTAAACACGGCTCCGCAGGAACCAGCGAGTGGGAGTTGAGTTGGGAAGTAAGGAAAGAGATCAACTGCTGTTGACGGCGAGGGCGGCAGAACGGAGCAGGTTCTGAAAGGGCCAGCCGCTGGCGAGATGGAAACGGATGCAGCGGGCTGCGTGGCGGACGCGAGTGCCGATTTTGAAGAGCTGGCCAAGGTTTCGATCTGGACCGAGCGCCAAGGCTGGGGCAACTGCAGACGCTGGTAATCTGGCCCCCGGACAAATCGGCGCGGATAGGTTGATGACGGTAGAAGGAGAAGCTCAGCTGTGGTAAAACACTTTGTATCAAGCGATGGATGCTCCGAAAGGGAATGCTGGGTGCGCGAAACCCAGTGTTCATCATCCTTTTAGAGCATCCTTTTCTTTTTAGCTGGAGACTTCGTGAATAATCCAGGCTAGCAGGCCGCGGAAAAACTGAGATTGCGTTCCTGCCTTTGACAGGGCGCGGCTTTCAGCCGCGCTGTAAGTGCAGCAGGACCAGCAGCGGCTTTAGCCGCTGAGGGAAACTGTGCGTGTTTAAAAGGGTTTTTCCGCAGCCTCCTAGCTAGGGAAAGGCGAACATTTAGGTGCCCTTCTCGAAGAAGATTGCTTAGGTAACCTCTGATTATGTCTTCAGCCCATTTGCGCCGCTTTTCTTTGCGGCCTTAGCGGCGTTTCTTAGCGCCCTCAGCGGTTAAGAGCTTTTGATTGCACTTTAGAACATAAGTGGCGGACTCCTTGCCACCCATAGTTGGGCAGCTTGACAAAGGTAGGGCACACGCCTAGGATTGTATGTGAGCGAGCTACTTCTTCTTACTCTTTCAGGTTCCCTGAACTAAGTCAGCCCATCTGAAGCTTTCCTTTCTTAGCAACCCCAACCTAAGGAGGTTGCCAATGTTTGCACGTAATCTATCGATTCATCTGAAATCCAATATGCTTTCTGATTACACCCGCACCTTTGAGAATGAGATTCTTCCCTTACTTCGCAAGCAGAAAGGTTTCAAGGACGAAATCACATTGTCAAATCCCGGCAGCCTGGATGTGATCGCGATCAGTCTGTGGGAAAGCAAAGCCAACGCCGAAGCTTACAACACCAATGCTTACCCAGAAGTGTTGAAGACGTTTGCAAGAATGATCGATGGAACTCCCAAGGTTCAGACGTTTGAATCCGTCACCTCGACCTTCCATAACGTCGCCGTAGCTGCCTAAACGTTGTAACTGTGTCTTGTGGGAAGGCGGTTAGCTCCGCCTTCCCGCCCTTCACCATGCGCCGAGGCACTAATCGCTTGGAACGGAGCTTCCTTTCCTTGAAAACTTTCTTGTTCACTATTATCTCTGTGTGTTTTGCTCTAACCGTCGTCGTCGCTCTCTCACAGGATGTCCCTAACCAGGCACCGAAGATCCCCGCGGACACCGGCGCTCGGCTGACAACCATCATGGGCACAGTTGAGGAGGATGGCGAGCAATTGAGATTCGTAACCGAGCAAAGAGCCTGGAAGGTGGACAATCCGGAGACCCTCAAGGGTCACGAAGGACACTACGTGCACGCGGAAGCTTACCTCTACCCGAACGGGAATTTAATTCACATCACCGAAGTGAAGATACCGACCGCACGGGAGACCAGGAAAGCTGATATCAAGTAGGGCGTGGTCGAGCAATAAATCGCGCTGTGCACCCATCCCAAGAACATCAAGTTGTGAAAGTTAAACCGAAGCGATACCATGCTCGCCCCCATAGCTTTGTCGAGATCAGAGTTCACCACGTTTACCTCGCTTTCATCACCCCGAGGCATCATGGCAGGATGGATTGAGGGATTTTTCCGGCGGATTTGAGGCTTCGTCGATATCCTCGATCCGCTCCTCCTTGTCCAAGAGATCTGGAAGCGAAGTCAGGCCCGCCGGAGAGTCAGCAAGCAGCACTGACACGCCTTGCGCCAACCACTCGCTGATACGGAAGTGACGGAAGGCGTGCGGCGTCATCTCCACACCAGCCTCCCGGAAGACTTTGTAGAGTCGTTCGCGCCATTCCCGATACGTGCCGGGGAAAGCGGGGGAACCTTGGAGCGTCAAGCTGCTTCGCCAACGACGACGAGATGCGAACACGGTATCGCTCTGTGGTCTTGGTGCGGTTGCCGCGTATCAGCGTTCCGCCTTCCAGATTTGCTGGATCGAACTTTTGAGCGTCCACCAGAGCCATCCCCGTCTCACGCATCAGTTGAGCAAGCAGCTTGACTCGTCCGGTGGCCGTGGCTACCAACGTCGACGAGAGCACCAAGTCTGCGCCGCGTGAACTCAGAGAGCTGGACAAGGCACTAGAAAACCAAGACCGTCGCGTTGGGTGTCTAGTGGCAGTCTGCCAATTGGCTGACGCAGCTGCTTGTCTGGTCGGAATACGCAGATTTCCGAATTATCATTATCCTTGGACTCAAATGTTTGAGCTATTGCTTGAGGAACCGGTTCTTGCAGCTCTTTTCCAGGATATTGACCTCGCCAAATGGGCGCCTTCAAAAGGAGAAGCCCAAAGACGATTTGCAGCCCTGGCGGAGGCCTCAGGATTTCGCCGGATCGCGATCAAACACTGCTGCCTAGACCTGACTTACGAGGCGGGAGAGTTGTGGATGGACTCACTGACTCATGGGCTAGAAGAACGTAAGTTAGAAGAGTGTGCAAGCCGAATGAGGCGTCTGCTGAACTTTCTCACGACGCCTGCCCAAGAACGCTGGATTCTGCAAGAGCTACGTTCCATAGGATCTACAGATAGCATGCAAGCAGTCCTGAAGGAAATCTTGCGGTACGACCTTCGGAGGGTTGCTGATTCAGATAATCTCGACCAGGGTAAGGTTGGAGAGTACGGCGGACCAGCTGCGGATTTACCGGCAGATGTGCTTGTACTCACTCACGGTTGGTTAAGCAAGCAAAAATATCTGGTTACCGTGCCGAGTCTATCGTATTTCGTCGACAGACTTTCTTCTATCGCCTTCGAAAATGCCACAACAGACCCAATCGAATTCTTGCGCAAGCATTGGCGAGGTGCGTCTCGGTCTCTGCACGTAGAACATTGTCGCCTGCAGCTGCAGAGGATAGAGAGTGCGACAATTGACGCACAGTTCAGGCGGACAATGGATCATGTTATGGCCAACTTGGCTGGGGAGACCTTCGCATACGCCGTGTCAACTTCGGTGGGTACATCGCCGGAACACCGGGGTCAACGGCAGCAAAGACCCTTCCGATTCCGCCGCCTGCAAGCAGAGCAGCGAATAGTAACGCCATAAACATCGGTGGTTTGTATGAGCTTTCGAATCTGGTCATTTTCTTGCCTCTCTTCCATGAGCCGCGCAGGGCACCGGTGTTTGGCCGATCCGTTTGGGCTGAGTTCTTTTTTCATAGGAGAGATAATGCCCCAAACCAATGCGCAAGAATGGTCAATCCTGACCACTATGCGTTGACGGGGCTGCTCTTACGATTGCTGTTGAAATATCTCGATTACACTCATCATCATGGACGAAACAAAGATCGCGTTTGGTGATAGAGTACGAATCCGTTCCACAGAGGCATCAGAAAACCTAGGCATCGCGGGGCTGACTGGAACCGTGCAAGGACACACGACCCCGTCAGTGACGGGTGTCGAGGTCGTTGGCCAGTCTTCCAAGGACCTTGCAATCTCCGTGCATCTTGACGGACAAGCGACACAATTGTGGTTCGCAGAGGAACTCCTGGAATTTTTGGATCACGCAGCCGGAACTACGGTCGAGATTGCAGGGCGCAAACTGATTCGTGACGAAGGTGGGGAATGGCGCGAAATTAAGCCAAACTGATAGCTGTTGCAAAATCGCCATTACACTTATCTTCCCTTGGGCGGGGAACATGAGTGTAAAGGCCTGGTTTCGTCAACAGCGCGGAGACTGCCTCGGATATGGTAGATTCCGCTCGTATGCTCAGTTTTGACGACGAGCGCTGGAACCATTTGATGGGTGGCTACAAGATGCTGTTCGATCCCCGTCCTTCCTTGCAAAAACTTGAGAGTCAGCAGGACACCGCAACCGCTTGGGAAGAATTGTGGGAGGAGTTGCACCACCAAGGCGACGTTGGGGATGCCTCGTATGCAGCGATACCGGAACTTGTAAGGATTCATCGCAGCAGAAGCTCGGCTGACTGGAACCTCTATGCGATGGTTGCGATTATTGAACTGGCCCGCACGGAATCGCGGAATCCAGAAGTGCCGGAGTGGTTGCGGGATGATTATTTCCGCTCGATTCAGGAGCTGGCTCAAATGGGCACCAAGGACATTTTGTCTGCCGACGAATCGGAAACCAAGCGAGCCATCCTCAGCGTCATTGCGATTGCGAAAGGTCTTCGGACTCACGGGAGGTTTCTCGTAGCATATTCCGAGGATGAGTTGTCGGAAATGGAGCCATGATGAGTGAAATGGCCTGTTTACAGCAGAGCAGGTAAACGCCTGAAGGAACGCACGCCGCGTCAGCCTGAAGAAACCGACGAGCGCATGCGGCGCAATTGCAGGATCAGTTCCGTGAACAATAACGGAAGAACCCAAGATGCCCAGCCAACTGTCACTGCGCGGTCGCCAGCCGGCTGCAGGTGGTCACCTGGATAGTAGTCGTTCAGCACCCGAAAGGTCACGAATGCGAAGGTGACAACGTAAGTACGGACCATCCACTCTTTGTGAATTTGCACGCGCCGCTTCAAGATCGCGTAAAAAGCCATCGCTGCTGATGTAAACCAAGCCGTGGCCATCCCGAGAAGGGCGAAACCAAAAGCCCAGCCGAATGTGGTTCCTATCGCCATGCGATATGCGCCAACTGAGCCGACGGCCACGCCGCACAGAAACACCCTTCCCATCCACCGATGCAATCTGGCATAGCGTCGTCGAAATCCCGTCCAGAACTGCCATGGGCCAGTAAGCAACGCCACCGTACCCCCTGTGATGTGCATTAGCAGCCACCCACGCAGCGCCCAATGGTTGGGGGCACCATCGTTGTAAGCCGCTTCGTTGTAGTGCAGATACAGAGGGACAACGTAGTTGATAACAAAAATCAGAGCGACGACCAGGATTGCAGCCGAGCCGAACGCTTTAAGTGTGACGTTAGCCGTCCGTTCCTTCCCCGACGTCTTAACCGCGCTGGAAGCCGTCATAACGGATGCTCCGGTTGCAGGGAATGATTGCATCCTCGGCTGCACCAAGCAAGGAGAATCGTGATTGCGAACGGGTGTCGTTGCCCGAGTCTGAAAACAGCCTCTGAACAAAAGCTCGCATTTCTGTTCTTCAGTTGGCGCAAAATCGCCATTACGCTCATCGACATATCGTGATTGCACAGAGGTGAAGGAATACAATGGCCTCAACAGTGACGGATTTTCAAAAAGCATTCGAGGCTGGCCGCAATGCTGTGAGGAACAGGCGCACGGCATTGCTGTTGTCCATTCTCGCTTTCATGGCAGCGGACACCATCATCTACGAGTGCCTCCATCACCATTACGTGCTGGCGGTACTCTCCCCAGTATTCTTCCTCATTGTCATGCCGTGGCTTGGGTGGAGATGGATTAGGCCCGAACGCTGAGTTCCCAACTGTTGAAACATCTCGATTACACTCATCGAGAACTCTTACGCCTCCCATTGGGGTACCTCGCCTCACGCTAACGCTGCGGCCACCTGGGGTAGGGCCCGGAGGCGTTATCATCTGGTATGGCCCCCCCTTCCAGAGCGTATCTGCGCCTGAAACGCTATCGGCAGAGGCGCTCCCTCGAACGCGAGCGGATGTACTTAGCAAAGGACTGGCCGCCCGGACATGAACACTGGAATGCTCACCAGTGGGCAGCGGTCAAGCGCTGGTGCATTTACTACCATCGGCGCTGGCAGGAGCGGCAGATTGGTCACTCGCTTCCCCCACGGCGGCCGCATCATTGGGTTGGTCCCGCAGAGCGTGATCGTAAGCGACGGAAGCATGATCGGCCAACCTGTAACCCGGTTTTGGTGCGTCACCTGATCGTTTTATAGGTCTCTTGCTCTCTTTTGAGCTTTTGAGCAGGTCTCAGTAGCAATTCGTGTACGTCCAGGATGGCTGCCCAGGAAGAACAGTTGGCATGGTCTGAGTTGTGCACCGAAGTTGGGTGGGCGGTTTGTATACGAGTTGCGGTTGTGCGCTCGTCGCGGAGTCGATGATGGTTTGGATAGCGTTCATCCTGGACTCGTAGTTGGCGGCGCGAATCGAGTCCTGCATGCGATCCAAGAAGCGCCCGTTCTGTTCGACTGTGGCCCGATAGTCCCGAAGCATCCCGTTGTAAGCGTCCACTAGTGTGTTATAGCGCTGGATGAGGTCCTTGTACGATTTTTCCTCGTCAAGAAAACCCTGCCCCATCTTGAGGCCGATTTCCCGCACCCGTTTGTCGTCATCCGAAATTACCTTAGCGGCGTCGCGTATTCTCTTACTCGCTTCCTTCCCAGTGCTATCGCGAAGTTTGTACGCGACAATGGCATCGTCTTTCGAGAGGCCCGCGCTTTCCGCATACACACAATCGCTAAGTTCCTTCTGAATGGACGTCAGCTTATCGAGCGTAAGTGAGTCCATGTGATCGTTGAGATCGGAGAGCTCTTTTAGGCGGTCTTTGCAAGCCTGCGCCGCTGGGCTGATAGCGGGGGTCACTTTCGGCTTCGGGGGCTTACTCTGCCCCAAAACGATTGTGCTGAAAGTGATGATTACTATGACGAAAGCAAAGTGTTTCATACGAAGCGTCTCCTTCAGCCCGTCAAAGTCTCGGTGTCTGCCCCCGATCTCAAAACATAAGTCTGTAGAGTGTGCCGTCTTTATTAGCGCAAGCGCCTGAACCGTGCGTCAATGCGGTCGTAACATACTCGCAATCGACCACCGATCCTTTATCGCCAGTGACGACAGCGGTGCCGTATTGGTTTGATTTTCCCAGCGACGAGCCACCTGTGAAGGCACTTCCCTCAGTTCCGTAGACCTTCGCATAGACGCTGCCCCAGTTCACGGGCAAATGAGCATAGGTTAGGTACTCACCGCTCATTTTCTCGTCGGACGAAGCGACGACCCCGCTGATCCTGCCTCTGCCACTCCCGCTGTAGGTGATGACGACGGGAGTGACCTCTCCAGTCGTCAAGTTGTAGATGCGGCCATGAAGGGTACAGCCTGTTTCGAACAGAGCGCTGATGACCAGAACAAAACACATGGTGAGCAGCCGCACACGGTGTCTCATACAGACAATCTCGCACCCGTAATCTCATTCGGTGGTACTCGTAACGATACTACGGGAGACTGCCGCTTGGAAATTCTTTCCAAGTGGCTACGCTGAGGAGCAAATTCGGGAAGCGACTGCGGGAGATTCGGGCGCAACGCCGGATGACGCAGGAGCAATTCGCAGAGGCGCTTGATATGTCCGTGGACTTCCTGAGCCTGATTGAGCGTGGCAGGAACGCGCCCTCATTCGAGACCCTGGACAAGATCGCGAAGCGATTGCGGATGACGGTCGCTGATCTCTTCGCATTTGGCAGTGCGTCCCGCTGAGGGCAAATGGGCACTGCACGTATCGCTCTAGAATCCGCTACATCGCTACAGTGCCCCTCAATAGCGGTTCTGCCGCTGTTCTTCACCCGCTACAGCCGGGCAGTTGTAGCGGACAAAAATCGCGACCTGCGCCAGTATTCATGCGGTTTGTAGCGATGTAGCGGATTTCAGAGGTAACGCTTCCACGCATCCTCGAAACTCTCCCGCAAGTATCCCTTTACCACCTGCTCTCCTAGTCGGATGTTCTTAGGCGTAATCCCGAAAGGTCGAAGCAGTCGGGCCAGAGAGTGAGAATTGAGACCTCTGCCGTGGAACCAGCCTGCCCACGGAGATTCTTGGAGCGAGTTGAGCCTGTCGAGCAGTTCCGAAGTTGGCAGGCGATCATGCTCGGAATCGAACAGCTCCCGCACGTCACCGAGCAGTTGAATCCCCCGGTCCCCCAATTCATCCCGTGACTTCAGGTCTGCCAGTTGTTTTGCGATGACCTCCAACTCCGCGACTCGCTGCGGAGCGGCCCTCTCGCAGACCGAAAACAACGGAAGCCACAGTTCGGCTTCTCGATCTTTGAGAAAGGGCAGGTCATTGTCGTGATAGTATGCCTCCACGATTCCGGCATTGTCCTTGGCCCAATCGCTCAGTTGCTTTTGGAGGGGGGCGCTCTCTGCTTTGACGCGCGCTAGCCGGAATCGTTCTAGCTGTGCGTCTCCCCGTCGTTCCATACGTATCTCAACGCAGCGGTCAGCGAGCGTGTCCTGCAATTGCCCTATCAGGACAAGTGCCTTTGGACAGAAGGTGTCGAACCGCTCCGGCTCGTAGTCTGTGACACTCTCCTTCCTGCTCTTCTTTGTCGTCTGCTTGCAGCGCCAAACCGATTGCCCCTTCCGGTAGCCCGCGTTGAGGACTTCTCGCAAGACGGAAGCTCTCTCATCGTTTCTCCGCGCGAGGTACTCTGCCTCGTCAATGAGCAGAGTTCGCTTCCCGGCCTTCAGCAATCGGTACAGCGCAGCGGAGGAGATGCTCACCGTTTGCAAGGGCTGGAAGCAAACAAGGCCCAGCAGTTCGCAAAGCCGCGTCTTGCCGCATCGTTTGGTCGGCGATGTAATGGCCAGATAGGGGAACGCATCGAAGTGCTCATGCAGGTGAGTGGCGATGCTCCATAGCGCCAGGACGAGCGGCAGGCCCGGCGCGAGGGCGAGAAACCTCGAAAACAGAGCCGCCAGGTCATCCACAATACGAAGCTGATTCTCTTCGGTCACCGCGCTCTCATCTCCCGCACCGCAGGGCGAGTGCCGAGTTGCATAATGCGTTCGAGCTCGGTGGCGGGAACCCGGACTAGCCGTCCCACTTTTATGGTTGTGATTTTGCGCTCCAGAATCCAGCGCCGAATACAGGCCGGAGTAACTCCAAGTTCTGTTGCGAAAGCGGGAACAGTCAGTAATTTCGCTGTTTGCACAGTGCCTCCTTACGCGAACCACACTAGCGCGGGGTGTGCTACAGGAAAAGACGGAGAATAATGGGGGACGATTTTCTCCACGGAGAAAAAGGGGGTGGAGTTTTCTCCGGGTAACGACAGGAAGAATCCAGTTGATTCAGTGGGCTGCTTTGCGGGCGGGTTCCTGGATGCCTAATCTTCGAAGCACGGACCTAAGATCGTTCACTTGCTGCCTGAGCCGTTCGTGACAAGCGGGGCCGTGCGTCTGTTCGCCACAGTTACACACCTCTCGCGTGATTCGCGGCCAGGAGATCCTCGGGTTCGTGAGCCATTTATCCAGGGCGATCACCGCTAAATGGCGTTTTGTGGCCGGACGGCCATGAGGTTTCCGTTGTGCGACCCGCAAACTCTCTAGAGTTTCGAGAGGGGAGAAGCCTTCGGCCAACAGACCGGATTGTGCAGCGTGCAGTGCTTGGCTGCGTTCGCTTTCTGACATCACGGGCAATGGCGGGATTAGCAAATCCACCAATTCCTCGACTTCTTCCAAGACGCATCTGACCGACGCCATCCGCTCTTGCAGATGGACGATTGCGTCGGGCTGCGACCTTGCGGCGAAGCCGCGTTGAACCAACTCTGGTAACGAACTGGCAAGACGATTCACCTCGGCAGACTTAGCAATGAGGCGCGTCTCCAGTTCGAGCTTAATGGGGCCTGCATAGCCCTCTTTCCGCGTCGTCACACCACCTCCCGCGTGGCATCCCGTTTCAAGGATCGGCAGGCGGGCCGGGATGCGCCCGCCGTTCGCTGCGTCCAGCTAGCCGACTCAGCCCTGAGTTTATCGTGCTTTCAACGAGAGTCAAGTTTCGGGTTTCATTCAAGATTTCATTTGCAATAACCTAACGCTAGGTTTATATTCTCTACATGACTGACGTGAGCAAAGCGGCGAGCCTAATGGGCCGAAAGAGTGCCGCTGCCCGTGCAAAGAGGTGGGGCAAGAGGGAGTTTGCCCGACGAATGCGGGAGTGGGGCAAGTTGGGCGGCCGGCCTAAAGGTAGCGCAAAGAAAGACAAGCGAGGTGCAAAATGAGCGTTTACAGGCGAGGCGGAGTTTGGTGGTATCGCTTCAAATTCGCAGGTCAGGCCATTCGTGAGTCAACCAAGACTGGCTCCAAGACAGTTGCGAAGAGTGCCGAGCGCACTCGCAGGCGAGAGCTTGAGGAAGGCTTCAACGGAATCAGCAAGGCAAAACGGGCGCAGCTATTCAGCATAGCGGCGGAGAATTGGTTAGAGGCAAAGAAAGCGCATCTCTCCCCGCGAAGCGTAATCATTGAAACTCTGAACCTCAAGCACCTCAAGCCCGTCTTCGGCGGGATGCTCATCTGCGACATTCGCGGCGATGAGGTTGCCGCCTACCAGTCGGGGCGCTTGCGCCAGGACGCCGCGCCAAAGACGATAAATCTTGAAGTGGGGACGTTGCGGGCGATTCTCCGCAAGTATCGGCTGTGGGCGAATATTCAGCCGGACGTGACAATGCTGCGAGTGCGTGACGATGCGGGCCGCGCCCTCTCGCAAGAAGAAGAGAAAGCGTTACTCCGTGAATGTCGTCAGAGCCGTTCACGCTCGCTCTACGTTGCGGTCGAGATGGCGTTGGGCACTTGCATGCGGTATAGCGAGATCCGACTGCTTCGTTGGAGTCAGCTTGACTTCGTCCGGAACGAATTGCGAGTTGGCAGGTCCAAGACAGAGCATGGCGAAGGGCGAGTCATCCCTCTGAACCAACGTGTTCGCACCGTTCTGGAGTTCTGGGCAGAGCGGTTCCCTTCTCGCAAGCCAAATGAATTCGTCTTCCCGTTCGAGCGGTACGGCGGGAAGGGCAAGGATGACGTGTTCGGCTTCTCCGGTAGCGTGGCCTATGGCACCGATCCCAGCAAACCTGTCGGGGACTGGAAAGAGGGCTGGGAAGCAGCCAAGAAAAGGGCGGGCGTGACCTGTCGCTTCCACGATCTGCGGCATACTGGGTGCACGCGGATGTTGGAAGCCGGAGTGCCGCTTAGCGTCGTCAGCGAGATCATGGGATGGAGTGCGAGCACGGCTATGCGGATGGCAAAGCGCTATGGACACATCGGACATTCGGCACGCCGTGAGGCTGTGGACAAACTGGCTAGTGCGAGTGTTTTTGACGCAGAGGGGGCACAGAAGTGGGCACAGTCGCACGGTGCCGAACAAGGGCAGGTACAGTAAGCCAATGAAAAGAAATGGCTCCTCAGGTAGGACTCGAACCTACAACCCTTCGGTTAACAGCCGAATGCTCTGCCATTGAGCTACTGAGGAGTGTGGACGGATCGGGCGCTGAAGGCTCGACCGTCGGCTATCGATGTTCATCATAGCATTTCGGGGCGGGTCGTGAAAACAACAACGCGACGGGCGACGCCAAAAGGGTCATCTCCCTTTGTGTTTCTGATACGCTAGGCCGTTGGCCCGGCCCATCCGCTCGCCCCGGGCCGACCGGTGTCCCCGAGGTTTTCATGCCCGGAGGTTTGCGTTTGCTCGTGTCGTTCTCTTCCCTGTTGTTCGCGGTCGCGGCGGTCTATTCGGGGGGCGATTCCAAATCGCCTCAAACTCAATCGTCGGCTCCCGCCGCGCCTCCAAGGGCTGCACTCAGGCCCGTGATCGACATCTTGCACGGCACGAAGGTTCTCGACAACTATCGCTGGCTCGAGGACGGCACGACTCCCGAGACACAGAAGTGGGTGGAACAGGAACTCGCCTATACCCGCGCGCTCCTCGATCCGCTCCCAGGGCGCGATGCGATTCACAAGCGGCTGACCGAATTGCTGTCGATCGGCGTCGTTACGCCGCCCCAGATCGCGGGCAAGTATTACTTCTACACCAAGCGCGAGGGCCTGCAGAATCAGCCTATTCTTTATGTGCGCGAGGGTGTTGAGGGCGCTGACCGCGCCCTGGTCGACGCCAATGAGTTCGCCGCCGACGGCACGATCGCGCTCGACTGGTTCCAGCCCAGCGACAACGGTCGATACGTAGCCTACGGCACTTCCGCCGCCGGCTCGGAGATGAGCACGCTGCACATCGTCGAGGCCAAAACCGGCGCCACGCTTCCAGACATCATCGAGCGCACGCGCGCTGCTTCCATCGCATGGCAGCACGACACTCGAGGGTTCTACTACACGCGCTATCCGAAAAAAGGCGAAGTCCCCGCCGGGCAGGAGATGTACAACCGCCACGTCTTCTATCACGAACTCGGCACCGATCCCGCCACCGACGAACTGATCTTCGGCGAAGGCCGCGATCCTGAAGACTGGCCGAGCGTTTCCCTTTCCAACGATGGGCGCTGGCTCCTGATCAACGTCTCACAAGGCTGGACCAAGTCTGAACTCTTTCTACAGGACCTCAAGGCCGGCACTCCGCCCACCCGTGTCACCACAGGCAAGAACTTCCTCTACGGCGGTGAAGTCTACGACAGCAAGCTTTACATCACGACCAACGAAGATGCCCCGCGCTACCGCGTCTTCGTCGCCGATGCCGGCAACTATGACCGCGAGGCCTGGAAGGAACTGATCCCGCAGACCGACGCCGTCCTGCAAGGCGCCGCCGTCTTCGGCGGCAAGCTGTTCGCGCAGTACGAGCAAAACGCGTCGTCGCAATTAAAGATTTTCGATCTTGACGGCAAGAAGCTCAACGACCTTTCCCTGCCCGCGATTGGCACCGTCGTCGGAAGTGGTGGCCGCTGGAATCGCGACGATGTTTTCTACGGATTTCAGTCGTTCACGTTTGCGCCGTCGATCTACCGCTACGATTTGAAAGACAGCTCCACTTCGCTCTGGACCAAAGTCGACGCCCCCTCGATCGATCCCTCCGCCTACGAAGTCCAGCAGGAATGGTTCGCCTCAAAGGACGGCACGCGCGTCCCGATGTTTGTGGTGCATAAAAAAGGATTGCAGAAGAACGGCAAGAACCCCACCCTGCTCACCGCCTACGGAGGCTTCAACGTCAGCCTCACCCCCACTTTCAGCCGCACCGCTTATTTGTGGATGGAGCACGGCGGCATCTACGTCGTCGCCAACCTGCGGGGCGGCGCCGAGTTCGGCGAAGACTGGCACCGCGCCGGCATGCTCGACAAAAAACAAAACGTCCTCGACGACATGATCGCCGCCGCCGAGCACCTTATCTCCGAGAAATATACCGACCCCAAGCACCTCGCCATCCAGGGCGGTTCCAACGGAGGCCTGCTCATGGGCGCCATGATCACGCAGCGTCCCGACCTGTTCCGCGCCGTAGTCTGCCAGGTCCCGCTGCTCGACATGATCCACTACCAGGACTTCCAGATCGCCAAAC
>Ga0075029_100001414_pt1 | contig 13830 bp, 16 predicted proteins | sample LitLauG_LLR_2013_FD_71391 | JGI IMG/M metagenome (GOLD analysis project Ga0075029, IMG submission 71391) | Freshwater sediment microbial communities from North America - Little Laurel Run_MetaG_LLR_2013 | ecosystem: Environmental > Aquatic > Freshwater > Creek > Sediment | place: USA...
CTTCGCAACAGGCGTCGTGTCCGAAGAGGTCGCAACCGAGAATTCGCCGCCGCTGTTCGCAGCAGACGGGTTCGACACACCCCACACCCCAACCCGCACCTGATCACCCGCCGCGATCGAGAAGCCACTCGGGAGCATGACCTCGACGACGTTCTGCCCCTGGGATTCCGGGCCCACCTGCACACCACCGGACTGACGCGAGTTGCTCCCATCGGTGATCAGATAGTCCTGCGAGTTTTCGCTGAACACCGTCCCCGCAGGCGCCGTCAGCCGAATGAAGCCACTCGACCCGGGGAGCCCAGTCGTGGCTTCGAAACCGACTTCATACAGCACGTGCGTGGCACGAGCCGAGAACGTGTTGGCGCTCGCATAGACCCCGCTCGGAGGGGAGCCGAACAAAGGCAATGCGGCGCTTTCGGCGAGGCTTCCACCCACGTCCGGAATCCTCGCGTCGGCCGCCGAACACGCGAAGCTCGGCAGCACAGCGAAACACACGACCCACCCAAGCCACACCCTCGTTCGGCCGGCTCGCCTCACCCGGCCCTTCAATACCCCATCCACCGGTCCGCTCCCCCCTTCATGCGCCCGACCGCCATACAGTAGCTGACCTGCGTCGTGCGCGCCAACGACGAGCTCGTCGCAGAAGGTTCGAAGCGCCTAACGGGCCTGCAGCGGTCGTAGCTGCCTGGCGGATACTCGCGCGCCGGAGGGTCCCGCTGGAGCTGCTCAAGGCCGGCGACCACGCCCATCAGGGAGGGTCTGGCCGGACATCCGTCTCCGATGTCCTGCGACACAACAAACGGAGGGGGAGGGATTCGAACCCTCGTCAGACCAATCAGGCCTGAAACGGTTTTCGAGACCGCCGCATTCAACCGCTCTGCCACCCCTCCAGGGCGACGACGCACAAGGCTAGACGATGATGATGCCCGGGCCGCGCCCGGCGGGCTGCGGGCCGGGGTCAGGGGAGCCGTGCAGGTCTCATTTGCTGATCCCGGCGATGAGGTTGATCGTGAGCGACACGATCAACGCGCCGAACATGTAGGAAAGCAGCGCATGGCGCAACGCCGTCCGGCGGATCGGCTTTGCCTTCAGGTCGGTGTCCGACACCTGGAACGTCATCCCGATCGTGAGCGCCAGGTAGGCGAAGTCGCTGAAGCTCGGAGGGTCCGCTTCGTTGAAGTCGACGCCGCCGGCGGTGCCTTCGTAGTAGAGCTTGGCGTAACGGAGCGCGAACACCGTGTGGACGACGCTCCAGGACAGCACGATGCTCGCGATGCTGAGCCCGAGCAGCATTCCTTTCGCGAGGCCGCCGGTGTGGCTCGCCCGGACCAGCACAAGACCGACCGCGAGCAGGCTCGCGATGCTCGCGCTGAGTAGCAGGACGTCGGTCCAAGCGGGACCTGGGTCGTCCGGGCATGCGCGCCGGGCCGTCGCCGCTGAGTCGAGCGGCCAGACCGCCCGCCACATCCACGCTACGTAAACGAGTGCGGCGGCGTCCCAGAACGCGAGCGGCACGAGCCACCACGGCGCGAGCACCGCGGCGAGCAGCGCCGTCAGTGCTCCTGAGACAGCGCAGGCGCCGACCCGCGTCACGGCGGAGGGATCTCGAAGACTTGCCGGCCTTCTGCCGGTGGCGGTGGACATATCTGGCGGCCTTGTCGAAATGCCGGTGCCTGCCGGCCCCGGTCCAGTAGCGGTCCCTTACCCCCTGCCGACGGCAGCACAAACAGCCGGCTCTTGCAGACCAGGCGGCGTGGGTGTGCTGTTTCGGGCCGTTGCACCCCGGGTACCGGGCGGAAACGAAAGGAGTACAGACAATGCTCATTGCACTCGCAGTGCTGTTGCTGGTACTCGCGCTCGCCGGAGGGATCGCGGTCAACCCGCTTCTCTTCCTGATCGCGATATTGGCCGTCCTCGTGTTCCTCGGCGGAGGTCGCCGGGGCACGGTGGTCTGACTCAGGTGCTCGGCCGGGCCGCTGGATCCAAGCGAGAACCAGATGGTCCGGCCAGCCCTGATGCGGAGGGCGCCCAAGGATCCCCCCGGGGTCGCGCTCTATCGAGGCTCGACGCCGCGGTCGGCGGGTCGATAGAGGGCGTTGTGAGGGCGCACCACCGGCGACGGCTTCAGCGCGCCGGCCGCGGCGACCAGCTCGACCCGCCAAGGGACGACGGAGTTTGGGCTGCGCGTGACCCTCAGCCGCGCGCCGGATGCGAGATGGAAATGCTGATCGATGGTGCGGAAGCACTGCCGTCCATCGCCGATGCCATCACAGGCGCCCGCTCGTATGTGCATATCGCCGGGTGGCATCTCACGCCGGACTTCGGCCTCACACGCGGGCCTGCCGCATCGAGGGTGCGCGACATGCTGGCGAGCGTCGCCGAGCACGCCGAGGTCCGTGTGCTGCTCTGGGCGGGAGCTCCCGGGCGGGCGTTCTCGCCGGGGCGGGCCGCGGTCCGTTCGGCTCGTGATCAGCTGACGAAGGGGACGCGGGTGATGTGCGCGCTGGACTCACACGAGCGCCCGATGCACTGCCACCACGAGAAGCTCGTGATCGTCGACGGAGAGGTCGCGTTCGTGGGAGGCATCGATCTCACGAGCCTGGGCGGAGACCGCTACGACAGCTCCGAACACGCGATGCAGGGGCGGCTCGGCTGGCACGACGCCGCGAGCAGGCTCCGCGGCCCGGCTGTCGCGGACGTCCATGCTCATTTCAACGCGCGGTGGCACGCCGTGTGCGGTGAGCGCCTCGCGCCCTCCGCCGTCCCGGCGGGCGCCGGCCGATCGGAGGTGCAGGTGCTGCGGACCGTGCCGGAGGGGATCTACCCCGATCTCCCCCACGGCGACTTTCGGATCCTCGAGGCCTACACCCGCGCGCTGCGCTCCGCGCAGCGGCTCGTGTACCTGGAGAACCAGTTCCTGTGGTCATCCCAGATCGTCGACATCCTTGCCGGCAAGCTCCGCACCCCTCCGTCCCCTCATTTCAGGGTTCTCGTGCTGCTCCCTTCCCGGCCTAACAACGGCGCGGACTCGACACGTGGTCAGCTCGGTGTCCTGGCGGCAGCCGACGCCGGAGCGGGGCGGTTTCTCGCGGTGACGGTCTCCACCCGCACGGGCGGCCTGACGGGCCCGCTCTACGTCCACTCGAAGGTCGCGGTAGTCGACGACCGCTGGCTGACGGTTGGGTCAGCGAATCTCAACGACCATTCGCTGTTCAACGACACCGAGGTCAACCTCGCGACCTGTGACCCGGAGCTGGCGCGTGACACGCGGCTGCGGCTCTGGGGTGAGCACCTTGAGCTGGCGCCGGCGCTTATCGCCGGTGATCCGTCGCGCGTCATCGATGACCTGTGGAGGCCGATCGCGGTCGAGCAGCTGGAGCGCGTGCGCCGGGGCGAGGCGCAGACGCACCGCCTGCGCGAGCTGCACGGCGTTTCACGTCGCTCGATGGCCCTCCTCGGGCCGATCGACGCCCTGCTCGTCGACGGCTGAATCCTGGGCTCAGCTCGCGGCGTGGACCGGAGCGTGCTCGCTCTCCCGCGCCGGCGCGGCATCCGGCTCGCCGCGGCTGCGGCCGTATGCGATCGCGGCACCCGATCCGGCTGCTCCGGCGGCTAGCTGTGCGAGGGCCCACAGCACGCCCCATCGCGAGCGGCCGGACAGCCCGTCGATCGAGATCGGGCCCGGCCCAGCGTCGGTGATCGCGAAGATCGCAGCGAGGAGGACGAGGTTGTACTCATAGCCCCCTTCCGATGCCCATGGCCCCTTCGGGCCATGGACGGTCCGGATCGCCGTGATCATCGTGCCGCTGAGCAGCGTCGCGGCCACCGGTGTGGCGGCTCCTGCTGCGATCAGCGCGCCGCCTCCCGCCTCCGCTGCGCCCGCTGCGATCGCGTGGGTCTTCCCCGGCCGCAGGCCGAGCGTCTCAAAGAATTGACCGGTTCCCTCCGGGCCGTGGCCGCCGAACTTGCCGGCGAGCTTCTGGAGGCCGTGCCCCACGAACAGGCCGCCGAGGATCACGCGCAGGGCAGGAAGTCCTAGCTTCATTGTTTGGCTCCGTGACTGTTGGGGATTGGGCGTCGGCCTCCTCAGCGCTCCGCACCCATGCGATCCGGGCACCGGCCAGCGCCACGAGCGACGAGACGGCTAGGCACGCGCCGGCGACTACGAGGAGGACTGTCATTGCCCTCGGTTACCCGAGCAAGGAGGGCCGCTAACGTGCGACGCATGGTTGACGCTCGCTTTTCGGCGCTCGCCTGCCCGGCGTGCGCTGTCGTCTCGGCGGTCAGCGGAACGCGCGAGGCGTGGGCGGTGTGCGTGGCCTTCGGTCTGCTCGCGGCGGGGTTCCTGGCTCGGGCCGTGGTCGGCTTCCGCCGCCGCTGACGGCAGTGGACTGCGGCAGGGTCCGACATTAAGCTCCGCGCGGTCTCCCGGCACTCGGGCGCGGGAAGGCGGACCTCGAGCGCTTCAAGGAGTTCATCGAGGAGCGTCGGGTGCCCGCCGGTGTCTACCGTTGCGAGGTCGAGAGCCCGCGGGCCGGCTGAGCGGCCGCGGGCCCTCAGGCGAGGGAGTCGATCAGGTCGGCAACGGAGTCGACGACGCGCGAGGCCCTGAAGGGGTGGCGCTCAGCCTCCTCGCGCGTGGTCACTCCGGTGAGCACGAGGATCGTCTCCATCCCGGCCTCCAGGCCCGAGACGATGTCGGTGTCCATTCTGTCTCCGATCATCGCGGCGCTCTCCGAGTGGGCGTCGAGAGCATTCAGCGCGGAGCGCATCATCAGCGGGTTCGGCTTGCCGACGAAGTATGGATCGACGCCGGTGGCGCGGCTGATCAGCGCCGCGACGGACCCGGTTGCGGGCAGCGGCCCTCGGTGCTCGGGCCGGTCGCGTCGGGGTTGGTCGCGATGAACCGCGCGCCGGAGACGATCAGGCGTATGGCCTGAGTGATCCGCTCGAATGAGTAGGTGCGCGTCTCGCCCAGGACGACGTAGTCTGGGTCGCGGTCGGTGAGCGTGTAGCCAGCCTGATGAAGGGCGGTTGTCAGCCCAGCCTCACCGATCACGAAGGCGGACCCGCCGGGACGCTGGTCCTGCAGGAAGCGCGCGGTCGCGAGCGCCGACGTCCAGATCGCCTCCTCGGGGACCTGAAGGCCGCTCGCCGCCAAGCGTGCCGCGAGATCTCGGCGGGTGTAGATCGAGTTGTTGGTGAGGACCAGGAACGGGTCGCCCCGCTCGCTGAGGCGCGCCAGGAAACGGTCGGCACCCGGGATCGCCTGCTCCTCGCGCACGAGCACGCCATCCATGTCCATCAGCCACGAGCGAATCCGGCGGTCGGTCATCGGGCCTCAGCATGACGCAAGCAACAGCCCGCGCGGACCCCACCGCCGCCAATGACCGGATGACCGAAGCCGTCTATCGCTCCTGCGGGGTTGTTCCTCCGCCGGCGTCGTCAAGCCGCCGCCGGACGAATTTGCGGCTAGGCGGCCATCGCATTCGTAAGCCGGTGCAGCGTGATTCCCGCGTAGATGAACAGGATGCCGCGAACGATCAGCACCAGGCCGAGGATCACCGCCAGGGTCGCGAGACCGAGCCCCGGCCAGGAGAGAATCACGATGCCCGCAAGCAGGTCGAGCAGCGCGAGCGCGATCGTACCCGCACGACCCTCGCTCTCCGCGAATGCGGAGACGAATCGCACGACGCCGGCGACGACGAACCAGATTCCGACGATCAGCGTGAAGACGATCAGCGTGTCGAACGGTTTCTTGATGAGTACGAGCCCCGCGATCGCGCTGAGCACGCCCAGCAGCGCCAGCAGGCCGCGGCCTTCGCCCCTGCCAACGATCGAGGAGATGATCGCGAGCACTCCATCCACCAGCAGCAGGATGCCCACGATCACGGTGAAGGTGGTCAGCGTTTCATGCGGCGAGACGACGAGGAATACCCCGACGCCGGCGGCGGCCACGCCGAACAGGATCAGCAGCCACCACACGGTCTTAAGCAGGTCAAGCTCTTCCTGGGCTTCGGTTGACATGGTGCTCACCTCCGGTTCAGTGACTCGTTACGACACAGTCTCCCCGACGCGTCCCCGGAAAGCGGGGAGCGGGCCCTCGCGAGCGGCTCAGGAGCAGCTGATCGGTTCGAGCGCGGATTTGTAGTCGTTGCCGAGCTGCGTGAGCGCGGCCTTCAGCTTCGGCTCGGCGTTGGTCAGCGCGGAGGACAGGCTCCCTGATCCAAGGCTCGAGGCGATCCCCGAAACGAGCGAGCTGAGCTGGGCCTGGAAGGTCTTTGTGGCCGCTTCGACCTGTTCCTTGCGTGCCGGCTCGAGGTTCGGCTGCGCGTTCTTGATCTTCGTCAGTTCCTTGCCGATCGTTTCAAAACCGGTTTTGGCTTCCGTCAGCGTGTTCGTCGAGATCGTCAGGCCCTCGAGCTTGGTGACCTGTTCAGAGATGCTCTTCCTCGCCGCGCAGACTTCCGCCTTCGCCTTTTCCTGGGCGGATTCTCCACACGCGACGAGCCCTGCTGCGCTCATCGCGAGCGTGGCGGCGACCAGGGCCCGGCCGAAGAACGCGGAGCGCATGCGAGCCATTATGCACGCGCGATCGGCCCCAAGCGCGTGCGCCGGACACCGGTGGCCGCGGAGCCCCGGGGAGTCCACCGCGGCTACCTGCGGGACGCGAAGAAGGACGTGATCAGTTCCCCGCACTCGGGCGCAAGCAGGCCGCCGGCGACGACCGGGCGGTGGTTCAGCCGAGGCTCTGCGAGCACGTCCATCACGCTGCCGCAGGCTCCCGCCTTCGGATCGGTCGCGCCGAACACGACCCGCGGGACGCGCGCGAGCACGATCGCACCCGCGCACATGGCGCACGGCTCGAGGGTCACGTAGAGGACGGAGTCCAGCAGGCGCCAGCTCCCGAGCGCCCGCGAGGCCTCCCTGAGGGCGATCACCTCGGCGTGAGCCGTGGGGTCCTGGCGCAGCTCCCGCTCGTTGTGAGCGCCCGCAACCAGCTCGCCGTCGCGGACGAGGACCGCGCCGATCGGCACGTCCTCGTGTTCTAACGCACGCTCGGCCTCGCGCAAGGCGAGGCGCATGAAGTAGTCGTCACGTGGGAAGAAGCGCTCGCTCATGGTCCTCACCCGCGCCGTCTGCGACAGTGCTCTGCCGCGCTGAAGCGCCCGGAACATCATCATTACCGAAAGAACATGACCTCCGACACCGTCCATCAGCAGACAGGCGCAAGCGGACGCAGGGCGCTTACGCCGCTGCTTGTGTGTCTGGCTGCGTGCGCCGCCGCCTTCGCGGGGACGCCGGCGAGCGCATCGGCGGCCCGCTATGCCGAAGGCGAGGTCGTGGTCAGGTACGCCGCCTCGCCGGGTTCGGCGACGGCGGCCGCCGCGGGGGAAGCGGCGGGGACGACGCGGCTCGTGCACACGCCGCCCGGCACCAGCATGGCGAGCGAGCTGGCGCGCCTTCGCGCCACCTCCGGCGTGCTCTGGGCGGTCCCGAACTACGTAGCGCACGCCTCGGCCGCGCTCTACCCGAACGACCGCGGCGCCGGACCGAACGCCGGCGAATGGCAGAGGCTGCAGTGGAACTTCGTCGGCCCGTTCGGTGTGAATGCGCCGGAAGCGTGGGGCAACGTGGCGGCTGACGGCGCACCCGGGGGCAAGGGCGTCATCGTGGCGGTCCTCGACACCGGCGTCGCCTACGCCAACCGCGGCCCGTTCCGCCGCTCACCGGACTTCGGCGCGCACGAGTTCACCGCCGGCTATGACTTCGTCTCGCGCAACAGGTATCCCAACGACCGCAACGGCCACGGCACGTTCGTCGCCGCGACGATCGCCGAGTCGACGAACAACGGCTACGGGCTCACGGGCCTGGCCTACGGCGCGCGGATCATGCCCGTCCGCGTGCTCGACAGTGCCGGCGAAGGCGAAGCGTCCACGATCGCCGAAGGCGTTCTCTACGCTGCGCGCCACGGCGCGCAGGTGATCAATCTGAGTCTCGAGTTCTCGCCGGGCGTCACGGCATCGGACATCCCGGAGCTGATCGAAGCGATTCGCTATGCGCATCACCGCGGTGTGCTGGTCGTCGCCGCGGCGGGCAACGAGGGCCATGCGGCGATCGCCTATCCCGCACGCGCCCCGGACGTCATCGCCGTCGGCGCCACCACCGAACACGGCTGCCTGGCCTCCTACTCCAACTACGGCGGAACACTCGCGATCGTCGCTCCCGGCGGCGGCGCGGACGCGAACCTGCCCGGCGACCCCAACTGCCGCCCCGAACAGCAGCCGTCGGGCAGCGACATCTACCAGGTGACCTTCACGGGCAGCTCGCCGCGCGTGTTCGGCATGCCGTCGGGCTATGAAGGCACGTCGATGGCGACCCCTCACGTGGCCGCCACCGCGGCTCTGGTGATCGCAAGCGGTGTCATCGGCAAGCACCCGAGCCCGGCGGCGCTGACGGCGCGGCTGCTCGCGACGGCCCGCAAGCTCGGCTACCCGGGCGACGAAAGGCTCTACGGCGCGGGCCTCCTGGACGCTGCGGCGGCAACCGCGCCGGGCGGCCCGGGAGCCGTCGCCGTCAAGTCCACGGCGGGGCATGGGGCCGCCGCACGCTCCCACGCCTGAACCGCCCCCGGAGGTCTGCGACCTGGCGGTCGTCGGCGGGGGCATCCTCGGCCTGGCGCTCGCACGCGAGCTGCTCTCGCGCAGGCCGGCCTGGAGAGTCTGCGTGCTCGAGCGCGAGAAGGAGCCGGCGACCCACCAGAGCTCGCGTAACTCCGGCGTCATCCACGCGGGTATCTACTACGCGCCGGGGTCCCTGAAGGCGCGACTGTGCGTGCAGGGCGCGCGCGAGATGTACGAGTACTGCGAGCGCCGCGCGATCCCGGTCCGGCGCTGCGGGAAGGTGATCCTCGCGACCGAGCGCTCCGAGCTCGGGCGTCTCGGCGAGCTGGAGCGCAGGGCAAGGGCCAACGGGCTCGACGGCGTGCGGCGCCTGGACGCGGCCGGCGTCAGGGAGATCGAGCCGCACGCGCGGGCGATCGCCGGCCTGCACTCGCCGGGCACCGGCGTCGTGGACTTCAAGCGGGTCGCCGAGTCGCTCGCGCGGGACGTGGCCGCGGCGGGCGGAGTGGTGGCGGGCGGCTGCGAGGTGACGGGCAGCGAGACCCGCGCGCGCACCATCCGCCTCTCACACCCCCGCGGCGTCACCGAGGCCACCAACGCCGTGTTCTGTGCCGGGGCGTGGGCGGACCGCCTGGCGGTGGATGCGGGCGCGAGCCCCGACCCGAGGATCGTCCCCTTCCGCGGCGCATACCTTCGCCTGCGCCCGCAGCGCCGCGGGCTGGTGCGTTCGCTGATCTACCCGGTGCCCGACCCGGCGCTGCCGTTCCTCGGCGTGCATCTCACGCGGTCGGTCGACGGCGATGTCCTCGTGGGCCCGACCGCGCTCGTCGCGGGCGCGCGCAGCGCGCACGAGCTGGTCCGGGCGCGGGACGCGCTGGAGACGATCGCGTGGCCGGGGAGCTGGCGCATGATGGCGCGCTGGTGGAGGGTCGGGGCGCTCGAGGCCCGGCACGCCGCGCTCCGCGGCTCGTTCGTGCGGGCCGCCGCGAGATACGTGCCGGAGCTCGAGGCAGAGGATGTCGAGCCCGCGTTCACGGGGGTCAGGGCGCAGGCGCTCGGACGCGACGGCCGCCTGATCGACGACTTCGTGTTCTCCCGCACCGCTCGCGCGCTGCATGTGCGCAACGCGCCGTCACCCGCGGCGACCGCGTCGCTGGCGATCGCCCGCCACCTCGCCGATCAGGCGGAGCGGTCATTCGACCTGGGGTCCTGAGCCGCCGCGGACCGCCTTCAGCGCCGCTTGGTCAATGCGCAGCCGCGAGCGCGCCGACGGTATCCCTGACCCCGGCCGATGAGCCCGGGAAGCGCGGCTGCCAGCCGAGGTCCCGCCTGATCTTGGTGTTGGACGAGCGCGCGGAGCGCACCAGCGCTTCGACCGCTGGCGCGCCCGCCACAAGGCGCGCCAGCGCCGCCGGGATCCGCCGCGGCGGCCCTGTGCCCAGCTCGGACGCGGAGAGTGCCATGAAGTCGTAGAAGGTGATCGGCTCGTCGTCGGCGACGTGGTAGATCTCGCCGCTGCGAGGATCCGCGGCGGCGAGCATGAGGGCCAGCGCGACGTCGTCGACGTGAACGACGTCCCACATGTTCGCGCCGCTTCCGATCACGGCGAACCGGCCGGGCTGGCGAAGGCGCGGGAGCATCTCCTGCGCGTACCAGCCGCCCGGCCCGTATACGTGCGACGGCCTGATGATCGCGCAGGGGAGCCCGCTCGAGAGGACCAGCCGCTCTCCCTCCTGCTTCGCGCGGCCGTATGCCGTCTGCACGGGCAGCGGCTCGTCCTCTCTCAGAACCGCCCCGTGCGCGTCGCCGGTCACCACCGTCGAGGCGAACACGAAGCGCGGCCCGGACGACGGGTCTCCTGCAGTGGCCGCCACGCACGCTGCGAGCAGCCGCCGGGTGCCGCCGACGTTGACGTCGATCAGCCTGCCCACATCCCTCTGGGATGCGATCTCGGCCGCGAGATGAAGGACGCAGTCCGGTCGCGCCGCGGCGATCAGCTCCGTCAGGCGGGCCTCGTCGCCGAGGTCGCCCTGCAGCGCGTTCGTCCCCTGCGGCGCGCTCGCGGCCCGGCGCACCAGCGCGTCGACCTGATGACCCTCCGCGAACAGGCGCCCGCACAGCACACCGCCGATGAACCCGCTCGCTCCCGTGACGAGTGCGCGCATCCCGCTACATCTCGAACGCGGTGCGCCCGCCGCAGTCGACGAGGCCCTGGAGCGCGGCGCGCCCGTCTCCGATCAGCGGGCCTCCGTGGGCGAGCAGCAGGCTGTCGAAGTCGACCTCGGCGAGCAGCCGCTCGCAGGACTCCAGGATGCCGTGCCTGGTCGCCGGCGGATCGTCCATCAGAGAGTCCGGGACGAAGCCGAGCAGGCCCTCCTGCCCGTGCGGGCCGCCGAGCACAACGGCGTCCGCGAGCGCGAGCGCCCTCGAAGCGGGGATGTGCAGCGCGGTGTCATCGGGGCAGATCGCCCCGACCTCGTGGGCGACGACACCGCCCGGGAGCACATCGCCGATATCAAAGCCCTCGACCTGCTCCCCGTGGGAGAACTCGTGCAGACCAGCACGGTTGCAATAGATCTTGCAGGCGAACCTCTCCGCGAACTCCCCGCACCCGCGGTAGTGATGGCGATTGGTCAGCAGCACCGCCGCCGGCGCGGTGTCCTGTTCGGCGAACCACTGCAGGCCCTCCGCCGGCACGAGCGGGTCGATCAGCACCCCCGGGCCGGCCAGCCAGTAGGAGGAGACCTCGACATGGATCCGCGGGTGCATCGCGGTCCAGTGCACGACCCCAGGCAGTACCTCGCGCATGCGCTCAGCCTAATGGCTCCGGCAAGGCCGCGAGCCCGTGCGCGCCGGCCCCGGCGCCCCGCGTCGGGGGCATCTGGGAACATCGAGGAGTGTCAGTGAGAGCAGGCATCGATCTGGTGTCGGTTGAGGCCGTGCGGGAGTCGCTGGGCACGCACGGCCGCCACTACCTCGATCGTGTCTACACCGAGCGCGAGGTGCAGGACTGCACCGGTCCCGGCGGCGTCGATCCCGAGCGGCTCGCGGCGCGCTTCGCCGCCAAGGAGGCCGCCCTGAAGGTGCTCAGGCCCGGCGATGTCGGCCTGTCCCTCAGCGAGATCGAGCTCCGCCGCAGCCCGGAGGGCTGGGTGGACCTGGAGCTGAGCGGCCCCGCGGCCGAGATCGCCGTCGCGACGGGGCTGAGCGACTTCTCGGTGAGCATCACGCATGAAGGAGGATTCGCCTCCGCCGTGGTAATTGCGAACGTGGACTTGAGAAAGGGATGACCGCGGCCGATGATGGGAATATGACCGACCAGATACGCCAGATAATCCGAGACCACGCTCGTCTCGCGGGCGACGTCGACGCTCTCCCGGCCGACGCCGACCTCTACTCCGCGGGCATGACCTCGCATGCCAGCGTCAACGTGATGCTGGCGCTCGAGGACCACTTTGACGTTGAGTTCCCCGACCGCATGCTCACGCGGTCCGTGTTCGAGAGCATCGCCTCGATCGAAGCCGCGCTGATAGAGCTGCGCTCCGAGGCGGCCGTCTCATGAGCATCTCGGTCGACAGGGACCAGGCGTTCCTGGACGCGATCCGCCTGATCGCCGACGACGTGTCGGCGCCGAACTCCGACTCCGTGGACCGCGAGGCGCGCTTCCCGATCGAGTCGATCGAGGCCCTGCGAGGCGAGCGCGCGCTCTCCGCGGCGCTCCCGACCGAGCTGGGCGGCGGTGGTGTCAGCTTCGGGGCGATCGCCGCAGGCTGCTTCGAGCTCGGGCGCCGCTGCGGCTCCAGCGCGATGGTCTTCGCGATGCACCAGATCAAGGTGATCACGCTGATGCGCCACCTGGACGACGCCCCATGGTTCTCGGAGTACCTCGCGAGGGTCGCGGAGGAGCAGCGCCTGGTCGCCTCCGTCACGACCGAGATCGGCACCGGCGGGGACATGGGACGCTCGATCGCGGCCGTCACACCGACGGACGACGGGATGCGCACCTTCGAGAAGCAGGCCCCGGTCGTGAGCTATGGCGCACACGCCGATGACCACTTTGTGACGCTCCGCCGCGCCCCGGACTCCGAGGCCAGCGACCAGGTGATCGTGCTCGCGCTGAAAGACCAGCTCGAACTCGAGCCGAAGGGCACATGGGACCCGCTCGGAATGCGCGGAACGTGCTCCCCGGGCTTCGTGGTTCGCGCCACGGTCGCACCCGAGCAGGTGCTGCCGGCGCCGTTCTCGACCGTGATGGCGGAGTCGATGGTCCCCGTCACGCACATCCTGTGGTCGCATCTGTGGCTCGGCATCGCGACCGACGCCTTCGACCGGGCGCGCGCGTTCGTCAGGGCCTCAGCTAAGCGCACGCCCGGCGAGACACCGCCGGCGGCGATCCGGCTCTCGCACCTGATGAGCGAACTCTCGCCGCTGCGCTCGGAGGTCCGCTCGGCCCTGGAGGACTTCGTGAAGGCCTCGGAGGACCCGAGCCGCGAGTGGCTGTCCACGATGCAGGCGGCCGTGCGATTCAACAACCTGAAGGTCGCCGCCGCTGACCAGGCGCCGCGTGTGTGCCAGTCCGCGATGGGCGTCTGCGGAATCGTCGGCTTCAAAAACGACACGCCGTACAGCGTCGGCCGGCATCTGCGCGACACGATGTCCGCGTCGCTGATGATCGCCAACGAGCGCATCCACCAGACCAACGCCAGCCTGCTGCTAATCGCCAAGGACGTCTAATGCCCGGCCCTCTACCGGGTAGCCCTGACCAGGCGGCGCTCCTCTCCGAGCTGATCGACCGCCGCCTGCTGATAGACACCGGCGTCCCGGGGGTCTACGGCCGCGGCGCGGACTTCGAGAACGTGCGCGAGAGCGTCGCCGAGCTCGTGACACGCGCCGCCGCGGGCGAGGAGCCCGAGCAGCTGCGCTTCCCGCCGCTGATCCCGCGACGGGACCTCGAGCGCGTCGGCTACCTGAAATCGTTCCCGCACCTCGCGGGCAGCGTCTTCTCGTTCGACGGCGACGAGCGGCAGGCCGCCGAGCAGTATCAGCGCGCCAGCCGGCACGAGGACTGGAGCGAGTTCCAGAGCATGACCGACCTGGTCCTGACTCCCGCGGCGTGCTACCCCGTCTACCCCGCGATCGCCGCCCGCGGGCGGCGATCGCGGGGTAGACGGGGTAGCACGCCGCGGGAGTCAGGACCAGGTCGGTC
>Ga0075029_100001415_pt1 | contig 13827 bp, 9 predicted proteins | sample LitLauG_LLR_2013_FD_71391 | JGI IMG/M metagenome (GOLD analysis project Ga0075029, IMG submission 71391) | Freshwater sediment microbial communities from North America - Little Laurel Run_MetaG_LLR_2013 | ecosystem: Environmental > Aquatic > Freshwater > Creek > Sediment | place: USA...
TCCGCGGGTCCGTCGAAATTGCTGCCGCCGGTGACAGTGACGCTAAAGTTACCGTTCGCCGTTCTGCTGCGGGCGTCGGCTACTTGAACCGCAAAGCTGAAGGTTCCGGCGGCCGTCGGAACGCCTGCGAGATCACCATTCGCATTCATGGTGACTCCTGGCGGAAGTGTGCCGGATGAGACCTTCCAGGAATACGGTGTGGTGCCACCGGTAGCGCTGAACTGGTCACCATACGACTTTCCCTGCTGACCCTGCGGAAGGCTGCCAGTGGTGATTTGCACGGATTGCTGAGTTCCCGAGTTTACGGTGAACGAAGCGCTTGCCGACTTAGTACCGTCGGCTCGGCTGGTCGCGGTCACAGTCACGCTTGTGGTTGAAGTTGTCGTGGGAGCGGTATAAAGACCGTTGCCATCAATGGTGCCGGCCGTGGCCGACCAAGTCACCGCGGAATTCGCAGTCCCGGTTACAGTCGCCGTCAATTGCTGCGTGTGCGCCGAGGTCAAGGTTGCGGAGGAGGGCGAAACACTAACCTTCACTCCTGCTCCGTTGGTTCCGCCACCGCTGACGGTGACAGAGAACGATGCGTGACCGAAGCCGGCCTGAGGATAATCGGTCACCATCACCTCGAACGTGTAGGTGCCCGCGGTGGTCGGCGTTCCTGAGAACGAGCCGAGAGTGGGATTCAAAGTGATTCCCGGAGGAAGAGAGCCCGCCCTTGCATAGAAATGATAGGGAGTCGCTCCGCCGGAGACGCTCAGCACTGCGTTGTAGGACTGATTGACGCTTCCGGCAGGAAGGTTGCCGGACAACGTAAGCGTAGGCGGAAGGGAATTGGACCCGGAAACCGCGGCTTGCGCGGCGCTTCCACCGGTGACAACCAGACAGACAACGGCTAACAAGATAGCCAGAAAGTCCGCGCGCTTAGCTTTTGCGGGAGAAAAGCCGCGGAAATGATTTGAAAGAGCGTTTCCTGTCGTGCGCAGTGCTTTTGTTTCAAACATCGTGAGCCCTCGACCCTACTGATTTGGGGGACTAGTCGATTGTCCTCACGTTCAATCTACGCAGACGGGGCGGGCGCTCCCAGATGCCAGAAGTTCATTTGACACGCATTAGTACATGCGGAATCCGGGTGTACAGATTCGCGCGGGAGCCATGGCCACTGGTGTTTTTCCTGCGGATCGGTGAAAGCTGGCGAGGGGCGGGCTTTCTGGGCTAACCCGCCAAACAGCGGTATCGATTCGACGGGTCCGAGATCAAGCGGAAAGGGGCGGTGACGATGATAACCATCGTAAGGTTACTGGCGGGGTTCACCCAACAACACCGCTCGCAAATGATCGTAGGCACGGTTGCCCAGGGCGCGCTGCACGCTCCGGCGCGCCTCGTGTTGCCAGCGCTTCTTCCACAGTCCGCGGCCAGAACAGGTGTCTGCAAATTGGTTGAGAGGGAGGTCGCGCAGCATGGCTACGCGGCCAAGTTCCCAGGGATTTCTGCTTGCCGAATTGGAGTAGAACTGGCTATTGCACACAGTCGCGAAGCCTGCCTGGCGCGCAATCTGCAGGGTGCGCTGGCTGTATCGTCCGCCGGGGCAAGAGAAGTGTTCGATGGGATGTCCCAAGATTTGTTCAATCTGCAATTTTGCGTCGACGATTTCACGCTTCAGTTCTGGCTCGGTCAGATCAGATAGATAAGGGTGTGTCATGGAATGACAGCCGATCTGAAAGCCTTGGGCGTCGAGTTCGCGGACTTGCTCCGCAGTGAGATAACCCGGAGTGCCGAGGAAGCCCGAGGTCAGGAAGAACGTCGCGTTGAAGCCGAACTCGCGAAGGACCGGCGCGGCAGCGATCAAGTCAGTTTCGCAGCCGTCATCAAACGTGATGCAGACGTTCTGGCCAGGAGGGTAGAGAATCGCTTCTCCGACATTGAGACCACGCCAGCCAGATTTCTTCAACCACGACATCTGACTGCGGAAAGTGTCGACCGGCAAGATATAGCGCACGTAGCCGGGCTCGGACTGGCAAAGTTTACGGCCAGCAAGTTCGAGTTCGTGGTACATCAGAAAGACGATGCGCGGCGCGGACATGATTCTGTCTAATAGTAAGCCGCAATCAGGATTGCTTGTCGGCTCCGACGGTCTGGGCGTGACGTTCGAGCAAGTCGAGGAGCGGGGCTTTCAGGAACGGGCTACCCGCCAGCAAGCCGGAAATCAACGGATCTTTCTGGTTGCAGCGCAAGGGAGAGTGATCGAGTTTCAGGGTCCAGCCTCCGGCGCTTTCGACCAGCGCGGCCCCTGCGGCGACATCCCATTCGTTCTTGGGAACGAGAGTGAAGGTGAGGTCGGCGCGGCCGGCGGCGACCAGGCCAAGCTTGTAGGCGACGGAGCCCATCGGACGGATGTTGAACTCGGCTGACTCGAACTGCTTCCACTCGCCACGCTTTACTTCACTCCGGCTGGCGAGCACGAGCGCGCCATGAAGATCCTTGCGCTGGCTGGGCTGAGCGGGTTTGCCGTTGTAGGTCACGCCGGTGTCGCGCGATCCGATGATCAGTTCGTCCGTGGCGGGATTGCAGATTCCGCCGGCGACGGGAACTCCGTTTTCTACCATGGCGATGGAAACGCAGAACTCAGGAATACCCTGCACGAACTCACGCGTGCCGTCGAGCGGGTCAACAACCCATACGCGCTGTTTGTCGAGACGGGTGAAATCATCGACCGTTTCTTCCGACAGCCAGCCTTCGCCGGGGCGGAGAAGGTTCTTGCGCAGCACTTCATCGACAGCGTGATCGGCAGCGGTGATGGGATCGTCTCCGACCTTGAACTTGGCTTCAATGGCGCCGGGCGTGAATCCGTTGAGAACAGTACGGGCCGCTTCGAGGGCGGCGTGAATGCGTTCGAGAGTTTCAGCGTTCGAGTATGAGGTCAACTTTAGCTCCGTCGAAATATTTAGTCAGTGAATCATTTAGCCATTGAGACATTGCTTCTAATGATTCAATGGCTCAGGCCCACAACATCCTTGCTCCGGTCATCAGCAAAACCGTACACAGAATTCTGCGCAGCCAAAGTACGGGGACGCGCGTGCTCAGGTGCGAGCCGAGGATTCCGCCGGGGATGGAGCCGATCAAGAGGGCTCCGACGAGATGGCCGTCCACGTTGCCGGCGCGCCAATGCAGCAGGCTGGTGACGCCCGTCAAAATCACGGCGTGGGCAATGTCAGTGCCGACCATGATCTTGGGTGCAAAGGAGTAGAAGAGGAGAAGCATCATCATAATGATGCTGCCCGAACCCACCGATGTTATGCCCACAAGAAAACCGCCGACCAGGCCAATGACACTCATGAAGGCAAAAGATTTCATGGTGGGCTGGCGCCGGGCGAGATGGTCTTCGATGCGTCCCTGAAAAAGAAGGAGTGTGGGAATCAGGACCAGGAGCAGTCCTACGGCGGACTTGATGAAATCGTTGACTCCGTTGCCATAGACGTGGCGCAAATGCACGAGAAAAGTCACGCCCAGGTAGGAACCGGGTATGCTGCCGATGGCCATCGCCAGCACAACCTTCCGCCGCACCGTGCCTTTCTGCAAATGCATGATGGTGGCGGGAATCTTGGTGAAAAAGTTGAAGAGGGCGTCGGTTCCGACGGCGACAATGGCAGGGACGCGCAACCCAAAGATGAGCATGGGCAGCAGCAACACGCCGCCACCCAGCCCCGTCAACCCGATCAGAGTTCCGACAACGAAACCGATCAGTATTTTTGCCAGCAGAAGTTCCATGCCGTCTTGTAGTTCACAGTTGTCAGTTCTCAGTTGTCAGTAAAACCAACATCGATAATGAACTGAGAACTGGGACCTGACTTTAGCTATTCCCGTTTGCTCCCACGAAGCCTTCGCGTTCGAGGTGCAGAATGATGGTCTGCGCTGCTTCCTCGGGGCTGAGCTTAGCGGTATCGATCACCACTTCGGCGTCGGTGGGCACTTCATAAGGATCGGAAATGCCAGTGAATTCCTTGACGATGCCGGCGCGAGCCTTGGCGTACAGGCCCTTGCGGTCGCGCTGTTCGCACACTTCGATGGAAGTGGCGCAGTGCACAAGGATGAAGCCGCCGAACGGTTCGATCATCTGCCGTACGGCTTTGCGCGTCGCTTCGTAAGGAGCGATGGGAGCGCAGACAGCGATGCCGCCATTCTTCGTGATCTCGGAGGCAACGTAGCCGATGCGACGAATGTTGATGTCGCGATGCTCCTTCGAGAAGCCGAGTTCGCTGGAGAGGTGCTTGCGAACCAGGTCGCCGTCGAGCAGCGTGACTGGACGCCCGCCCGTCTCGAGGAATTTCGTGATCAAGGCGTTGGCGATTGTCGATTTGCCTGATCCTGAAAGCCCGGTGAAGAAGATGGTGACGCCCTGCTTGTGACGGGGCGGATAGCTCCGGCGCAGTTCCTGCACAACTTCGGGATAGGTGAACCACGAAGGAATGTCGCGGCCTTCATTCAAGCGCTGGCGAAGTTCAGTGCCGGAGATGTCGAGAACCTTTGCCCCCTGTGGGACTTCGTCCGCGGGAACGTAACGGTCTTCGTTCTGGAGATAGACCATCATCTGGAACGGGACCATCTTTACGCCCATTTCCGCTTCGTGCTTCTTGAAAAGCTCCTGGGCTTCGTAGGGTCCGTAGAACGGCTTGCCATCGGTGTCTTTTCCGGGTCCGGCGTGATCGCGGCCCACGATGAAGTGGGTGCAGCCGTGATTCTTGCGGATGAGGCCGTGCCAGATCGCCTCGCGCGGTCCGCCCATACGCATGGCAAGCGGCAGCATGGCGAGCTGTACAGTGCCGTGAGGATATTTGGGAAGCAGCAGCTCATAGCAGCGCGTCCGAACAAAGTAGTCGACGTCGCCCGGCTTGGTCATGCCCACGGAAGGGTGAATCAGGAGATTCGCTTCGACCTGCTTGGCAGCGCGCATCGTCAGCTCGACGTGCGCCCGATGCATTGGATTGCGCGTCTGGAATGCGACGATGGTGGTCCAACCCATACGAGTGAATTGGGCGCGCACATCGGCGGGCGTTAAGCGCAAAGCGCGGAAGTCATAGTGCGATGGGGCTTGAACGCCTTCAACTTTGCCGCCTACATACCAGGGGTTCGACTTGTTGATGGCGTAGTCAGAGCCGGGATGCGCAGCGCTTACGGAACCAAATACTGACTGAGCTTCGGCTTTGCGATCCGGTTGCCAGACGTCTTCTACGTGCAGAACGGCGAGCATGACACCCTCTGGATCGCGAAGGGCGATCTTGCTGCTGCCGGGCGTGAGTTTCTTGGCAAAGTCTTCGGTGACGTCGAGGGTGATTGGCATGGGCCAGAGAGTACCGTTGGCTAGCCGCATGTTGTGACAGACGCCGTCATAGTCGGCGCGGTTCATGAATCCCTGCAGCGGCGAAAATCCACCGCTCATCAGCAGTTCAAGGTCGCAAAGTTGGCGGCCTGTGAGGTCCCAGGAAGGCCATTCTTTGGAATGCGCTTTCAGATCCGCGGCGCGCTCCGCCGGCACTTGCAGCTGTATGAGTTCTCCCCCGTGTGGGGCGATAAGGTGACTGGTTGTTGCGCTCAAAGCAGTAATCCTCCCGGATGTTCTAAGAAAAATTTAAGCTGGTTGCAAAATCACTTGGGGGGTCTCTATTAAAGGTCGCCCCGTCCTGAACGGCTCGTCAAGCTACCTGCCGGGGCAGCAGGTAACCGCCGGAACTTCAGCAGAGCCATGAGTTTTCGACCGTTACCATCCTATTCTAGTCCAGCGAAACGATAAGGAACATGGGGAAGGAGCAATTCGGCTACCGAATCGCGCCCAATCCTAGGCCATAACTAACTGAAAACACTGAATGAATCCGATTTAACCTAAAATTCAAAGAGCCAGCGTCGTGGGTGTGCAGCAGATTGCAACCTTGGATGGATAAAGGGGAAGGAAAGTGCAACTCCTGCCCCCGCGGTTGCCGGAGAGTGACAAAAAGTGGTTCTCCGGACCGCCCCAAACGGCCGACGCCTGGCCAATCTGAAACGCAACCGTGTTGGCTATCACTATCCCTCCAAACGGAGAACCTCGATCTCCGGTGGTGGAGGCTAGTATGAGTAACCCAAGTTTGAACGACAACGCTGTAAGCCGCTTAGCATCGCAGTCCGACGCCGTCGGACGTCTCGCGCAGGATAGTGGAGGATTTGCTGCGGTAGTGGCAGCCTTCGAGTCAAAGGACGCCAACGCTTTTCGGTGGGTTCTGGAACGTCTGGAAATGCTCCCATATTGCGAATTGATCTGCGAATGGGTGCGGGTCAAGTTGTGTGCGTTGCGATGCATCGAAATCTGCGGGCCGCCACGCGAAAAAGGGGAAGTTCCCAGTCTGGAGGGGTTCGCACGCGCAGTGGTTCAGCTCTCGTCGAATGAAAAGGTGCTGCGCCGTGTGGTTGATGCTGTTTCGTGCGGTGATGGAGACGACTACCGCGCGGCTCTCGCGGAACTTAAACTCGGCGAGTTCTGTCATCTCATCTGTTATTGGGTTTGCTCAATCGGCTACGAACGGGTTTGCGAAATCGTCTGTCGTCCGCAGCCGGTGGTGTTTCAGGATGCCGCCATAGAGTTACGTGCCGCGGGCGAGTCGCTCGCCGCCGTTCTCAAGAACGAGAAAGCTTTCGATTCTATTGCGAAAGCCGCAATCGATCTCAACTGCATCACATTGCAGTCCGCGATCAACCAGGCGGGATTCGGCTCCCGGTGCGAGGTTATTTGCCGGCTGATCTGCGTCTGGCGGTGTGTGTGGGTTTGCCGCGAATTTTGCGAAGTCCCCCCCCCGATTTTTACGGGCGTCTATGCCATCGAGGAAGCACAGAGCTTCGCACTGGCCGCTCGACAACTGGCCGGTCAGCCACGCGCGTTAGCAGATCTCGTCAGCGCCGTGCAAAAGCGCGACGCCGCGGCCTATCGCGAGATCGTCGAGCGCTTCCGACTCGGTCCTTATTGCTGGCAAGTGTGCGCCTGGGTTTGCTCGGTCACCTGCTATGAGTTCTGCATTTGCGTGTGCCCACCGCCGGGGCTGCAGCCTCTTTTCACCAGTGTTGGAAGTTTTGGAATCTACTCGGACATCGATAGCACATCCGGAAAAACCAACACCGGAAGCAAAGGTTTTGGCGGGCCCGACTACGCGTTTTGGGACCAGCTGCAACTGGGAGGATCCTGCCCCGGCTTCTCGCCCAGTGCGCCGGGTGTATCGATGCGGTATCGCTTCCTTTACTCCACCGCCTCGACCACACTGGCCAGCTCGATTAGCGCCGCCCAGACCTCGATTACCGTCACGAGCAGCGCAGTGGCCCCGGCCACCCCGTTCAATGTTGCGGTCTGCGCCATTCCCGGCGATCCTGTCGAGATCATTACGGTGAATAACGTGGCCGCGACCACCTGGACCGTGGTCCGCGGTCAGGATGGGACGACGGCAGCCGCGGCCGGAATCGGAGCCACCCTCGCGATCAGTCCGACGGCGGTCACTGGGAATTTGGTGAGCACGGCCGCACCTCTGGTTGCGGTCTGCAGCCGAAAGATCCCATGGGCGAAGTACATACCGGGCAGCCCGGCGACGGCAGGGCCGACTTCGGCTGCGACGCCGCAGAGTCAACAGGTGATCGTCTTTCCGACGCCTCCGCCGGCTCTACCGCCCGACCCTGCCAACTTGGCGCTGGGCGCGCCTTGGATTGGACCGTCGGCGCATTTCATCGCTCCCGACGCGGACGGCTGGATTGTGGTCGACCCGGGCGCCGAACTGGGTGGCGTTTCGCCACTCCTGGTGTTCGACTCGACCAAGGTCGTAATGGGCGGCGGGCCAGTACCGGCCGGCAATTTTGGGACGGGCCAGACGCCCCCACCCCCAGGCTGTGTGCCGGCTGGGAGTCCCGTGCCTGCTGCCCAGCAGAAAGCGGGCATGGATCTGTCGATCATCTTCCAAGCCACCCGGGTAGGCGTCACGAGTGTGGATTTCTCAAACGCGTTGAGCAAGATCCACATCAACAACTGGCTCGAGGTCAACGAACTGAACTTCACAGAGTTTGCGAGCGGTTGCTGCACACCGATCGACAAAACCCTGCACGTGGAATTCACCGTCGACCATGAAGAGCTAAACTCCGGCACGTGGTCGCTGGGGATTTCAAGTTGTAGCAAGTCTGCCCCGGGGGACATCACCCCGCCGAATCCGACTGTGGGAGTGACTTTCACCGCCGGAGACCGTGGAGCTTCGGGGACCATACTGGAGGACACGAGCCAGTGGTGCAACTGCTCTTATAAGGTGCAGCTCACTACGACGCCCAAACTCACGACAGGTCTGATTGACCGCAGCACGGCGACTAACGAACTGACCTTCGCTATTTGCGGTCACTCATGTTGAGCTTTGTCCTGGCCGTTCTCGCAACCTGGCGGGTGACTCACCTGCTGGCGAGCGAGGACGGCCCGGGCGATCTTATCTTCCGGTTTCGCAGGTTGTTGGGAGACAGCTGGGTTGGCAAGCTGATGGACTGCTTCCACTGCCTCAGTCTGTGGATCGCGGTGCCAGCGGCGTGGTTCGTGTCGCACAGGCCGGTTGAGTTGGTGTTCGCGTGGCTGGCCATTTCCGGTGGCGCGTGCCTGCTGGAACGCATCGGCGGGGGTTCCGTGATGATGGCGATGCCGCCGAAACTGGCGGAAGGAGAGATTGACAATGTGCTGCGGCCAGAAACGTTCTCAGATGCAGACAACGTCGGCGCCGAGGCGAGCGCCGAGCGTCTATCATCACGCTACCATTAGGCCCTCCCCGACTACGGCGGTCGCGCCAGTTTCAGCGGTGCTCGACTCGGTGACGATTCGTTATGTGGGAACGTCTCCCATGCGCGTTCAAGGGCTGGTTTCCGGACGCCGCTATGAATTCTCAGGGGAGCAGTCTCTGCAAACGGTCGATGCCCGCGATGTTTCGTCCCTTCTGAGCACACGGTTCTTCCGGCGCCGTTAAGGTATATATCGAGCGAAGGGGGTTACTCTCTTGATATATCCCCCTCCTTGATCGATCTTTTGGAATCATAGATGTAGCGCCAAAATCGCGCTAGATCTTTGAAACTAAATGACTTAGCTTTAATATATAATAGAATCAATAACTTAGCTTGAATACTGTCGGGTTGGCTCCGTCTTAGCAGGATGCGGAAAAAGTCGTTTGCGGGCGGGAACCTGGCCCTCAGCGGCTAAAGCCAGATTCAAAACAATGCACTGACCGGAGCGCTGAAAGCGCTGCGCCACCCAAAAAAACGACTGCGACACAGAGTTTTTCCGCAGTCTGTTAGGGCACTTGGAAGGCAACGTTGCTGTTCAGCGTCGCACCGCCCGCGGTGGTCACCGTCACTGTGCCGCTGGTTGCGCCGACGGGCACGGTCGTTTTGATTGCGGAACTGCCAACGACCTTAAACGTGGCTGCGGTTCCATTGAAGTGGACGGCGGTGGCTCCCGTCAGATTCGTTCCCAGGATGGTCACTTTGGTTCCCACCTGGCCGGATGTGGGGATGGTCTTGATGAATGGTCCCAGCCCGGTGGCGAGGCTGAAGATGGTGCCCTGGAGGTTCGGACCGCCTTGCGAGGTGGTTCCGTAGAAAGTGCCGTCGGTATCTAACAGCAGACCAAACGGTACTGCTCCGTCGGTCCCGGTGAAGGAGTGTAGCGTGGTCAATTGGCCCGTCGAGGTGATCTGGAAGACCGACCCAGAGTTGTTCGCGCCGCCGAGCTCTGTGGTCCCGTAGAAATTTCCGTCAGGGGCCAGGATCAGAGTGTTTGGATCGTTGCCGTCGGAGCACGACGGGTCCACCTGACAAAAAAAATACAGAGTCGAAACCGTCCCCCCCGGGGTGATTTCAAACGCGGAGCCATAGCCGAATTCCCCGCCTTGATCTCCGGTTCCGTAGAAGTTTCCGTTGGCCGCCTGTACCAGCGCAGAGTTGGGAAAGCGTCCGTTCGGATTGTAGATATAGGCACGCGTATTCAGCGTTCCGGAGAGGGTGAGTTGGAAGAAGGTTCCGTCGCTGATATTGTCGTTGTTCCCCCGTCTAGTGGTCCCATAGAGATTCCCGTCGGTGGCCTGGATCAGACCGTTTGGTTGAAAACCATCGGGGCATGGCAGGCCCAAGGCACAGAAACTATGCAGAGAGGTAAAAACCCTGCTCGGGGTGATTTCAAACGCGGTGCCATAATTGCCGTAGACCCCGCCATAGTATGTGGTTCCGTAGAAATTTCCGTTGGTTGCCTGGACGAGTCCGGTGTTTGGAGCGCCGCCGTCGGAGCACGAAGGTTGCGAACAAAAGTTGTGGAGCGTGGTGAGTTTGCCGGCGGCGGTGGTTTTGAATACCGTGCCACCACTCCCGGCCCCGGCCCCGCCACCTTCGGTTACGCCATAGAAGTTTCCGTCGGTGGCCAGCAGCAATTCCGCCCCCGGAAAGCCGCCATCGGTGCACGACGGTTGCGAACAAAAGTTGTATAGCGTGGTCAGTTTGCCGGCGGCGGTGATTTTAAATAGGGTGCCACCGCTCCCGGCGCCACCGGTCCCGGCCCCGCCACCTTCGGTTACGCCATAGAGGTCCCCGTTCGCGCCCTGCACCAGGCTCGCATAAGGGTTCCTGCCATCGAGGCAAACTCCAGAAGGGCTGATCTTGCTGCAGAAGTTGTAAAGAGTCTTGAAGGTCTGCGCCGACGAAGTTGCGACCGTCGCCGCCAGCAGCAACAGCAGCATCAAGGCTGCCCGCAGACTACCGGTCCTTTTTCGCAAGCTGACGTGCATGCTGAGCGCGGGCAGGGCGATGACTTCCTGGAAGCGGGTGCGAGGCATTGCAAGATTCTCCTTAGGGTCGTTTGAGTTCTGCCAAATTGCGCAGATGCGCTACAAGCAAAACGGCGGTACTGCCACGTCAGGGGAGGTGTCGAAGCGTCGGCTGCGCGGCTTTTAGACGGGTGGGCCGGGCAAACAAAAATTTCGCTATCCTAGCACGAAGCACGAACTACCGGCAACGCCCTGAACGTCGCAGCAGGCGCGACGTTCGGATGAGGCACAGCGATGTGATAGGTCCCGGCAGCCGCACGACTATCACCAGAGGTTGCGGAAAAACTCCACCGGATCTGACGAGGAGGACCACCGGGGCTGAAGCCCACACTGATTCGAGGCGGCTTACGCGGCCCTGAAGGGCCGCTCTTTCACGGTAGTGCACGCATTGCGGGGTTTTTCAGCAAAATGTAGGGAATTCCTGAATCAAGGACCTAGCTCGAACATGCCGCGCGGGGTATTCGATCATCACCAACCGTGCTTCATCGCTTTGGCGAACTTCTGGGCTGGTAGAGTGTTGAGCACATCTTCTTTTGTTAGCCAGGCGCGGCGAGCCTGGGTTACTCCGTAACGCAGTTTTTCCATGTGCGAGGTGTGATGGGAATCGGTGTTGATTACGATTTTCAGTCCGTGCTGTTTCGCCATGCGGAGATGAACGTCGTTGAGGTCAAGCCGCTCCGGATACGAGTTCAGTTCCATCGCTACCCGGTGTTTCGCCGCCGCTTTGAACACGGCGTCGATGTCGAAGGCGTAGGCGTCGCGACGGAGCAGTTGCCTTCCGGTGGGGTGCCCGAGCAGAGAAGTGTTGGGGTTTTCGATTGCCTTGAGTAAGCGCTCGGTCATGGTGGCGCGATCCTGATTGAAAAGCGAGTGCACGCTAGCGATCACGATATCCATTTGTTCGAGGACAGTGTCGGAGAGGTCGAGCGTGCCATCGCCTAGAATGTCGACCTCGATGCCGGCGAAGATGCGGATGCCTTTCATCTTCTTCTCTACTGCACGGATTCTTTCGATGTGCTGCAGCGCGCGTTCGTCGGTGAGCCCGTTGGCGAAAGCTAGATTCTTGGAGTGGTCGGTGATGGCCATGTACTCGTAGCCGCGTTCCCGCGCGGCTTCCGCCATTTCTTCGATGGTGTTTTTGCCGTCGGTTTCGACGGTGTGCATGTGGACGTCGCCGCGAATGTCGGACTGCTCGATCAACACGGGCAGGGTGTGAGAGGCGGCGGCGTCGATCTCTCCGAAATTTTCGCGCAGCTCGGGAGGGATGAAGTCCAAGCCGAGTTTGGCGTAAATCTCGGCTTCAGTTTTGCGCGCGACCGGCTTTTCATCTTCGAGTGTTGAAAGGCTGTATTCGTTCAGAGTGAAGCCCATCTTCAGCGCGCGTTGGCGGAGCGCGACGTTGTGCGCCTTGGAGCCAGTGAAATACTGCATGGCGGCGCCGAAGGACTCTGGTGGGAGGAAGCGGACATCGACCTGCATGCCGGTGCGGTGACGGAAGCTGACTTTGTTTTCGCCTTGGGCGATAACATCCATTAGTCCGGGAAAGCGGAGCAGATGTTCGATGAGCTTCTGCCGCTGCTCGGGGTCGATACAGCCTTTGCCGGTAACGAGGATGTCGAGGTCGCCCACGGTTTCGCGGCCGCGGCGCAACGACCCCGCGGGCGTGACCTTTTCGATGCCCGGAGTCTCCAACAGAAACTCGGTCAGTTTTTCCGCCAACTCTTCGGCTTTGTCGAGGAGGAATCGTCCCGCGATGCGGCGGTAGTCTTCGATCGCTTTCAGAAGCTTGGTTTCATGCTTCTCGCCCATGCGCGGCAGGGTGCGAAGCTTGCCTTCGCGGGCGAGTTTCTCGACTCCTTCCAGGTCGCTGACCTGATAGGCACTCCAGATGAGCGCGATTGTCTTTGGACCGAGGCCCTGAATCTTGAGGAGCTCAAGCATGGACGGGCGGTACTTCTTCAGCATTTCGGCGTGGGCTTCGATCTGGCCATCTTTGAAGAGCATCTGAAGATTGGCCAGCATGCCCTTGCCGATGCCGGGTACGGCGAGAAGCTTCTTGGGCTCCGCAATCAGGTCAGCTACTTGTTGCGGCAAGGCTTCAATCGCTTCGGCGGCGTTGCGATAGGAGCGGATACGAAAAGAGTCCTGGCCGTCGATTTCGAGCAGGTCGGCCGTCTCGAATAGCAAAGTGGCAATGGCTTTGTTGTCCATGGCAAAGCTAAGGGTAAACGAGTTGTGGGGAGGAGAGCTAGACGGAGGGAGTCTTTACCTCGCGGGAGGCTGTAGACCGTAAGCGTTGGCCGCTGCAAACAAAATGCATAGGTCCTTCGCTTCGCTCAGGATGACAAACTTAACTTATGGCAGAAATTTGCGGGACACGACACTAGGAAGAGATCACGCGGGTTTTCCCGGAAACAAGAGACACTCCCGGCTGCTGGTCTCTAGCGTATGGGGTAGGGTCCCGTAATCTTCAACGGCTCTTTAGCTGGCCTTGGTAACGTTAGCCGCTTGCGGCCCTTTCTGCCCCTGGACAATTTCAAACTCCACCTTGTCGCCCTCCTGCAGGCTCTTATAACCTTCGGTGGCAATTGAACTGTAGTGGATGAAAACATCCGGTCCATCATCGCGACCGAGGAAGCCGTATCCCTTGGCGTTGTTAAACCACTTGACGGTGCCTTTCAGACGTTCCACGTGCATCCCCTCCCTTTGCGGATTTCATTCCAAAATGGCGCAAATCGAGACGGTCCGCAAAAATGTGTACGCATTGTGCTGCCGACAGGGGTAGCTGTCAAGGCTTGCAATCACATAGCGATGGTTGGGATCTCCGGGGCGGTGCGGCGTGCAATCGAGCCTGATGCGGGGTAAGAGGGCGTTTACCGCGCCTGGCGCGTCATCTCGGAGAGCCAGAGGACTCCGGCGATGGTTTTCGCGTCGCGAATGCGGCCTTGGAGGGCCATCTTTTTTGCGGCAGGAAGACTGAAGAATT
>Ga0075029_100001419_pt1 | contig 13801 bp, 8 predicted proteins | sample LitLauG_LLR_2013_FD_71391 | JGI IMG/M metagenome (GOLD analysis project Ga0075029, IMG submission 71391) | Freshwater sediment microbial communities from North America - Little Laurel Run_MetaG_LLR_2013 | ecosystem: Environmental > Aquatic > Freshwater > Creek > Sediment | place: USA...
TTGATGCGCTGGGCGATCTTCAAGATGAACGCGTCACCGCGGCCCACCGCACCGGCGGGCGGGGTGACGATCTCCCCGGCGATCTCGGCCTCCTTGAACCTCGCGCGCTCGCCGGCGGCCACCCGGTGCTCGAAGCTCGCGTCGACCACCACGATGACGTCGGCGTGGTCGTACTCATCGAGGAAGGCCCGAACGGCGTCGTCGAGTTGGATGAGACTGGGAATCGTGCGTCCCTCGGTGGCCAGGTTGGAACCGTCGACCACCACGCGGAAGTGGGGCTGCTTCACTGGAGGGCTCGAACCAGCAGGTCCGCCTGTTCGGCGTCGTGCACGAGGTGCGAACCCGTCGCCGGACTCGCCGACTCGGCGCGCGCCACGTGGCGCACGCTCTTGTCGCGCAGGGCCTTGTGCATCTGGAGGTGGACGAAGGGCCACGAACCCATGTTCTCGGGCTCCTCCTGGAGCCACACGACCTCATGGGCGTTCGGGTAGGTCGCGATAATCGCCTCGATCTCCTCGGCCGGCCACGGATAGAGCTGCTCGACGCGCACGACGGCCACGTGCACGAGACCGAGTTGGTCGCGATGACCTAGGGCCTCGTGGGCGATCTTGCCGCTGGCCAGCACCACGCGAGTGACGAGCGCGCGGTCGCCCACGGCGTCGTCGAGCACGCGCGAGAACGAACCGTGCTCGAAGGAGTCGAGCGGCGAGCGCGTTTGGACCGCGCGCAACATCGACTTGGGCGTGAAGACGATCAGCGGGGTCACGTGTTCGCGTCGCACCTGACTGCGCAGGAGATGGAAGTACTGCGCGCCCGTGGTGGGCTGGGCGACGCGGATATTGTTGCGAGCGCACAACGAGAGGAACCGCTCGATGCGCCCGCTGGAGTGCTCGGGCCCCTGACCCTCGTAACCGTGGGGCAACAACATGACCAGGCCCGCGGTCTGACCCCACTTGTCCTCCGCGGCGACCAGGAAGTTGTCGATGACGATCTCGGCGCCGTTGACGAAGTCGCCGAACTGGGCCTCCCAGATCACCAGGGAGTTGTTGGACTCGACCGAGTAACCGTACTCGAACGCCAAGGCGGCGTACTCGCTCAGGAACGAATCGCGCACCGTGAAGAAGCCCGGTGAATTGAGGTTCGCCAATGGCACGTACTGCTCGCCGTTCTCGTAGTCGATCAGGGCGGCGTGGCGGTGCGAGAAGGTGCCGCGACGCGAGTCCTGGCCCATGAGACGCACGTTGGTGCCCTCCAAGGTGAGCGAACCGAAGGCCAGGGCCTCGGCGAGCGCCCAGTCGACCTCCCCGGTCTCGAGGAGGGCGCGGCGCTGCACGAACTGGCGCTCGAGCTTGGGGTGGATGGTGAAGCCCTCGGGTGCCGACATGGTGACCCGGGCGATCTCGAGGAGGCGGTCCTTCTCGACACCGGTCGCCGGGGCGGGCAGGTCGGCCGGGATCTCGTTGACCGGCACCTCGTCGAGTTCGGGCACGGGCACGGTGCGCACCTCGTCGAGCACGCTCTGGAGCCGGTCGTTGAACTGGTCCAGCGCCCGCTCGGCGTCGTCCAAGGTCATGTCGCCACGACGTATCAACGTCTCGGTGTAGGCCTTTCGCACCGACCGCATCTGGTCGATGATCTTGTACATCTGGGGCTGGGTGTAGCTGGGGTCGTCGCCCTCGTTGTGGCCGTGACGTCGATAACACACGATGTCGAGAACGACGTCGCGATGGAACTCCTGGCGGTAGTCGTAGGCGAGTCGCGCGGCGTGCGCACACGCCTCGGGGTCGTCGCCGTTGACGTGGAAGATGGGCGCCTGGATCATCTTGGCGATGTCGGTCGGGTAGAAGCTCGAACGGGCCGACTCCGGTGCCGTCGTGAAACCCACTTGGTTGTTGATCACGATGTGCACCGCTCCCCCGACGCGATACCCCGAGAGCTGCGAGAGGTTGAGCGTCTCGGCCACGACGCCTTGACCGGCGAACGCCGCGTCGCCGTGCACCAGGATCGGAAGATACGGGAAGTGGTCGGGACCGACGACCCAGTTGGTCCCATCGCTGGGACGAACGACCTGGTCCTGCTTGGCGCGCACGATGCCCTCGACGACGGGGCTCACGGCCTCGAGGTGCGACGGGTTCGACGCCATCGACACGTCGATGGTGGCCCCGTTGGCGTTCTTGTAGACGCCGCGCGCGCCCTTGTGGTACTTCACGTCGCCGCTACCCTGGACGCTCTCGGGATCGAGGTTGCCCTCGAACTCCGAGAAGATGTCGCTGTAGGACTTGCCCACCACGTTGGCCAGGACGTTGAGGCGTCCTCGGTGCGCCATGGCGATCACCGATTCGCGCACGCCCTGGTCGGCCGCCGCGTCGAGGATGGTCTGCAGGACCACGATCGTCGACTCGCCGCCTTCGAGGCCGAAGCGCTTCTGCCCGACGTAGCGAGAGTGCAGGAACCGCTCGAACACCTCGGCCTCGTTGAGCGCGTCGAGGATGTGCTTCTGCTCCTCGACGGGGGTGGTGACCTTCACCCCCTCGACACGCTGTTGGATCCATCGCTTCTGTTGCGGATCCATGATGTGGCCGTATTCGATACCGGTCGTGCGACAGTAGGCATCGCGGAGTATTGCCAGGATCTCCTCGAGGGTGGCCTCACTGCGGCCCGCCAGCCCGTCGACCACGAAGGTGCGCTGCAGGTCCCAGATGGAGAGACCGTAGGTGGCGAGGTCGAGCTCGGGGTGCAGGGCCGGCGGCTCGGTGTGCAGGGGGTCGAGGTGCGCGTTGAGGTGCCCGCGCATGCGGTACATGTTGATCAGTTCCTGCACCCGGATCTGCTTGAGGATGTGGTCGTGGTCGTTGACGCCGCCGGTCGCTCGCAGGTCCTTGGACCAGCGCGCGGGTTCGTAGGGGATGCCCAGGGACTCGAAGATCTCGTCGTAGAAGTCATGCCCGCCCGTCAAGCACTCGGCCACGAACTTGAGGAAGAGGCCCGACTCGGCTCCCTGGATGATGCGGTGGTCGTAGGTGGACGTCAGGGTCAAGACCTTGCCGACGCCCAACTCGGCGAGCGCGTGGGGATCGGCAGCCTCGAACCCCGCCGGCCACGCCAAGGCCCCCACGCCGAAGATGGCGCCCTGTCCGGGCATCAGCCGCGGGACCGACTGCACCGTGCCGAGGGTGCCGGGGTTGGTGAGTGAACACGTCGCCCCCACGAAGTCGTCCGCGCCGAAGGTGGCGTTGTGCACCTTGCGAACCAGCTCCTCGTACGCCAGCAGGAAGTTCCGGAAATCCATGGTGTCGGCGTCGCGGATGACGGGCACTAAGAGGTTGCGCGTTCCGTCGGGACGCTCGACGTCGACGGCGAGTCCGAGTCCCACGTGCTCGTGACGAATGATCCCGGGCGTGCCCTTGGCGTCGACGGCCTCCACGAAGGTCGCGTTCATCGACGGGATCGCCGTGAGCCCCTTGATGATGGCGAAGGCGATGAGGTGGGTGAAGGACACCTTGGCCCCGGTGGTGCGCCCGAGGGACTCGTTGAGCGAGGCGCGATTGATCTCGAGCAGACGCGCCGCGACCGTGCGCACGCTGGTCGCGGTGGGCACACTGAGCGAGGCCTCCATGTTGGTGACGATGCGCGCGGCGGCGCCGCGCAGTGCGGTCGCCTCGGGGTTCACCACGACGGGCGCGCTCGCGGGTGCCGCCACGACCGCGTGCGACGTGGTCACGGTGGGCACCGCCGAGCGCTGATAGTCGACGAAGAACTCGCGCCAACTCGCCGAGACCGCGGTCGGGTCCTTCAAGAAGCGGTCGTACATGTCATCGACCAGCCACGCGTTAGGGCCAAATGAACCCTTGTGCGAACGAGAAACGGGGGAGTCGGGAGGGGTCGTCACAGGACACAGCCTAATTGGAATGGCCCGTCGGTCGTTGGGAGTCGCCCAGGTTCGCCCGGGTCGGACCGCGCCGGAGGCACGGCGGGCAACCGGTAACTTTGGTCCGTGGCGAGTGCTCCGACCCAGTCCGGCCTGCGCTACCTCGAACCCTCGCCACTCGGGCCGCTGGCCCTGGCCCACCACCGCGTGGATCACCCGCGCGCCACGGTCGTCGCGGTCCACGGCGGGCTCGACCGGGGCTCGTCCTTCACCCGCCTGAGCCGACGATTGGACGACTTCGACGTCGTCGCCTACGACCGTCGTGGCTATCAAAGATCGCGCTCACTGGGACCGGGGACCCTCGACGACCACGTGGCGGACCTGGCTCGAGTGATCGACTGGTCCGCCCCCTCCGGGCCGGTCGTCGTGTTCGGACATAGTTACGGTGGGCTGGTCGCGATGACCCTGGCCGCGCGCGACCCGGGCGCGATGGGAGTGGCCGTCGCCTTCGAGTCGCCGCTCCCCTGGGTGCTGGCGCGACCCGCCCCGACGCCCGCGCCCGGCGGCTCTCCCGCCCTGGAGGCCGAACGTTTCTTCCGTCGCGTGGTGTCGGACTCCTCCTGGGAGCACCTCAGCGATGCCGAGCAGGAGTCACGACGCCTGGACGGTGCCGCCCTGAGCGCGGACCTGACCGAGATGACGAACCCCCTCGCCCCCTTCGAACTCGACGAGATCGTCATCCCCGTGCGATTCCTCTACGGTGACCAACGCGCCGCGGCCTACTACCACGCGTTGGCCCACCGTCTCGAGGAGGCCAGCCGCTTCTTCAGCACTCGAGAACTCTTCGGCGCGCCCCACGGGGCGCACCTCTCGCACCCCGACCTCCTCGCCCACGAGATTCGCGACGCGCTGGACCTCAGCGGCGACTGAACCTCAGCGCGGGTCAGGAGACGGCGCGCGTGGGCAAGTTCCACGAGAGGCGGTGCAACCGACTCGGTCCCAGTTCGCGCAGCGCCGCGAGGTGTGACGCGGTGACGTAGCCCTTGTTGTTCTCCAGGTCGTACCCCGGTACGTGCTCGGCCAACTCCATGACCAGGCGGTCGCGGTACACCTTGGCGAGGACGCTGGCCGCGGCCACTGATGCACACACGTGAGATCGGCCTTGACGCGAGTGCGAACCGGCGCGACGCGGACGTCAGGATACGGCACGGGGGTCAAGGGCTCTTGCGCCGGCATGCTCATCCAGTCGTACGATCCGTCAAGGATGAGGATGTCGGGCGCGACCCGCAGTTGTGACAACGCCCGGTACCCCGCGAGGCGCAGGGCCGCGGTGAGACCGAACTCGTCGATCTCACCGGCGCTCGCCTCGCCCACCGCGTGGTCGAGTGCCCATGAGTCGATGGGCGCCACCAAGCCATCGCGCGTTCGCGACGACAACAGCTTGGAGTCGCGCAGTCCCGTCGGCACCGTTCCCACCGTCGCATCGACCACGCACAGTCCGACGCAGCAGGGACCGAAGGCGCTGCCGCGGCCCACTTCATCGAGAGAACCGACGAGCTCGTAGCCCTCGACGAAGAGACCCTGCTCGACGTCGAGGTGCGGCGTAGTCACGACCTTCGACACGGACCAACACTGAGGGATCGACGACGATGCATCGTGGCCAAGTCTCGCACGTGATCGACGTGTCGCCCTGGCGCAACGGGCCTCTTCTCCTTCGCGTCGATCTGACGTAATGGTGAGCCCCCGCCTCGATTCTCCGTGGTGATAACTGCGCATCACGCCAGAGGCTTCGGCGATTGCCTCGGACGAGACGTCACGGGTCGAAAGTGAACGGTTCATTCGGCTCCAAACAACTGTGAAGCCGCCAGAACGATGTCCGCTTCGCAAAACTGTGGAAATACTGAGAATTCGCCGAATTCCGGCCCTCGGTGACCGATTTACTTACCTAACGGTAACGTAACATCAACTTAACAGTTTCATAATTTTCACGATGCTAGCGTCGCCCCAAGGCCGAGGGCTGAGTGAACACAAGATCGGATGAGTCCGAACGAGGGAGGCACTATGCGAAGGAATGTTGGATTTCGGCGAACGTTGGCCACGGTGACACTCGCCGCGGCGACGTTGGGGATGGGCGTGGTGAGCACCTACGCGAGTGCGGCACCCAAGGCCCACGCGGCGTCAGGCGGCGGCACGGCGACCATGGCTCTAGACGAGACACTCGCCGGACTGAACGTCAACACCTCTGCCTCGAACGAGTTCGTGCTGCAAGAGATCATGAACCTGGTGTGGCCCACCGTGTACATCACGACAGGTGGACTGAAGGAGATCCTCAACACCACGTTCGTCACGAGCGTGAAGGAGACCAACAATCCCCAGAGGATTACCTACACCATCAACCCCAAGGCGGTCTGGCAAGATGGCACACCCATCACCGCTGACGACTTCATCTACAACTGGCAGACCCAGAGTGGCCTCGCAAAGTACACCGACGTCGGTCACAAGGCCTTCCAGCCGGCTGGCACGACGGGCTACAACCAGATCGCGACGGTCGTGGGCTCCAAGCCCGCCAGCGGCGCCGCGTGCGCCGCGGGATCGGCGAAGGACTACAACGCCGGATTGTGCCCCAACGGCAGCACGGTGACCGTCACCTTCTCCAAGCCCTTCGCCGACTGGCAGTCGCTGTTCGGCAACATCGTGCCCGCCCACGTGGGTCGGGTGGTGGGCTGGAACACCGGCTTCAAGGGTGCCACTCAGACGATCTCGGGTAGTTGGTACGAGATCAAGAGCGTGTCGGATTCCTCCGTCGTGCTGGTTCGCAACCCCAAGTTCTGGGCCACGCCGGGCAAGCTGAGCTCGATCGTCTTCCAGCAATTCGGCGACGACACCCAGGAGGTTCCGGCGCTCGCCAACTCCGAGGTCCAGGTGATCAACCCCTTGACTGTGGATCTCTCCATCGTCCAGGCTGCCAACCAGGTGCCCGGAATCGTCGCCAAGACGGTGCCCGGACTTGAATTCGAGCACTTCGACTTCAACCAGTCCGACCCCTACTTGGCCAAGCTGGCGGTGCGCCAAGCGATCGCCTACGGCACGAACCGCAAGGAGATCATCTCGCACACGGTCGGTGAGATCGACTCGAGCATCCAGCCTCTGGGCAACCGGATGTACATGAACTCCCAGCCCCAGTACGTCAACAACGCGCCGCAGTACGACACGGTGAACGTGGCCATGGCGAAGTCGCTGTTGAAGGGGCTCGGATTCACGATGGGATCCGATGGCTACTTCCAGCCCAACTACGGCCCCTTGAAGGGCAAGGACCTGACCTTCGTGATCAACTCGACGACGGGCAACGCGTCGCGAGCCGCCACGGAACAGATCTTCCAGGCGAACATGAAGGCGGTGGGTATCAAGATCGAGATCCAGAACTTCGCCGCCGGGACGTTGTTCCCCAACATCGCCAAGGGTGACTACCAGATCACCGAGTTCGCGTGGGTGGCGACGCCGTTCGTCAGCGCGAACGAGTCGATCTACTGCTCCTACAACCTGGCGACGTGCGGACAGAACTGGACCCACTTCACCAACGCGGCCGTGGACAAGTTGGTCTTCGCCGGCGCGGGAGCATCGTCGAGTGCTGCTGAGACCCAGGACTTCAATGCGGCCGACAAGATCCTGTGGGCCCAGATGGACACCCTGCCTCTCTACCAGAAGCCTCAGTTCGACGCGTGGTCCACGTCAATTCACAACGTCATCCCCAACGCTTCGTCGTCGGGCATCACGTGGAATGGCCAAGTCTGGAGCCGGAGCTAGACCGAGTCACGCCAGCACCGAGTCACCGCGGGGCGCCAGCCCCGCGGTGACTCGGTGCTCAGCCGTGATTCTTGGCTCGTCCCCCCATGCTCGCCTACATCATTCGCCGATTGGTCGTCAGTTGCGTCGTGCTGTTCTTGGCGACCGTCTTCGTCTTCCTGCTGGTGTCGTATTCCGGCAACCCGTTGGCGCTCCTCCGGCTGAACCCCCACACCCCTGAGTCGACCATTCGGGCCCGCGAGCTGCTGCTGCACCTCAATGATCCCCTGTGGCAGCGGTACTGGATCTGGTTCACTGGGGCGATCCACGGAAACTTCGGGGTCACCGTCGCCGGCGAGGCCGTCGGACCCCAGTTGACCGCCCACCTCTTCGTGACGATGCGCATGGTGATTCTCGCGACCGTCCTTTCGATCTTCCTCGCCATCTCCGTGGGCGTGATCGCCGCTCTGCGTCACGGCAAGGCCACCGATCGCGTGGCCACGGTCACCAACTTCGTCTTCCTCGCCGCGCCCGTCTTCGTCGTCGGTCTGCTTCTCAAGGAGTTCGTGGCGATCCCCATCGACCTGCATCTGCACCGGATCCTGCTCTACACCGACGGCGACCAGAGTCCCCTCCTGAGCGGACCATTCATCACGCGTCTCCCCGACTACGCCGAACACACCATCTTGCCGACGATCACGCTCATCCTCGCCACCTACTCGTCGTGGGCGATCTACCAGCGTTCGACGCTTCTCGATGTCATCGACAGCGATCACGTGCGCCTGGCTCGCGCCAAAGGAATCTCCCCGCGCCGGGTGCTGTTTCGTCACATCCTGCGCAACGCCCTGATTCCGGTGACCACGGTGATCGCCCTCGACTTCGCGGGCATCTTGGGGGGTGCGGTCATCTCCGAGATCGTGTTCGGCTGGCAGGGTCTCGGGGTGTGGTTCCTCCAAGGCGTCAACAACATCGATGTCAACATCACCCTGGCGTACCTGCTGATCACCGCCGTGATCGTGGTGCTGTTCAACCTCGTGGCCGACATCCTCTACGCCATCTTGGACCCGAGGATCCGCTATGACTGACGACGCCGCCACCCGCGACGAGCTCATCAACATGGTCGAGATGTCCGAGACCGGTCGGGCGGCGCCACCGACGGAACCGCCCCTCGCCCTCTCCGAGGACGAGGAGTACGGCCTGCAAGCGGAGTCGCGAGGCCAGTGGGCGACCGTGCTACATCGCATGCTCCACAACAAACAGGCGCTGTTGGGAATGTCGGTCTTCGTCGCGATGATCGTCGTCGCGCTCGTCGTGGGTTGGTTCTGGAGTTACAACTACTCCGAGATCACCAACACCCTCAATGCCCCGCCGTCATGGAGCCATCCCTTCGGCACCACCACGATTGGTCAGGATCTCTTCTCACAAGTCATGCACGGCACCCTCCAAGACATCGAGATCGCGCTGACCGTCGCCTTCATGGCCACCGTGCTGGGGACCTTGATCGGAGCGCTCGCCGGGTACTACGGCGGCAAGGTCGATAGCCTCCTCATGCGCTTCGTGGACCTGATCTTGGTGATCCCGACGCTCGTCGTGCTCATCGTGCTGGCTCACGTCGTGGCCCAGCAAGCGAACAATTGGATATGGCTGGCCGTCATCATCGGGGCGCTCTCGTGGACGTACATCGCGCGATTGGTTCGCGCCGACTTCCTCTCGCTGCGTGAACGCGACTTCGTCGAAGCCTCGCGGGCGCTCGGCGCGAGTGACGCGCGGATCATCTTGCGACACATGCTCCCCAACGCCATCGGACCGATCATCGTCAACGCCACCATCACCGTGGCGGGCAGCATCGTCCTCGAAGCGACTCTCTCGTTCCTGGGTCTGGGGATCCAGCCGCCCAATACCTCTCTCGGATTGCTGATCGAACAGGGTCAGGATTCGGCGACCACCGAATGGTGGCTCTTCGTGTTCCCCGTCGCCTTCTTGCTGGTGCTCATCCTGGCGATCTTCTTCATCGGCGACGGACTGCAGTCCTCCATCGATCCCAAGAAGAGCCGCGTGAGGGCGTGACGTGACCGACAGCACTCTCGTCATCACCGATCTCGCGGTGGAGTTCAACACCGAAGAGGGCGTCGTGCACGCCCTGCGGGGTGTGACCTTCTCCGTCGCCCCCCAAGAAGTGCTGGGCATCGTCGGCGAATCGGGATCAGGCAAGTCGATGACCGCCCTCGCGGCGATCGGTCTTCTGCCGTCGAGCGCCAAGGTCACCGGTTCCATCGTGCACGAGGGTACCGAGCTGCTGGGTCTGAAGGACAAGTCGTTCTCGTCGCTGCGCGGCAAATCGATCGCCATGATCTTCCAGGACCCACTCACCTCGTTGAACCCCGTCTACACCGTCGGCTGGCAGATCGCCGAGGCGGTGCGCGCGCACCGCGATATCTCCAAGCCCGAGGCCCACGCCGAGGCCGTTCGACTGTTGAAGCTCGTCGGCATCCCCTCCGCCGACGAGCGTGCCAATGACTATCCGCACCAGTTCTCGGGCGGGATGCGCCAGCGCGTGGTCATCGCTATCGCCATGGCCAACAGCCCGACGGTGATTCTGGCCGACGAGCCCACCACCGCCTTGGACGTGACGGTGCAGGCCCAGGTCCTGGGGACGCTCAAGACCGCATTGGATGAGACATCGGCGTCGCTGATCCTGATCACCCACGACCTGGGGGTCATCGCGGGGCTCGCCAATCGTGTGATCGTGATGTACGCGGGCCGCATCGTGGAGCTCGGGTCCGCCGACGATATCTTCTACCGGCCATCGATGCCCTACACCCACGGGCTCCTCGGTTCGGTCCCGCGCCTCGATGATCAAGGTGGCACGCGGCTGCGACAGATCCCGGGCTCACCGCCCTCGGTCGTGGGGGAACATCAGGGCTGCGCCTTCGCGCCACGATGCCCACTTCGCCGCGACATCTGCCGCGAGAAGGAACCAGAGTTGCGACCGGTGACGATCCGTTCGTCCGGCGTCGACCACGTCGACGTGGTCGACGGCGAGCACCTTTCGGCCTGCCACTTCGCAGACGAGGTCGCCGCGATGGACGTGGCCTCCATGTTCTCCGACACGTCGGCCGACTACGAATCAGGACCCGCATGACGAATATCGATGAGAGGGCGGCGCGACCCGACAGCGCGGACGGCACCGACACCCCTCCCTTGTTGTCGGTGCGCAACTTGGTCAAGCATTTCTCGAAGCGCGGTGGCGCCTTCATCAAGCACAACGTGGGCACCATCCACTCGGTCTGTGACGTCTCCTTCGACATCAATTACAGCGAGACCCTTGGCCTCGTGGGAGAGTCGGGGTGTGGCAAGACGACCACCGGCAGGTCGGTGTTGCAGTTGGTCCCCGCCACGTCGGGCACCGTCACCTTCGACGGTCAAGAGCTGGTCGACCTGGATCAGAGTTCCCTGCGAGCGGTGCGCAAGAAGATCCAAGTCGTTTTCCAGGACCCCTTCAGCTCACTCGACCCGCGAATGCCGGTCGGCCAATCGATCGCCGAGCCGTTGCAGATCCACGGCGAGTGGGACCGATCCTCGGGCAGTGACCGGGTGGCCGAAGCCCTCAGATTGGTCGGACTGGACCCGCGCTTCATCAACCGCTTCCCCAACGAGTTCTCTGGTGGGCAGCGCCAGAGAATCGGCATCGCGCGCGCACTCATCCTCAGGCCGAAACTGCTCATCCTCGACGAGCCGGTGTCGGCGCTCGACGTGTCGATACGCGCCGGCGTCGTCAACTTGCTCGAGGACCTTCAAGAGCAGCTCGGGGTCTCGTACCTCTTCATCGCGCACGACCTCTCGGTGGTTCGACACATTTCGGACCGGGTCGCGGTGATGTACCTCGGCCGGATCGTGGAGACCGGCTCAAAGGCGGACGTCTACGAGCGCCCCGAGCACCCCTACACCCAGGCCCTCCTCTCGGCCGTGCCGGTACCCGACCCGCGCAAGGAGCGTGCCCGGCACCACATCGTGCTGACGGGTGACGTGCCCAGTCCCGAGGACCCGCCCAGCGGCTGCCGATTCCGCACCCGCTGTTGGAAGGCCCAGGAGGTCTGCGCCGTCGAGACTCCCGCACTCGTCGATCGTGGCAGTGGTCACCCCGTGGCCTGCCACTTCCCCGAGGTTGCCGACGTCGTCTAATTCGTCTCACTCACGAATCTGCAACGCGCCGAGTGATCGGGCGCTGGCGATAATGATGAGTTGCGCCCCGTGATCATTCCCGTCGCCCTCAACTGTCGAAGATTCGCCTGACGTCCCGCGAGCTCGACATCGACCGTGAGTCAGGACGTTGACGATGTGACCCTTCGACGTCGAGTCGAGCCGATCGAGAGCGTGATGGGGTTGCGCGGCTCGCGTTCAAATTCGTTTGGGAGTTAACAATTTTTTTCTCACACTTTGGTTATTCCGGAATCCATCGTTCCTCCGCCCACCTCGCGTCCTCGTGGCAAAAGCCTTTCCCTCTCTCGTTTGACAACGTTGTCCCCCGATTGGTCCTGCTCGTACGACGGAATTTCTTCTTGATTAATTCTTACGATCTTCACACCGTTCTCTTGTGAACCACCCCGCCTGCCGGTACAGTGAACTCCAACCCGTCTTACTGGTGGGTAGGTTCAATCAACCACTCAGGTGGTTTAGGGAGGCAAATAACACTATGCAAATCAAACACAAGCTCAGGCTTGCGATGACGCTCGGCTTGTCGGCCGGCGCGTTGACGCTGGGTCTCGTAGCACCGAGCGTGAGTGGTGCAGCCACCCCTAGCGGAACGTTGACCTACGCGGAAGCGCCCTCAACGACGCCCACGTACATCTTCCCTTACATGTCGTGTAAGTACTTCTCGGTAGCCAATATCAGCGACTTCGATTATCTGATGTACCGTCCCATCTATTGGTTCGGAATCGGCAATAACGCCGCGTACACTCCGTCGCTGTCGTCGGCCAATACTCCGACGTACAACGCAAGTCGCACCACCGTCACGATCAGCCTCAAGGGTTGGAAGTTCGCTGACGGGCAGACGGTGAATGCTCAGTCCGTGATGTTCTGGTTGAACATGGAGAAGGCGTTGCCGACTGACTACTGTGGCTACGTCGCCGGATACGGTATCCCCGACCAGGTCGCGAGCGCGCACGGATCGGGCAACACGGTAACCATCACCATGAAGACTCCGGTCAACAAGAACTGGTTCCTCTACAACAGCCTGTCATCGATCACTCCGATGCCCGACTCATGGGACGTCACCGCACCCGGTAAGCCATCGACCTGCGCAACAGGAGCTTTTGGTTCGAAGGCCACTGACGCCGCGTGTGCTGCGGTGTACAAATACTTGGACTCTTCGTCTCAGGTGCAGGCCAACGCCTCCAACTCCTTGTGGCAGAGTGGACTCACGGGTCCCTGGAAGTTGACGCACTTCGACAGCTTGGGCAACGTGAGCTACGTTCCCAACACGGCGTACTCTGGCCCCCAGAAGGCTCAGGTCGCCAATGTCGTTGAGATTCCCTTTGCGTCAGCCTCGGCCGAGCAGACCGCGTTGCGACGTGGATCAGTGGACCTCGGATATGTCGACAGCACCGTTCTGACCTCGAATGGTACGGCGGCGCATCCTGGCGCCAACTGGGCCCCCATCGCGAGCCAGTACAACCTGGAGGTCGGCGCACCGTGGTCTGTCGACTACGCGGCTTACAACTTCAACCCCAAGTACACCGGATCGGTCTTCCTCGACCAGTTCTATGTTCGACAAGCCTTGCAAGACACGTTGAATCAGAATCTGATCATCAACAAGGTGTTCAAGGGCTACGGCTACGTGACGAACAATCCGATGCCGCCCGCGGCACCAACGTCGATCACCGGCGGCGCGTCGAATGCGGTCCGTTATCCCTACAGTCCGTCAACTGCGTCAACACTTCTGTCAACGCATGGTTGGAAGCGGGTCGGCGGTGTTCAAACCTGTGAGAGTCCGGGAACCGCGGCAACCGAATGCGGCGCCGGAATCAAGAAGGGGCAGGCGTTGACGCTGGCGATGGAATACGAAAGTGGTTCGCCCGCCATCCAGATCGAAGTCGCTGCCGAGGTATCCGAATGGAAGTCCATCGGTATCAACGTCACGACCACGAG
>Ga0075029_100001424_pt1 | contig 13769 bp, 13 predicted proteins | sample LitLauG_LLR_2013_FD_71391 | JGI IMG/M metagenome (GOLD analysis project Ga0075029, IMG submission 71391) | Freshwater sediment microbial communities from North America - Little Laurel Run_MetaG_LLR_2013 | ecosystem: Environmental > Aquatic > Freshwater > Creek > Sediment | place: USA...
AGGATCTCGCCAAGGTCGTCTCGACCAATCACACCTATGTGTGGGAGACAGGGGAGCGCTCGCACTTGCCCGACGAAATTGTCGGCGTAAAAGATGAGCCGGCGCGCTTCCACGTAGTCGCCTATGACTTCGGCATCAAGCAGAATATCCTGCGCAAGCTGCGCGGAGAGGGCTGCAAGGTGACGGTGGTCCCGGCGCAGACTACGGCGGAGGACGTGCTGGCCTTGAAACCTGACGGCGTTTTCCTGTCGAATGGGCCGGGTGATCCCGAGCCCTGCACCTACGCGGTCGACAACATTCGGCGGCTCATGGGACGGCAGCCAATATTCGGGATATGCCTGGGACATCAGTTGGTTGGCATTGCTTTGGGAGGGAAGACTTTCAAGCTGAAATTTGGCCACCATGGCGGGAATCATCCGGTGAAGCAGCTTTTGAGCGGCAAGATTGAAATTACGGCGCACAACCATAATTTTGCCGTCGATCCTGATTCGCTGCCTCAAAGTGAAGTCGAATTGACGCACATGGATCTGAACGACTCCACGCTTGAAGGCATGCGACATCGAAATTTGCCGCTGTTCACGGTTCAGTACCATCCGGAGGCGGCGCCGGGGCCGCACGATTCGCACTATTTGTTTAAGGATTTTGTGCGGATGATGGAGGAGTGCAAGCGCTAGCGGTCTGAAACCGCTCTATAAGGATTGTCATCCCGAGCGAAGCGAGGGATCTGCAGTTGGTGCAGTGCCGCAACGCTTGCGTCGATAGGCCGTGCGCAGCGAAGGATTGGAAGCATGCGGGAAGAAAAGCGCTATTACGTCTACATCATGGCGAGTCGCTCGCTAACGCTCTACACCGGCGTGACAGGAGACATCTACCACCGCGCACTGCAGCACAAGGCAGGCGAAATCGACGGCTTCACAAAGAAGTACCACATTAACCGATTGGTTTATTACGAAACGTTCAAGTACGTGAACAATGCGCTCGCCCGCGAAAAACAAATCAAGGCATGGACGCGTGCGAAGCGACTCGCGCTCATCAAAACTATGAATCCTGCGTGGCAGGACCTAGCGGACGGTTGGGGTGAGCCGACAAAACTGCAGATCCCTCACTTCGTTCGGGATGACAATCCTATAGTAAATAACGATGCTAAAGACACAGAGGGGGAACGCAACGGTGCCGTGAACGACGCGCCCCTTCAAAGCAAGGCCAAGACTGCATAATGCCCAAACGAACTGACATTTCGAAAATCCTGATCCTCGGCTCCGGGCCCATCGTCATTGGGCAGTCGGCCGAGTTCGACTACTCCGGCACGCAGGCTTGCAAGGCGCTCAAGTCGGAGGGCTTTGAAGTTGTGCTGGCCAACTCGAACCCGGCCACCATCATGACCGATCCCGAGTCGGCGGACCGCACTTACATTGAGCCGCTTACTCGCGAATATCTTGAAGAGATCATTCGCGTCGAGCGCGGGATGTCGCCGAGCGCGGGGTTTGCCCTTCTGCCTACCGTCGGCGGGCAAACGGCGCTCAATCTCGCCATTGAACTTTCGGACGGCGGCGTGCTGGAAAAGTACGACGTGCATCTGATTGGCGCGCAGATTAGCGCCATCAAGAAGGCCGAAGACCGTCTGTTTTTTAAAGACGCCATGCAGCGCATCGGGCTCGATGTGCCGAAATCGGCGCTGGTCAACAATCTGAAAGACGGAATCGAATTTGCCGGCAAGATCGGGTTCCCGGTCATTATTCGTCCGTCGTTTACGCTCGGAGGCACCGGCGGCGGCATTGCCTACAACCGGGAAGAACTGATGGAAGTACTCGCCCGCGGCCTCGATCTCTCACCCGTGCATGAATGCCTGATTGAAGAATCCGTTCTCGGCTGGAAAGAGTACGAACTGGAGGTGATGCGCGACACCAAGGACAACGTCATCATCATCTGCTCGATCGAGAACTTCGATCCTATGGGCGTGCATACGGGCGATTCAATCACTGTGGCTCCGGCGCAGACGCTCACCGACCGCGAGTATCAAATGATGCGCGACGCGGCGATTGCCGTGATTCGCGAGATCGGGGTGGAAACTGGCGGATCGAATATCCAGTTCGGCGTCAATCCTTCGACCGGGCGCATGGTGGTGATTGAGATGAATCCGCGCGTCTCGCGGTCGTCGGCCCTCGCTTCAAAAGCTACCGGATTTCCGATTGCAAAAATTGCCGCGAAGCTCGCCGTCGGCTACACGCTCGACGAGATTCCGAACGACATCACGCGCAAGACTCCAGCTTGCTTCGAGCCCACGCTCGACTATGTGGTCGTAAAGATTCCGAAGTGGCAGTTCGAAAAGTTTCCTGGTGCCGACGAATCGCTCGGGCCGCAGATGAAATCCGTCGGCGAAGTGATGGCTATCGGCCGCACCTTCAAGGAAGCGTTGCTCAAGGGCGTTCGCGCGCTCGATACGGGAAAGCGCGTCGGCTCGGAAAAAATTGAACCGAAGATTCTCACGCAGCGATTGGTGACTCCGCACCCCGAGCGGCTCACGTATGTGCGCTATGCGCTCCGCCAAGGACACACGATCAAACAGATCGCGAAGATGACATCGATCGATCCCTGGTTCCTCTATCAGCTCAAAGAAATTAACGACATGCAACTGGAACTGGAAAAGCACCCGATGGAATCGATCCCCACCGAGGTGTTGCGAGAAGCGAAACGCATGGGCTTTTCCGACGGGCGCCTTGCTGGCACTTGGCGTCTGGACGGGAAAGGCGGCCAGGAAAAAGTCCGCCACTTCCGCAAGAAGCATGGTGTGAAGCCGGTGTACAAGCGGGTCGACACCTGCGCGGCCGAGTTCGAGAGCTACACGCCTTATCTTTACTCCACCTACGAGGATGAAGACGAGGCCGCGCCCACCGCGAAGAAGAAGGTCGTGATTCTCGGTTCCGGCCCGAATCGCATCGGGCAGGGAATTGAATTCGATTACTGTTGCTGCCATGCCAGCTACGCGCTGCGTGAGGATGGCTACGAGACCATCATGATCAACTGCAATCCGGAGACGGTCTCGACCGACTACGACACCAGCGACCGTCTCTACTTCGAGCCGCTTACGCTTGAGGATGTCTTTGCAATATGCGAGCACGAAGCTTCGGGCGGCGCGCCGGTTGGCGTAATTGTGCAGTTCGGCGGTCAGACGCCGCTGAATCTATCGCTGCCGCTGAAGGCTGCAGGCGTTAATATCATCGGCACCACACCCGAATCGATTGATCTAGCCGAGGATCGCAAGCGCTTCGGTAAGCTGCTGGAGGAACTCGACATCCCGCAAGCTCCCGGCGCCATGGTCGCTTCAGTCGAGGAGGCGGTCGAAGCGGCGAAGAAGATTGGATTTCCTGTGCTGGTGCGTCCTTCGTACGTACTCGGAGGGCGCGCCATGGTCATCGCCTACGACGAAGACACGATCACGCAGTACATGAAGCAGGCCGTCGAGTATTCGCAGGACCGTCCTGTGCTCATCGATAAATTCCTGGAAGACGCGATTGAAGTCGATGTGGACGCGCTTTCCGATGGCGAAGATGTCGTGATCGGCGGCATCATGCAGCACATCGAGGAAGCCGGCATTCATTCCGGCGACTCGTCGTGCGTCCTGCCGGCGGTTGACATTCCAGAGGCGCTGCTTAAGCGCATGCGCGACTACACATTTAAACTGGCTCGGGCGCTCAAGGTGATCGGACTGATGAATGTGCAGTTTGCTATTCCGCGCAGCGAGCTTAGTTTGCGTGGTGACGGGGCGGCGCCTCGCAGCGGGGCAGAGCCCCGCCACCACACGGGCAACGGAAATGGCAAAGTCTATGTGCTTGAAGTCAACCCGCGCGCTTCGCGCACCGTGCCCTTCGTTTCAAAAGCGACAGGAGTGCCTCTGGCCAAGATTGCTGCTCGACTGATGACCGGGCGCAAGCTGCGCGAGTTCCTTCCGGAATACGTAGAGCGAGGAACGGATCTAGACACGGGCCGCTGCTTTTACGTGAAATCGCCGGTGTTTCCGTGGTCGAAATTTCCCGGGGTGGATACAGTTCTCGGCCCCGAGATGCGCTCCACCGGAGAAGTGATGGGCGTCGCAGACAATTTCGGCGAAGCCTTCGCCAAAGCCCAGATTGCAGCCGGCCAGAAGCTGCCGACGCAGGGGACAGTGTTTATCAGCGTCACCGACCATGACAAACCGCACGTGGTCGAGGTTGCGCGCCGCTTTGTTGACATGGGCTTCAAACTCGTGGCCACGCATGGCACAGCGGACATTCTGGAAGAAGCGGGCCTGGCGGTGGATCGCGTCTACAAGGTGAAAGAAGGCCGGCCCAACGCCGTCGATCTGATCAAAGCCGATCGCATTCAGTTGATCGTCAACACGCCGCACGGTCCCGATCCTTATTTCGATGAGAAGGCGATTCGCCGAGCCGCCGTCACCGGCCACATCACGACCATTACCACGCTCTCCGCCGCCCGAGCCGCCGCGGAAGGCATCTCGGCGCTGCAGCGCGGGGAGGTGCGCGTGCAAGCTTTGCAGGCGCTGCACGCGGAGCGAGTCATGGCGAAGTAACATCGTAAGAGACTGGCGCGCCTGCGGAGGCAACCCGACCGCAGCTTCGTTTGCAGTTCCGTCGCTCACTAAGATGCTACGATTGTTTCCCGCCGGAGAAGAGAAATGGTCGGCATCATTGCGTTTCATGTCCTGATGTTGCTGCTCGGTCTGCTGATTGTGAGTCGAGTTGTAGCGGTGGAACGCGTCAGCAACGCCCTCGGGTACTTGCACAAAACGATCGGAATCACCACGCCTTCCCGGGAACAGGTGCGGATGGTTGCGCTGATCTGGGTCGGATCGGTAATCATCATCGTCGATGGATGTCTTTTCCTGCTGGTGTTCATCGCCAGGTTGTCAACCACAAGATGACAAAGGCGAGTGAGAAGCACGATAATCTCAGTGCGAGAGTAATCGCGAACGACTAGCGACCAACGAACAGCGACTATCTTCCCTTTACTGGAGTTCACATGCTGTTATCCGGAATTTTCCCACCCATCACGACGCCTTTCTATCCCGACGGCGAGGTGTATTACAAAAAGATTGAATCGAACGTTGAGCGCTACTCGCGTACGCCGGTTGCGGGCATCGTGGTCCAGGGCTCGACGGGCGAAGCGATTTTGCTTTCCGATCAGGAGCGTCGCGACGTGCTGAAAGCCGCGCTGGCTGCGGCTGCGCCTAATAAAGTGATGATTGCTGGCACGGGCATCGAGTCGGCGCATGAAACGCTGCGGCTGACCGAATACGCCGCCGAACTTGGCTATGACGCTGCCATGTTGCGGACGCCTCACTATTACAAGAAACAGATGTTGCCGGCGAACCTGCTGGCGTACTATCGCACGGTCGCCGACCGGTCGGCGCTGCCGATCATTATCTACAACTTCCCGCAGGCTACGGGATACGACATCCCCGCCGAGGTTGTGATTGAACTTGCGGGCCATCCCAATGTCGTGGCCATCAAGGAGTCGAGCGGCAACCTCGACAAAGTGAAAACGATGATTGACGGGACGCGGCAGGTGAAGAGGCAGGCCACAGTTACGGAAACGTTCGAGGCCGTGACGCCGCGCATGCTGAAGGCCGCGGCTGCCGAGAGCGAGAAGCAGAGCAGGGAACTGGTGAGTGTGGCCGCTTTGACGGGTACGGCGGCGGAAGCGCCGCTGCGTCCGGCGACGACATCGGCTCCATCGTCGAGCGCCGTAACCGTCGTAGGAAAATTGAAGACGCGTCAGAAAGAAGTCGGCTTCCAGGTCATGGTCGGCGCCGCTCATCAACTTGAACCTTCGCTTGGACTGGGAGCGGTCGGCGCGATTCTCGCCCTTGCCTGTCCGGCGCCCATGGCGTGTTACGAGATCTATGCCGCGCTCAAAGATGGGGACACGGCCCTCGCGCGCGAGAAGCAAGAGCGGGTGAAGCTGGCTGCCCAGCGCGTGGTCGGCGAACTCGGAGTCCCCGGCGTGAAGTACGCAATGGATCTAAACGGCTATTATGGGGGCCCATCGCGACTGCCATTTTTGCCGCTTTCGGGCGAGCAGAAAATGGGGATCGAGAAGTTGATGGCCGGCATTAGGAGCTAACTGTTGTGGCTCAGCCACGATTGGTATTACCCGGCGTCGGCAGAGAGTTCACCGCATGTGATGTTTGTGAGTACAGACTATGTCAAGAATAGTTGCCTTACTTCTCTTTCTCGCTATTGCCGTTTCGTTCCTGTCGGCTAAGGACATTCCTTTCCAGGTCATCACCTGGCCGGAATCCGGACAACCTGCCCTACGCTTCACTTTCTCCAAGTTCAAGGAAATTGGTGGAATGGGAAAAGAGCGCACCTATGTTACGGATACTAGCGCTGAGAACCTCTCCGGCAAGAACATCGGGAGTGCAAGTTTCTCGCTCTACGTTTTCGACAAGAACAAAGCCCGTATAGGCGAAGGCTACATTAACCTTACCAACGTCAGCGCTGGCCAGACCGTGAAGTTCCAAATCACGCTTGCGGCGTCGGGAAATCCCGTGTCCTTGATGGTCTCAAACAGGTCGGATGCTTCTCGCACGGTTTCCGTGACGGTGAACTCAGTTCCGCAGGGTGCATCGCTGAGCGTCGACGGCAAAGAGGCAGGTACAACACCGAAAATTGTTGAAGTCGCTATCGGCAAACACGTCTTAGGATTCAGTAAAGAGGGCTTCAATTCGGGGAAATTTCCGCTGGAAATCACGTCCCGCGACGCTTCCGGAGGCAGCGTCAGCTATGAGCTTGGCAGCGCCGCGCACGACACCATCGAGTTGCGCGATGGTTCCGTGCTCTCCGGAGACTTGGTTTCGGTCAGTGGCATGCAAGTTGTAGTCCGCATCGGGGGAAACGCTCAAACCTTCGACCGGAATCAAGTGAAGCGTATTCTTCTGACCGAGCGCGACCCGGCAAACTGAGAGGATTCCCGGCAAGTCACATGCGCTTGTGATCCATATCACAACGCCTTATAATTGGAACGAACGTTCGAACGTATGGCCACCCTGCCGGCAAGCCGAACCCCACGAAACCGCAGCCGATTCTCCAGCCGCGACTCTTCGACTCGTTTCGATCGCCGCCTCGAGGAGATTCTCGACCATGCCACGGAGGTCTTCTGCCTCAAGGGATACGAAGGCGCCTCCATGCGTGATCTGTCTCGCGCCACCGGCATGTCGCTGGCGGGGCTCTATTATTATTTCGAGTCCAAAGAGCGCTTGCTGTTTCTGATCCAGAAACACACGTTCACCACCATTCTTGAAGAGCTCAAAGCACGGATCGAGGGAGTCGCCGATCCCGAGCAGCGGATCCGCATCTTCATCCTGAATCACCTCAAGTATTTTGTAAGCAATCAGCCGGGGTTGAAGGTGCTGGCGCATGAAGATGATTCTCTGAAGAACGGACTGAACTCTGAGATCAGGGGCATCAAAAGCGAGTACTATCGCATCTGCCTCGGCCTTATGGACGACCTGCGGCGGGAGCGCGGCCTTGATTTCAACACGCGCACGGCAGTGATGAGCCTGTTTGGCATGATCAACTGGATTTACACCTGGTACAAACCGCGGGTCGACGGCAACGCCGAAGCGCTGGCCGGGCAGATGGGTGACATCGTTCTCAATGGAATTGTGCACGGCGGCAAGAAGGCGAGAAAGAAAGTCGCTTTGCGCAGCCCCTAAAGGGGCAGCTGATTTCGAAGACTTCCGGTATCGCTAAAGCGATACCCTGATACGAATCTTAGTTGTGCGAGATGGTTGTGCGAAATCAATTTTGGTTTAGGGAAATAAGGAGCAAATTATGGCGACGATAACGACGACACAGCCGGCCGCCGGCGAGTCCACTAAGCAGCTCATCAACTATCGCACCGACGCCGGCGTTGCTGTGATTGAGATGAACGATCCTCCGGCGAATACTTACACCTACGAAATGAACCGGCAGCTCGACGAGGCCATCCTCAAGGCGCGCATGGATAACGATGTGCACGTGATCGTGCTCACGGGCGTAGGCGACAAGTTTTTCTCGGCGGGGGCGAACATCAAGATGCTGGCGTCGGTCGATCCGACGTTCAAGTATTACTTCTGCCTGCACGCGAACGAAACGCTGCTGCGACTGGAGCACACGCCGAAACTGGTGATCGCTGCCATCAATGGGCACTGCGTCGGCGGAGGCCTCGAGATTGCGATGGCGGCCGACCTGCGGATTGCGCGCAAAGATGCGGGCAAGATCGGTCTGCCCGAGGTCAACCTGGGCGTGCTCCCCGGCACCGGGGGAACGCAGCGCTTGTCGCGCATGGTAGGGAAGAGCAAAGCCATCGAGCTGATGATCACCGGCAACACCTTTTCGTTCGAAGAAGCGCAGGAGTTCGGCATCGTGAACGACATCTTCGAGCGCGAGGGCTTCATGGACAACATCATGGAATATGCGCGCCAGTTCACGCCGCCGAACAAGGCCGCCAAGGCTGTGGGGCGCATCAAACGCGCGGTGCAGACGGGCTGGGAAATCCCGATGGAATCCGCTTTGGCGGTTGAGCGGGAGAACCAGCAGATCCTGTTTCAGAGCGACGACGCCAAGGAAGGGCTGGCCGCTTATGTGGAGAAGCGTCCGGCTGTTTTTACGGCGAAGTAAGGTCAAAGGCTTGAACCACGGGGGGCACAGAGGTTCACGGGGGACACCCCGAATTTTGAGCCGTCCCCCGTGTGACCCTGTGTACCCCGTGGTAAAGAAGTTTGAGGTCTTATGCCAGGCAAAGTAGCGAAAATCGGAAGCTTCAGCGACTGGGTCGGCCTGTTCAACGAGTGGCGCAAGGAAGTTGGCGTCAATAAAGGCGACGTGGAGGCGTTCCACTTCGACACGCTCTACGGAGCGATCGAGACCGAGGAAATCCAGTTCGGCTCCTACAAGGGCCGCACTAAGTGGGAAAACCTGCGCCAGGTTCCTACGCAGGCGATGCGCGACGCGCTCATGAACATGATCGTCTACCAGGGCGACACCGAATTTGCCAGCGTCGAGCAGCAGCGCAACCTGTTTGAAAGCGCGCCCACGGAATACGATCGCCGCGCCATCACCCGCGTCATGATCGAGGAAATGCGGCACGGCTGGCAGATGTGCGCGCTGCTCATCGACTTCTTCGGGTCGTCCGGCAAAGTCGAAGCGCAGAAGATGCTGGAGCGGCGGGCGTTCGAAAACAAGCGTCTGTTGGGCACGTTCAACGTCGATGTCGATAACTGGCTCGATTTTTTTACCTACACCGATTTCGTGGACCGCGACGGCAAATTCCAGCTGCAGATGCTGAAGTATTCCTCGTTTGCGCCGCTGGGACGCTCGACCTCTTACATGCTCCGGGAAGAATCTTTCCACATGGGAACCGGCCACGACGGTCTGCGGCGGGTAGTCGAAGCGGGTGTCATTCCGCGCTGGCTCTTGCAGAAATACCTGAACAAATGGATTTCGAGTTCGTTCGATCTTTTCGGTACCGATCATTCTTCGTCGGCGCACTGGGCCTACGTTTGGGGAATCAAGGGACGGTACGACGAACTGCAGAACGACAAGGCCGCCGATCTCGACGACCTGAACGACTACAGCCGCCACCTCTATCGGCAGGAAGTTGCGGGATTGGTGGACCGGCTGAACACGTTCCTGAAACCGGGAGAGAAGAAGCTATATACGCCCGACATCCATTTCAATCGCAACATTGGAAAATGGGCAGGACAGAAGTATCACTGCGAAACCGGGGAGCCGTTGGACGATCGCAGCTACGAGCAGCATTGTGAGGAGAATCTGCCGAGCGCGAAGGATAAAGAGCTGCTGCTCGACATTATCCGCAACGAAAAGAAGTGGATCAAGGAAAAAGAGGGCGCGCGCGATCCGCTGTCAACCATCAGCGAGCCGCGCAAGTCGGCAATTAACATATAGCAAGGCTCGCGTAGGGACGGCCGCCCTCGGCTGTCCAGCGGAGCGAGGTTCCGCAGGAACGGCGACGAAGATGGCGATCGCGTCCACAATTAGGCTCAATGTTGAAATCGATGCGCCGGTTGCTCGCATCAGGCTGAGCAATCCGCCGCTCAATGTCCTTGACCTTCGGATGATGCAGAAACTGCATCAAGCGCTCACGGAAATCGAATCGCGCAGCGACATCTCCGTCATCGTTTTCGAAGGCGACGCTCACGCTTTCTCCGCAGGCGTGGATATCAAAGCTCACCTCCCCGATCAGATTCACGAAATGCTCACCAGTTTTCATGCGGTCATCCGCGCCATCGTGACGTCCCGTAAAGTCACCATCGCCGCCGTCCGCGGCGCTTGCCTGGGCGGAGGCGCGGAACTGGCCGCGGTTTGCGACATGGTTTACACTGCGCGTGACGCTACCTGGGGATTTCCGGAGATCAAGCTCGGCTGTTATCCGCCGGTTGCGGCCGCCGCCTTGCCTGCATTGGTCGGCCAGAAGCGTGCGGCTGAACTCATCCTTACCGGACGCCAGTTTTCTGGGGACGAGGCGGTCGCCATCGGCCTCGCTAACCGTTCCGCGCGCGCCGAGGAACTGGAGTCGGTAGTGCAGGATACGCTTGAGGAACTTGGCCAACTCAGTCCTGCCGCCCTCTCCCACGCCAAGAAGGCCATTTACGCGTGGGACGCGATCCACTTTGACAAAGGGCTGGCGCGGGCGGAGAAGATTTACCTCGAAGAACTGGCCTCGACCGCAGACGCGCGCGAGGGTATCATTGCCTTCCTCGACAAACGCGCACCGAAATGGACAGGCAAATAGAGCACGCCAGGGTTGGAACGAAGAACGGGGCAACGCAGCCCTCTCGTTCCGGCCACCTGATGTGCCGCACGCCCTTGTGGGGCGTGGCCGGCTTTCTGGGCTGTGGTTACTTCGCATGGGTCTCGTTTGCCCACGTCCTGCAGAAGGAGTACGACTGGCCGCACGATCTCTGGACCACCGCGACCTATATCGTGTGGATCCTTCTGCTGGCCGGACTGGCAGTCGACACGCGCTGTTTGCGCGAACGGCTATTTTTTTGCCTGCTCCTGATCGATTTTGGGGTCGGCTTCGGGTTGACGCTGTGGCACAATATTCCGCTCGCCGATGTACGTACCGCTCGCATTGGAACCGGTGGGCTCTGGGCATTGGCCGCACTGGCGAGTCTGACTACGCTGGCGGGGGCGTCCGACCTTAGAAGCAATGGCGCGAAAGCACCCTAGGTTTCGCGTCTCGGTTGCGGTAACCGGCAGCTGCCAGCGGAGACGGGGCAAGCCCCGTCTCTACAGCAGGATCAATTTATGGACTTCGAAATCTCTCCCGGCCAACTCAAATCGCTGCAGAAGAGCGGGGAAACATTTACGCTGCTCGATGTTCGCGAGCCCTGGGAATATGAAGCCTCGCACATCGACGGGGCAAAGCACATTCCGATGGGCGACGTGCCGACGCGCGCTCATCAGGAGCTCGATCCCGACGACCACATTGTCGTCATGTGCCATCATGGAGTGCGCTCATTGACCGTCACCAACTGGCTCCGGCAGCAGGGATACGAGAAGGTTCAATCCATGCGGGGCGGGATCGACGGCTGGGCGCGGACGGTGGATCCGAAAGTGCCGTTGTATTGAAAGAAGCTCCTGGCTGCTGGCTTCTGGCGAACTGGTTCCGGGTTGCTAGCAGCTAGCAGCCAGAAGCCAGGGGCTGCCTTTGATCACCGATTGCCACATCCACATCGCGCCTCTGGAACGGTTCAAGCCGCAGGCGCTGGAATTGATCAGAGGCAAGCGTGCCAATTTCGACGAGATTGCCGAATACTGCCGCTCGCCGAAGGCCTTCCTGAACTACCTTGACCGCTGCGGCGTTGACCGTGCCGCGCTGATCAACTACGTTGCGCCGGAGGTGATCGGCTTTACCTCCGCGGTCAACCAGTGGGTTTCCGACTACACGAAATACGATCCCAAGCGCCTGATCTCCTGCGGCAGCCTGCATCCGCGGCACACCACCAACATCATGGCGGACGTCGAGCACATCCTGCGGCTCGGCCTGCGCATGATCAAGATTCATCCGCCGCATCAGTTGCTGTTTCCGAACGACTATTTGAATGGAGTGAAGGAACTGGAAATCATCTACCGGGCGGCCGAGGCCAACGGGATCCCCGTCATGTTCCACACCGGCACGTCGATTTTCCCGGGCGCGCGCAACAAATACGGTGACCCGATCTATGTGGACGATGTCGCGGTTGATTTTCCCAAGCTCAAAATTGTGCTGGCGCATGGTGGGCGGCCGATCTGGATGAACACCGCCTTTTTTCTGCTCCGGCGGCATGAGAACGTTCATCTCGACATCAGCGGCATTCCGCCGAAGATGCTGCTCAAGTATTTTCCAAGGCTGGCGGAGATCGCCCACAAGACGCTGTTCGGCAGCGATTGGCCAAGCCCGGGCGTTACGGAAGTCGGGAAGAATCTTGAGGAATTCAAGGCTTTACCCATGAGTGAAGCGATGCGCGAGCAGATTCTGAGCGAGACGGCGGCGTCACTCTGGCCGGAATGAAACGGTAAGGATTGGAGCGATCGGGTCATCGGGCCATCGAAAATTGGGCAAGAATCGCCTGAGCCGTTTTCGTGGAAACTGGTGCCGCTTTGGGGTATAAAAGAGCGGCCGATCCGGCCGCGTGCGGACTACATCGGGCCGGAGTATCCGCAGAAGTACGTGGCGCTGGAGAGGCGCTGAACTATGCCCTTTATTGACACCAACGACCTCGATGTTATTGAGCGCTTGCCGGGCTGGTATGGACGCTATTTCCACTCGCCGAGCATGACCTTCGCGCACTACGACTTCAAGCGCGGCGCGTCCATTCACGAGCACTTCCATCCTGAGGAAGAAGTCTATGAGGTGATCGAGGGCGAGCTCGAAGTTACCATCGACGGCGTGGCCCAGGTCGCGCACTCCGGTTTAGTCGCGATCGTCCCAGCTAATATCCGCCATTCGGTCAAGGCTCTCACCGATGGCCGGGCCATCATTGTCGACTACCCGTCGAGGCGCGAATTCAAATAAATCCGCCGTCCACCTCTACCTAGCTCATCGGTACAATAGGAAGCAGCATGATGCGACGGGTCTATCTCGACAACAACGCCACCACTCCGGTGCTCCCCGAGGTGCTGGAGGCCATGCGCCCCTATTTCGGCGAGCACTTCGGCAACGCGTCCTCCATCCACCATCATGGGCAGGAAACGCGGGCCGCGGTCGAGCGCGCGCGCGAATCGGTAGCGGCGCTGCTGGGGTGCCCCGCCTCCGAGGTTGTGTTTACCAGCGGCGGCACGGAAGCCGACAACCTTGCGGTTTTTGGAGTGGCGCGGGCGGGCGACCATGTCATCACGTCTACTATCGAACATCACGCCGTGCTCAACGCCTGCAAGCATCTTGAGAGGAAAGGATGCGAGATCACTTATGTTCCGGTTGATGGCCGCGGGCTGGTCGATCCGGCGGATGTGAAGCGTGCGCTCCGACCGAATACGAAGTTGATCACCGTCATGTTCGCCAACAACGAGACGGGCGTGGTGCAAGCGGTCGCTGAGATTGGAAGGATCGCCGCCGAAGCGGACGTATACTTCCACACTGACGCGGTGCAGGCTGCGGGGAAAATTCCGGTCGACGTCAACCAGATCTTGTGCGACCTGTTGACCGTTTCGGGCCACAAGCTGCACGGGCCGCAAGGAGTGGGCGCGCTCTATGTCCGGAAGGGAACTGAGATCGAGGCCATG
>Ga0075029_100001426_pt1 | contig 13767 bp, 13 predicted proteins | sample LitLauG_LLR_2013_FD_71391 | JGI IMG/M metagenome (GOLD analysis project Ga0075029, IMG submission 71391) | Freshwater sediment microbial communities from North America - Little Laurel Run_MetaG_LLR_2013 | ecosystem: Environmental > Aquatic > Freshwater > Creek > Sediment | place: USA...
GAAATGATGATCTACGAATTGCTGCGCTCGTCAGGAGCGCCGGCATTCCGGGAACTGCTGCCGTACTTGAAAGGCTGATAGTAGCTAGGGGCTGGTAGCTGGTAGCTAGCAAAAGCCTGCGAACAACTAGCTACTAGCCCCTAGCTACTAGCTTCTTTCTGCTTCACCCGTACCACGGTGATCTTGGAAAAACCCTCGTCAAAGGTGGGCGCCTTCAGTTTGCCCGCCATCTTGCGCATGATGTCTTCCGGCACCGCTCGCCCGCGCCGCTGGTGACGTTCCATGCAGACTTCCAACGGCACGTCGAAGAACAATCCCTGCACGTCGTAACCGTAGTCCTTCGCCAGCTTGATCCAGCTATGCCGATCGTGGGACGTAAGGTTCGTCGCATCGACGTAGCTCATCGGACGCCGCGCAATCAACCGCGCCTTCAGCATCGAACGCAGGTTTGAGAACACGAGATCCTGGAAGCGCTGTTCCTGCTCGTCATCGAAAAGAAGCTCGCGCAGCAGATCGCTCGAAAGCGGGTGGATATTGTGCCGTTTGAACCAAGAACTCTTTCCTGACCCCGGCAGACCGATTGCCAGAACGACCGTTCCTTTGCTGGCGCGAGCGGTAGCGACTGGCGCGGGCACCGCTGCGGCCGCGCTATTCGGACTCACCTCAACCGACGGCGCGGACGCCTCCGCTACAGAAGGCTCTGCTGCGACGGTTGGAGGCGCCCCTGCCCGCTGACGCGATCCACCACGGCCACCGCGTCCGCGACGCCGCCGAGACTTTCGCGGCGCAGCCTGGTTCCCTACATTGTCCGAGACGGATTCCGCGACGGGATGCGACACAGCTTCCGGTTCCGCTTCGTGAACAGGTGCGGGGCGCACCTCGACGACCGGACTTACCTCCGAAACTTCGGCTGAACCCGGCCCGGCAGGAGCCGGCTCATCGTCATAGAATCTTGGCTGCAACGGCTGAGGCGCTTTGACTGCCTCTTTATTCGATCCTTCTGTAGACTTCTTGCGGCGCTTCAAGCGCTCGGACATCCATTTACGCATATAGCGCTTGTAGCACAACCGCACATGATGGAGCAATCCGTGCCTCGTGGCACGTCGGGTACCAGGGGCTGAGGCATTGAATCATTGAGACATAGAATCGTTTGGCCGGTCAGATGAATGATTCAATGTCTCAATGCGTCAATGATTCAATACAATAAATTCATGAATCCATCGCATCCCCCAACCGCTCCAGTAGCCACCGGACAGCTTCCCGCTGTGCCGCTCACTCTTGAGGGCTTCCCAACGCTGCATCAGATGGTGCGTTTCCGTTGGACCGCCTGGCGAGCGCTCGCCGACGGCGCCCGCCGCGAAATCGCCACAGAAGCAGCTGAGTTGCTGACCGCGATGGAAAGCAAGCCGGATGGCCAGTCCGCATTGTTTTCGTTGCTCGGCCACAAGGGCGACCTGATGCTGGTTCACTTTCGCGAGACGTTCGATCAGCTCAACCAGGTAGAGCTTGACCTGGCACGCCTGCGGCTCAGTGTTTTCCTCGAACCGACAACATCCTATTTGTCCGTGATCGAACTCGGGTTGTATGAATCGACTTTGAAAACATACAAGGCGCTAGCTGAGCGGGGCGTCGAGCCCCATTCGGAAGAGTGGAAAAAAGCGATCGCCGAAACCGCGACGCGGCAAAAAGAAGCCATGAAGCCGCGCCTGTTCCCAACCATGCCGCCAAACCGCTACATCTGTTTTTATCCCATGGATCGCCGTCGCGGCGAAGACAAGAACTGGTACACGCTTCCGATGGAAGAACGTCAGCGGCAGATGAATGAGCACGGCATGGTGGGCCGCCGCTATGCGGGAGAAGTCAAACAGATCATCACCGGCTCCATCGGCTTTGACGACTGGGAGTGGGGCGTCGATCTCTTCGCCGACGATCCGCTGGTATTCAAGAAGCTGATCTACGAAATGCGCTTCGACCAGGTCAGCGCCGTCTACGCGCTGTTTGGAAGTTTCTACATCGGACTGCGTTGTCCGGCAGCGAGGCTGGGCGAATTGCTGGAAGGCAAGCTGCCGTAATCAGTACACAGACCCAGTTGCCAGTACCCAGCAGCTCACCCACGCCGAATCCGGCGTCTCAGAACTGGATGCTGAGTACTGGGTACTTCTTTTTCAAACCGGAATTCGTGCCGCTTCATGTCTACCCGCATCCCGCGAAAGGTCACACCTTCCATCCGCAACCGGAATCTCTGCTCTGCTCCATTTTCTCCGGTGAGTTTGATCGCTCCTCCTGAGCCTAGAACGCGCTGCCAGGGCAGGCCGGGAGTCTGGCGCAGAATGCGCACCACCTGCCGAGCCGCCCCAGGCCAGCCAGCGGCGCGTGCGATCGCTCCGTAGGTCGAGACTTTTCCGGCCGGCAAGCTGCGGATGCAGCGCACCACCAACGCCCGCTTGTCCTCAAACGTATCGCTCGCCGATTCTCGCCGGTGTCCTCTTTGTGGTTGGCGCTTAGTCGTCAATTTTCTTCTTGGTAGAGGCATCCGGGCAATGAGTGCTGCTTGTGAAAATCATGCTATTTTAGACTGACGAATACAAAAATTTACACACAGCGGTAAAACTCGCGCTTACCATCAGTGCATCCTACGATTTTGCTCACAACCAAAACTGCCTTTTGGAGATTATTAATGCGTCGTCCGTCCAAAGCCCTGCCCCTGACTTTAGCCCTCGCTTCCCTATGCCTTCTCGGCTTCTTCGCCGCCAGTTGTGGCTCCAGCGGTAACGCCCACGCCCGGGTTGTCGATGCCATTTCTGATCAAAATACTGCCGTCGACGTTGAAGTTAACAGCACAAAAGTATTCAGCACCGTTCAATTCGGCAACACTCAACCCAATCCCCCGGCATACGATACCGTCCCGTCGGGTGCTGTCTCGCTGGAAGCGGTCGTCGCCGGCGGTACCACTCCGGTCATCAACCCCACCAACGGCAGTTTTACCGGATCGGGCCAGTACACCATCGTGATGACGGGATTCTCGAGTGGCACTGGCGTCACCGCCCCATCTTTTTGGAGCATATCCGACAACAACACGGCTCCAACTACCGGAAACGTCGAATTCCGATTCATCAACGCCTCCGCCAATGCGGCCAATTTCTATCCCTCAGGCTTGTTTTTTTATGTTGTCCAGCCCGGCCAGGGGATCGGTTCACCGGCTGTCTCTAACTTAACCATTGGACAGGGAAGTGCCTATGTACAGGAGAACTTCAACGCCGCCGGTTATACCATCTATGTCTGTGGTGCGATCAACTGCGGGAGCCCTCAATTCAACGTCACCTACCAGACGCCAACCGGGTCAATCCGCACGCTGGTCGTTGTCGACAGCGGCAATCTGATCGCGAACTTTCTTGAGTTGAACGATCTCAACTGAAGTCCATGCGTTTGCTAGTTTGCTAGTTGCGAAAGTTCAGAAGGAAGATAGCTTCACGGCTGTTTTCAGGAAATTAGGCCGGGACTCTCCTGCGAGGCCCGGCGTAACACCCATCAGCGGTTGACAAATCTTCCTTCCCGCCGCGAAACTTCTTCTGAAGAGTTTTCCAAGCGTTGGAGAATAGAAACCGAATGAAGATGTCTGTCTTATCGAAGGCCTTGCCTGTCGTCCTGTCCCTGTTTCTGGTTACCATCAGCTGCGGTTCCAGCAGAACGTCAAGCAATCTGACTCAGATTCGGGTGATCAACGCTGTCGCTGACGGCCCCATTCTAGATGTCTACGTCAATGCTTCAAAAATCGTCGGCGGACTGTCCTTTGGCGCTATCCAGCCGGCTGCCACTCCCGCCAGCTATGTGAGTGTGAGCGCAGGCAGTGTCTACGTGCAGGGCTTCTCCACCGGTGACACTACAACCCCAATCGCGCCGATCGGAACGGTTTCTCTGGCTACCAACACCCAGTACACGGTGGTCGCGGTTGGACCAGAGCTGAACCAATCCCCCCCCGTGGTACTGGCGGACACTAACACTGCGCCGATGGGCACGAACGTTGAGTTCCGAATCATTAACGCTTCACCCAGTTCGCCAGCCGGCGGAGTCGATGTTTATATCGTCCCGTCGGCCGTCACCGACCTGACCAATTACACGCCGCAGATTACCGCCCTCCCGAACGCGCAGGGCAGCGCCTACCAGAGTCTTCCTTATTTAGGGCAGGGAGGTTATCAGGTGATCGTGACACAAGCCGGCCTCAAGACACCCCTTATCCCCGCACAGCCGGCTACTGCCAACGCGTCGTCCATCACCACGATGGTGCTTCTCGACAACATCGGAGGCGGAAACGGAATGTCCAAGACTCCGCTGGTATTGAACGATTTGAATTGAGCGGGAAGATCAAGAAGACGAAATTCGGCGATGCCACACCTAGTTGAAGGACTTCGCGGCATCTTCAGCTTCATCAAACACTTCGAAAATTGTAAGAAGCTTGGTCACCTGTAGAAGATCTCCCACTCGTTGACTCAAGCTGGCGAGTTTCACCGCTCCACCGGCATTGCGGGCCGTGGTGAAAAGCGAAACCAGCGTTCCTAATCCACCGCTATCGATGTGGTTCACTTCTCGCAGGTTCAACACAACTCTCGGGCTCTGGGCCAGCAGCGTCTTGACGGCGTCGCGCAAACTCGCTGATTCTTCGCCAAAAACCAGCCGTCCGCTGCAGTCGACTACGAGCACGCCCTCTAATGCCCGGGTACTCATCCTCAGTTGCATAAGCGCTTGTCTCCAAAGGTTCCTAATAAGCCCGATGGCAAAAGCGTACCCTGCCGGGCTTCGCCGCGCAAGCAGGCAAGGAAGCGTCGTAGGGCGGAGAGTTCACTCCCGGGTCTCGAAGCCGCACCTGCTCCAGCCTGTATAATCAGGGATTCCGATGAGCTACCAGGTGCTGGCCCGTAAATATCGTCCGCAGAAATTTTCCGACGTCATCGGCCAGGAGCACGTGACGCGCACCCTCCAAAATGCCATCGCGCAGGAGCGCATCGCGCACGGCTACATCTTCAGCGGACACCGCGGGATCGGCAAGACCACGGTCGCGCGAATTCTCGCCATGGCGCTCAACTGCCGTTCGACCATCGAAACGACCGGGAAACCACCCACCGAACCCTGCGGCATCTGCGATTCCTGCGTGGAGATTCGCGCCGGCAACTCGGTTGACGTCATCGAAATCGACGCCGCCACCAATCGCGGCATCGACGAGATTCGGGAATTGCGCGAGGCGGCACGCTACCGCCCGGCGCGCGACCGCTTCAAGATCTACATCCTCGACGAAGCTCACCAGATTACGGATGCGGCGTTCAATGCGCTGCTGAAGACGCTTGAGGAGCCTCCCAGCCATGTCATCTTCATGATGGCCACCACCCAGCCCGAAGACATTCCTCAGACGATTCGCTCGCGCTGTCAACATTTCAGCTACCGCGCCATGAAATTTGAAGCCGTCATGGGGCAACTGCGCGACATCGTGAGCAAGGAGAATATCCCCGCCGACGAAGACGCCCTGGCATTGCTCGCCGAAGCCGGCGACGGGTCGATGCGCGACGCACTCTCGATCATGGATCAGGCGATCGCATCGACGTCGGACCGCCTGACCCTCGACTCAGTGCGCGGTCTGATCGGTTCGGCTCCGGCAACGGCGCTTGAAACCGTGATGCAGGCGGTTTCCGAAAGCGCGAGTGAAAAAATATTGACGCTGGTGGATGAACTCATCGGTGAAGGTCACAGCCCGACTCACTTCGCGCGGCAGATGGTGCGCTTCCTGCGCAATGTGACGGTGGCGAAGATCGCCGGGAAAGACTCGCCACTCCTGCAGATTTCTTCTGATGAACGTGCCCGCGTAGGCCGGATCGCCGAACTGTTCAGCGAAGAAGACCTGGCGCGGCATCTGCAAATCATGCTGCGTACACACGGAGAGCTGGGATACCGTCAGGAACAGCGCTTCCATCTGGAGTTGGGATTGCTGAAGATGGCGCACGCACAGCGTCTGTTGCCAATCGAGCAATTGCTGAGTGAGGCGACGGCAACTCCTGCGGCCCGGCCTGGAATCGTCAGGAACATCGCGGCGCAACCGACGAAATCGGACGTTCGACGCGCCGAACCAGTCGTGTCGGCTCGAAGCAATTCTGTGTCACCTTTCGCTGCTGATTCCGCTCGCAAAGGCACGCCCAAAGCGGAGGCATCTGGTGAGCCCACGGCTGTCGTGGACAGGAGTGTCCGCGCCACACAAAGCGGCGCGAATGTCGTGATCATGGGATCGACGGCCCCGGAATTATTGGCAATGGCCGAAACGCAGCCGGTTGAACCTTCCGAGGCTAAGCCGGAAACGAGAAGCGACGCGAGGGCGGAGATCAACACCGACTCCCTGCGCGATGCGGTGCTGACCGCGCTCAGTAATCAGCAGATGCTGGTTTCGTTGCTGGAAACCGCGGAATGGAATTTGGCTGGAAGCTCGCTCGTCGCGAAAGCTGCTGCGTCCAGCACGATGATCGAAATGTCGTTCACCGCTGAAGCCCGGCGTATTGCCAGCGCGGCCGCGAGTGGAGCGGCAGGACGAGCGCTCAAGGTGCAAGTGGAGCCGGGCGGAATTGCGCAGATCCAGGTCGCGAAACGCACCGCACCAAACGGAACCGCCCGCAGCCGCGCCGAACAGGATCCTATCGTGCAGCGCATGCAGGAAAAATTTGGAGCGCAGATTCGTACGGTAATCGATTATCGGGAGAAACAATAGCGCGTGAACCGCTGAGACGCGCAAAGCAAAAGTTGAATTTTTGGTTTCTCGGCGTACCTGGTGTCTCGGCGGTAAGAGGTTTCTATGTCCGGATTCAATCTTCAGGAACTCATGTCGCAGGCCAAGCAGCAGGCTGAAAAGCTGCAGCAGAAAATGGAGCAGACCGTCGTCGAAGCTTCGGCCGGCGGCGGCACGGTCACGGTCAAAATGGATGGCCGAAAACAAGTCCTCGGCATTTTGATCGACCCCGAGGCTGTAAAAGCCGGTGACGTTGAAATGCTTCAGGATCTGGTAATGGCTGCGCTCAACGAAGCCAGCCGGAAAGTCGATCAGGCGATGCAGTCGAGCGTTGGTGGATTGCTCGGTGGCCTCGGTCTCGGAGGCGTATAAGCAAATGTCGCGCTTTGCGGAGCCGATGACCCGGCTCATCGACGAACTGAAGAAGTTGCCCGGTATCGGCAACAAGAGTGCGCAGCGGCTTGCCTTCCATATCCTGAGATCGAGTGAAGACGACGCCGAGGCCCTCGCCGCCGCCGTGCGTGACGTAAAGGCTAGCTTGCGCCTCTGCTCGATCTGCAACAACATCACGGACGTTGACCCCTGCGACTATTGCAGTAGTCCGACGCGTAATCAGAAACTGGTCTGCGTTGTTGAAGAGCCGACCAATATCGCCGCCGTTGAGAAGACGCGCCACTTCAACGGCGTCTACCACGTTCTGCACGGATCGCTTTCGCCGTTGCACGGCGTAGGACCCGAACAGTTGCGCATTGGCAATCTGATGACCCGCGTTAGCGGCGGCCAGATCGAAGAGGTCATCCTCGCCACCAATCCTACGGTCGACGGAGAAGCAACGGCCACCTATCTCGCGCAGCAACTGAAGCGGGAAGGGCTGCGGGTAACCCGCATCGCCATGGGAATTCCGGTGGGCAGCGACATCGAATACACCGACGAAGTGACCATGCTCAAAGCCATGGAAGGCCGCCGCGAGCTGTAGTTTGGGCCGTTGCCGAAGCAATTGGGATTCCTTTCTGCCCTTTCTCCAAGCGGTTCCCATACTCCCCGGGTGGTTACTGCCGTGCACTAGGAATGGCCAATCGGCTGCTCGTATAATGGCTCCCAGCCAATACATTTCCCATTTAAGGATCGAGCCCATGACCAGTGCCTTCGGTCTTACGCAACGCGTGTTTTTCGGTTTGGCGACGCTGTTTTTGACGGCTGCCGTACTGTGCGGACAAGAACCGCCCTCGTCCCAGGCCGCGGCGGAACCACACACCAGCGTCCTCGAAGACTGGAGCACGCGCCGCATGATCTATACCCGTAACGGCTCGGCCGATGACATGTCAAAGCTTCTCGATAATCCCCGCTTCATGCATAGCACCCTTTTGCGCTACCTGAGGGAGCACAACAGCCAGGCGGGGCAACTTGCAACCACCGCGTCACACCCGGCCGGGCTGAACGAACCGGGAGTGGTCGAGGACGACGGCTCCGGACTGCTAGGCCTGCGGCAGCGGAATCTCTGGGTGCGAAAAAACAAGCATTCCAAAGTCGACTGGTCGGTCTCCCTGGGGCCAAACGGCGGCATGTCCGCGGGCGAAACTCCGGGAATTTTCACTTACAACTACTCCGTTCCCAGCTGCAGCAATCTCACCGCCGCGCCTCCCACCGTCGGCGACTTTGCCGTGTACACGATTAACGCCACCCCCAACGTAGCCTCGCAGGCAAATCTTGTTGGTATTACCAACCTCTACACGACCGGCGATGGCAGCGGATTTTGCCCAGGCACCGGCCCCGCGTTTCTGTTCTCCTACGCCATCGGATCGGGTGGCTCGTCGCTGTCGCCAGTGCTTTCTCTCGATGGGACAAAAGTCGCCTGGATCGAAAACAAGGGGAGCGGAGACGCTTTCTTGCACGTCACCGTTTGGGTCGCCAATCAGGGCGCTGACGCCACGTCGCCGATTGCCCCCAATGGAACGTTCCTGAATGGGCGCTGTACCGTGTCGGGCCAGTCCTGCGACTTTTCACTCGACTACACCAATGCGACCTATTCGGGCTGCGCCAAACATAGAGGGACGAATGGCCATTCCGAGCTGTACGTCGACTATGCCAGCAATACCGGCTACATCAGCGCCAACAACGGGCAGCTTTACCATATAAACAATATCTTCAGCTCGACCGCGAGTCCCAGCATCGATTTCTGCGTCCAGGTGAATGCGACCTTCGCAACCACCCCTAGCTCGGCGATGAGTGGCCCGCTCTATAACGAGTTGACCAATCAGATCTTCATCACCGACTCCGAAAAGGTCTATGCCTATAAAGTGACGTCGCTGCCCACGCCGAGCTTTGTACCCGCGGCAACGCCCTACACGTATGGGAATGCCGCCAGCGGCTACAACTACCAGACCGGTCCAGGGCCCATTCTGGACGTGATCAACAACTATCTTTACCTGTTTTCTACCTACGACGCGGCGGGCAAGACTTCAGTGACCCAGGTACCGACCAGCCTCACTTCAGGCGTTGCGGTTAACCTCGGCAACAAGAGCACCAATGCCAATCAGATTCTGTTTGACGGCGCCTTCGACAACAACTACTACGTCAACGGGCCTATGAACGCCGCGTCGACTCTATACACCTGCGGTACGGATTCGACGACGACCACGCAGGGTCTCTACGCAATCACGTTCAATTCCAGCACCGGAGTCGTCAACCCTGCCGCAAGCATGTCCGACAATAAGAATGTGAATCCCGGCGGGGCGGCCAATGGGGTTTGCTCGCCGATCACCGAATTTTTCGACGGGAGCAAAGATCGTATCTTCGTCGGCATGGGACAGCCTGGCTCTTCGACCGGATCCAACACGGTCACCATGTGGGATGTGACCAGCCGGCTCACCAACGCCAGCACCTACACGGCCTCGGCATCGAACTACTATGGCGGTTCGAGCGGCATTGCTGCTGACAACACCGCGACCGGTACCGCGCAGGCGGCCAGCATCTACTTCTCGACCCTGACCGCCGGTTCTTCGTCTACCAATGTGAGCGCGACAACGCCTTACAACGTAAACGGGATCTACACCGACGGCACGACGTTCCCGCAAACGGGCGGACTGGATAACGATGGCAACGCCTATTCGGGCAACCTGCTCGGCAGCACCGTAACCTGGAACGGCACCACATTCAACATCGGACCGGCCAACGCCCTGGACGCATGGTCCAACACGACGATCACCCTTCCGTCGGGGAATTTCAGTACGCTGACCATTCTCGCCGCGGCGGTGAATGTCACGTCCTCGGGCATTACCGAGACATTCTCGGTCAACTACACCGACGGCACGAGCACTACGCTCAGCCAGAATTTCAGCGACTGGTTCAATCCTCTCGGGTTCAACGGAGAATCGATCGCCAAGACCATGGCCTATCGCGACACCTATAACGGCGGACAGGACAACCGGATCTTTGACGTCTACGGTTACTCGTTTGCCATCAACCCCAAGAAGACTGTGAGCAGCCTCACCTTGCCCGCCAACCGGAATGTGGTTTTTCTTGCTGCCGCGTTGTCCATCAATTGCGGGGGCGCAGACTATTGCGCGGTAAAGCTGACGCAGAGCGGATTACAGTAAATGACTTGCCGAACAATAGGAATTTTGAACCGGCGCTCAGGCGATGGCCGGCGGTTTAGGACGTCTTGCGGTTGATGTTGCAGATGTTTCCGTGGCCATGAATTTTTCCGCAACTCAGGGCCTGAGTCTCGAAGACTTGTTCAAACCGGAAGGCCGGTTTCGTGTAGGTTTTCTTGACTTTTTTTCCCGGGCTCCTCTGGTTCTGCTTCGGTTCCGCTGGACTTCCATCTACCATCAAACTTTCCCCTCAAAAAGTCGATTGTTCTCCAGCTGGCTTTAACGCTACGTTCACCGAATTATACAATTCCGCCGTCATAGGCAGATATAGCACGGTCGGGTACCCGTCTCGGAAATGTGCAAGAGTTTAAACCACTCCGGCACTGAGCCCATCTTGAACCGCCCACGCGCTGAAATCGAGCTCAATCTAACAACGTGTGTTATCAGTCGCTTATCAGGTGACCCCGAAACCATTGCATGGATTCCATGACTGGCCCAATACTTGCTCCTTCAAACCCGTTGCATCCTCGCTCCGTTTGAACATTTTGCTGGTGCGAGACGCAAGAACGGACGTAAACCACGTCCGCGAAAATCTCCTAACCAGCCCGCGCCGGAGCCGCGATGTAACCGCATCGCCCCCGACGCTGCCGAAACCGGGCAAACTGCCCGGTTTCTTTTTTTGTCGTCGTGAGATAATCCGTCCGAATAGCTGCTCAGTCCCCGGCACTTCCCAGCAGAAAGGTGTTGGATTCGTCCTCCGGCTCAACCAGCCCTTCCGGCAGCTGTCCGCGGTTGTATTCCGCCATCCGGTTTTTCCACTTCAGGAAATCGGTGATGCTCTGGGGCTCGATGCGGACTTCTACGCGGCGTAGGCTCGCCAACAGGAGATTCATTTCGTTCTGAAATCCAGTTGCGGACCGGAGGTTCTTCGCCGAGGGCTTCACGCGTTCAATCTCGCGCGCGCTGACTTCCAGCAATCCCCATCCGGTGGGCAACTCCTCGACCCGAATCAGGCCCGGTGGCGCCAGATAGTAGCGCTCACAGCCGACACCCAATTCTGGCTTCTGCCGAAACGGCTTGTCACGATCGGCGAGCAAATCCCCGCGCGAAACTTTGCACTCGATGAGCACCGAATGGCAAGCCTTTTTCCATCCGATCGCATCGGGCATTTCGCCGCTGACGCAGGCCTGCTCGCTCAACACGACTCCACAGCGATACCGGCGCAGCCAGGCCACTGCCATCGAAACTAGCTTTGCGTGATTCACAAAAGAAGTTTGAGAGTCCAGCTGGGTTCTGAAAAGTGTCAGAGTAGCTTCTAGCTTCTAGCTTCTAGCTTCTCGCTCCCAGCTACTAGCGACTAGCTTCTAGCTACTCGTAGACCCCGCACCAGCACTGGACGCCGCAGAACGGTCTCCAATAGATGCCGGGCCGCCGCGACGCCCTCTGCCGACCTTTCAACTGCTGAATATCCGGCAGCCCGCACCAGCACAATCTTGTCTTGCACCTGAACCTCAAGTCGTGGTTCATTCCCATTGCGCGTGTCCAGCGCTTTACTCAGCCGGAGCACGCCCGCAAGTTGCAATGCGAGTTTCCGGTCCGCCGGCTCCAGTCCTTGCATAGTCTTTGCCTGCGGACGGGGCAACTTCCCACGATGATAGCGGGCCACCACGGCCGACAATTCCAGATCCCGCGAACTCCATCCCAGAGGTCGTGGCAGGCCGCGAATCATCCGAAATGAGTTCTTCTGATGATCTTCCCTGCCCTTGACCTTGCCGACGTCGTGCATGAAGGCAGCCGCTTGCAAGACCGCGCGCGACTCCTGAGCAGAATCGCCCGCCAAGAGTCCCGCTTTCATCAATCCGTCATACAACAGCAGCGCCACCTGCGACACCCGCTGCGAATGAGTAAAGTCCGGATCCAGGTATCCCGCCCACGTACGCAGGCGGCTCATCGCCGCCGCTCTCAGCTGATCGCCCTCCGGCATCGCTGCACGCCAGACACGCCACAGAGACTGTGGCCCGACCATTTTTTCGCGGTAACGGGTCACCCGCTTCGCGCGTTCCCCGGTCAGTTTCTCCCGCCAGCAGTTGCGGCTCTCGAGGTCATCGAACGCGCCAATCTCGATCGCGGTTGCCCACAGCACGTCCAGGTCGTGCACTTCGCCGAGCAAATCCTGGAGCTCTTTGAGATCGTCTCCCCAAAGCGCATGCTGCCGCGGCAGAAAGTTTTCCACCGTATATCGGAATCTCTTGATCCCGATGCGCAATTGGTGCAGGCTGACCCGTGATCGTGTGCGTATCGCATGTTTGTGCAGGTCGTAAGCCGCCGTCCACTTCTCGAGCGCTAAGTGCAGGTATACGACGCTCCCCTGGCGCACACGAGCCGCGCGCCACGGCAACGTTCTCGACCATTGCCGCCATTGCTTGCGATCAAACTGCGTCAGATCCTTGAATGCAAGCTGTTTGCACTCAGCTTCGCGCGCATGCACATGATTCAGCAACTTGATGGCAACCGGATCGTCCAGCGCGCTCAGCTTCTCAATCCACTCCGCCATCACCTGCATGTCGCGCAATTCACCGAGAGCCTGGAACAGCTTCTTGCCGGCCTTCTTCATTTCCTTCCAAGAAGGATCAGGATCAATCGCCATGAACCCGTCAGCCAGCGACCGACAACGACGCAAGGCGACCCGCAGGTCATGCACCGCGTCGGCATCGAAGCCGGCTGCCGCCCGGTCGCACTCCACCAGACCGCGCTCCATCCAGGCGCGGAGCCCAAGCTTCGGTTTCGCAAGGGCAGGCTTCGCAGGATCTGGCTTCAAAACAGGACTGGCACCCAATCTTGCTCCTTATGTACGTCGGAAACCATTGTCGCCTCTTTGCGTCAATTCTTCTAGAGGGCGCCGACAATGAGCAGTAGTCGCGCGGTCATCCGCGATCAGCCTGAGCCAGTGATTTCCGTGTGGCTATAATGGCTCGCACCAATGTCGAAGCACACTCCACGCAAAACTAGTCGCCCTTCAGGAAATCAAGGTCGTCAGTTGCGTTCCGCACCCGGGCTGAACATCCTCTACGAAGACGACGCCGTCGTGGCTGTCAACAAACCGGCCGGGTTGCCCGCTGTGCCCGTGAAGGGCTCCGATGCGCAGTCGGCCTGGGCTCTTCTTTCCGAGGAACTACGGTCCCGGCGTCAGCGTGCTTTCGTGGTGCATCGCATCGATCGGTTCACTTCCGGCATTCTGCTCTTTGCAAAAACCGAACGCGACCGCGACTCGCTGGTTCGCCAGTTTCTTAGCCACACCCCCGTCAGGCAGTACCTGGCTGTGATTCGTGGACATCTCAGCGCAACTACCGGAAAAGAAGAGACCCTAGTCCACTACTTTCGTCGCCAGGGAATGTTCTAGAAGTTAACTACCGC
>Ga0075029_100001427_pt1 | contig 13766 bp, 10 predicted proteins | sample LitLauG_LLR_2013_FD_71391 | JGI IMG/M metagenome (GOLD analysis project Ga0075029, IMG submission 71391) | Freshwater sediment microbial communities from North America - Little Laurel Run_MetaG_LLR_2013 | ecosystem: Environmental > Aquatic > Freshwater > Creek > Sediment | place: USA...
AAGTGCCGAACTCTTTCAGCCCCGCGGTAGTTCTTCGCGTCCTTCGCGAACCCTCAGCGAACTTTGCGGTGAGAAGCTTTTGACCCCAAGGCCGCGAAGAAAAGCCGCGAACGTCGCTAAGAAAGTGCCGAACTCTTTCAGCCCCGCGGTAGTTCTTCGCGTCCTTCGCGAACCCTCAGCGAACTTTGCGGTGAGAAGCTTATGACCGCTAAGGTCGCGAAGAAAGGCCGCTAAGCAGTGCCGAACTCTTTCAGTACCGCACTGCAGCGCTCGCAGACCGTGGGATACGCCCGGTCTTCCCCCACGCGTATCGAATAATTCCAGCAGCGCTCGCACTTCAAGCCGTCGGCTTTCTTGACCTCGACGTGCAAGCCGCCCGTGCCATTGCCCGATCCCGGTTTGAGCGTGACTGCCGACACGATGAACAGATATCGCAGTTGCGCGGCGTAACGTTGCAGCAGCGAATACACCGGATCGGCGGCGGTGACCTCCACCTGCGCTTCGAGCCCGGTGCCGATGAGCTTGTTGTTGCGGGCCTCCTCGAGCGCCTTCAACACTTCATCCCGGATGGAGCGCAACGTGGTCCAGTCGGTTTGCTGCGCGGGGTCGATGGCCTGGATGAGCCCGCTCGCGTCGCCGAGGATGTCGCTCCCTGCAGGAAACAGAGCGATGTGAACACTCGCGGGCCGGCCCTCAACTTTCGGCAAATACTGCCAGACCTCTTCGCAAGTGAAGCTCATAACCGGCGCCAGCAAACGCACCAGCGCTTCCCCGATGCGCCAGATCGCAGTCTGCGCCGAACGGCGTGCCTGCGATCGGGGGGCGAACGTGTAGAGCCGGTCTTTCAAGACGTCAAAGTAAAACGCGCTCAGATCGACGATGCAGAAGTTATTGACCCGCTGGTAAATCTTGTGGAAGGCGAATTCGTCGTACCAACCACGCACGTCGGTCGCCAGCGAACACGTTTGCCGCAGCATGTGCTGGTCGAGAGACTCCATCTCGTCGAACGCAACGGCGTCACGCTGCGGATCGAAGCCGTCGAGATTGCCCAGGATGTAGCGGAACGTGTTGCGAATCTTGCGGTAGTTCTCCGCGACGGTTTGCATGAGCCGCTCCGAGCCCACCACGTCCTCTCGAAAGTCGACTGACGCCACCCACAGCCGCACGACCTCTGCGCCAAGTCTGCCGGCAATGTCGACTGGATCAACGTCGTTGCCGCGTGACTTCGACAGGGCCTGGCCAGTTTCGTCGAGCGTCCAGCCAGGCGTGACCACGCCTTTGTAGGGCGGGCTGGCGTGCGTGCCCATGCCGCACAGCAGGGAAGACTGGAACCATCCGCGATATTGATCGCCGCCTTCGAGATATAAATCGGAAGGCCACAGGTACGACGGTTCATCGTCTGCAAGCGCAAGGTAGCTTGCGCCCGACTCGAGCCAAACGTCGAAGATGTCGAACTCTTTCTCGAACGTTGTTCCGCTGCAGTGCGGGCACTTTGTGCCGGCAGGAAGAATTCCGTCGGACTCCGAAGTGAACCACGCATCGGCGCCAGACTTCGCGAACAGCTCGACAACTTTTTTGTTGACCGCAGAATCCTTCAGTGGTTTGCCGCACGACTCGCACAAGAACACGGCGATGGGCACGCCCCACACGCGCTGGCGTGAGATGCACCAGTCCGGACGCGACTCGATCATGTTCGCCATGCGCTCTTCGCCCCACGCAGGATCCCACTTCACATTCTTGATTTTCGCGAGCGTGGCGGAGCGCAGGGTTTCACCACTGCCTCCGGGCATGGGCGTCTCCATCGAGATGAACCACTGCTCGGTGGCGCGGAAGATCACCGGATTGTGGCACCGCCAGCAGTGCGGATAGGAGTGCTCAGTTTTCTCGGTATGCAGCAGAGCGCCGCGCGTTTTCAGCAGCTCGATGATGGGCTGATTCGCGTCCCACACGCGCTTGCCGGTGTATTCGGGCAGGCCATTTCGCAGGATGCCCTTCTCATCGACGTTGCTGGTCGCATCGAGGCCGTACTTCATGCCGGTGACGAAGTCTTCAGCGCCGTGCGAGGGCGCGGTGTGAACGACGCCCGTGCCGGTATCCATGGTGACGTAGTCAGCGAGCACGCCGAGAATTTTGCGATCCAGAAACGGATGCTGGAAGTTCAGGCGCTCGAGTTTGCGGCCAGGGAAGTGCGCCAGCTCTTTCGGGTCGGCCAGATTGCACTTCGCTGCGACCTCGCTCACCAGCTTCGATGCGACGATGTATACGTCGCCGCCGGATTCGAGCGCGACGTAATCCGCATCGGGATGAAACGCGACTGCCATCGAGGCAGGCAGCGTCCAGGGAGTCGTCGTCCAGATGATCGTCGAGACTTTCTTCCCTGCCAGCGCCGAATCGAGCTTCGCCGGATCGTCGAGCAGCGCGTACTTTACGTACACGGTGCTGCTGGTTTGGTTTTCGTACTCGACCTCCGCCTCGGCGAGCGCGGTCTCGTCGTGCATGCACCAGTACACGGCGCGCAGTCCTTTGTAGACGAAGCCATTTTCGTAGAACGAGAAAAACGTCGACAGCACCACCGACTCATACTGCGGCGTCATGGTGGCATAGGGGCGGTCGAAGCGTCCGAAAACGCCAATGCGCTTGAACTGGGTGCGCTGCAAGTCGAGAAATTTCTGCGCATACTTGCGGCATTCGGCGCGCACTGCCGAAGGCGCCATCTGCAATTTCTTCCCGCCAAGTTCTTTATCGACCTTGATTTCGATGGGCAGGCCGTGGCAATCCCATCCGGGCACGTAAGGAGCGTCGAAGCCCGACATGGTCTTCGACTTGACGATGAAATCTTTCAGACACTTATTCAGCGCGGTGCCCATGTGGATCGGTCCGCTGGTGTACGGAGGGCCGTCGTGCAGAATGTAGCGCGGCGCGCCTTTGCGGGCTTCGCGAATGCGCTCGTAGATGCCCATCTGCTGCCAGCGCTCGAGCGTTTTGGGCTCGTTCTGGGGCAGGTTGGCCTTCATGGGGAAGGCAGTTTTGGGCAGATTGATGGTCTTTTTCAGGTCCAAAGGCACTCGGTTCGTCTCTCCAAATGATTGAATCTTTTCATTATAGGGAGCGCGGCAGGGAACGTCTATTCGCACGCGGCGGAGTCAGTTTGAAGATCATCACCACGAAGGTCACGAAGTTACACGAAGGAAATCCAGCGATTAGGCCGCTTCGTGATCCTTCGTGCCCTTCGTGGTTCATGCTTTCGGCCTTCAAGGCCCAACGGCTAGCGGGAAGGACATGTCTATCCGAGAGCTTGCCCGCATGTGGAAATGCACTGTCATAAAGCGCTGAGTAGAGTTACAATTTGATTAACCGAAAAAGTGTTTTGGCCCGATACGGCGGGGAGGGCCGAGAGCTTCTCATCCACAAATTGGGCTTTAAGGAAGCAACTTGAGACTGGAGTTGCTCATCTGTGTGGAGAGCAGGAATTTGCAAGGGCAGTTTGGCCGGGCTTTTCCCACACAGGACAACAGGGAGTCTTCAGACAGAAATATGGGATCGGCGCAAATCAACCCGAACGCTTCAAGCCACGAACCGGAACTCCATTTGTTGTTGGCCCGCGACAGCTTTGAAGAGCCTCTCTGGAAGTCCCTTCCGCGCCAGCTCGACGATTTCTTTTTCCCCAAGAAGCTTCCCCCGCTCAAGCTGGAGTCGAAGCCCGAGCCGGTCAAGGATATTTGGGGCTTTTACGATAACTGGAGGAACGGCGCGCTGGGCTCGACCGGCGTGCACATCCTGATCGTGGGAGTCATCGTCGCCGGAACGCTGATAGGACGCCGGGTGGTGACTGCTGTTGCCACACAGAAGCAAGCCATTGAGGTGTTTGCTCCCTCGGAGATGCCCACCCTGAAGCCCGCCGCGACGCAGGTCGGCGGTGGTGGCGGCGGCGGCGACCGCGACGTTTTGCAGGCCAGCCGGGGACGATTGCCGAAGTTCTCCATGCAGCAGATCACGCCTCCAGCCGCTGTGATCCGAAATCTGAATCCCAAGCTGGCGGTTGAGCCGACAATCGTGATTCCTCCTCAGGTACAGCTGGTTGCGACCAACATGCCGAACCTGGGTGATCCCTTGTCTCATGCTACGTTGCCTTCAAATGGTACGGGATCCGGCAGCGGCATTGGCGAAGGTTCTGGTGGAGGAGTGGGAAAAGGCCGTGGACCGGGATTTGGTCCGGGCGAGGGCGGCGGGACCGGTGGCGGCGTGTTTCGCGTGGGCGCAGGCGTCAGTCCGCCGGTGCCGATTTATCAGCCCGAACCGGAGTTCTCGGAAGAGGCCCGCAAGGCGAAGTATCAGGGAGTATGCACGCTTGGCCTGATCGTAGGAGTGGATGGCCGCCCGACTGGCATCCGCGTTCTGAGCAGCCTCGGCATGGGCTTGGACGAAAAGGCGATTGAAGCCGTCAAGAACTGGAAGTTCGAACCGGGCAAGAAAGACGGCCACGCCGTGGCTACCGAGATTGCCGTCGAAGTCGAATTCCACCTGTACTGAGACAATTCCAAAAACAAAAAAGTGGGTGCCCCAGGTCTCGCCGCAGTTGCGAGACCTGGGATGGCATCAAGTCATGGGGCATCGGGCGGTTGATGCTCGTTGGCCGACGAAAAGTCAAGACCTCGACCGGGTACGCAGTGCACCAGAAACGGTGCATTTACCTGCCAGATCGTTGAGAAGAAACCCCTTTTGCCTTGAAAGTGCTGTGTAAATAAAGTCCCGTAAGTCGCTTATTTATAACGACTTAAATACAATCGTTAAATCGATTTAACCTGCCGCCCTATCGACCCGAAACGGGCCCTAAGCGGAGTACGATCGCGCCCTTCGAACTCCATCCTGCGGTCCCGGATGCTCCGGGCGAGGCATTTCTCGGAGCGAGCTGCAGGTCGCCTTTCCTGGGCGCAAACAGAAAATCAAAGGCGAGTTCGTTATGGAGTATGACTCGCCGGTTCCCATGTCTCGCAAAAGAGGCGAGACCCTTCGACTGCGCCCAGGGCAGGCTATGGGGCACCCCCCTCTTAGTCCTCCAGTTTCCCCCGACTCGCCGTATCTCTTCGAATCACCGCGAAGTGCATCAGCACTCTCTTGCGGAATCCCAGTTTTTCGTAGACGCGGACGGCGCGGTGGTTGTCTTCACGAACGTGCAGCAGCGGAGTCTCCCCTCGACTGACGATGCGTCGCATGATCTCGCTCATGAGAGCCTGCGCGTATCCCTTGCCGGTGTGCGCAGGGTGTGTGCACACCGCGCTGACTTCGGTGTAGCCGGGAATCTTGAGGCGTTCGCCCGCCATCGCCACCAGCTTGCCTTCACGCCGAACTCCCAGATACGTGCCCAGTTCGTGAGTGCGGGTTCCGAAGGGGCCGGGCTTGGTGAGGGTGGCGAGTTCGACCATGTCGGGGGAATCGTTCGGACCGAGTTCCTGCCACGCGATGTCCGACGCAGATGGGAGCGAGCCGTTTTCATAGACCATTTCCAGCATAGGAGCTCCGGCGATCCGCTCCCAGCCCGGTCTGACTTCGAACGGTGCCTCGAGAAAAAGACCAGTAGTGCCGCCCGGGCCAACGAGTCCAGCGAGAGATTGGTAGTCCTGCTCGCTGTAATCCGGCAGCGCAGTCAAGCTGGTGACGTCGCGAAGGAACCGCTTCGCCGACCCGAAGGTCTCAGCGAACTCGGATTGCCGCGTGGTGAGCGCCTGCCAGATGATGTTGTCGAGAGGATGCATAGAACGGTGCTGGTGATTGGACATGGGATTTCGACTGAAGGACACAGTAAATGTGCGAGGCCGAGCGATCTATCCGAATCTTGCGGGCAAATCTGCCCGTTGTCATCCTGAGCGAAGCGAAGGACCTCTGCACTTTGCCGGCACCATCGATTCTGCCGACGAGTACAGAGGTCCTTCGCTTTGCTCAGGATGACAAGTTGCTTATGACAAGCTTGTTTATGACAAGTTTGCTTATTCCTTCAAGTCGACGAGCTGCACTTCTGCGATGGGGTGACCGAGGAAGCGCTCGCCCAGCCGGCGGAATTTTTCCACGGAATCGGTGGCGAAAAAAGTTAGCCGGGGAGCAGTTCGACGCTCGTGCGATTGCGAATTCTCCGGCGGCAAAAGTTGTTGCAGGTGAGAGGCGACCGCGTGCGCGGTCGATTCGGCCGAGTCGACGATGTTTACGTGGGCCGGGGCAACGCGCCGCAGAAGCGGCTTGAGCAGCGGATAGTGGGTGCAGCCCAGCACCAGCACGTCAGCGTCGTGGAATCCGTCAGCGAAGGCCTCTGCCAGATAGATGCTAGCGACCTGCTCGGTGACTGGATGCTCGACCCACCCTTCCTCCACGAGCGGAACCAGCAGGGGGCAGGCCTTCTCGCGCGCGGTCAGGCCGCGCGCTACGAGAGCCTTGTGATACGCGTGGCTGCTGACGGTAGCCTCGGTTCCGATCACGACGACTTTTTGATTCTTTGTCGCAGCGGCGGCGGCTTCTGCTCCCGGTTCAACCACGCCCACGACCGGCACATGCGCGGCCGCGATGATCTGGTCGAGCGCGAGAGCGGTTGCGGTGTTGCAGGCGATCACCAGCATCTGCGCACCATGAGACTCGAGGAAGTGCGCGGCTTCGACCGCGTAGCGGGCCACGGTGTCAACCGATTTCGATCCGTAGGGCAGGCGGGCAGTGTCGCCGAAGTAGGCATAATCCGCGCCGGGAACGGCTTCCAGCAGAGCTTTCAGAACGGTGAGCCCGCCGAATCCGGAATCAAAGACACCGATGATGGGGCGACGCGAGGGCATGGGCTACGGGGAAATCATAGCAGCGGAGCGCGCGAGGCTGTTGTTAGCGCTGATTCGCCTTCATCGCTCCCGATGCAACCGGGGAAGTGTCCGTCGCGTGCCCGCAGCACGGGCCCGGCGGGATGGGTGCCCCATGCGGGCAGGTGCGGGGATGGCCGAGGAAGGTGCAGATTTTGTCGGTCGCTTCGGGCGAGAGGATGTGCTCGAACTTGCAGGCCTGCTGCTCGATTTCGGTTTCGCTGTCCATGGCGAGGCTGTCGGTGAAGAGGCGCTCGGCCAGGCGGTGACGGCGAATGATGCTGGCGGCGCGCTCACGCCCGCGTGGCGTGAGTTCGACGATCATGGTGCCATCGCCCACCGACGCGGAGACAGGCTTCAGCGCGTCGTGGCAGGGATTCACGAATGGCCGGTGATCATGCGCTTCGGGCGGATGCGGCGCAGAGACGACCAGCCCGAGCTTGATCATCTTCTCGATGGCAATGCTGACCGGAAGCGCTCCGTGCACCTCCATGCGCTCGACTTCGGCGATCTCGCCGTGCTCGCTGAGGGCCCAGAGTTCTTCGAGGACTTCGTCCAGTTGTTCTTCGTCGGCCATGGCAAACACTTCCTGGGCCGCGATCTTGCCATGATGCAGTTCGATGCGGCGGTCGGCCAGGCGCGCCACGACGGGGTCGTGCGTGACCATCACAATGGTGCGGCCCTGCTGGTGAAATTCGCGCAGCAGGCGCAGCACGATCTCTTCGTTCAGCGCATCGAGATTGCCGGTGGGTTCGTCGGCCAGGATGATTCGCGGATCGTTGATGAGCGCGCGCGCGATGCAGACCCGCTGCTGCTCGCCCCCGGAAAGTTGCGATGGAAGATGATGCGCGCGATCGCCCAGGCCGACGCGGGTCAGCGCGTCGACGGCTTCTTTTTCGTCGGTCATGCTGTGGAAGTACTGCGCCAGCATGACGTTTTCAACTGCGGTGAGGAAGGGAATCAGATGGAACTGCTGGAAGATGAATCCGATTTTTTCGGCGCGCACGCGGTTCAGATCGGAGGCGGAGATGCCCGCGACATTTTCGCCATCGAGCCAGATTTCCCCAGACGACGGCCGGTCGAGGCATCCAATCAGATTGACCAGCGACGATTTGCCCGAGCCCGACGGGCCCATGATCGAGAGCCACTCGCCTTTCTCCACGTGCAGAGAGATGTGGTCTAAGGCGTGAATCGAGCCGTTGTCTTTGTCTTTGCCCGAACCGTTTCCCGATTCTTTTGCGGGATAAAGCTTGGTGACATCCTTGATCTGAATCATCTCACTCTCCCCTCAGGATGACCGCCGGCTGCACGCGCCGCAGCAGCGAGATCGGCAGAATCGCCGACACCAGGGTCACCAGCATGCTGCCCGCAAGGACCAGCGGAAAAACGCCAAGCCGGGGTGACACCGATGCGTGAAAGTTTACGCGCCCGATCCAGGCCGCGATGCCGATGCCGAACAAGAAGCCAATCACGGCGCCGGTCGCCCCCAGAGCCGCGGCTTCTGCGGCGAAGAATCCGTTGAGCAGGCCGTCGGAGGCGCCGAGAGCCTTCATGATGGCGAAATCGCGGCGGCGGTCGAAGACCCATCCCATTAACGTAGAAAGAACGCAGAGGGCCGCGGTCAGAATAATCAGGGCCGATGCTGCGAGCAGGGTGGCGCGCGTCTTGCCGAGCACGCGGGCTTCGCCTTCCATGATCTGCCGCACGGGGCGAACCTCGGCTGCCGGGAGACCTTGCGCGAGTTGACTCATCACGCTGGACACTTCTTCCGGCGAGCCGCTGGCCGCGACTTCAATCGTGGAGGGCTGAACGCCTGTCCATACTTCAAAATCGGTGAGAGAAAGATAGATGCGGCTGTCTTCGGCCGCGCCAGTCTGAACCGTGCCCGCAGGGGTGACATGAATCGTCTTACCCTGAAAGCTCAAATCGAACGCCTCGTTCTTCGGAGTCACCGCTGCCTGCGCGCGCACGCCGATCAGCGCCTGCTGCGGAGCCGATGGCCAATTGCTGACCGACCACCAATGATCCAGTTGCCGCACGCGGTCGAAGTCGACACCTGCGACGACGACGGGCTGGCCATCGCTGGTGCGCGCGACAACGAGCGCAAACGGAGCGGCAATGCCGTGGCCGGCTAGAACCGAATCGACTCGCGAGAGCGCGTCGGCGGGAAGGGAAGCGCCGTCTTTGCTCACCAGGATGAGATTCGCGCCGTAGTTGCGGAATTCGCGGCGCAACTTCGCCTGCACGTCGACATATAGGTTCAGCATCGCAGTGGCGACTGCGGCCGCCACTACCATGGCAAACAGCGCGGAGGCGGCGCGTCCCCGACGGAGAACCGCCGCCCGGAGCAGCATGCGCATAATCATGGAATGATGCTGCGCCTGAGCGCGGCTGGCGGCGAGATCCTTGGCTGCGTCGGATGTGGGCTGACTCACAGCTCACCTCGCAGGGCGAAGACAGGATCGAGTTGAACGGCACGCCGGATCGCCGCAGCACTGCCGGCGAAGGTCACGATAACCGCGATCGCGAGGATTACGGGCAGCAGCACGGGCTCAATTGAAATCTGCGAGCTGAAGATGGAATGGCCGATCTGGCGGGCCAGCAGCGCGCCTAGCCCGAAGCCGATGCTTCCACCAAGCAGGGCCAGCAGCAAGGCTTCGGCGAAGAAGACGGAGGCGATGGCGAATTTTCCTGCGCCCAGAGCTTTCATGAGTCCGACTTCGGCGCGGCGCTCGAAGATGGCCGTCGCCATTGCCGCCGATACGGCCAACGCCGACGCCAGTAATGCGGCCAGCGTGATCAGAAAGATCAGACCTTCGATGCGGGTGAGCACTGCGCCCTCGTTCTGCGCGACCTGGCGAATCTGCTCGGCGTGCGAATGCGGAATGGCTTCGGTCAACTGCAGCGCAATGGCCTGCGGATACGGCGTGCAGTACCAGCGCTCGTAGATCGCGCCTGACATGCTCTTGGGATCGCGGCGGCCGAAGGCGTCTTCCGGTTTGGTCAGGGCGCTGACGTCGATGCGCCGCACAGCTCCCGGCTTGCCCAGAATTTCTTGCGCCAGCGTCAGCGGCGCAACGATCTGATCGTCTTCCGCTCCACCGGTCGAGAGAATGCCGCTCACATGCAATGACCGCCCGGAAAGGCTGAGTTCATCTCCGGGCTTCTCGCCGAGACGAGCAGCCATGCGCTCGCCTACGAGTACGTCGCGAGAGTTGTCGTCGGGCCACGCTCCAGAAACTTTCCACCATGGGTGGGTTGAACGCACGCCGGTGATGAAGGCTTCCTTGCCGCGCGGAATTCGTTTCGCGAAGTAGGTGCCGAGAAGAGTGGCGTCCTGCTTCTTGCCGTCGTGGTCAACCGAAACCGTTACGGGGAGCATGGGGGAGAAGCCGGTGATGTTGTTGGTCCAGAAAATGTCTTTGATCTTGGGCAGGTCGGCTTCGTTGAGGAACGCGCCGTCAGTCGGCGGTTTCAGGTTCACTCCGCCGATTTCCAGGTCGAGAGAATCTTCCTGTGGAGTGACGACCAGATTGGCGCCGATGGTGCGGAGTTCACGATTGATCTTGTCGCCGATGTCGGTGGCGACGGCGATCATCGCGGTGGTCACGGTGACGCCCAGCGTGATAGCTGCGCCGGCCAGCAATTTGCGGCGCTTCTGGCGGCGGAAGGATTCGTAGACGAGCCGAATGAACATCGGCTACGGTTGCCCGAACATGCGGCTTCCGGCCGCGATGTCGGCCTCCTGAATGATGACGGCGTCGGCCGTCTGCGTGGCCTTGAGCGGCATGGGATTGCAGCCTCCGGCGGTGCCGACGGTTTGCGGATTGATGGGCGCCGCGCAATTCTTGCAGACCACGCCGTTGCCGGTCTTGTAGAAGCCGACCGCGCCGCAAATTTCGCAGGCATCAAACACAGTGGCGATCTTGCCGTCGGGCTTCTGATAGAGCCAGAAGCGGATTTCGCTGCCGTTTTCTTTCGCCTGGAAGCGGTGCAAGTCACCGCCGGCGATCTGCGCCAGAGGAATCGTCAGCGAGCCGTTGGTGAACGTGACCTCGGTCGCGGGCGACAGCGCGCTTACGCTCTTCGAATAAATGAACTCAGCGGTGACCATGGCGATGAAGATGAACGAGAACGTGTAAACCGAAGCCATCCAAAGGCGCTCGCGGCGGGCAGTCCAGGTGGCTTTGCGGCGCTCGGCCGGGGAGGCCGCGGGATCCAGCACTGGCTGGCGGCGCTTGGCCTCAAAGAGAATCATCAGTGCGGCCAGCGCGAAGATGGTCACGAAGAAGAACCAGTCGTTGCTGACGATGGGGCCGATGATCGCCATCTCGGTCTTGGAGGAGGCGATGACTCCGCTTTCGGAAAGCTCGTGCAGGCCGGAGATGAGCAACTGCGCCGCTACCAGAAACAGGATCGCCGTCGTGACCTTGAAAAACTTCTGCAGGTTGATGCGCACGCTGCCTTTGACGAACATCACGCCGAAGGCGATAGCGGCGATCACGCCAAACAGGGTGCCCAGAAAACTCATCAGTTCGGTCGAGTTGAGCGAGACGGCCGAGAGGATCAGGACGGTTTCCGCGCCCTCGCGCAGCACCATCAGGAAGATGAAAGCGAACAGGCCGAACCAGGCATCGTTGCCCGCCAGCAGGCCGACTTTGCCCTCGATGTCTCCCTTCAGTTTGCGCCCCGTCTTCATCATGAAAATGACCATGGTGATGACGAAAAAGGCGGCGACCAGCATGACCCAGCCTTCGAAAACGTCTTCGTTGAGGTGGGTGCGGGAGATGACAATCGCCACGCCGATACTGCCCAGAAATGCCGCAGCCAGCGCGGCATAGACCGTCTTGCGAAGCTCCTGGCGCCCGATTTTGTTCAGGTAGGCGAGGGTGATGCCGACGATGAGCGCGGCCTCCACGCCTTCGCGGAGCGTAATAATGAATGCTTCTAACATGGCGGGAGCCTCTTCAAATCAGGGACCTTTGGCACCGGAATGATTTTGAAAATGAATTTCAATTTCAATTTCAAGGATAGTCTCTGCGGGCCGGGGCAGTCAATCCGCCGCCTCACAATCGAGTGTGATTAGAATCACACGGTAGATTTCCGCCTCTGAACTGCTGGAAACTGCAGGGAAGCTGCTTCGCGCTGTGGTTGGAAGGAGGGCGCGGGGGACCTGCCGCGCCCATTCTTTCTACGACTGCTTTTCCATCGTGAACATGGTCTTGGTGCCGTGTAGCTTGTCGTTGTACTCGGCCTGAATCGACTTGCCGTCCTTCGACACCGTCATGCGATAGACTCCGACGATTTTTCCGTCGCGCTTATCTGTCTCTTCAATCGTGTCGGTTCCGATCCGCTTCAGCGACACCATTGTATGGGCCGAGTCGCCCTGGATCGGATAGTCCTTCCCGTCGAACTTCGCGTCATAACTGTTGCCGTTCGGGTCTGACATCTTCAGGCCATTTTCCGTGCCCTGATACGTGATGGTCAGCCCGTTGCTCGACATATTGCTGTACTTTTCCGTGCGCCAGGCTCCCGACACGGCATGCGAGCCGGCGGGACCGGCGGACACACGCTTTGAGATTGCCTCTCCCGTCACGGGCTGGGTCCCCGTCATATCCGCAAACTTGTCGTTGAGGGTGTTCCCATCGGTCGAGACCGTCTCCGTATCCGTGTACATGACCTTCCCATCTTTCTTCTCAATAATCTCGACCGCACTGGCATTCGCGACTTTCACCGCGATGGTGTCAAAATACGGATGTCCCGCGACTTTTTGGTCGGTCCCGTCCGCCTTCACCGCAACTTTCGGCACGCAGGTCAGGCATTCGTACATATTGTTGTTGATCGAATATTGATCCGGCTTGGTGGGAAGCTTGGCAGTATCCAGCTTCGTCATCCAAGTCCCGTCGAACGGCGTTTGCGCGAACAACACTCCTGACGCAAGCAGCGTCAGGCCTAGCAGCAGCTTCTTCATGGAACACCTCTCTGAGACTCTGGCTGCCCAGCAGAAAGGTTCGGCCCGCATCACGTTTCCCCATAGTGCGCTGGGCGGTCGGTTGGTCGGCGCGATTGTAGCAATCTCCGGCCGCCGCGTCTACAACTCTGCCGCTTATACTCGTAGTCGAGCCGCTTTGCTGCATGAATCTATGCCGCGTACATGTATTCGACAGAGGATAAACGTGAAGACAACTCGATTTGCTTTCGCCGCCTGCTCACTGATGCTCTCGACTTTTGCCCTGGCCCAGAATTCATCGCTCACCACAAATCCGGTATACGAGAAGAATTGCGCGAAGTGCCACGGAAAGACTGCCGAGGGGCGCTTCATGGCGGGGCCGTCGCTGGCCTCGGAAAAGGCGGGCGCCGCTTCGGCGGACGATCTGCGGGGCATGATCACGAACGGCAAAGGCCATACGCCGAAATTTGCCGGGAAGCTGACCGCGGAAGAGATCGACGCACTGGCTCAACAGATTAAAGCTCTGCCGATTAAATCTCTTCCAAAAAAATAAGGATCAGGGCTGCGCAGCCCACGGATTCTGCCCGGAAGCGTGCAGATCGATGGCAACCGTCTTTTCCACGCGGAGAACGAAGTTGCTCGGGTCCTTCATCCCCCACTTCACGTAGGGAACATCGAAGTGGACGGTGAGATTCCAATGATCGGGCGCGAGCTCCACCTGGGCCGGAACGGTGATCTCGTGCTCGGCGCCGTGAATGCCGAACATTCCGTGCACCTGCACGGTTGACGAGCCCTGGGGCGAAACTTTTCCGTCGACGTGATCGGGGCGAAACGTCACTTCGGAATAGCGGGCGCTCTCGAGGATGTCCTTGTGCATCTTCTTGTCGCGAGCGCCGCTGCCACTGTCTCCACTGGCCGCGTCGACCACGATATTTCCGCTGACTGCGGCGGTGGAGGGATTGAACTGGATCAGACCCGACTTGAGA